>Ga0228710_1001859_pt1 | contig 32520 bp, 14 predicted proteins | sample MedpolnodulmetaG_FD_177995 | JGI IMG/M metagenome (GOLD analysis project Ga0228710, IMG submission 177995) | Root nodule microbial communities from Medicago polymorpha collected in Santa Monica, California, United States - pink nodules | ecosystem: Host-associated > Plants > Roots > Nodule... | reverse complement strand
AGATAAAAAATTAAAAATTAAAAAAAAAAAAAAAAACGTGATGACATTGAAGAAGTCAACAAAATTAGTTTTCTCATTAATATTAATTAAATCAATCAAAATAAAATAAATAACTTTTGAAATATTTAAAATACACAACAGAAAGATCTTTATTGAATTTCGATCTATAATTTAAGGAAGATTATTTTTCCACCTTGGTAGTTTCTCACACATCCCAAACATTTTATAACTTGAACTGCGTTGAATACCCTCTAAAAACATGTTTAAACACCTTCAGAAACACCGCATGTTTTTGGATTTTATAATCTGAATAAGACGTGCAAAAAGAAAGGAGGGTGGAATAGAAATAACCATAAATTAATGATGGTTGTCGACTCATTAGGTTCATACTAGTGGCTTGTGATCATGATCGATTCTTTCAAGTGAGGTAGTAACTTCGCTTATGTTTCGATAGCAGGAACTGACGAAGTTGCTTATGTATGGATATACCAGACATTCAAAAGATGGAGTACTCTGACAATTAAAATTCATGTCAAATTGTCAAGTGAATGACAACCTTCTATGTGAAATTAGGATTATTGTTAGGGCTGTCAATTAGAATGTGACATGAACAGTTTCAAGAAAATTATATAACATTGTATGTAAAAATTGTCATCAAGTAATGGGGAAAATGTCAAATGTTTAAAACTAAGTGACATAAAATATGAAAGTCTTGAAAATTAAATGACAAGAAAGTTTAAATAATTTTAAAAAGACTTCGACAGAAATTGAAATAAATATAGAAAACTTTGGAGAAGTAAAGTGCATGAACCGTAAAATGCAGGAATGATAGAGTGCAAAAATTTGAATGTGTGAAGATAAAATGCAAGAATTGTAAATGACTTAATCAAAATGATATTGAATTAACATAAAGATGGATGGCATACTTAAAACTCAGAGAATGGTTCATCCTTTCAATATATACAGAGCCTCCAATGAATAATTATATAAAAAATTTAACTAACTAAATAACGACTTTGATGCTTGCCATAAATTGCAGACACACTATTACAATAGCTACATCTTTGACACTTCATTATGTTGTTAAACATTTATATTGATCTTGACATTTTTTTGGCAAGTGTATCAAGCATGTCTTCTACCATGATCACTGAATTAGTTAAAGTTCTTTAACTCCTTACCTTTTGCAACTTCTTTAAATATTGTGTAACAATGTCAACACTTGATTTTACTATTGTTGCCAATTTAAAATTTCCATCTAACACATATCAAAAGATTTTTTATTTACAAAATAAAAAATTATAGAGATGATGTATATAGTATTAACTTTCAATTTAAAGTAAGTTTGACAATGTAAGTACTCGGTAAAAATTTAACGAGTGGTATAACAATTCCTATTATACCATTCTTAATTGTTACATCAATATAATTCAATATCAATGTTATATTTATAAAATAAAATATGTTAAATTTTTTTATAAATGTTATTCATGAATCTCTGTATAAACCCGCAGGTACCTCAAAATCCGTGGATTACCCGCTAAAGGGATATCCGCGCGAATATGGATAGGGTACGGATTTCATATTTATCCAACGGAGTGGACGTGGATATCACACTATCTGCATCCATGGATATCCATTTACATCCTTATTTGGGATCATAGAGTGAATTCATTCTACATATGAAAAATAAATTTATATTTAATATAATGTAATGTAATTATTATCAAAATGTGACCATGTTTTTTTTATTATAAATTTATAATTAAATATCATGACATTACATTGGTTGGCGAGGGTTTTCTTCTTGTTGTAGTAGGACGTTGTCTACGTGGCAGATCGTTCTTAGCCCTGATCCATTTTGCCTTAACTTCAAATCATACTAGTGTGTATACCCGTGCGTCGCACGGAAAAACTATATTTTTAATGAAATTGAAAATAAAATATTTTATAATTCATATGTTAAATTATTTTAAATTTAATGTAAAATTTTGAAAATACGCTAAAATTAAAAGGTCCTCTGAAAGCACGTGATTTTGGATTTATGTCAATATGAAAAATAAAATAAAAATGTGATGAAAGTATTTTCTTTTTTTGAGGGGTGATGAAAGTATATTATCCCACCAATAAATTAATTCAAAAATATTGAAGTAAAACAGGTAACTTTTTCTATACACAATATTTCTTAACATTGGTACACCAATTTCATTCATCATCCAAAAAGAAACCTCGAGTCTTCCGTTTAAAAATATAATAAAAACAAAGCAGTAAGAATAAATCGAGTCTTTCATTGATTTTTCAACCATACACGTGCAAGCTTTTCATAGATTGCATTGGTTTTTAAGATATCTATCATTAGTGATTATAAGAACACTATCACTTCCAAGCTCTTGAAATCCTTTAATGTTCCGATGCAAAATTATGATTTTTTGGGTAATTTATACATCAATATCAATATTAGAAGAAATCATGTCTCTCAAGTCGCAAGATCATCCATCCATAATAGAGTACTCTCATGAACATTGGACAAAATGTGGATATAAGCATCAGAAAAAGGATACATAAATATCAATTTAAAAAATGGTATAGTTTATATTATATTGTATTTGGATGATCCGCTGAGAAACCAAGATGTAGAAGTATATAGCAACTCTAACTACAGAAATCATACATCTTTTAATAATAACTACTCTTGTGTTAGTTCTCAGATAGACCACAATATAAAGATAATTTGTTCAATAGATATAATACTTAATTTACAATATATATAGGAAGTTAACAATAGATTCAGAGTCATATCTTCAGCCATATATTAGAAAAAATATATTACATATAAAAACATAAACATGGACAATAAAAGTTAAATCTAAAATTGAAAATTACTTGAGTTGAGTCCAATCTTGAAAATCCACAATAATAAGAGAAAAAACGATAATTAAACCATGACAAAAATAAATATTCAAACGATACAAACAAATAATATACTCATTGGTTGATTTGAACTACTAAACCAAAAGCCAAAAAAAGACAGTATCGCAAAGAAGAGATAGCAGGCCTTCCACGACAAACTTGCCAAAATACTAAGCTTGCTTTATTATTATCTATAGATAACCGGTAAATAAACTTGTTAGAAACCACTTAAAAAAGACTAAAAATAATGATTTATATTGGTATGTAACATGTTCTATAAAATAAATATAAGAAAAACTGCAAAAATGAAACAAGTAATGGAAATATATTCTACGAGGAGAAAAAAATTGTAAATTCGATTGAGAAATTATTATATTCTTTATTAAATTGAAAGTTAAAATTCGATTTAGTTACATAGTGATAGCTAATGGCAATAAAATTAGGATTGGTAAGAAAAAGAGACAAATTTAATCTTTTATGATTTAGATCTAAGGGAAAGAAAAAAAAAATGTTTATAGAGTATGAATAACGAAAAACATGTTGATACTGAGGAAGAAATTATATATATCAAAAAATAAATATAAATTAAAATAACAATTAATTGCATATCTTTGGTATTTCGTTGATTTGATTTGTTATTTGTGACTTTTTAATAGTAACATCGTCGTCTTTATCTTCTCCTTCATTATCATCTAACTTTATTAAAATCACACGAGATCGGTATGCCATACTTGTTCAAGAAAAAATCAAACACATAATAGATCTAATCAAGATATTAGATCTAGAACATTTCATGTATGGTGCCAACCTTGTAAATTAAATCTGATTAATATAAGATCTAATTGTCATAACTCGATAACCTAGTTATAATGTGAATTTGTCAGAGAAATTACACAAGTAACTACAACTTCACAATCACAATGAGATGTTGCAAAAAATCATAAAAATGATAGACTAACTAAGATCAAAAGAAAGGATAAATAAAGAATGTGAAAAAGAAACAATAAAAGAGAAGGATAACTATGGAGAAGATCCAGAGAGAAGAAGTAATGATGAAGGAGAAGCATCCACTTCTTTAAATAAGAGGATTGCTGTTCTGACATTTGACATGTCTTAACAACACAAGTAAAAGACCAAAAAACCTAGCGGCAGTTAACTGCCGTAGGTTTTGTAGTTATAAACCAATGGTAGTTAACTATCGTTGGAGGTATTTTAGTAATTTACTTGTGTTATTAGGAACTTCTGAATGTCAAAAAAACAATTGTCTTTAAATAATGATAAGAACCAGGGTTAGGAACTACGGGCTTGGGACCAGAAAAATTGGGTTGGACTATAGTAAAAGCCTAAAATATGGCTATTACTTTTCACACCCTATGCGCGAGACACGCGCCCTATTTTTCTCCTAAAATATCATTTGCTCGAATTATTGAATTTGAACTCATATAGAGGGGTTTTTGGATTATACAATCCAAAACATGTTGAAACCTAGAAATGCCTATGTAATTGATATCAAAGTTCTTTGTTGCCCATTGTATGATCCCCGCAAAAAATTCACAGCAATTTATGAAACATCATAGACTGCTTTCAGGATTGTCAACTGACCCCACAAACCAACACAAGTCTTTTCAGCACGTTCTGTCCTCACTTGCACGCTTTCTGAGAAACTTTCTAGAAGGTCACTCATCCAAAGACTACTCCAAGATCCCTTTCATCCCATGCATTCCCATACCTGCACGACTTCAGGATCTCTCTCATTTTGATGTGATCCCATTTTTGCCGAGAAGCTGTCAGGAGTCGGACCATTATGTGCATAGCCTTGTTCAAGGCTCATTATTTTTGGACTTCTGATTTCTTTGGCACTAAATTAGGTACAAGTCTAGGCTGCATTTGGCGTAACATTCTTAGTGCAAAGGATGTGGTGAAAAGAGGCGCAAGGTGGAGTATTGGAACAAGAAATAACATCCCTTTGATTAATCAACCTTGGTTAGCTTGCGGTGAGAGTATTTCAGCCATATACACATTTATTGCTCAATATCAAACTATTTGTGTTAGTAAGCTAATATATCATAAATCAAAATCGTGGAAATAAACTCTTGTTTATTATCTGTTTGGCCTTGACACCGCCACTAATATTCTAAACACACCTTTCTTTCCACAAGTTACTAATGATAGGTTGTTATGGCAAGGTGAGAAAAATGGTCGGTATTATGTTCCTACTGCATACATGATATGTTCGGAAGTAGTTCCAAACACATCACATTTGAGAAGGCCCGTGCAATGGAATTCTATATGGAAACTCAACGTTCTGCCAAAACTGGAAAATCTTATTTGGAGAGTTTGTCGTGATTGTTTTCCTACTCGTGTACGTCTCAACAATAAAGGGGTTGCATGTCATTCAAAATGTGTTATGTGTATTGAAGCAGATGAAGATTCTTTACATGCTTTTTTTACATGTCCTCGAGCGTCTCAAGTTTGGCAAGCTGCGAACCTAAAAAAGTTATTGTCAACATTGAGAGACTATTTCAATGTCAAGGACTATTTTGACTAACGATGTGCAAAATTAGGGAGTATTTTGAAATTTCAATCATTCATGGACTATTATGACTACTTGTTACACATTCAAAGGCCAAAATGACTATTATCACTTTGATTTTCCCCCTAAAATACCCGAAATGTGATTTGACTCGAGAACATTTTGCTTTTAAACAAGCCGGAGGGTGTAGATAGTTGGGCATTATAGGAAAATTGCAAATAGTTGTGTTTTGTTTGGATCTAGGATTGCTATAAAGAAGCCAAATTATTTTTGGCATGAGAGATTTTCTTTTCCCACCTTTTATGTATTTCACGCGCCCTGCGAAACTCTAAAAATACTTTTGAATTTTAAAATTTTATAATTTGAAATGATTTTATAAGAGTAAACTATCAATCTTGTCTCCGTCTTTATAAGTTACTCTCAAATTAGTCTCTGTCTATATTAATATTTCAAAATAGTTTATGTCTTTGTCAAAAGTTTCTCAATTAGATCATTGTCTCGATGTTTTTGTTACATGATGAATGACTAAATTGAGAAGTTTTTAACAAAGACAGTAACTATTTTCAAATATAAATAGAGTCAGATACTAATTTAAGAGTGACTTATAAAGACATGAATCAATTTCATGGTTTACTCTATTTTATAATCTTTACGTGTAATTTCAATAAATTCAATTTAATAGTCAAACTCGTGCAACACAAGGAAATGCACGGCAAGTTAAAAAAAACTCGCGCACCACACACCTATGCAGCATATAAATATAGACAAGGACAAGCTACATCATACAAACCCTTATTTCGTTAGTTGTTAGATATTTTGTTTTTTTCTAAACCAACCCTAAATATCTGTGATGCTTATAAATACCTTATTCTAGATACTTTGGTAGTTCCAAAACATTTCAAAGTATATCTTGACCCTAGTTTCAAACCTACCCCATTTTAGCTAAGTTATTTTTTCTAAGAAAAAAAATGATGAAAATGGTTCTTCTCTTGTTCTGCTTTGCCACTGCACTTACCTTCTCAGTTTCTGAGTCCAAATCTGCTGTTTCTTTGCAACCTCATGCTTTGGAGTCATTTGATGTTGGTTATATCCAGGTACTTTTAATTAATTAAATAATTTTTCTTGTGAAACAAAAAAAAAATATCATAACCCTTTGTTTGGTTTTTTCTATTTTTTTTTCAAAGTTTTGATAATTAATTCATGTTGGAGCTGTTTTTGTGTTGTTTTGTGATGTGAAGAACAATGTTTTGTTTTTGTTTTTTTGTGTGTGTTAATAGATGAAAGGTGCAGAAAACTGCTCTTATTTGGTGATGATAACAACAAGCTGTTCTTCTCCCAAGTTTACTACTGATAAAATCAGTATTGCTTTTGGGGATGCTAGTGGAAACCAGGTTTTGCCTTTACTCTTTTATTTATTTACTTATTTTTTATTTAATATATTTTAATAATAAAATTAGTTGAAAATAGAGTTTGGAAATGTTCAAGGGGGTTTTCAGAACACCTTTCTTGCGTTATAAAATGATAAATTTTTAATTTCTAAGACCTATATACATCAAAACAAAAAAGGGAATTAGTGGTGAAATGGAATGAAACACTATAATTTTTTTTTTTAAATAACACTACAAGTATTTTATGTTGGATAGATTTTATAAAATAAATGTTATTTTCTTTTGCCGACAAAAAAAGGGGGACAAGCCCCAAACAAAGAGAACAGGGAAACACTAAAAGCCTCAAGGAAACATTGCTATAGCGTACATAAATTTGAATACAGTTTATGAACATAAGTTATTTGTGAGAACTCAATGGACTTAAGTTGCTACTAATCAATTTAATAACGCATCATAAAGAAGTTATAAATTTGTCTCGTGAGTATAACTCAGTTAGCATAGACAGTGCATTTTTATATATAAGGGTCGGGGTTCGAACCCGAACACCCCACTTATTCATCTTAAAATGTGAATTCTAGCCATAGGCTACTTGATAAAAAAAAAAAAAAGTTTATAAATTTGTTCACACACTTATGTAGTATTAGGCAAAAGTCTATGTTTTGAAAATCAAACCGAACCGGACAGTTCAATCGGTTGAATTGTTGATTAGTTTTGTCTATGATTTGCCTATTTAAGCAGTTCAATCACATTTATGTCCTAGTTCGAGTGTTTTGATGTAATTGAACCATGAATCAAGGTCTTGCCGGTAGATGTTTAGTTCAGTTTTATAAAAAAATTGTTGTTGTATACGCTAATACATCTAATTAAACTCGAGAGAGGTTGTCTCCGTAAGCTTAGCTAGTTTGAGGGATTAGTCTTTTGCGCAAAGATATGTAATTTTTGTTGTTTTTCACTTCTTTCTAACTATACTATTTATTTGTCAGGTATATGCAGCAAGACTAGACGATCCACAATCAGGAATATTTGAGCAATGTTCATCCGACTCATTTCAAATAGATGGACCATGTGCATCTTCAATTTGCTATGCCTATCTATATAGATCAGGTGCAACAGATAACAATGGTTGGAAGCCTGAAAGTGTGAAGATCTATGGATACAATTCAGATGCCGTTACATTTACGTTCAACTCATCCATCCCTAGTGATACATGGTATGGATATAACTATTGTGACACTCCAACTCCTCCTTCATCTTCCATTCAACTATCTATTCAGAAATGGATTTTGTTTGTAATGGTTTTAGGATCTGTTTTTAGTATTTGGATGTAAGTTATGTTGTGCTATATAGCTAGGTGTTCTGTTTCTCCTTTTTTTTAGTTATTGTCGCGAAACTTATGCAAAGTGTCGAACCGAGGACCATAAGATTTAGGAGAAAATCCTGCAACCAAGTGATCTAAGGGAAACCGGCGCGAAACTACTTAACTATTAGTACTTTATGCTGAAATAGGAGGGATATGAGATATGTAAAACATTAGCTTTTATCTGGTGCATGTTCTATATCTCCTTTTATCTGAGATATGTAATGCATAAATAAACAGAGGCCTTTTTATTTGTGTCTTTTATTATGTAATGCATAAACATTGTGGTATCCTCCTCAAAACAAAAATATTATGGTTTCATAGAGTTTTATTAGATGCTAATATATTATCCCACGTTCAATCTTTTAATGATGTCATTTTATTATGTTTAATTATTTTAAGGTAAATTTCAATTAATTTAAAAAAGTGTTGTAAAAAAAGTATATTATAAAAAAGTAAATTTCAATTATGAGTAATTTTCCTCTAAAAAAAATTATGAATAATTTTGCATACGATACCGATATGCAAGAAAACTATGGAGTACAAAAAAATCTCCTCTTTATTTATGTTGGCAGTTGGTTCATTATGGTTGTAGAAATAAATGTTCAACCACTTAATGAATGAATTTGATAAATTTTTCAACCACAAAATCTTTCAATATCTCCCTTTTATTGTGACAGGTTAGGAAAAAAAATTGTGTCCTAGTGAGCCTAACTTAGTCATTAGGGACATTACATTATATACGTATGTTGGGGTTGGGTTTCAATGCTGGATTCTCCACATATTCACCTTATAATGTGAATTTATAAACAACAGACTACTTGAAAAAAAATCGCTATTTGATACGAAGAGATTGACGCGAATTTATGACACAACCGATAATGTGGGATTCACATTTTCTACTGCACTTTTGTCTAGTGTCATCCCTCAAATACTTATCAAATGTCTACCGATAAAGGCAAAAATAGAATTAAAGATGCGGACACCTAATCAACTCAACACATATTTCTTCACTCATTTTTTTAATAAGCAAAAGAGGTGGAACACAAGGACTTCAACTACTAGGCTCTTTTATCACTTTTTTGTTTCAACTTTGTATTCTTGATCCTGCTGGATCTAAGATGGCTTGCTTGTTGTTGAAGATATGTCGTATAAAGGGATGTAATCATCTTCGCCTATAATGAATCTGTCTCCACCGAAGGGGGATGATGTACCCGCATGTGCTCCAATGCTTAAGTCAGTGAGGGTATAAGAGAGTCCAACTAATAATATCGCAAAAAGTGAGATACACGACCCAATGTTGTGCATTAATATTTATAGAGAATAAGTAAGTAGGTTTTGGCTATCAAGCATTCACCACAACATGTGTCCCTTAGGAACATGTGTTAACATCTGAGGGGTACTACAACATAAGATCAAGACTGGATGGTCATGATTTGTTGGTCCGAATCGATTCCTGAATTGGGCTCAGGTTTAACCTAGATTCGGCCATGGCCCAGTCCGGAACAATTGTCCCCAAGCTATAGGCTCAGGGAGTCATAATGTAGCTTGATAAAAGGTTTCGTGTGCCCAACCTCCAAATAGGGGACTTCTTCGAACTCTAAAAGCTTGGGTTTTTTTGTTAGCGCTTCTTTGACGGTCCGGAGCCGATATCTCTTAACGTGTGTCGTTTGGTTTTTTAACCTTTGTGTAATTATTTTTGTTGGTTACGTTTCCCAATGACATGTGTTATGGAAGATCGAATTAGAAGATGTATCTGCTCGAGGCATCGTTTCTAGGGGATTTGCCACCGTTGGATAAACTCTCTTTGGCTTACTTGGTTACCACACATGCTTGATGTCCTTCTTTCATTTTTCAACATTATCTCTTTATTCATTTGCCTTTTCCAAATCTTTGGCTCGATGCTCTTTGTAGGAGAGTTTTCCCTTTTTTGCTAGTTTATTCTCTACACCATCTTTACTTCTCAAATAAGTATTAATGCTTTTCCATTCTCTATGTATGCTTTCACATTATCGTTTTGCTTTGCGCTTCCTTTACACACATGTTCATTTATTGTTGAGAGGGTTAGCCTTAGGCTTAAGAACGAGGAGTTTCATTGCACAATCTTGGTTTGATAGTTGATCCCTCATACCATTTTGTTTTTAGTGGGGTTTCGACCCTTACCTTTGTCGTGTCAAGTCAATAGAGTTAGGCTTTTATCCTTCTTTGTCGTCACAGTTATGGCTTCGTTTCTAGGTAGGTAACCAAGGAAGAAAAAAGGTGACGTTCATCCTTGTAATTCTGGGTCTGGACCTATCAGACCGCCTTTCCTTAGTCTGTTTTTTACGGTTATGAACGTGGGACCATAAGTGCTGGGGCGGTCTCAAGATTTTTATTAAGTGTTTCACTATTTGGAAAGTAATTTCTCCCCTTTTATTTGTCTAATCCCGACCTCCTTCTTTGTGGACATGCACATGGATGTGACTAAGAGAAGAGGTAATCCTCGAGGCAGACCATTTACCCTTGATGGGTTCGAACACTAGTTTATCTTTGTTAGTGATGAAATGATGGGATAATCTTCCATCTTTGAGGACGCTAAAGGTTTTCATCCAATACCTTCTGGATGTGATTTAAGACTCTCATAATTCTTGAACGTGGAGGCTCTTCCATTTGCAGTTTGCATCTTACTCTTTTATAATGTATGAGTACATCCTTTTGCAAACTGGGGTCATTATCTCTCTCTTTTTCGCCTTTTATGACTAGGTTTCTGAATAGCCTAAAGGTGACCCCACTGTCAACTTCACCCCTTATGTTGGGGTTACATGAAGGTTTTTCTTCTAGTTTGCTAGTGCTACAATATGGAGGTCTGGATAAAGAACTTATTTCATATCTTTCACCCTCAATGGAAAATCCATAAGGGAACTCGTCATCAAAGACTTTTTTCTTCTGTGCAACCTACCATGTTCTTTGATCCTTTTGAGTGCTCTATAGAAAACTTTCGGCATCGTTACATGGTGGTTAGGCAGTATACAACCGCTGCCCCAAAAACCATATGTAAGCATGCTTATGAGGCTGCGATTAGACTTGAGGGTGGCGAGGCTCTAGAGTGTTTTCTTTAAAGATGTGAGGCGCCATAATTTCAATGTGGGGTGCAGATATCAACTCCCTCACATGCACATGCCTAAGCATCGAGCCCAATTACTGCTCAAAATCTCATTGAACATAATTGATTATGTTTGAAACATTTGAAATAGTAAAAAGAGTAGATTTTATTTAACTATTAAGTTTTACTAAAAACCAAAACTAACAAATAATATGCTAATGTAATGTGTTGTATTAATAAAAAAAAAGTATTAATATTTATATATGTAGTTTGATTTGGTTCGGTTTTGACAAAACTAAACCAAAATTTGATTCAATGAGAGTGGTTGTTAAAAAAGCATATCCAAGCAATATTGGTTTTGTGCGATTTATGATTTTTTGGATCAGTTTGCGTTTTTACTTCAGACCAGTTTGGATGTGAACATCCATAATCTCAACCATTGTTTCAAGAGAATACAAATTAAATTACACATTCGTTAACTCAATATTAAACAAACTCATCAACTAATCTAGATTAGACAATTGAAATTAGTAACTGATATGCACACGACCAAAAGAGACGGTTAGATTAGGTGCTACGATGCTATGACGGTGGTTGACGCTTGTTCTTCACTGGTACCTGTAAAGAAACTCCAACATTAAAGTTAACAAGGTTTAGAGATGTTTTGAGGCTTACCTTAGAATGATGAATGTGTACTTGATTTTGAGACATATTGCTCTATTTATAGATTCCCCGGTGGCACATAAGTTTGCGTTTTTGGACAGTTATACCCTTATTGCCTAAAGGCCAGGTTGACCACTTGATTGTTTGGAGGGCTCAAGTTGCCTATAAATGCCTTATTTGATGTTTCTCATTTCTTTGCTAATACAGGTGATTTGCAAATGCATTTAAGCGCCTTATTGAAACTTAGCTTCGTCAGTGGATTTGGATCCAAGAGTTGGTCCTTGCCCCAATCAAAACAATCGTGTGATGCAATTACAACAATATATTTTGTCGAAGATGTGAAGCACCATTGTTTCAATGTGGGGTGCAAGTAACAACTCCCTCACAAGCACATGCTTAAATATTGAGCCCAATTCAAGCCCAAAATCTCATCTCAAATCAATAAAACCCAATATTTTAACTCTTAAAATAATAAAAAAAACAACTAGAAAAATATCTCTGCCTCGTGTCATAAACAGAACCATAAAAGTGAGACCCTAAAACAAATCAAACGGCCATCATCAAAAACAAAATAGGGTTACAAAATCCAACGATCAAAAACAAATCTCAAAAACCTATAAATTCCCAAAACCCTTAACTTCATCGTCCTCTTACCTCTCTTTGCTTCAGCTGTGAAATTCACAGCCACCGAAGCAAGAGAAAAAAAAAACCCTCAAAACCCCAAAACGCACCGTTTCATTACTTAACTGTTTCATTCTTCTGCTATGCCTTCACTACCTATCACAAACGACACCGTTTCAATGGAAAGCCCCAAATCAAAATCATCAAAAAAGAAAAAGCTTCTACAAAACGACGTCGTTTCAGAGGTCGACGCCGTTTCTGCGAAGAAAAAGGAGAGTTCGAAGAAAAGGAAGAAAAGTTCAGATGATGATGAAGAAACAAAGAGTGATATAAGCTCTGAAGAAGGTTCTAGAAAAGTGAAGAAGGAGAAAAAGAAGAAGAAAGCGAAGGTTGAAGAAGATGAAGAAATTGTTGAAGAAGAGGTTGTTGTGAAGAAAGATGATCCGAATGCGGTTTCGAATTTTAGGATTTCGGAACCGTTGAGGATGAAATTGAAGGAAAATAAGATTGAAGCTTTGTTTCCGATTCAAGCTATGACTTTCAATACTATTCTTGATGGGTCTGATTTGGTTGGTCGTGCTCGTACTGGACAGGTTTGTGGTTGTCTTTGGTTTAATTTGTGATTTTTTGAAGTGATTATGTGATTTAATATGTTTTTAGGGTTTAATGATGTTATTTTTTTGGTTAATTTTGTTAATTGGTTTAATTTATGATTTTCTGTTTAGGTTTAAATTTTTCAGTAATGATATGATTTGATGTTTTTAGGGTTTATGGATGTTGGATTATATGATTTGATATGTTTTTAGGGTTTATGAATGTTGGATTTAGAGGATTATACGACGTTGATATGTGGCCATGTTATGAATTTGTAGTTTTATTTATCTTTTTTGATTAATTTTTGATGTTTTGGTTGTTTTTGGTTTAATTTTTGGCTTTAACAAAAAGTTAAGAGTTTTTTCTTTTAAGTGATTATGTGATTTAATATGTTTTTAGGGTTTGATGATGGTGTGTGTTGGTTGATTTTGTTAATTGGTTTAATTTGTGATTTTCGGGTTAGGTTAAGAATTTTTTATGTAATTAAGTGATTTTGTATGTTTTTAGGGTTTATGGATAATGAATTTAGAGGATTTTATGATGTTGAAATGTGGCCATGTTATGAGCTTGTTTGGTTTAAGTTGTGATGTTCTGTTTAGGATATGAATTTTCTTTTAGAGATCTAATTTGTTAAGGTTCTGATTTATGAGATCAATAGGCATACTTTGACGGTATAAATTAATTTTACACTGTCACCCGATAAGAATCCATCAATCTGACATTTCATATAACTAATTTTAAAACGTCTTAATGATGCTGTGGAATATGAGATTCACCTTGGATGTCAGTGTGGTAGATATGAGAGATTCAATCAAAATGATTTGTCTCTATTATGTACAAACATAAATTGCCATTGCTTCAAATTAAAATTTTTAAGAATAGTCTATATTAATTTGTGATAATTGCTTTTATTTTAATTTGAATCTTCAACAAAAGAATCCTTGGGTAGCCGTTGGAAAAATCTTTGGATGACCTGTGAGGTGAACTTTGATATTTGAGGGACTAGTTTTGTAGTAATTATTTTGGAAAACTAATATGATGGTGACAATTTAATGTTCAGAAGCGTATCTTGATTCAAAATATTTTTTAACAAATGAAATGTGATATGTGCATTCAAGTGTATAGCTTAATCTTTAGTAAATGAAAACGTGATTGTGACCTTTAAAGTTGATGGTTTGAAAGTCGCTGTGTGCCAAAACCTGAATTTCAAGTGAAGTAAAATTGTACTGCTATTGACTTGTATATGGATTTGTTGATTTATCTCTATTTTGCTTTTGCGTGAAAATGCAGGGTAAAACTCTGGCATTTGTGTTACCCATATTAGAGTCATTGACAAATGGTCCAGCTAAATCAGTTAGAAAGACTGGCTATGGGAGAGTCCCAAGTGTTATCGTGCTTCTACCTACAAGGGAATTGGCCAATCAGGTATAGTGCATCCAAGCCAAAGTGTCAGTTTCTTAGTTTTCAATATCATTCATATATACTTATCTATTGTGGTTTGTTGTGTATTAGGTGTATGCTGACTTCGAACTTTATGGTTCGTCCTTGGGATTGTCTGCTTGTGCTGTATACGGTGGAGCTCCATATGGCGCTCAGGAGACCAAACTTAGAAGGGGTGTTGATGTAGTTATTGGAACACCAGGGCGTATTAAGGTAATTTTAGTTATAGTGTGTTGTTACATGTGACTAGTTTTTTTATATCATGGGCAGAAGGTTAACTATAGATAGAAGCTTAACTGTAAGTGATTTGTTTTATAGGATCATATCGAGAGGGGGAATATTGACCTGAGCCACCTAAAGTTCCGTGTCCTTGATGAGGCAGATGAGATGTTGAGGATGGGTTTTGTTGATGATGTTGAACTCATTCTAGGTATTTGATTCGTGTTTGTCAGAATGTATATTTGGCTTGTTTTATGCTTATTCATGTGATCTAAATATCCAACTATGATGTTGTCTACTGTGCAACTTCAATGATACTCTTGTTTTTTCTTCTTTATTTTGCATTGTATTTACATGTTGCTCATTGTCAGTTGTCGGTCTAGCTCATTTTTTTCCTTCTACAAATCATGTGGTTCTGTTAACTTGGAGCAACACTGGAATTAAATTCTACCAATGGGAATCTGGATAGATTAATTAATCACTTACTATATCATATAAGAGATTTCTAGATAAGAGAACAGCAAGGGATTTCTAGATAAGAGAACAGCTTAAACATATAAGGGCATTTGTGTGAACAAATTAAGCTCTTATTAATATTATATAATATAATTGAGGAAATGAAATTGAACTCCACATAAGCTATACCCTTAGGTTTTTTATATTTGCTCTCATCTTGAAGATCTTATGACATTCAGCTGAAAACAGCTTATTAGCATATGCTGAAATATTTTTACAATTTATTTCAAACTCATCTTGATTGCTTATGTTTTATGACAAATCTAAGCAAGCCCTTCCATTTTTTTATTGAAACCCAGTCAACACATTCCCTAAAAATCATTTCTTATTTTTCCTACTGTTTGTAACTGTCTACTTAATATCACTCAATTTATGTTTGTTCAATTTTTTAGTTTGCACAACATTTTTGGTATTACAATGGGTTCATATTTTATTTTTACAGGTAAGGTACAAGATGTTACCAAAGTTCAGACACTTCTTTTCAGTGCTACTTTGCCAAGCTGGGTTAAGCAAGTATGTGTCTATATGAATTTTGTTCAAAATTTGTTGTTTGGTCTGTCTCTTGGTTGTTATTTATTTGAAATTTTGTGTTGCCAGATTTCTACGAAATTTCTGAAAGCAGATAAGAAAACTGCAGATCTTGTTGGAAATGAGAAAATGAAAGCCAGCACCAATGTTAGGCATATTATCCTTCCATGTAATAGTACTGCTAGGGCACAACTTATCCCTGATATTATTCGCTGTTATAGCAGGTGATTTTTAAATATTCATTTTGTGACTTAATATTTTATAAATGATGCATTTTAGAAACTTCAAAGTTTATATGTTGGCATGTGGTCTGTTTCAGTGGAGGCCGAACAATTATATTTGCGGAGAAAAAGGAGTCTGCTTCTGAGCTTGCTGGATTGTTGCCTGGAGCAAGAGCTCTCCATGGTGACATACAGCAGTCACAACGTGAGGTGAGCTATGAATTGATACGATTCTTGATTCCGGTTATCTTCATTGAATGAATGTTCAATGGGGGGTCAGTCAGTAAAATTATTAATGACTAATGTGTTTGATTATAAATTTAAATTGGTAGCCATAGCAACATAGTTTGTGTATGCCTGTCATTATTACTCTATTGTTTTCTCTGAACCGTTTTCTGTGACTTTCAGATTACATTGAAAGGTTTTAGATCTGGGAAATTCATGACATTGGTGGCCACCAATGTTGCGGCCAGAGGTCTTGACATTAATGATGTTCAGTTGATTATCCAGGTACACTTGTTCATATATAATATATATTACAATAAACCATTTGTTATATTCCCTTTTATCTGATATTCTGAATCAAATTTGTTTTAGTGTGAGCCTCCGCGGGATGTAGAAGCATATATACATCGATCTGGGCGGACAGGAAGAGCTGGTATATCTGATATTCTGAATCAAATTTGTTTTATTTTGATATTCTTGTTGAAGTTTTGGCGTATAGTTTTTTTTTTAAATGGAAAATTTTGGTTTATATAGTTGCTTTGGTTTTTTTTCTTAGGCAACACTGGAGTTGCTGTGATGCTTTATGATCCCAGAAGGTCGAATATAGCTAAAATAGAAAGAGAAGCAGGTATAAAATTTGAACATGTATCTGCTCCTCAGCCTGATGAAATTGCCAAAGCTATGGGTGGGGATGCTGCTGAAATGATTACCGAAGTGTCTGACAGGTATGCATGTGATATTGTATGTTCATTATCTTACTGTGTTTTAACACTGTCATCTGCTGCTAACACACGTCATGTATGCAGTGTGATTCCTGCATTTAAATCTGCTGCTGAGGAACTTTTGAACAACTCTGGTTTATCAGCTGTTGAGTTACTCGCAAAAGCTCTTGCAAAAGCTGTTGTAAGTACAACTCCCTTCCATTTTTTTGTCCTTTTAAAATTTATTTCCTTGATTTTTCAAGACGACTATCATCTTCTTCATCATTGTGTTCCTCTGATATGGGAAAATGTTATCTCCAGGGTTATACTGAGGTAAAGAACAGATCCCTACTGACTTCGATGGAGGGTTATGTTACATTAATTCTTGAGGGAGGAAAACCTATGTTCACCCCATCGTAAGAACTTATCTATATTTAATTGGGCGTATATGTTTGTTTGTTGGCAACTTTTTTTAATTCTTTCTAAGCTATGTTTTAAACATCACGAGTGTGTTTTTCCCGTGTTTGGTTTTGTTTGATTTATGCTTTTGTTGGTTGTGTCAGCTTTGCATTTGGAACCCTGAGGAGATTCGTACCTGAGGATAAGGTTGACGCTGTGCAAGGTCTTGCTCTTACTGCAGATGGACAGGGTGCTGTTTTTGATGTACCAGCCAAGGACTTGGATATATTTCTCTCAAGTAAAATTTCATCTCATTGCTATATAGAATTTTGAATATAATGGAATATTACTAGCATTTACGTTATTTCTGTTTTTCACACCTTTTCCTTCACATACCAGTAGATCATCAATCTTGCTCATTTTGATTTTTTTCGCTTTCCAGGTCAAAAGAATGCTGTTAATGTAAGCCTGAAGGTTGCTAAAGAATTGCCTAGTTTGCAACAAAGAGAGGAATCAAGTGGGCGCAGATTTGGCGGTGGTCGTGGATTTTCAGGCGGACGAGGTGGAGGAGGTTATAGGTTTGGCGGAAGAGGTGGTGGTGGTGGAAGAGGTTATGGTGGAGGCAGAGGAGGGGGAAACAGATGGTAAGAAGGAAAATTGCATACACATAGATGCTGAGCACTGAAGTTTAGTGTTTGTGTTAATTGTAACACCTTACCACATGGATGCAAATTACCCTTAGGAATGTTTAACCATATCCCACCCCTTACAATTTTGATGACCGTTTGAACATTGAACCCTTTATACGAGGGAATATTTTTTCCCTCTATTATTTATCATTTATGTTATGTGTTATTCTCATCAATTTGAATCTTCACTGGAAATTGTAAGAATTAGGTTGCTGTTTTTTTAGAAATGATTTTTGAGTGTATTGATGACAATGGAGAAGATATATATTCTATCATTTATAATTTTCTGAACTTTCATTCTTCACTATGTTATATTTCAGACAACGATATATTCGAACAGTAATATATTCTAAGAATAATAACAAGTACAAGCATAAGAATAAGTAAGTCGTGTACTGAAACATGAAGATTCACGCTAGTGGGATGTCATACTTTTCGTAAGGATGACCTACATGATGACAAGAGGAATCCGGTATTAGTTTGTTATGATAGGAATTTTCATCGATCATGCTATGAGGATGTATTTGAGATTACTTCACTCAGATCCATTTCATAAAATGAACTCAGATAATATTGTTTGTTACACACTAACCTTGATAATATTGTTTGTCACACACTAACCTTCTAACGTAAATTTGAAAAGCCTTGTAACCTTAGGTCCTTGTTTTGATGATGTTTATTTGTTAGGTAATAGCGTTTATTAGAATGTCCATTTGACGATGTTATAATATTGATAGATATAGACTAGAATCATGTTAAAGCACTCTAGCAATTGTCTTCCCTTGTGTTATCTTGTTCCATGTGTCCGATTTGGTATACACACATAGAAAATGTCTTTTCTTTTGGCAAAAGTCAGTTTCTAGCATTTTGATTCGATTCAAATTACTTTGAATCATTCACTAGAAACTTCTGTCACGTGCCTTGCAATTTTGATTCGATTCATGTCTTGGTGAATGGTATCATGCATGATTCGATTCAAATTATTTTGATTCGTATCACTATTTATCTCTGACTTTGGTTTTTGTCTTAGTGATTCGATTCACATGATTAACGAATCATATCAATCTTCATTATGGGCAATTTCAATTGACTCATTACAGGTCTGAATCGTATTAATCTTCATGCTTCATCTTGTTTGCCTTTTTGCTGTCTGAATCGAATCACACATTAAGTGAATCAATTTAGTACATTATTTTTGGCCAAAATGTTGCACTTGCCACCCTTTTCTATATATACTCATATCATCCTAACACCCAAAATACTAAATCATTTGCATCTATTCTCTCTAGAATCTCCAAACCTCATTGTCTATTTGTTCTTGAGATTAAACATTTTTTCTAAGAATCCTTGTGGTCTTTTGAGTCATAGATTGCTATATGGATTGTAAGTTGATTGCTTTCAAGGATATTGATTGGGAATCAAGGATCTAAAGTGAATTGAGTAATTTCATTCCACCTCCAACGGTATTGGGGGTTCTTTCTAAAGTTCTGGTGTTGACGGGGATCCAATCACCGGATGGAGCAACGAAGAGTTCGAGTGAAGAGCTTCAAGGATTGCACGGGTGATTGCGGATTCGAAGACATCAAGAAGCACCAATTTCAAAGGGTATTTGAAGATTGAAGGAGTGGTTGCAATAGGAATTGAAGAGCTAGGGTAGTTTAAAGGAATTCTTGTAATCACATTGTAATCAAACATTCATATTTTAGTGGAAGTCCTTGGTGGAGATGTTTCCACCAAGAAGAGTAGAATTAGCCCGAAGCGAGGACGAAAGAGTGAAATTTTGTTTAATTGTACATATGCTTGCTTGATAAATTGTTACGATAGAAATTGGATGTGATCTTGTTTCAACTTGTTAAACTTGAGTTAATTCATTGAATTAGTTTTCTCTTAATCTACATTGATCACATTTGAATTCAATCTAGTGTCAATTCATCAAACACATATACCTTGTGTTCAATAGTATAATTATTTAAATGCTCTTAGGTTTGGTTTGAGATTTGTCTAGTTATGTACTTTGTGTGAGAATTATCAATAATATAGTGTGTTAAGATTCGACTTTGAATCTCTCAATTCCAAGTGAATCTTATTATTATTACATAGTCTTATTACTTTTGTCATTGCCATGGAATCGAACAAAAATCCAATAAGTTATCTTTGTTTTCGAAAATCGCTTTCGCTAAAAACTCGATAAACTTTTAAAACACAATTCGCCCCCTCTAACGCGTATTACCTTGCCATATAGACCAACAAGTATGACAAGAATTATGATAGTATAGAGTTAGCAATCCTAATTTTCCCCCGGTCGCTAATATATGCAGAATACTAAATCCTAAAATAGGTTTATGTTTAGACAGATGGCGATCATAGGTTCCTCGAGATTTCCTACAGCCTAGGATAGGTGGAACTCACTAAGACATCATGTCTCACCCTTGTCCATTTATCAGATGTATAAGACGAGCAATTTTATATTTTGTTCAGAGAATTTTTTTATTATTGTAATTTTAATGTATCCAGTACTTTATGTTTCATAACCTTCTAAATATTCTAGATAATTTATTATGGGCGTTACAATTCCATTTGTTCTTGAAGTTCTTTGTTTGTATATCCACATGATCAGAAGAGGACAAACTGTACTATCAGAGTCTGATAGAGACGACTTTAGAGAAAGACAATTCTGACTCACTTAGAGTCTTCTGTCCTTTAGACTCTGGTAGCCTTTAGAGTCTGATGGTCTTCAGAGTGAGGTAGCCTTCAACATCTGGTGGTCTTCAGAGTCTGGTGGTCTTCAGAGTCTGATGCATATTTTTAGCTTCTCTCGTATATATATTCTTCTAGGGCCAGATCTTGATTTTATGCTATGAATTTTAATCTATTGTCATGTACACTTGAATATATATTAGCATGTCCAATTGTTCTTTAATAATTTGTTATCATTAAAACTTTAGAGGTATTGTACAACTCCAATTTTGTTCCAACATAATTGCTATACACCAACAATGTAAAGTTTTAGCCTAGAGGGTTAATGAGATATTTAAGATATACTGACGAAGGTTCGCTCCTTCTAAACAACCATTAGAAAATAATATTGGTGATAATGTGATAATTTGATTATGAATAAATGGGCTTCTTTTATAAGAGAAAATAGAAGAGTCAACTCCTTCATTTTAGGAGTGATTTAATGATAAATAAGTAACCATAAATAGGATAATAAAAATAATAATGATATATTTCAACACCCCCCCTCAAGTTGGTGCATAAATATCAATCATGTCCAACTTGCTGATCAAGTATTCAAATGTTGTTTTCCCAAGCTTTTGGTTAATATGTTTGCTGTCTGTTGATTGGAAGAAACAAATGGCAAGTAGAGAATACCAGAATCTATCTTTTCTTTGAAGAAATGACGATCGATCTCAATATGCTTTGTACAATCATGTTGAATAGGATTGTGAGTAATGCTTATAGTTGCCTTGTTGTCACAATACAATTTCAGTGGAAGTTCTACCACTATCTTTAGTTCCTTCAAAGCTCTAAGAATCCACATACCTTCACAAATTCCTTGAGTCATTGCTCTAAACTCAGCTTCAACACTACTTCTTGCAACTACTCCTTGTTTTTTACTTCTCCAAGTCACTAGGTTCCCCCACACATATGTGCAATAACCTGAAGTTGACTTTCTATCTGTAATAGACCCTGCCCAATCTGCATCAGTGAAAATTGCCACATTTTTATCGTTGGTCTTCTTGAAGAATAAACCTTTTCTAGGAGTTGCTTTCAAGTATCTCAAGATTCTATGCACAACTTCAAGGTGTTACTCATATGGATCATGCATGAACTGACTAACAACACTAATAGAGAAAACAATGTTGAAATATATCATTATTATTTTTATTATCCCATTTATGGTTACTTATTTATCATTCAATCACTCCTAAAATGAAGCAGTTGACTCTTGTATTTTCTCATATAAAAGGAGCCCATTTCTTCATAATCAAATTATCACATTATCGCCAATATTATTTTCTACATGGAATCAGAGCACCTGATTTTGGGGGTATTGCTTCCGCATAAACCCTAGCCGCTGCCATTAGGGTTTTTTCATTTTTTATTTAGCGAGCACTGTTCATCTCGCCAGTACTATTCACCCCATAAGCACTGTTCATGTGAACTATTCACTCATGTAGTACTGTTCACATGAGTTACCGTTCATCTGGAAAAAAAAACCCTTCGAATTGTAACTTGCTATTTTTGAGTTACTTGGATTGAAAAATGAAGGGGATGAATAAATCAAAGTTCAAAAGAGAGGAGGCAAAGCAAAAGCTGATGATGGGTACAACAATTTTCAACTCATCAACTTGTGACTCCAAGGTACTTCTGATCAAGAGCTACAATCTTCCTCAAATATATTTCCATTCACCAAGGAACAATTAGATAAATTGTACGAACTCCTTGAGCCACAAACACCTACCTCCTCCATAGCCCAAAAAGGAAACTTCTCAAAATCCGTCAACCTTAGTGTCATTCGTAATCTTACATGGATTGTTGATTCTGGAGCCACTGATCACATGACCGGGGAATCTAGTTTATTTTCCTCATATAAACCATGTGCCGGAAATTTGAAAACTAAGGTTGCCGCCGGCTCTCTTTTAGCTGTGGCAGGAAAAGGTTCTATTGTTTTGTCTCCCCTATTAACCATCCAAGATGTACTACATGTCCCAAATTTTTCTTGCAACTTGTTATCTGTCAGTAAGCTAACCAAAAACAAAATTTGTCAAACTTTATTCTTTGATAATCACTGTGTATTTCAGGATTTGATCTCGGGATAGATAATTGGAAGTGCTAAGAAGAGTGGTGGACTCTACTACTTTGAAGATGTGCCAGAAACCAGACATCAATCTGGACCAATAAGTTCTTCTTCTATTAATTTTTTTTTGTTTCAAATAATAAGGATGACATATGTTATCGCATTTAAGGTTGGGTCACCCTAGTTTTAAATATTTAAAGGCATTGTTTCCAAATTTTTTTGAAGGGAAAGATATATCTTCATTTCAGTGCGAGGTTTGCGAATTTGCTAAACATCATTGAAACTCTTTTCCAATTCAAACCTATAAACCTTCAAAACCTTTTACAATTATTCATAGCGATGTTTGTGGGCCTAATCGAACAAGTACTTTATCCAACAAAAAATGGTTTATCACCTTTACAGATGATCATACTAGAACTATTTTACCATTGCTTCAATTCCAGCTGATTTACCACTAAAAATATTTGGATGCACGACCTTTGTTCACGAACACAAACATCTTGGTAAACTTGAACCCCGTGCAATCAAATGTGTTTTTATAGGTTATTCATCTTCCAAAAAATGTTATAAATGTTTTGACCCCAGCACAAAGAAAATGTTTGTAACAATGGACGTTACTTTTTTTTGAAAACAATCCTTTTTTTTGAAAAAGATAATCTTCAGAGGGGGGAAACAGATGAAGATCCTCCTGAATTGTTTGAAAACTTAATTATCTACGAAGATGTGTATACATCACATAATTTTGTTCCATGTTTACCTGCACCTAAATAAAGGGCCTTGGAAAAATTAGATGAACCTGCTCGTTCTATGAGGAAGGATCATACTGAATCCGAGGCAACAAATAAAATCAAAGATCAAACAAATGATCTTTCTGAAATTAGTAAAAGCACACCACATAAGGATCCTTGTAATGAAACAGAAAAAAGATTTGATGAAGGACAACCAACTTGGAAAGGCGAAATTTATGCAAGAAGGAATCATGATCAAGTAGTAGAAGACCCCATTCCTCAGCCCAACCAAGAACTGAATCGAGTGAAAGTCAACCGGCTCAGACAGGTAAACCTCTTTTTGGTCCTAATTCTCTATATACCGACCTTGATGTTTCCATAGAGCTTAGGAAACTATATATTGATCTTGATGTTCCCATAGCCTTTAGGAAGCCACGTAGGTCATGTACTCGGCACCCCTTGTCTAATTTTGTATCTTATTCAAACTTGTCTCCCTCTTTTGCCGCTTTTACTTCATATTTATCTAGTGTCGAAATTCCAAAGAATGGACATGAAGTTCTAGAAATTCCAAAGTGGAAGGAAGCTCTTGAAAAGAATAAAACTTGGAGTGCCACAACTCTACCAACAGGTAAATGAACTGTGGGGTGTAAGCGATCGTGATTGAAAATGGTTTTGAAAACGGAGTCTCGTGTGCAAAAACGAAAACAACAGAATCCCTGTCGTGGTGGACACGCACGACCGTGGCACGGACCGTGTGTGTGGTTCACACCTAAGGGACACGACCGTGCACCCCCTATGTGTAGGGAAACTCCAATTTTTCTCTCATTTTAAGGTTTCTAACGCATATGAATGAGTTCCAAACACCTAAACCTAGTTAATTAAAGTATATATGATGGTTAATATAGTTTAGGGTGGAATTAGATTGAATGTTATGAAATTTTGAAAATAGACGAACTTTGATATATGTAGGAAATAGACGGACTTCGGAAATTAATGATTTATGCCAGGCTAACCCTTAAATGACTATGTGCTATTGATGAGATGATGAGTGATGGTTAATTTGGTTATGATATGTATTCTTGAAATATGGATTTACTAGGCTTAAATGATTAATCGTTTTAAACGCTAATTGTGATGAATGTAGTGATGTTACTTACTTGATAAAGTATATGTTTGATGATGATTATGAGGATGATTTGATGATAATGATTTATTGATGATGATGATTTTTTATGATGAATATACATATATAAAGTGATGATGAAAGATGATGACGTTGACTAGTGACGATGAAATTATATATGAATAAAGTGACGATTAGTGTTGATGATATGTGTTATGGTGTATGAATATATGCATTGTTGAGTCATATGTTCATGCATACATGGTCAAGTCCAAGTGTTGATGTTAAGTGTTGATGGGATCAATCGGTAATAGACCTCCAACATCTAAATGGTACCACATGCATATAGAGTCGTGTCTAGTACATTTTAAGCATATGGATTGATGTGAGAGTCTTGTATTCAATCATGTGATTATATGTGATAATGTGTGTATGATTATGTGAATACTTGTTGATCTTTGTGCACTTGTAATGATGGTGTTGAATTTTGAATAATATGAATTGATTTGGTGATGAGGTGATGATGTTAAAAATTGATATATCTTCAAATTACAATTTGAGAATTGATATAACTAATTGTATGAGAATATTATCGGAGATATTGAATCGTCAATTATATGATAATTGTTGCCTTGAATCTATTCTTATATTCATGATTTTCTATGTGAGTATTTCTCACCCTTTTGTGGGTTTCCACCTATGCCATTCTATTGGGTGGTGTAGATGTACATGATTGAAGACGCGTGATTGCCGTGAGTACTAGAGGATAGCTTGACGCTTCCTCGCCTCTATGCTTTCTTTTGGAGTCTAGTTGTAGGCTCTGATTTAGGACTTTGTCGGGATTTTCTGTTTAGTTTCTTTTGTTGTATTATTTTGAGAAACCATGATTTGTATGACGATATACCTTAAGATGTTGAGATGTTGGTGTTATGTTGTTTTATTTTATAAATCTGCTGCGGATGTTTGTGAATTATGAAAATGAATTATGCCTGTTTTGGATTATTGAAGGTGTAGCACCTTGAACCTTGTATTTACCGGTTGATTTATTATTAAATATCGCATGTGGGGTTTGAGGGTGTTAAAGTTACTTAAATATAATATTGCTTATTATGGTAGTAAACTTTACAATAATATTAAAATATGACGGTGACATTGACAATCATTGTAACACCTTATCCCCAAAAAATGTTTTTCTAAATTAAAAATTCAAATAAGATATAATCATGCAAGGGTGTCACACATTCTCGTCATTCAAAACACTTCAATTCAATTGAAAACAGTACAATGGAAATAAATTCAAAGTTTAGACAAATTAACTCCATAAATAAACTTATTTAAAAAACAAGAATCTCGACACCAAAGTCTTAAAAATAAAATATACCCCAATTTCCAGTGTTACAGACCAAAGCATTGACCCAAAATACACTCTTAAGAAAGAAAGAGTGACGAGAAAGACTCCTCGTCATGCCAAGCTCGCAGCGACTAAAGTTCGTCGTCTTGTGTATCTGTACCACGTAAGGGAACATGCGTCCAACTCGCAACTAGAGGGTAAGTACATATCCAAAATAGAGATTGCATAAACATAATAAATAGCTTCAGGGATTAAACACTAAAGACATCATCCACCATATATTCATATCATACATGCTCATCATTAAATAATCATCATTATGGTCATTACAGCATTTAATAAATTCAAAGGAACCTTTATCACTGCAACCGAAATCAATTATCCACTTGAAAATTCACATCATTAAATAACATATATAAATCACAGACAATCATATACATCATTATTTAACAAATCAAGACACACCTTTAGTTAACATGTCAATACACGTCATCAGTTTACACATCATCACTTTACACATAATCACATCATCATCAAGTTCATACATCATCATTTATATGCAAAGAATGAAACTCACTCCTAACACCTATATGAATGTGGCACCGTACCAACTAATCGTTTATTGTATGTTAGAGTTGTATTACTGAACATACACTCATCGTTTCTTATCGTTCTCGTCGTTTTCTAAATATGATTCTATATGCATGCATGAAGACATACTCACTAAGAAATACACATTAGCACATCATCAATAACTCAAACCATAATAGAATTTATTTCATCGTTAAAAACAAGGTATTATCTCTTTGTTACTCATCGTTAAACAAGGTGTTATCTCAACGTTACTCATCATTATAAACAACAGATATATCTCGTCATTACTCATCGTCATAAACAATACATATATTATTTCATCATTACTCATCGTTATAAACAAATAAGGTTTAACTCATTAAACATCATCATAATTAAAAAAGATTTAACTCATCAAGACATCATCATAAATAAACATTATCTCACCAAGATTCAACATCATCATAAAATTCAACTCATCGGTTAATACACGTTATTTACATTTTATTCTTCCCCCCACATTCAATATTTAACCCATTACTTTTTCTCACCAAGGATAAGTTTATAACACTGAAAAATATTCTCAACATTCACAACTCTTTTCTCTTAATCATAACCTTAATAAAACCCAACACTTCGTCGCACATTCATCATCTCATAGAACGTCAACCATCCTCATAATCTTAGCTTCATTCTAGTTTAAAATCTTTATCTCACCTTGTTATTACTTTCGACATCAACAACTTTCCCCACCAAAACTACATTAAACTTTAGGTTTCTACTCTCTCATTGCCGATTATTATTATTATCGTTATTATCGTCAATTATTATAAACCATTATCCTAAGGCTTCCTTTTCATTCACCTTACTATCCTCTAGTGGATTTTTGTCTTAACTTACCACAATTAATAGCTCTAATCTTATCCATTTCTGTAACTCACATCTCTCTCCTCTAAATTATATCCGCCTTATCGCGTATTTAACGTTAATGTTTATCTTAATCGGACACCCCTATTACTCATTTACTTTTAATCCTATACTCTTTGATTTGAGCATTAATTTAGAAACATTTCTACTTTAAAGACATCCCCCTCATCCTAGTCCATCGTCTTAAAACACCATCCCATGCTTTCAATTATAATCGTGTTACTCTTCTTCGGGTAATTCCTGTCTTAAGCTCACCGTTACTCTACAAAATTACTTCTAAGGAAACACTTTCTCCTTTAATCTTTCTAACCAACCCGTCCACTTTCTCCTTACCTATTATTCCAATAAATACGAATAATTAAATTAATAATATCTAAAACCAATACTAATACTAATAATAACAATAATACGAATATTATCTAATAATAACATTAATAACTAATTTTAGAAATTGGGTGTTACAATCATTGTTTTGACGATTTTATTATACTACTTGTTCTGACTCTGTGTACTTGCACATGTTTTTTTTTACACAATAGTGTAAATTTGTTTCACTAACATCCATTAAAATATAACATCATCTTCAATATTGTTTAAAAGCTGGCTTATTTTAAATTTATTTAAAATTTGTTACCATAAAAATTTATCATTATTTAGTAACAAAATCTGAAAATTTTAACAAATAACCATATATGAATTTTTCATTAAAATAGTAATAATTTATGAATTAACAAACAATTCACATATCAAATTAAAATTAGAAAAAGTGTATTCTAGAAGGATAAAAGAAATATGAAAATTGGGGAAGAACTAATACAAAGAATCATAATTGTCCAATCATTATAAATGTTTGACTTTAATTCTATTTACTTTTAAAGTCACACATATGGTTAATTGTAATTTGACAAAAGTGTAACATTTGTTTCTATATGGTTTCACACCCATATGTAGATTCGATGGGTAGTGTATGTGGTGTCCATATTTGCTTCAATTACTTTTAGACCCCTTTTGTTATATTTGCACCGTCTGTATATCTGTTTGGGATGATTTTGTAATTTGATTGAGTTAGGTTTATATATGTTCTCCCCAATATTTTGTATTCCCTTTCGTTTTCAGTTTAATATATTTAGAGTGTTGCAGAGGATTTCCGATCTGGACCCAATTTGATTTAAAAAAAAATTAAACTCTTAAAATAATGAGAAATACATGTATAGTTATTTTCTAAAATTGTAAGATTATTTTGATATTAAAACAATAGCCAAATGTTACGATTTATCATTTGCAGGGCCTGGTGATGAACGATTTGACAAGTGTGCCAAATCGTAACAAGTAATAAAGTAGTAAGTTATCGTCTCCACAGGGGTTATCGTTCAACTTAGCAATCAAGAAAGTTGATTTGAGTAAAATGCAGTAAAATAGATGAATTTGTTTATAGGGTTTTTTTAATTGTCTTGCGCAATGTGAGATTATGTTTTTGATTCAGAAAATTAACGGTGATTAGAGTTTCCTTGAATCCCCGCTACTTTCTTTGTCTGAAATAACTTGGTTTATTATTAGTTTATGATCAACCTTGATTTAAGAGAGTAGGACATGACCCCGTGATGTAACAATGAGAAGCTTGAGTATTTGTGCCGCGACAAAGGCTATACTTGCGACGTTCCCCTAAAGATCAATCATAGCCTTGAAAATCATACATATATTAAATCTAAAAGAGATTAATTTAAAATAAGAAATTTACTACCGTTCTTATTTAAGCATCGGCATGATAGTCAGTCCTATACCTTAGCGTAAAGGTCAGGTCAACCGCTAGTTGAAAACACTACTAGAAAAAGCAAAATTAGCGAGGGAAATTAGTGACGGAAAAAATGAAATTCCTCACAAATTCCTTGGTCGCAAAATTTAGTGACGGAATTAGAGAGGGATTTCATGTTTTCCCTCACTAAATATCCCTCACTAATTTTTGTTTTTTTAGTAGTGAAAGTATTAAGAATAGAATATATACAAATTAAATCAGACAGTTGAATGATAAATAGAATAAAAATTATATTAATTGAATTCAACAAATATGTAGAGGTTCATCGTTGAACCCTAATCAAGAGAGGTTTAGTTAAACATGGTAAAGGACATCACTACGAAAGAATCGAAAAAAAAGTTTGACCCTTGACTTGTACCGCTAGCTTTCTAAATGAGTAAAAGTGAGTGCAAGGGTCTCTATTCATAGTGCATTATTACTTAGTGATTAAAAGATAAGCACTGGATTTTTTGCTCCGATCCATCTTGGAAAATAAGCTAACACTGCATTTTTGTATTCGTGTGTAGGACCACACAACATTACACAGAAGGGCACATGAGGCAATAGCTTGGGTGCGAATTTTTCCGTTTTCGTCTCTTTTTCAAGCATTGTTTTTCTTGAAATGCATTGGAACTTGTTTAGTTTATATCCATGTTAGAGGAGTTTTAGAACAATTGACTATGGTTTTGAGGACATTCTGTAATGTTTTCATTTCGAGGCATGTAGCTAAAATAGAAAGAGAAGCATGTATAAAATTTAAGCATGTATCTGCTCCTTAGCCTGACGAAATTTCCAAAGCTATTGATGAGGAAGCACTTAAATGATTACTGTTGTGGCTGACATGTATGCATGTGATATTGTATGTTCATCATCTTACGATGTTAACAACGACATTTGCTGCTAACCCTGCTAACTCGTGTCATGTATGTAATGTGATTCCTGCATTCAAATTTGCTGCTGATAATCTTTTTTAACAACTCTGGTTTATCAGCTATTGACTTACTTGCAAAAGCTCTTGCCAAGGCTGTTGTGAGTACAATATCCTTCTGTTCTTTTTTTCTGTATAATTCATTTTCTTGATGTATCAAGACATCCATCGTCAATATGTTTATATTATATTGGGACAATGTTATTTCTAGGGTTATACTGAGGTAAAGAAGAGATCACCACAGACTTCGTTGGAGGATTATGTTACATTACTTCTCGAGGGAGGAAAACCTATGTTCACCCCATCCTAAGTACTTATCTATATTTAATTAGGGAGTATGTTTGTTTGATGGCTACTTTTTTTAAGTCTTCTAAACTATGTTTTAAACATCACGAGTGTGTTTTTCCTCTGTTTGTTTTTGTTTGATTTATGCTTTTGTTGGTTGTGTCAGCTTTGCATTTGGAACCCTGAGGAGATTCGTACCCGAGGATAAGGTCGACGCAATGCAAGGTCTTGCTCGTACTGCAAATGGACAGTGTGCTGTTACCAGCCAAGGACTTGGATATATTTCTCTCAAGTAAAATTTCACATCATTGCTAATTAGAATTTTGAGAATTAAATATTATATATGTATTTTTCTCGCTGCCTTTCATATCAATTCTTGAATATAATGGAATATTACCAGCATTTACGTTATTTATGGTTTTCATACCTTTTCCTTCACAGACACCGGTTGAAAATTAGAATACTAAACAAATATTGGTCATTTTTTCATTTTGATTTTTTTGGCTTTCGAGGTCAAAAAGAATGTTCTTAATGTAAGCCTAAAGGTTGTTAAAGAATTGCCTAGTTATCAACAAAGAGAGGAAACAAGAGGTTGTAGATTTGGTGGTGGTCGTGGATTTTCACATGGAAGAGGTGGAGGAGGCTATAGGTTTGGCGGGAGAGGTGGTGGTGGCGGAAGAGGTTATGGTGGAGGTCGAGGAGGGGGAAACAAATGCTAAGAAGGAAAATTGCATACCCATAGATGCTGAGCACCGAAGTTTAGTGTTGTGTTATTGTAAAATCATACCACATGAATGCAAATTATCCCTTAGTACCCACTAGTTCAAATCATACAAATGATGCTACCAAAAAAAATTGCATGTGATGCATTATACATGTGATAGATAAATAATCCCTAAATCCCTAAATCCTAAGCAAGTATGGGATATAACAGTTATTTTGGATAGATAAGGAAAATTTTGGCGCATTTTGATTTTTTTAGATACGACACTACTCACAATTTCAACAACAGTTATTTTTTTGTTGCAAAGGAAAGAAAGTTTATTGAGAAATCAAGAGTATTAGAAAAAGTCCAAGTGAAATCAATCTACAGCATAAAAAACTTGTTGCAATAGCATCTTTGGTTGAAAGGATGTTTGTAATTACCTCATCTTGCAACTTACATGTCTTATCAAATTGTCAAGTTTCCTTCTACCCCATTTAGGATAGAAAGGAGAAAAATAATTATTGAGTTTGAGATCATTGTTTACATTTATTTAGGGATTCGAATTGTGATTTAGGGAAATAAAAGAAAATGCGAAACGAGAGAGGAAAACATATCAAGAGAAGATACATTTATGAGTATAACATGAACAATCTAACCAAATAATGAATAAACTTTGGTGGGTGTAATCTTTCAGAGCAGGAATTCCAAATAAAAGCATTTGAAACATAAGTCGACGGTTATAGAAATCAAGCTCATAAGGAGGAATATTGTGACTATCTAAAAACTAAATTTTCTTACCCTTAAGCAATAACTCAAATGTTTTCTCAATGGTTTTAATGTTAAATGTAAATATATTTTTACCTTCTAATTTTCTCAATGGTTATAATGTTTTCTCGATTAAGGTGGCAAACTCAAAAGTTTTATATTCATTTCAAAAATGTGTCTGGAAAATCTTGCACAAATGTTAAACATCAATTCATTTGCTGTTTGTGGCCAAAAAACCATTACAAATAGAAAATAAAATTTGCAACAAACATTTACTTTCAGTTTTTTTTTATAAATACAACAATTATCTATCCTCACTTCTCAATTCTAACCTCTCTAAATTTTCTCTCTACCTTCGTTCTACAGACTATATACCAATGTTCTTTAACATTTTTTGTTTAGTGTTGGGGAGTTTTAACTATGCTTTTTTTTTTTTTTTTTTTTTAAATTTTATA
>Ga0228710_1001858_pt1 | contig 32534 bp, 19 predicted proteins | sample MedpolnodulmetaG_FD_177995 | JGI IMG/M metagenome (GOLD analysis project Ga0228710, IMG submission 177995) | Root nodule microbial communities from Medicago polymorpha collected in Santa Monica, California, United States - pink nodules | ecosystem: Host-associated > Plants > Roots > Nodule... | reverse complement strand
CAAGTATCCTTCTTAATTTCTTTTTTGACACAATATATCCTTCTTAATTTTGATAAACTTGTTTATATATATGTTTAATAACTCTTAATTAGTTAAAAAATAATATACAACACATATATACATTAATTTAGTTCCCCCACCCTTCTAGAAAATTAAAGAAGAGAAAGGGAGAAAAAAAATCAGTTTCTGCACCGTCGTCCATACCCGTTTCGATCACCGGAATTACTCTCAAAAATGAAATACAACACAATTTATTTTCATCCTTTGATTTCTGCCGAGAACTTCTTAAATCAGATCTGGTAAAAACTTCCAAGTTCTTAAATCAAACAAGTTATAAACTGTTTCAAGCATGTCAGAAGAAAAACTAGCAAATTCAATTCACTTTCCGTCAAGCCTTAAATTTGTAAAGAGTAAAGTAATGAATGCAGTAGAAATAGTACTACTTGAGAAGGAGTAGTGTAAAGTCTATATATCTTTGTAAAAACTGGTTCTCATAACCGTGAATAATACAACTTTAAGATTTCTAACTTAGCATTAAAAATTTATATGCGTTGAATAGTGACCGTGGAGAATGGAGATACAGACACCAACCAATAAAAGGGTATTTCTTGTATCAAACAAAAGGGTCAATATTTTTTGTTTTAACTTTATTATTATACCAACCGGTTACATTATCTGGTGCAGTAGGTAAAACTATGAGGACCATGGTTGAACCTCTTTTTAGGGGGTGCATATTAGGGGCTCCCTTTTTTTTTTTGTTGAAATATTTTTTTACTAACATTATCTAAGGAGCTGAGCTAAAGAAAAAATTAATCATTTTTCTCATGTAGATATTAAATTCATAAAACGTAGATTTTTTTTTATACAAGTGAATGATTATTTATGAAATTTTAAAGGGTTAAAAATGAAAATCACGGAAACCTCGACTTAGAAAGAGTTTGGAAAGTTTCGTAACATTTCGACGACGATCGACTTATTTTGATTTTTTTATGAAATTAATACAAGCAAAATTGTAATTTGTTCAGAGTAAATATAGATTCATGAGTCAAATTTTGTTCCTTGTTTTGTATGCATGTTCAGAACATCATAAGAATCTCAATTGCAAAATTTTAGAGTTTTTAAACAATGAACAGAATAAATATTAATTTTTTAAGCGTCAAAAGCTTTAAAAAAATCAAAACAACGGAATCTTCGACTCATATATCAAATTGTTAGCTCTGTCCTCGTGAGCTTAGCTAAGTTGGTATGGATAATGCATAAAATATGTAAGGTCTGGGATTCGAACCCCGGTCACCACCAAAAAAAAGTTTAGCTCATATTTTGCAGAGGTCACACTACATAGAAAGGATGTGAAAACATTTGGTGCAAATCTTTTACACGTCTCTAGGTGGGTTTTTTTTTAAGAAGTCTCTAGGTGGTTGTGCTAAAAAATAATAACTTACAAGTGATGCACATAATATTAATTAGATAACACAACTTTAAAAAAATAGTTAAAATTACATTGAAAGAAAAATAAATGACTTTTTTTTTAAACGAAGGAATTAGCATCCCTGATTTTTTACGTATACAATTGCGAAGTCCTGAGTTTAAACATAACATAAATGAATATATCTAACCTAACAATTTTAACTTTTTAAGTGGAACCAAACTTTATGGACAAAAATAGTATCATTTTAGATAGATAGGTATTCTTAAACCAAACAAGGTATTCTTAAAAAAAAGGTATTCTTAAACCAAACAAATATAATTAATGCCACCCAATTTCTCCTTGTTTTCTCTCCTTTCCTTTTCTTCCTATAACTTTTATATTGTCATTTTGTCTTTTATATTAAAATCTAACTATGTATAAGTCATGAGTTCGAATTAAAATCTCACTATGTATAAGTCATAGGTTCGAAACCAATCTTGAACATGCAAAAACGTCAAAAACTCTTAGATAGAGTTTATCACTCATTTGAGTCTTACAAGACTCAATTGAATTTTTGCAGTTACGTGCAGAGGATACCAGTTTACACTGATTTGAAATTATCTGAATTGTTATAAGTTGTTTTTGTCCTTTATCTTTTTCCCGTTGTTTATGTACTTTTCTTTTGACTTCCTCTCATTTTCCTCGGGCTAATTTTAGCGTGCTGTCCAATATGTATATTGTATAAGTAGTATGGTTGGTCTAATGACATCACTTTTAAATTTTTGTCATATGATCTTTTTAAATTAGATAGATCTTTTGAAGTATTTAAATTAGATAGATAGATAGATGTCTTTTGAGCTATCTTTGTCTATAACCTGTAAAGACATGCAAGAGGAGAGGCCAAGAAATTTTTTGGTTGTTTATGATCGCGATATTATGGACACAGTTTGAATTAATATCATAGTCATGCATATACAGAACCGAGGGCCATCACAATATATAAGATCCTACAAATCACAATTTTAAACAAATGTCATATGAATCCGAAGTCACATTAACGCAAATATTTTTAAAATATTAACATTTATTAATATTAATCTTAATCTATCTATCTATTGCTGCTTTTATCTACTATCTACTTACTACTGATATAAGAATTATAATTACATATATAAACTTTGTAAAAAAATAAATATATATAATGACATTTTTATCCTTCATTCAAATAATAAAAATCAATTTTTTTAAGAGCATATCGTCATTTTAATACTTCTTTTTGGGTTAATACCGTTTTTGGTCCCTGTAATATTAGCGAAATCCGGTTTTAGTCCCTGTAAAAAAAAATAGATTATGTCCCTGTAATTTCATATTCTTCCACTTTTGGTCCCTCATTTCACCACGTCAACAGAATTTGCATTCATGGCACGTGAAATGAGGGACCAAAACTGGAGGAATTTGAAGTTGCATGGATCAAAAGTGGGAGGAATATGAAATTAGAGGGACGTAGTTTATGCAGATTCTACTGGCGTTGTTAAATAAGGGACCAAAAGTGGAGGAATCTGAAATTACAAGGACATAATCTAAATTTTTTATTTTACGGTGACTAAAACCGGAACTCACTAATATTACAGGAACAAAAGCAGTATTAACCCTTCTTTTTTTATTCTTTATTATTTTTTCCTTTCTATTTTTTTTTTTTACATTCTCTTTCTTACTTTTTTTATTTATTTTTTACTTTTTACTTCTCTTTCCTCTTTTACTTTTTCATTTTTTATTCTTTTTTTTTTCAACTATTATTGCCATTGCAATCCAAAATGAGGGACATTCAAGACACCATTCAAACATGTGAAGACAGCGCTGGGCTCATTTTCTTCCTACCTATTAGATGGCAGGGGCTCCACCGTACAGTACAGCAGGAAGGCTTCAATAATTGTTGGTTTTGAACCAACATGAAAGCCTTCCTTCGATTAGTCATTTTATTCTCCGAAATGGGCACAAGAGGTTCCCGTCGAATAATTGTTAAACCATAATTTACTTGATGTCCACACAAGTGGTCCTATAAATAGAACCGTTGTGATGAAGTAGTATAGTTTTCGAGACAGTATAGTTTTCGAGACACTTAACCAAATTCAAAAGTTTAGAAACCCTAGTTGCCTCTCTCTTCTTTGAAGCTCCGTTCAATTTGGATAACATCAGTCATTGGAGAAATTATGTTCATGTGGACTGAGTTGAGGCATCGCTACTTTGTTTTACTCGTGATCAGAAACGATTCTACTACAAAGGTTATGCACTTCAAAAGGCGAACATGTAAATCATAAATTGTTTAAGTACGTGTTTGTTTGATTTATGATTAATGATTTAATCAAGATTCGTTCAATGTGATTTGTTTCGCTAAGAGGATCAATAAAATTTTGAAAAAACTTATCTTAAATCCGAACACCTGAAGACTTTTTCTTCCCTACAAGGGCTTTATTGGTTGCCTCTTGAGTTTTATGCTACCTCACAACAATATGTTGAATCTCCATAAGGGACTTAGTTTGCCGTTTTGTATCAGCTTCCAAATTGGCAAGTTTCCCCACAAAAGTTTTTTTTTTCCCAATTAGTCATTATATTGGTCGACCTCTCCCCTTTGAAAGAGCAAGGTCACCTTATACTTTGGCCGTCACCTTCTTAGCTTTAGCAAGCATTTTTTCATATTTAACTTGATTATCATACAACATCTAGGCCAAACATTCACTTTCTTCACATAGTTTCCCTACTATGAAAGCATGAAAATCGTTTGAAGCAAGAAGAGACATCAAAGCACAAAACATCACCAAACAAAGGACATTGTGATCCCCTAGTTCCCTATGTCCATAATTGTCCAACTCGATTAGATAATTTGAATCGAAAATGAAATCTACACCCTCAAAATCTTAATCAGATGATGAGGGATTCTAGGAGAAACTATAAGGAATGTGGAAATCACCTAATAAGGTATGCATAGAAGGAAATTGAGGACGACGAAAATCAAAGGGATGAGAACGCCCTTATGTTTCTTCTTACAATGCTCATTTGAAGCATGTCATTTTCCGTCCATCCTCTTTAGTGGAACATCTCTCCATAAGATGGGTTAGAAACCAATTTTGAGATGCTTCAAATATGGGTTATTTTACCCTAAACGGCCTTCGTTGGAGAAACAATTACCTTTTTCACAAGTGCTAATGTCAGAATGTCAGATGCAGTAGTGGAAAAATCAGCAGTGACAGCAAGCTAGGGAACACCCTTCCTCAAGGAGTTCTCATTTAAGAGTGTACAATATACAATTGCTTGTAGAAAGAAAGACAGGCATGGTTGACAAAAGAACAATATACAATTTCTCATTTAAGATAAATCGTAAGCATAAGATATGTAAGCACAAAACATCAAAATCACAAATCACAAAAATGAATCTCCTCTCATCCTTGTTCGTGCTCAACAAAAAGAGTGTACTCGACTTAAAGGATGGTCTAGGGTTGTGGGATATGTTCCTCCTATTCTAGATAACCCCATAGCCGAAGAGAGAAGATGTGACCCATAAGCTTGAATATGGGCACATTCCTCTAATATCGATCTAATATCGTCCTTGGAGAAAATCTAGTTGAAGTTTTTTTTTTCCTTCAATAATTTCCTAATCTATTGGAATTGAGGCTCTTTCTGAATTCCAAGAACGATGGTGGGGAAAGCTGAATGAACCTCACCATAAGAAAATACCCTACTAATTTTGCAGGACCAAGTCCCATTGTCACCCTCTGTTAGGTCAATAATCTTCGTAACTCGGGTAGAATCCTCCTCATTTGCAGGCAATTGAGGATTATCTACCCCACCGAGATTTCCTAAGGTTTTAATTAACGTGATTAACGGCAACAAATAGTAAAAAGACGAGGGTCTAAGGAAGTACCTTTGAATTTGAGATTGACACCAAATACGTAGAAACCTTAACAAATCAGCTTCGAGATTCAACACAAGACAATGGAAGAACGTATGAAGTCTTTTCCTTGTTAAGAATCACAAGAAGGAAGTCAAAAGATACAAAAGTAAACAAATCTTCAAGAAAGGGGAAATAGCAAGGGTTCTTAAAAAACTCTCAAAAGTAACAACTTCCTGCTTTATAAGCAATATTTGGAAAAAGAATCAAAGGTCAAAATGAATCGAAATACGGGAAGAACAATCCAACTCCACATATAATCTCTCGAAATCATAAGTGCTCTTTAGTTGGGAAGGTGTATCACATGTGTCTGATATGCACGTGGGACACGCGTCAGTATTTACCATAAATAAGTATCACTTGAATCCTACGAACATCTAATACCAACTACCCCCACTCAGAGGAATATGCTTCAATGCACGTGCATGTGATCGACATTAGGAAATGTTACCTTCACGACTTCATACTAGTTATTCCCTTATCTCCACTAGTTACCCATAATCCTCTCATTCTTGAGGACTATAGAAGACTTCATATGCACTTTGCCACACAAGAGCACGTCTCTATCGATCATGACCATTAATGTGGTCTCCAACGACCTCCTGTTCTCGTCGTCGCATTTCACATAGCCGGTTACTGCGGGCTTTCCTATATTAAGGTGGTTCCGCTCCACGACAAAGAGAGGTCTCACATTTCACCACTTTTCTATTTACTCTTTCATTGAGAAACCTTCAGAATCACTTTGTAAGCTCGTCGTAGAACTACCTCCATCGTGAGCAAGAATAGCTTTGTCATATCGAGAAGCCTTTTGTAAACATTACATTGATTGAATATATATGAATCTGGTATAAACTAAATCAATACAAAATATCATTTGCATTGCCCCAATTCTAATCTACGAACTAATATTGGGAAAAGGTCTTGAAAAGAAATAAGAAGAAAAAAAAGGTTCAATTTATCCATTAATTCTAACACACATTACATATCGATATATAATAGGCTAAAATGTACTTTTGGCCCCCTATGTTTGGCTCCGTAGCAATTTTGGCCCCCTATTAAAAAAAACCACTTTCCAACCCCCTAACTTCACCCCCTTTTGCAACTCATAGGCCCTGTGATTTTGACTCGGTCAACACATATGGCATGAGTCAGACGCCACCTGTATAATTTTTTAATTAAAAAGAAAAACCAACTTATTATTATCTGAAATAAAATAATTAAAAAGAAAAGAAAAACAAATCTCTCTTCTCTCAAAAAATCAAACAGTATCTCACCCCTCCTTCCTTCTTCACCAACCCAGAATATCTTCAATCATTTCCTTTTTCATCAAAGACAACCACAAACACAACACAACATATTTAGCATCATCATTTAAATTTGAAAAATCAAACTTACATTGAATTGAATCAAACTCAAACTGATTCAAATCAAACCCATTTGAATCCCTTTTTTCTTCAATCATTTTCTTCTTCGGTCCTCATATTCTCAAATCAAGCGTGAGACTCAAAATCTCATAAATAACTCCACAAGCATGCTTCTCTTTCTATGACGTGAATTTGCTTATCAACCACTCAGATTTGTTTTAGAGCTACTGTGTTAGCGAAGAGAAGAGGCGTTGTTTTCTCTCTTCTTCCATGCTCGATTTCATAACCACCTAATTTGAATTTCGAAAATATTCAAAAAAAAAAATTGCTTCTATTTATGCAAAGTTTGAAGGATTTGGAAGAAGAAGGTAACAAAGGGTTTGAATGAGGAAGATGAGGTTTTAATTTTAGGTTTTTCAAACCCAGAAAAAACTTTAAATTAATTTTAAGTTTTTCAACCTATAAAACTTAAGTTTACGATTTTTGGAATGAGGAAGATGAGGAAGGAGAAGATGATGATTTATTGAAGGTTTAGAATTGTTCTTATTCCTTGTAATAGCAATGTCACATGTCCATGTGAATTTTTTTTTTCTTTTTTAAATTCGAAAATTACCTATGTGGAGGAGGGTTTGGATTTCATGGTGGCTAGTGGTGAGCGATCTTCGAGGGCGGTGGTTGAGGTGGAGGAGGAGGAGGAGGAATGAGATAGGGTAGTTCGTCGCGGCGAGAGAGAGAAGAGAAGATTATGGTGGCGGTGGTTGAAGGTTAGAGATAGACTAGGTTTGTTATGTTTTTAATTTTTTTAATTATTTAATTTCTTATTTTTTTTTGGTTACTTTTAATTATTTAATTTCATTCATAAATATGTGGCATTTTTATTATTTTTAATTCAAAAAATAGCCATCTCAGGATCTTGAATGCTATGGCCATCTCCATGTAGGTACATGAACAATGCCATTCTACAGATGTTCATAGCAGTATCTATAAAATTTTGAGAAAAAGATGAAGTATGAGCTTCTTTATTCATCTTCTTCCATGTTGTACACAACAAGGACTTTACATACTCACGAGCCTCAACTTCAGAAGCTCCACTATCGTTCATGTAGCATTGAATTATCTTTGGATTATCACCCATCTCATTTTCACGCTGAAAAAAGAAAAAGGGAACAATTACTCATAAGTTAAAGGTTTAATTGTATGTATAAAGAAGAAGGTGATTCTAAAGTATATTTTCACCAATGTAATCCAGCATTTCTCATTGTATTAATTTTTTATGCGGTTTTCCATTATTCGTCCCAAGGTTCCGTATTGTGAACACCTAGCTTGCAGAAGGGTATTAGAGATAGTAGTATTAGAATATAAAATATTCATTGTATAAATTATTAGTATATTATATTATTAGTTAGAGATAATTGTGGCACCAAATATAGAACGAAATCAGAGAAAACAATAATGGCGGAGCAACGAAACCGTTGGAGTTGGGAAGTTATCGACTTCGAACCGCGGAAGTCATCCTCGCCGCAAACGTCGTCGTCTCCAGCCAGAGCATGATGATCGGAAACCTAATGTGTCGTTAGTGTGAGAAGATACTCAATTTCTTCGGCTTCATCGATTCTTCTGCACATAAGAATACTGCAGTGGTTTCGTTGCTCTGTCCTTGTTGTTTTCTCGGATTTCGTTTTTTTTAATAACTTATTCAATGAATATTTTATATTCTAATAATTGGTAGTTGAGAGATAGTGGTGCCTATATAGATGTAATCACCACATGACATGAAAGGTTAACTTCCTCATTTGCAATATTCTTCATTATCCGATACAAGAGTTTTTTTATTTTCTCTCAACGTTTTTCCATGGATGTCATGTATCATAACAATAATAAAGGAAACGTTTAAAAAATATAACAAAGAAAGAGAATAATTTTGTAAGGAATAATTAAAAGTTATGTTGGCAACTTACTTTATATGATCCAAGGTCATTAGCAAGGCGTACAAGCATTGCTGAAAGCCTAATCATGTTTGAGTTTTCTTCTAAACGAACCAAGTCTTCCATTTTGAATAAACGTGGAATCAAAAAGTAACTATGGATAAGTATATCTGGTGCACCTATGGATATCCATGCATTCTCTATGTATTCTCCAAGGCTTGGAATAAATCCACTATGATACCACCTTGCTTCTATCAAATATGCATTACATATATCTGTCCACTATAAAAACACAAAAATCATAATATGCCATATGCCTAAAAACTCATAATAAATAGAGATCGTTATCATGAAAGATGTAATATTGCTTACTGCTTTCTTCAGGTATGGAGTGATATAGTGCCCACTTTTTTTCAAGGTTTCAAATGCAACTTCATTCACATAGTTATAGAGTGCATGAAAGCATATTTTCATGTAGTGTGGGAGAGGTTCCATGGCATTTAGATCCCATCTAGAATCTCAAGTAAAATATAATTTTGATAATTATTCAGTAACAATAAATTACTTTTAAATGAAATAAGGGAAATAAATTAACACAAACTATTGTTAGACATCAATTACCTATCAATTGCTTTGGTGAAAAGCTCTAGTTCTTCCAAGGTACCATGCACATCATAAATATCATCAATTATGGTAATCAAGGCATATACCTTGGTTATATCTTTTCGGCAATTTTCAAAATCAGACTTGAAATTTGTTCCCACGGTCCAAACAAAGTTTTCAACAATTCTATCCCTAGAAAATCTCAACTTTTCGCCAAGTTCGATTCTTTTCCACCAACTTAAAAGGAACAAAAAAAAATTATTCATTAGTGATAGCATGAAAATTTACATAAAGTCATTTATAAGTGAAGAAATGCAGATTGGTAACGTTGACGTCTAAGTCATTGATTGAATTTATAATTGATTGAAATTAATCTAACAATACGAACATTGCAACAAGATAGAAGAACGGCTTACCAAGATGATGAACATAACAAAACCATACTAAAGAACGAAATCAAGATATAATTAACAAAAGAAAACCAAATTTTTGTAAAAATCATTTATTTAGAATAAAGGAAAATGAAAACAATGCAAATAGATTATTTATAGTCAAAAAATTACTACTAAACATGTTGGGTTAACCTAGACTCCTTTCTCGTGGTATGAGTACTCAACTTGATGAGCTTAACTGACTCATTTTGTTGTAAAATTGGGATAAGTTGAATAAAATTTCAAATATATGGTTCGTTGGCCAAATATACACCTAAGACAAGACCTGTGATGATTGTCCTAGACACATATTATCAGTATTGTGTTGGATAAGTGTTTCCAGGATGATTGTAAATTGGTTGTTTGTGTTATGATGTTGTCCGTTAGACATTTGATGTGGTTTGTCCAAATCACAATTTTAAATGTAATTTAAATTAGAGTAAGTTACACTTCCCTCTTTTAAGAGAAGTTTGAATTACACTTTTCCCCTCTTATATTAAAATCGACACTCTCCTCCCTTGAAAAGTAAAATTTATACTCCTCTCCCCTATAAGATGCTTGAATTACAATCTCCCTCCCTTAATAATTAAATATGCGATACACTTTAATCTATTCTAACATAAATAAATTTATTTTTTATAATTTAAATGTTACTGATAATTAAATTTAAATATTTTTCTATTAATTTTATAATTTAGAGTATATAAAAAATAACTTTTAAATAACCATACATTATTATATATTGTCTTTAGTAATTTTTCACATAATTTAATTTTATTTCGTGTTGTTTCATATTTTATAATAGGGTTTAAAATTATATGTTAATTGTAAATAAAAAGTAGCAAAAAATATGCATTCAAATTTTGATTATGTTAAAATAGAACCGCAATACTATTTTTTTCGAAGTATGTTAGATTATTTTTTTTTGCTAGATTATTAGAAATTTTAAAAAAAATTATTGATGGAGTAAAGTGTAGATTTTAACATAAGAGAGGAGTAGAATGTAATTCAAGCTTCTCCTAGGGGAGGGGAGTGAAATATTTTCTAATATGTTTTGAATAAGAGGGAAGGAAAGTGTATATTTTAACAAAAAGAGAGGAGGAGGGTGTAATTCAAGCATCTTTGAGGGGAGGGAAGTGTAATTTACTCTTTAAATTAACCATCTTTTCAAATGAATTAACAACGATTTTACATTTGATTGACTGTCGTAGGTGTAGGGGAAATTGGTTGTCCATAAAACATTTTCAACATAATATTTATCAAGGAAATATTACTTAAAGTCCCTTAACATAATGACTATTTTATTACCTTGACATATACTTTAGGTCTTCTTGGTAGATGTTTTGAACAATGTTGTAATCCAATTTAGCAAACTGAAGTAAAGTGTGATTCTTATTTTCTTGTCTTTCGTATATATTAATGAACCATTGAGCCTCCCATCGAGAAATTCTCCAATGTAGTGGAAGCTCCAAAGCATGACTTATTTGAAGTGATATGCTCTTATCTCCATTTTGGTCCAAATATTCTTTGAGAAACTTTGAGGTTAAATCTCTTGCTTCATCCAATATAATTTCATTTTCAAACGAATGAAATGAGGCTTCATACATTGATAACATTCCCTCAACATCAACACACTGGCCTTTCTTGAAATTACGCATTTCATCTTGAAAGCAAACAAAAACATCTGCAAGAAATATATAATCATATATATAAAACAATATAATATAATAATTAACATTAGTATTTCTTAAGTTAAGGTTTTCAATCTCAATCAAGTTGCTGATCCAAATCATAGTTGTTGATCATACCTGTCGATATATCATAACTATGTTGCCTTAAGAGTCTAAACTTGATGGCTGTGGCATGTAAATTTTTTATCGACTTGGATGTTTGTGTGTAGTAAATATTGTCCAATATGTTCCTTATTTCATTGGTAAAATGGTAAGCCACTCCAAGCCTTTGCAATATATCAATAAATTCAAGTTGATCTAACTCATTTTTAGTTTTGCAAAGCATCATCCTTACTTCTTCCCTTAGCACTTTGCATTTCTCTACATATATTTCATCCTGCATTAATTTATTTAACTAGAAGTTATTATCATTTTTCATAGAATTTTAATTGCATGGATGTTTCACACATGTAAAAATAATTCTTTTTTTTTTCAAAGTAGTCTAGTGGCTGAAGTTCACACATATTAAATGTAGAGAAGTGGGGTGTCCGGGGAGTCGAACCCCCAGCCCCTGCATATATTGTGCAATCAGGGACGGAACTACATATAGTTGTTTAGGGTTGTCGCCACCCAAAAACTAAAGTTTTATGACAATATATATGTAGTATCATATACTCGGCCCCATTGAAAGAATGCTTTTGTTGTTGTTGATCAACAAAATACAATGTTCAATTATTAACACATATCACGTGAGCTATTTACATAAACTTTCCATGCACTACCATCATCTTTTCATAATGTTATTGTTGCTTTCTAGCTTTAAAAATGTGTGTACATTAAACTTGCGTGTTTTAAATATAAGTGTAGTAACTTTTATTTTTATAGGATAAAATAAGGCATCTTAATCATATGTAAAAACAAAATATTGAAGTACGGAGTTGGATCAATTTGATAAGAAATTTGTATTTAATAGTTGGATTAGTGAAATATATTGTTTATAGTGAGTTTTTCTTTTCGATAATATGTTTATAACGAGTTCTTAAAAATAATAATTCATCTCAGAATTATTCTTGAAGTCAATAGACTTCACTTACAGAAACACACACACAAATGTCAAGGTCAAAAAAAAAAAACACTATTATCCTATAACTATGATTTAATCAGAAGCAACTGTTTCAATTAAAAAAGATTTATTCAAACTTTTCTTACCCATACTATCCTATTCCTAGATTACCAACTCTTTTTCCTTAAAACTTAGAGTTAAAAAAATAATGCAAGTTTATACTTTATATGATGTTTTTTTGGGTGAGTTAAAAAATTAATTCAAGTTATATCGATATTAACTAAAAATGACTCTAAAAATAATACATAGGTTATTTTCGCCCCCTCAACAAAAAAATTGGCTCCGTTCCTGTATGCAATGACTCTACCAACTGAGTTAAGCTCACGAGGACAAAATAATTCTACCTTATATTCACTATTCAATGACTGGATATAATCATCGGTCCAAATTGAAGGTTGGAATATTGAAGATTGACGACGAATTTTTTGACTATGATCATTTGAAACATATGTTGCCTTGCATTTTGTTGCACGAGGGAGATTGAAGTTCCATACTGCTAGAGACAAAGGCCTCTTTTCCAGAAGAAGCATTTTGTTACAGGTAAATTTGGAAGATGCAAGTATGGGCAAAGCCATTAGTTAGCAAGAAAGAAAAGAAAAAGAGAGACACTGTTTTTTTTTTCTAATAGAAAAAGACAATTTTTTTAGGGAAGAAAAAGAATGTTATGCACGGAAAGTTTTATACGTATATAGGAAACCCAAATCAAGCTTTATATAAGCCATCATGTCGGTACAAACACTTTTTTATCTTTTTTTTTTTTAAAAGAGTACAAACATGTTCTGTTTTTTACAATAAAAAGTACAAACATGTTCTTCAACTATCATTTTGTGACTAATTTATTTATTTTTTAAAATATTTTTTTGTGAATAATTTATGTTTGTTATTTAATTAGTGTAAGTGACCGTACTATATACGTATAATACTATTTTTTTTTACATGAATATTATTTCAGCTCCTCATTGTTTTTTAACAGGCAAAAATGAAATATATATTAACAACAAAGTATTTATATCTTCAACACAAGACGACCCTAAAGAAAACGAATAGAGTTACACAAAGAGTCCACACAAAAAAGGCCAAATCAACCTATACCCAAACAAGTAAGAGGGCAAGCAAGCCAGCTATGAACCCCTAACACATGAACAACGTTAGCCGTCTTCATCCACCAAAATGAATGAAATTGAACCTATGCTAAAAGTTTATGAAGAAAATCGTCCCTCCTCATTTAATGTTAGAAAAAAATTGCGAAGAAAATATTTAACTTTTTGAGGCAAAAAAATCGCAACGTCGTTAAAAATCCACGTGGCAAGATTTTCAACCATGTCATGCCTCCTATGTGAATGGGCTGTTGGAGGACAAAAATATGTTTATTTTATATATGGTAGAATCTAACTGAGGATGTTGTGTTGGATATGTGGCATTATGAACTATAGTGACAATATTGGATATAACATTAGATATAATTGAGGTAGCTCTTATAGTAAAAAATATGATAGAAACTAGACTTAGGTTGTTTGGGCATGCAAAGAGAATACATGTGGGTGTTGTAGTAAGAAGAGTATATCAGATGGAGTCAAATCATTAAAGATAAGGAAAGACCTAGAAAAACTACTAGAGAAACTATCAACAAGGGTGTAGAGATCAATGAATTAGAGAAAGACATGATTTATGATAAAAAATAAAAATAAAAAAAAATAAAAAACACTATGGTGTCGTTTGATTTATCTAGCCGACCTCACTTAAGGCCCATTTGTTATACCTTTTTTTAAAATAGAATTTTAACATTTTTTTGCTATAATTTTTTTAGCAAAGATTTTTTAAAGAAAGCTTCAAATGAAAAATTTGTTTGAATAGCTTATCTTAAGATGTCATTATAAATATTTCATCATTTTGTTATAATTTTTTTAGATGATAAAATTTGAAAAAAATCTCTAAGATAAAAAGCTATTTCAAATAGCTTTTCGTAAAAAATCATTTTGAAAAGATGTCTTTTTGAAAAAATATGTGATTTTTATTATGTAAAATCTCTACAAATGAATATTTAAATTTGTGAATGTCAAAATCTCATTTTTTAACTTATATCAAATGAGTTTGAAATAACTTCTATTATTTACAACAACAACAAAATAATGAAATGCAAAGGAAAGTTTTTTTAAAAAAAAACCTAAAACAAACGGACCTTTAATTGGATAAGGCTTGATTGTTTGTTACAGGTGTATATTCGTTCTTTTTTAGTACATAAATATTACTTCTTATCACTGTAAAAAAAAAATATTACTTCTTATTAAAAAAATATATTACTTCTTATATTTTGTTTTTGTAAGTATAAAAACAAAAAAATAAAAGCTCACATCAATGATGAACTTTTAGGTATAAACAACCATTTTAGTTCTTAAATATGTAAGGCGTACTCGTTATAGTCCGTAAATGTCTCTCTTTTATAATTAGTAATTTTATAGACTAAACTAACTAAAAAAAAACTCGTTTGAGCATTAAACCAATTAACTAAAGACATATTTGAAGATGAAAATATGTTTACAATTTTGTTGCATTTATGAACTATAGTAACAATATTTCATACACTATTCAAAGTCCAAAATTGTTGTTTAACAAATAGAATTAATGCCTCCTATTTCTCAATTATTTTCTCTTCACCTTTTCTTTCCTATAACTTTCCTATTGTCATCTTCTCTTTTGTATTCAAATCAAATACAGTTTGTGATTATGTGAATCGTTATAATTTGTTTTTGTTTTCCTTCATATATTCTTCGATTCAAAATATAAAGTTGAAATTGGGGTTGACATCTTGTCTGGTTGCCCCTCTTGCTAACATTGTGTTGCCCCTTTTGAATTAGTTGGATAATTAATTGTTGTTTGTCATGGTCTTTTAAAATTAGCTTTGTTTTTTTCTTTGTAAAGGCAAAGAGCGAATGAATTATATCATCAAACCAAGCACAAGATGTACCAATACAAGGTCGGAATTTTTTTATCTCACCCGACTAGTTTCTCTCGTCACCAATAGCATTTCAGATTATTCCAACAGCGTAAAATACTTCAAAAACCCTCCACTTTTCGAATTTAAAATCCGAAAATAATGCGCACGAGAAGCTTGGAGGTTTGGGTTTAGGGTTTAAGGTAAGGTTGTTTTGAAAAATAAAGGCTTGTAACCACAAAGCCTAAAACACCAAGACAAATTAATTTGGATATGTAGGATGAATTTTGGCTATTAATTTTTTCATCCTAAATGTTTCTCACGTGCCCTGTTTATTTACGAAAATACAATTTATTCGGATTATACAATTCAAACGTTTGTTAGAGATTTTCAGGTTATAAAATCCAAAATATGCAAACCCTATAATCAACAATCAGAATCTCTCCAATTTCAACAGTTTTGAAGTTTGCTTTTAAAAACAAACAAAAAACAGTAAAAAAATGATAAACGTGCCAAATAAAATCAAAGAAATATTAAATTACCACCACAAAATTCTAAAAATCAAATAAAGCTAATGCAAAAAAAAATTCGTATTTTTATGAGAATATAAAAAAATTAAAACAAAATAGGTCTAAACGATGGAATTTTAGATTTTGATCCTTGATTTGTTTTTTCAAATTTTCTGAGTAAGTTTCATAGTAATCCGATCAAATAGCCTGAAAACTAGATTTTCGGCTGGGACGTAATATGATGGTTGGTATAGATCTTAGATTAATTATTCATGTCTCAAACAGATTTAGTTTTTCTGTTGATACAGTTCCGATTATATAATTCAAACTTGTTTTCCCCTAAATTCTTGGAACAAGATGAATTATAGGGATAGTTTGGATTTTATAATCTGGTAAAACAAGGGAAGCACCCTACTATTTCGGGTGTTCGGATTATAAAAGCCAACTGCTTATTTCTTCGGATTTTATAATCCGAATTGGTGAAAAACTTTTTTGTTTTTCCACCAAAAAATAGTTTTGGATTATAAAATCCAAAATCTCCAAAGGCATTTTTTGAAGAAAAAATAGTGCGCGAGAAATAGATAGGATCAGAAAAGTAATAGCTATGAATTTTTCAACAATTCAAAACAAAATATACAAGATAGGGCTTTATGTTTGGCATTATTTAGAATTGGTTTTGTAGTGTGGTTTAATAACGAACCAAACAAGATAATTTATAGAAGTTTTTGTGCGTTGTGACCACGTAGAAATCATGTACTTGAATTGTTCAGATTATATAATCTGAATTGTAGCAAACTCTTCAAAGTACAAGTGTTTACAAAGTTAGATTTCAGAGTCTGAAGAGGTTTCAAAATGTATAATTGGATCCAATCTGAAAAAGATTTTGGATTATATAATCTAAAATATGTAAGAACTTGGGAATAGCTTGGTCAGTAAGGTTGGTCGCTTACATGCATGTTTTATACATTTTTTTGGCCAAGTTAATTAATTTGACCACGTTTTTCAGGCTTCATATCACACTTCGAGAACATAACCGCACTCAAGTACCATCAAGCATGTCGCTTTAAACTGCAGATTCATGAAACACACGTTAAGAAATCCTGAAAGAAAAGTTATTTTCAACTATACACGCAATAAATGTTGGAGTTTCCCCATCTCAACACTCTTCAACTGCCATCCAAATGCTCCCTGGTAGCCATCTGCAGAACGCAAGACCGACTGGAAGCATCAACATGTTAAGGTCGACCAACAAATGTCAAACCTAAACAACCTCCTTACGTGATAAAGACAGTAAGGGCTTGGGGGCAACTGTTCCAGATCGGACTTCGGCCCATACAACCACTACTAAAAAAACAAAAATTAGTGAGGGAAATATAGAAATGGAAAACTTGAAATTCCTCTCTAATTCCATCACTAAATTTTGCGACCAAAGAATTTGTGAGGGATTTTATTTTTCCGTCGCTAATTTTGCTTTTCCTAGTAGTGAACGGCCCATTTTCGAAGGCCCAGCAACAGACACAGCACCTCAAAGACGCTAGCGAAGGTCACTTGTGCACCCTGCCTCATGGAAGCACCACCCTCAGACGATCTTGGTCGTCCTGTCGATCTCCAACCGTCTTCTGCAACCCACGTCAGTTTTCACAGAAACAGTTGTAGTTTGCTCGTCTATATAAGTATGGCATCACTGTCACGCCCATGTATGATCTCATTATTAACACTTTGCATGTTTTCTCTCCTTCGAGCGTATACTGACTTTGGCGTCGAAGCGAATGTCTGTTTTGTAGGTTCCATCATTCACCGTCGAAGATAAAGCTTCCAGCGCAACGAAGTTTCTCTTTCATCGTACCCGTCCATCGTAGCCTCGTCATCTTGAGCTCTATTTCTGGACATATCAAGGAATAAGTTAGCAACTTACACCTACTTGCTTCTGACCAAAAGACTAATTTTTATTATTTTAAGTCACTTACAATTAAAGGATAGTTTTTTCAATGTCAATTTATCTTTCTAACTAAAATGGGTATTATTAAATTTTGTGTGTTATTTGAACAACTATTTACTTGGCAACTTATGGGACAACCATAGATTTATAAATAAAAGTATATAAATTGGCATGAAAACCAAAGTAATAGAGAGAGAAAGTTATCACAAAGTTGTCACAAATTGATTTAAATTGGATAATGAAGTTATTTTTTTCCTCTTATTTCAACTTTTTTTTTGGGTACCGCAAAGTTTGTTTCTCGCTCACTCAATGCTGAAGTGCATGGCAGCAGTTCTGAAGTGCAGAACAACAGAGAAGACATGTATAGCAGCAGAATAGATCCGCACAGCAGCACTACAGTCACACGCAGCAGAACAGCAGTACATTTCGACATAACAGATGCACATGACAGCATTGTAGATGCGCACAGCAGCAGCATGAATGTGCAGGGTGCAGCTGCACCTTCCACCAGCTCTGTATCAACCTTGATAGGGCAGCGACGGCATCCGGGAATGTTTCCTTTTTCATGGCAGCGACCTCACAGGGGTAGAGTTAAATGTAACGTGGACACCTATTTCTCTGCTCACTACTAAAAAAACAAAAATTAGTGAGGGATATTTAGTGAGGTAAAACGTGAAATCCCTCTCTAATTCCGTCACTAAATTTTGTGACTAAGGAATTTGTGAGGAATTTCATTTTTTCCGTCACTAATTTCCCTCACTAATTTTATTTTTTCTAGTAGTGGCTGACATGAACATCACAGGGATCGGGATGTGTACGAAGAGGCCACTTTTGTTCTTGCTAAATGCATACCATTGTCAATTTTGCACACTGTTAATGTTGGAGAAGCCTTGGGCCTTTATTATGCATTGGAATGGCTTAGTGACATGAGGTTCGACAATGTTGATTTTGCCTTGGATTCCAAAACAACCGTGGATACTTTCAACCATACTCGTCCAGATATTATTGAATTTGGACTTGTTATCTCCGCTTGCAGAAGTATGTTTAGGTCAAAGTTTACAAACTCTAAGGTTGAGTTTAATCGGCGACAAGCAAACGAGGTAGCTCACGCCCTTACCGGGGTTGCCGCATTATTAGCTAGTCTCACTATTTATTCTATTGTACCTCGTTGTATTGAACATTTGATTAATGAAATGCTATAAGCACGTTTTATTCAACAAACAAAAAAATTTCCAATGTTCATTGTTAATTTCAGTTTCAAATAGCGTACTGATTGCTAAAAAAAATAGGGTGCTAATTTTTATTTTTATTTTTTTTAGTCAAATAAATAACACATACTGTATAAAAAAAACATGGAATTTGGTGATTACTGGACTTAGTTGTTGTTGAAGGACAAAGCTTGTTTAATAACGCAAGCATTTGTAAATGCTAAAACACATAAAGGATAACTTTTTCAAAAGCTAAAGAAACGTGTTTTACATATGTTGTTTAAAAAGTATAATGAAAATTAATTTATCATTTACTTAAAAGAAATTTTGATCATATAGAATTATGTTTTTTCAAAAACAAATGAAACTTACAAATTTATCATTTACTTAAAAGAAATTTTGCATAGATAGAATTTTTTTTTCAAAAACAAATAGGTGTAAGATGTTGTTAACTTACTTCTTAATAAATTAAGAGCCCTCTTCAAAAAATATTTTTTCTAATATTTATAGGATAATTCGCAAATACATGCATATACTTACAAGATGCCTCGCAAATACATAGTCTAGATAAAATAAAGGTGAGACAAGGTTGTGTAAATTTAATAGAGATGTAGATGATTCAATTCGATATTTGAAAAAGTAGAATAGTCCATAAATAAATAGACTTAAAATGTATGTTTTTCTTCGATGATGGTAACAAGATAAGAGACTCATCAATCAACATTAAACATTTGTTGAGTTCTTTTTAAGACGATTTTATTGATATCCAAACACACGTATGAAAATAAATTACTAGGATTTACAATTTACAAAAACTCTACACATTTTATTTTTATCACATTTACATTGTTTTTTTTAATTGACTTTTATAGAAGAAAAAAAGTTACATGCATGTCCGATTTATTATAAAAATGTTATCTTGAATTTCAAAAATTCATGTATCCATATTGTATAATATTTGTACTACGTATCCGGGCTTCCTATGCACCAGCACCACCCTAGACTGGATTTTTCTTTTGATGTTTATTGTTAATATTGGATTGCTCCGAACAGGTACTTCCGTGTGTTATAAACAATGTCATATCTTGAGGTGCAAGGTGTTTTCGCGGGTTTAAAATTAATCATTCAAAGGTGCTTCAACGTTAACGACAAGATTCGGAAAGATCTTAAAATTACAGTATACAAAGACTAATTCCAAACAGGTAACCAGGACAATGTCCTTTTTATTATATTCTCAATGCATATGATGTAATCATCTATTTCTTCCTCTGTTGGAGGGGTTCCAGATATGTCTGCAATCTTATAAATATCAAAAATCAAAACCAAAATCTGAGAACCTAAGAAGCCACTAATTTTATAACCTAACTCAAGGAAATATCAGAATTGCAACACCAACAGTAAGAGACACAATTGTGTTCTCAATTTTGGGCCCCCACCAGTGCCATGTGCCCTACGAGGTCCAACACTCGGTTGCTGCAATGGATCCAATTCAAAAATAAGCAAAAAGTTCGGCTCTGAAAAATGTCCAATGTGCATGTGATTTTAAATTGCAGTCGTGTTTGCTCTTCAAAATCCACAATGTTGAGACCGCATTTGCAGTTGCGACTACAATTTAAAACCATGATGTGTATGCACTACTAGACTATGAAAAAAGTTTTAGATGTAATTATAAATACACATACCTGTAACCCCACTCATTGTCATACCACGAGACCAGCTTCACGAAGGACTTACTAAGCCCAATCCCTGCCTTAGCATCGAAGATACTCGACCTGTTCGAAAGAGTTACATTTTAAATCAAGGTGTTCATTTGGCAATCAAACATATCCCAACACAATATTACAAACTCAAACTAATAGGATCATAGGAAACCAAGATAAATAAAGGTCTTGTTTTAAGGCACATCAGAATCTGTTTTAAACACAAGGCAGCTCATGTTCTACGGTATCTCACTTTCCAACAAAAGTAATATAAGCCAATTCATTTGTATCATGAAATGAATCAAATATCACATTTTAGCATGTATACTTGAAAAAAGGCAAAAGTCTGTCCTGTTGAAGATGCCGATAGTAATTTATATTTGAAATACAGCAACATTTACTTTACCTTGAATCACCAACAAAGTCATTAGAGACAACATCCTCATCTGTGTATCCAAGAATTCCCTTCAATTGTCCCTCTGAAGCAAGCCTTCAATTTTTTTAGTAGCAAAGTAAGAGAAAACAACTGAAGGGTTAGTACAAAACAACTCAACAGGAGAGAATATAAGCCAGAACAGAAAAACAAGAGACTTACTTTATTGCTGCTTTGACATCTTCATAGGAGGCATTCTTTTGAAGCCGGCAGGTTAAGTCCACAACAGAAACATTAGCAGTAGGTACACGAAATGCCATTCCAGTGAGTTTTCCATTTAGTTCAGGAAGGACTTTGCCAACAGCCTGGGATTTCATAAAATACAAAACCAAATTAAAAATCTATATGATAAGCACAGAACCATTCAACAGTTGTCCATCTCTTACCTTTGCAGCACCAGTTGAACTTGGAATTATATTTTGAGCTGCTCCTCTTCCCCCTCTCCAATCCTTCATTGAAGGACCATCTACAGTCTTTTGTGTTGCTGAACAAAGAAAAAGACAATAGATGTTAACAATGACACTTGTAAACATGTAAAGTAATGGTTTATCCAAAAGAGAAAAAGAAAGCAAAGGCTTTAAGTGGCAAATGTGCAAGAGACCTGTTGTTGCATGCACAGTTGTCATCAAACCTTCAACTATACCAAACTCCTCGTGAACCACCTGACAAATAATAGTTTATGCAAAAATTAGATGCTTGTATGAAAGTTTCTGACATGGAAGGAAATAAGGAACAACTGAATGATCAAGTTAGATCCCCAACGCCAGTGGCTCAGGTTGAACCAAATCATAATGGGCCACATAATTCTCATGCAGAAGCCTTATATTGATTCAGATAGATAAACATCAACTCCATAAAGTTCACTTCTATCAATAGTTTTATTCCTTGTATTGAAAGAGATATTAGTAAAAAACTTGATGATGAATCAATTGCCTATGAATTTCATGATCTTATTAGTTTTTATTTTAATATTATATCACACCCTGTCCCCAAAAAAAGTCAATTCCAGGATATATCCATAAGGAAAGAATAATAGATCAAGCAGGATTGTAATAAAATAAGTTGAAGAACAGAGAAAAATGTATATTTCAGGTCATATAAATTCCCTAAATAGATGATGTCAGACTTCCCCGTTAAGGATACCCTAAAAGCACCAAGAATTTTCTACCACTTCATTTTCCAAGTCCTTCAAGAGGATGGAACTCAATTAAGATGACATTACGCAGTGCAAACGAACCTTGGCTAGAGGTGCAAGACAATTTGTTGTACAGCTTGCATTAGAAACAATGTCCATGTTGGAGTTGTATGTCTTCTCATTCACTCCTACCACAAACATAGGTGCATCAGCAGATGGAGCTGATATTATGATTTTCTTGGCACCAGCCTATACAGCGGAAAAAAAATAAGCTCAAATTAATATTTGAAGGTGGCAAGAGTAAGGCAAAGGAGGAGAAGATAGAGAAAATACTAAATGCACAGGTAACAAGTGAATGTAGCAACCTTCAAATGTGATGACGCTTTCTCTAATGTTGTAAAAACTCCTGAAGATTCGATGACATAGTCAGCACCAAAATCACCCCAGGGGATCTCCACGGGATCTCTGAGTACAGAAAGAAAAAAAAATTATACAACCAATATTTGTATAGCTGTACAGTAACACATACTTGCAACATCAATTTCAATTATCCGGTCTCAATTCATGATACCTTTTGCTCACAACTTTAACCTGCTTCCCATTAATTTCCAAAGTAGTGTCATCCAAAACCTTAATAGTTCCCTTGAATGGTCCATGAGTAGAATCATACTTGAACATGTAAGCCTGAAAGATAAAAGTTAAAACGGTAAAGCAAAATGTATGTATAAAAACAATAAGAATCATTAAAAGATTCAGGACAACAACCAAACTATGAGCATCTTATAAGCACAGTCATGAATGTAATTGCTTGTACATACCATATATTTAGCATCAATAAAAGGATCATTAATGGCAACAACATCAATATCATCCCGGGAAGTAGCTACACGTAAAACCAACCTTCCAATTCTTCCAAAACCTGCACATTGAAAAAAATGTTTTTTCTCAACGCAAGCTTAAAAATTTTAAGGATATATTCCAGGCTTTGTAGCAAAGTTTACATGTTACATTATGAATGGTACTCGTCAACAGTTATTTAATTTTCATGTGCAGATTTGCATACTCCAAAGACCAAATTAAAATATAATATGAAATATTAGGTTATTTTTCATTCATAACATAACATATAACCCTTTTGTACATTTTTTTTTTAAAATGACTACAATTGAAAGATGTGGTTAAAAAACTAATAAGCACCATGCAAATCTTTTAAAAAGGAAGACACTTCAAAAAGAAAATATTGTTTTACTGTTTTTATTTTAAAATGTGAAAAACTCTCAAAAAGAGTTGTAAAGGTTATTAAGAAATAACTTATATAAAGAAATAACTTTGACAGTCCCAGGAATATAAAGAAATAACTTAAGCGTGTCACAATTATATAAAAAACGAACATCAGCTTTCAAGATGTGTTTCATGTAAAGTTCATTACATCCTAAATGAAACCCGAATATGATAAAATATTATATGGAATGCAAAGCTTGTAGCCTTTCTTAGTTAATAAGTATCTGGCACGAAATTGTAAGTGTATAGTAAAGTTCGATACTGCAAGTCTATTACAGAACGAAGAAACATCTAAGAGAACTCTCGTAACAAAAAAATTACCGTTAATTCCAACCCTTGTCTTCCCAGTGCTGCTTGAGTCTGAACAGACAAGACCAACAACAGGTAAGAATCAATAAATTACATGTAAATCACCCAAATACACGCAAAATAATTGTATTATACTGACTTTGTACAGGGAGAGGGATTTCCGTTGCTGTAGCCCTGATAGGCGGCATGCTCCGGGCATTGCAGTTTCTGAGCAAACAAAATACATTAAAAAAAACATACAATTGAAACCACAAAAACCGGCATATGAGAGAAAAAGAAGAGCACTAATTAAAATTGCTGGGTAACTCAACTGTAAGACTAATGAATCACATGGAATTGAAGTTCCAAATATGTTGTTTTGCAACCTCGTAGACTTTGAACTAATACTTGAGCCATTGCCAAGCACCTGAATCACAGAAACAGACAATTTATAAGATTTAACATGCATAAAAGTCAAGCAACTTCACCAGCCCTGAAATGACGAACAAAATATGAGTAGTCTACTAGATGAAACCTCTTTGTAACAATGAAGGAGTCACCAGCAGAAAAAATTCCTCGGCATCTTTCAGATAATTGGGACAGGCATCCCATAAAATATGGTTTTAAAAAATAAGGTTAATTAATATTTCTAGTCTGTGTAACATGCACTTTTCCCATTTTAGTCTCCAAATTTTCTGTCATTTTTAATCCCCGAAAAAGTGTGCCCCTACAATAGGAACTTCTACATTGGTTTTTTTTCCTACAGTGTCAGCTAGATCCGCTTCTGTTCTGGATTAACTAACACTACAATGATTACAATAAAATTGATTTCGTATCTAACACCTAAAATCAAATACTTCCTCCAGTCTCAAATATAAGCAAAAATTGACCCATAAAAAAAGTTGATGATTTGGTCCAAATTTTTGGCAGAAATACATCAACATTCTTTAACCAAATTTTGCTTATCTTTGAGACCAGAGGGAGTATGCTGCCCATATTTTCCAAACCTAATAAACAAATAAAATCATTTTATATGTATAGGACAATTTTATAAGCACAAAAATGCGAAAAATACAAATTTCAGGATTTAAAATTTATTTCAAGCCTCTGGAAAATATTGCTATGTTTCCTCCAGCTCTGTTTTCTGAGTAACAAACCATAAATTTTCACTTCCTCAAAAACAAAATATAGATTTTCACCAAATCAAAAAGTAAGCTTAAATTTCAATAACAGAACCAGAAGAAAAAAAACAAAAACAAAATTAATAATAATAATTACAATTACAACAACAAAATTAATAATAACATGACAAAATTACATTGTCGTCTTTTAACTTTTTTCCAAATAACAATTTCGTATTTATTTTTTCACTTCATTTTTGTCCTTTAATTTATTTTTTCATATGGATTTTCAAGTATCAAATCTTAAAATTCATACGCAAACACGAGAGAAAGGCCACTAATTTGAATACTCCGAGCTCATATCGAAATAAAACCATAGATTCGAATCTGAAAAAATTCATATGCAAAAGGACGAAAATGACAGTGAAAGAAAAAAGAAAAAAGATACTCAAATAACATATGCGAATAAAAAAAAAAGGTGATATACAAAACAAAGCACAAATTTCAAACAACACAATAATAAAATGATAATAGAGAATGAAGTGAAACATATAGTATGAAAACATTTTACACGAAAATGTAAAGAACGAAGAAGAGACCTGAAAGCGATCGGTGGGAGAAGATGAAGAAACGATGGCAGATCTGAGGATCGAAGAAGCGGCCATTGGAGGAGATGAAAATAGCAAAAACCCTAAAAAAATGATGAATGAATGTGTTCTCTGGTTTTTGCACCAACTACTGCGTAGGAAAGAATAAGAATAATAATATAAACACTCTTTTTCTCGTTTTTGTGAATTTTTGTAATTTTCTCAGCGGAGCTTCTTATGGAAAATGACAAAATGTTCTTTCTCTCTCTCTCTCTCTACATCACTGTATTAGTCGTAGGTGGAGCAGGGGACGGGGGTGATCCTCTACGGATCACCCTACACCAATCACAATTTTTTAGGATTAATGACAATTTACGTTAATAAATTGTTTTATTAACAAATGGTTCCGGTCTTCCAGGAGATCAGAACAATGTTTAAAGATCTTAAATTTAAAATTATTATTAAAAATGTTGAACGTTTTAAATTACAATGTATTGAATACACATGCTTTTATAAAAAATTATCATTTAATATTCTAAAATGATACCCCAAAAACATTCGTTAACATTTTTCATAAATTATTGTTATTATTAGTTAATATAAAAATTGGTAAAATCATACATTGTTTCTTAATAATTTGTGACATAAAATGTCAACACCGTTATTTCATTTCTATAAAAAAAAAAACTAAATAACCATAAAATCTATCAAAAACTTAGAAAAATTATCACAAAACTCATAATTTCATAAATAAAAAAAATTAGAATTTCATCAAAAATTCATCTTCTTCATTTTATCTCTTGTCAATTAACTTAACACTCCACCAGCATAAAAGAATCTTCGTCTTTTTTCTCACTCTTTCTTCTTCAATTTTTCTTTTGTTTCATTTGTTTGGGTACTGAGTTGAAAGTTGATTATGGTTGTTTTTTTAGTTTTGGTTATGGCTGATTTTGTTGGTGAGTGGAAAAGGGACGACTAAGGTTACGTAGAAAAATGGATTTATGGGTTTTCGGTTTTACAAGAGTTTTTTTAATGAAATATGGGTTTTAAGGCACCAAAACAAAGCTAACACCACAATCAACAAAACAACATAAACAAAAGTTGTACAAAAATCCTCAAACATTGTCACAACTGCCACAAAAACAACTTCCACCACTCACATTCCGCTGCTCGCACAAACCCCCCTGAACACCAAATTAAAAACCTACGCAACAACCAACAACCTTTGAAAAACAGTCGGGAATAAAACTCCAAACACCACCATTAGCTCTCCCAAGCACATTCACCCAAAAGACCTCACAAAAAACCGCAAAAGCCAACCAAAAACCCTTGTACCATCATACGACAAGGAAAAAAACATAACCATCACTAACCACCACCAAAAACCACCACAAAAATCAACACCACTACCACCACCGTCACCAAAACTACCATTGACCACCACAAAAACCACCATTGACCCTCACCAAAAAGCAACACCCGCCACCAAAAACCACCACAAGCACCACCACGAGCCCCGCCACAAAAGACCCAAAATCAGTACCACCATGAAAACTGTCATGAAGCACCACAAACCAACACAACCAAAGATTCATCGAAACCATAACAGTTCATAAGCGAACCTAGATATGATCCATCACCACCTATGTTGCGAGCAAACATAACCTCCACCACAACCAAGAGAGAAAACGAATCAAATAGTCTGAGAGCCACGAAAATCAAACAACCACCGATAAGCATCCAACGACACACCACGAAACCCACCAACGTCCCAACCACACGAAACAAACAAAACACAAAAAACACAAACCAACCTTTACGACAATAGAGAGAACAACCGCACGACGGAAAGGTATGGTGGTGCGGAGGACATAGACCCTCGTCGCACCACCATCTATTTGATCTACATGATGACCATGGCGGTTTTGGAATTTGTTGAGGAAGAAAGGAGTACGACGGTCCTAGGTTTTGGTGCCTCTTTATTTCCTTTTTCCTCTCTTAACAATAATAAACAATTGCTTCAGTCAGTTAAATGGTGAAAATATTACTACCTAAAATTAAGACAATGAACAAATTGTATAATTTTATCATTTAATTAAAAAAGATCCATATACATCATAAGTGTCAACTGAGTATTTCTACAAGGAATTCCATAGACTAATCTCTCAAGTCGACTAAAACCAAAATAAATGGCAAAACTCTTAATCAAAAGATTTACTAATATTGGGTTCTAAAGCCTAGATTCAAACTCAAATTCCTGATTAACCTAAAACCATATTTGAAAAAACAATGATACCAGATTTTAGTCTTTACTCCTTTTGTAGCCGTTGAAATTGGCAGTGCATCTTATTAAGTGGGGTGAAATGAATAAAATATGTGTGGGTGGGTTGGTGTTTTTGGTTAATGAATGAATCTCTTTGCTTTTATAAAGAACAAATAAAATCATTGTAGACCACATGCGACATTCGTTACTGATTTTTTTTAAGGCAAAATATTATTAATTATTAGTGAAATCAAAACTAGGCAAAATTAGGTATTTGTTGATTATATTTTATAGGATTTGGAGAAATTGAGTGAAGATTTTCGAAAGCTTGAATGAAGCATCTTATGGAGCATCTGGAAACATAGTAACAACAGAGTATGAAATGATGTGCAAGAAACAATTCAAGACATTTGTGAAAGAGCTGGAACATTACTCACCAGTTGGCAAAATGCGCAGGTTACTCGACATGTACAACCAAATATTTTAGCAACGCCTGTGTGTGCGCAATGGAAGAAATCAAGTCCAGGACGTTATAAATGCAATGTGGATGCATCTTTTTCCAACTTTCTCAACAAGGTTGGCATTGGTCTATGTATAAGAGATGAGGACGAACATTTTGTCCTTGCAAAGACAGACTGGTTTGCACCGATCGTTGACATTGGTTTGCGGTTTTTCTATTGGATTTGTTCAGTTTTGAACACCCCTACTAGTAACACTATCTCTAATACTCACTCTCTTATTGATTTAAAAATTGAGTGTTGCTAAGATTCCTTGTTAGCATAACCCTTAAAAAAAATACTCAAAATAGATAAATAACCACGTATTGGTATTTTTTTTTATCACGATCACGTATAGAAAGAGAACATGAATATCAACTATAAAAAAACCTTCAGAATTTTTTCTTAACGGATCAAAAAAATAAGGGTGTGGATGTTTAGAGCACTGAAAATAGGGTGCGCATGATAGTAGGGAAGCATCTTCTCTCCCACGTGAGAATTTGTCGTGAGTTTGAACGGAGAGGACTAGTGTCACCTTTCTTCGTAAAACATGTTGAGCTTTATTGGCTTTCTTTGTTTTTCCCTTTTTTATTTAGGTTTTTTTTATATATATTTTTCTGTGCTATTATTGTATTTTGATATTTTCTTTAAACGAATCGACTATCAACCGCATGCAATTACAAATTGATTCGGACTGGATTTCGAATCAATTTTTCATAACCTAATAATTCAAAATCCACATCTAATCAGGGGTAACATGAAAGTTGTTCCTATCATCGTAGATAATCGCAACTCTGACGAACACCCTTATACAAAATAACATCGCTAGTCATTTTAATGACATTCATTTTTCACCACTTTATCAAACTCTATCAGAGAGTTTTTTCATTGAACATTACATCTGCCTTGAACTAGCACAACGCCGCTATATCAACATATCTCTCGGATCAGAAACTAATATTTTGATCTACGTTGTATCGTAATAAGTGACAAACTCGATTTAAAATTATTGATTTTCCTTCATTTTTTATTTTTTTTGTTATTATTATTACACATTTTGATTTCATTTTTCTTGATAAAATTACGTTTTGATTTCTTTTTGTGTGTTTGGCATTTTCTCGTATATAGATAGATTTGTAGGAGATTCTACGGTCACGTCACGCTTTAAACGGGACCGGGTTGGTGTCATGCGATTCTCGATGTCCCCATGTGTTTTCTTATTTTATTGTTTTTTTATGAAGAAGAGTCTGTTTCACAAGTTCAATTTCTGTGAGTTCATACAATTATTATTGATTTATTTGCTTTCGATCACCTTCATTTAAAAAAAAAAGAAGAAATATTAGATTGAAAAACGGTTACCTCATACAATATACAATATTAAAGAGAGCAACAAACACAAGCAAGAATATAAAATAAACTTTATACTTTGTGAAAAAAACTTTATATATCATCTGGAACAGTCTTGGGAGAAATATTTAGTTTGACACAATTCTTGTTTTTAAAATAGTGTTATTTTAGTCAAATCACTTAATATCATTTTACTTTTAAAATTTATTATTTATGTATGTGTTCAAATGAATTTTATTTAGTGTTGTGTGTATGTAAGAATTGCTCTCGTTTTAGAATAAAACTCAATAATAATCGATGTAAGCATAAAATCTAACTATATAACAAATTAACTGTGTTTAAGTGGTTAATGAACTCTCAAATAATAAATCATTTGAAGTGAACTAGAGTTCAATTCTGAGTGACACAATTTGATTTGACTTTTTTTTTGATCGAATTTCAAATAACTAAATATACATCTTAAATGTTCACTACTTCTGAGTTTCATTACTAGATGACATAATTCCTATTCAACTCAATATATCTTACATGTTTTCATGAAAATTGCTCTTGTCCAAAGGCCAGGTTGACTGTTTACTACCTCGAAAGGTTATCAACCATTTTATACTAAGCACAGTATATTAAAGAATTTTAAACTTTTCTCGAAGAAGTAAACAATTTTAAATTTATTCTCTTTATTCAAGCTTTTCATAACTAGTCAAATTATGTGTTATAGATATTTTATCATTGAGTGATATTATTTTGACACATAATGAGATTATTTTATGAGAAGGTATTTAAACTAATTGTTTATTTCAAAATACATAAAAATCAAAATGTTGATGTCTAGACATAATCTTCTCATAAAAATTATCAAAATGCTGATGTCTAGCTACTCCACTGCTTGCATACATTAGTAATACACATAAACAAAAACAACTTACATCCTATTTGAAATCAAAATGTTTTTTTAAGGAATTTGACGTCAAAATGTTGATGTGTATACTTGATTTCTCATAGGAAAATTGTTCGGATAGTTCAAAGTGGAGACGGTTCCTACAAGATGGCGATATGGTGATGGAGAATTTATTTAACATGTGGGGAAGGCACGTGCAAATTAGGCAAATAAAGTACAACACATGCTACCTTTCATAACACGAAGAGTTACTACCAACCCACCAAGCAATAGGGAGTATATAATATAATGGTGCGTGGACTCAAAATGAGGATGCAAATTTGGATTTGATGCATAGATGCAGATGTATGGATTGAGACATGTACCTGACCTTTTTGAGAGGTTATTATACTTGTGACTCAAGGCAGTGGTCAAAGTGGGGTTCAAAAATCAAAAGAAAGGAATATGATTCCAAGACTTAAATAGATTTTTATTTTATTAAAAAGATTATATTTACTAGCGGAAAGACGGGGACTGTCGTGCGCGTCTGTCCGCTTTTTCTACTGCACTAAGGCATGTGATTATTTTATTATGTTTGTTTGTATAATTTTGATAAAAATTTTAAATTTTAAAATATTAATGGAAATTATTGATATATTGATTTATAAACAAAATATTTTTTTTTTGACAAAAACAAAATGATATTCATTCATTCAAATCGAGAGATTATATCATTCAACACCACTAAAAACGTAAAGGATGAATATGCAAACAAACTCACAACATCCAAATTAATAGCATACAACAACATAATGCCTAAAAAAATATATGATAAAATTAAAGTGACCAGAATATCCATGGCCTCGGATCTGCAACATTGACACCTAAATCATTGATTGAATAATCGATCTTCAATATGAATCAAATGCACCGCAAGAAGACGAGGAATCAAACAACGCCGCACAAGACGACGAACAACAAACCACCACACTTAGATGATGAAATCACAAAAAAAAAACTAGATCTATGTGAAAATCACTTATTTAGATTGAAATATAGAAGAAAAAAAAAAGATGAAGAGGGGTGATTTCAGGTCAAGAATTGACCCAAAACCACTCCTCAATAGAAAATCTGGAAGAGAAAACCTAGAGAGAGAAAACTAGGGCCGACTTGTTGGAGAGGGAGGGGACATTCAACATCATATTTGTATATTGACTCGCTCTCTAGAAAATATTGTTAAGGCATATAACAAAATTATTTATGAACTCAACATATTTTAGTTTGCCTGCATATAAAATAATGATCATTTATTGTTTATTCTAATTGTAATTAATGACATCATAACATAAATGTATAAATGACATGTTATCTAACAGAAACATTGTTATGATTGCGATAAAAGAATATCTATAAAAACTACATTTTTCGTAAAGTCTTCATTTTCTCCTTCTATTTTCCCTTCTTTAATGAGAACTTTTGTTAAATTTTGAGAAACCCCTCTTGATAAAGCTACATATAATTGACCATGGCTGAAAACATGTCGTGGAAGATAGATTCCGACATTGGGAATGGTCTGCCCTTGTGACTTATTTATGGTAATTGCAAATCTTAGTCTAACGGGAAACTATTTTCTACTAAGCACAAAGGAAAGTCCTGAACTCGCATTTGTTTTTAATTAAATATGGGCAAGAATGCTCTTTTTTCAGCATTGCTTCCTGTTAAGATTTCCACATCCAACATATTCTTAAATAAACCACAACATAACGATCATTTCCCACTACACAGGCCATATATAGGGTCGATGTTTAACAACAACATCAAAGGTGCACCTTTTTTTACCTTTAAAATATGTGGTGGGATACTTCCTTGAGCAATTGAGTTTAAGAATTCATGTTGATATAAGTTATGAGTATCCCCTTCAACCTCGTCAAATGACAACAAATTATGTTC
>Ga0228710_1001857_pt1 | contig 32535 bp, 15 predicted proteins | sample MedpolnodulmetaG_FD_177995 | JGI IMG/M metagenome (GOLD analysis project Ga0228710, IMG submission 177995) | Root nodule microbial communities from Medicago polymorpha collected in Santa Monica, California, United States - pink nodules | ecosystem: Host-associated > Plants > Roots > Nodule... | reverse complement strand
CCTTCTTGTGGTTTTTCTCACCTTTAGAAGATACCAAAAAATGTAAGTAATTCTTTTTAATAGATAGACGTAATAACAAAACCATTATAAATTCACATATAGAAGTGAAAATATGCTTGTCTCTTAAGCTGAGACTTATACACAACGTAAGCAAGATTTTAACCTTGTTTTAAGTGATGATTTCATCCCACCCGGGCATTAATTATAATAATTCCATGATACTTCAAAAAAAAATAATTCCATGGTAACACTCCTCATAGTAATACTATTTTTTTTTGAGGGATGCTAATAGTAATACTCTGTCAGTCATGTTAACTTTTTTTCTTCTTCTCTGTGACAAGTGTCAAGACATAATTACTTGATGAGCAAGGATAATATATAAATATATGACTGGAAAATTTTCTGCCAACAAGAGACTAACATATCAAGGTAGGTCAAGATTGGCAACGTCACTCATGGTAAAATTTTGCATGTCAATCTAACTTAAATTATATTTGACACTTCCCTACTTTTTAAAAGATTTTTGCTAAAAGTCATCTATAAAGATATTTTTTAACGACCCACACCTTAAGGTGTAATTTCTATTTTTTAGTTATAACTTTGCTAAAATACACCTTCATAAGAATTAGTTGGTGTCTTTTAACAAATGCTCATAGAATAACTCGCTAAAAGACACCTTCATAAAATGTGTTTCTAGCAGAACCCTTTAAAAAACAGGACCGGTCCTAAGATTTTTAGTGCTCTGGACGAATTAATAAAATTATGTCATTTTAATGATTTGAATGTTTTTCTTCTTGCGTTTTTTATTGCAAAAGATTAATCCATTCTCAAGATTCTTTAAAAACATATTTTCAATATAATTAATCAAAGCAATTTAGAAAAAAATATATCTATGTAGTACTAACTACTACATATAAATAATAATTTTGGTGTCCCTATAAAAATGATGCCCTAAACTCCCGCCCTCAGGGCATCCCTGTTAAAAAATATATGTGTGGTCCAGTTGTGGAATTCACATAAAACTTGTGAAAGAAAAAAAAAATTCAAACCCTGGCGGCTATAAAAGTTTTGTCTCTGTCTTTGCGGTGGAATCATATCCTTGCACATCAAGTTTTAATATCTAGATTTTTATAACATGCTAAGGTGTTTCCATATAATTAAGGTTTAATTGCAGTTTTAACTTCTTAAGTATCACAATCTTGTGATTTTGACTCTCTATAAAAAATAATAACAAATTAATCTTCTAAATTTATCCTTTTTTGCACCTTCGATCTCCGAAACCAATTTTGACTAAGTCAATGCATACGTGACACTCCGATCACTTTATTTATTACACGTAGTTGTAGTTTCGGCCCCATAAGTATCACAATCTTGCGATTTTAACCCCCTAAAAAATAGAAAGTTACACGTGGCACCTCACTTTAAATGATTTAAGCGTCACGTATGTGTTGACTTGATCAAAATTGATATGTGATGCCAATAGTGCAAAAGGGGTAAACTTAAGGGAGTGATTTGTTATTGTTTTTTATAGGAGGTCAAAATCGTAAGATTGTTATACTTAGACGGTCAAAACTGCAAAAACCTATAATTAAATAAATAAATAAAATATCTTGTCTTAAGGATTTAAAAATGATATCGTTCTGATCAAAGCAAAGGTGATGGTGAGCAGATAAATAAATAAAATATCTTGTCTTAAGGATTAAAAAATGATATCGTTCTGATCAAAGCAAAGGTGATGGTGAGCAGCCACGTTTGAACAGAATCCTTGCACATCAAGTAACTTTATTGTAGGAGACATAGAATCCAATAATACTCTGACATGTTTTGACTCTTCTTCCTATAATGAGCCACGCATCTAGAATTAAGACTTTTATATGAAGAGAATTATAGCACTTTTTTATAAAGAAAAAAAGAAAAAATAGTTTTACTTTTTGTTTTTAAAATCAAATCCATTAAAATGGCAACTAATGCATAACCTACACAAATCCTTATAAAAGCAAGAATGGTACTTTCAACACCACAATAATCAAGCCTATCAATTCATACCCAAAAAAATGGATTTAGTCCTAAACTACCTTAACACCACTACCATAGCACTAATTTCTCTATTTTCCCTCCTTTTCTTTCTATTTCGTTTATCCAAGTTTTCTCATACCAAAAAACCTCCTACAATTCCAGGGTCATGGCCAATACTAGGTCATCTTCCACTAATGAGAAATACACAAACACCCCACAAAGCCCTAGCTGCCTTAGCTGACAAATATGGACCCATATTCACAATCAAGCTAGGTGCTACACAAGCGTTGGTACTAAACAATTGGGAATTAGCCAAGGAATGTTTCACCAAAAATGACATAGTTGTCTCGTCACGCCCTAAACCCGTTGCAGCCGAAATCATGTCGTATAATCAAGCTTTCATTGGTTGGGCACCGTACGGAGCATATTGGCGTCAGTTAAGGAAAATTGTTACCATGGAGATTCTCTCTAAGCACCGCGTTGAACTTCTGAGCCACATTCGTGTTTCAGAAGTTCAATCTTCGATTAAAGAACTCGTTAATGTTTGGTCCCATCAAAGTCAAACATCAGTGCAATCTGAACCATTCAATGACACTAAGTCTAGTACTAGCGAGTCCAGTACCAACGACTATGTGTCAGTCGAGTTGAATAAATGGTTTGCACAATTGACATTAAATATGGTACTAAGAATGGTTGTTGGGAAGAGATGTTTTGGTGAAGTGGAAGAGAGAAATAAGGAAGAAGCAACAGAAATTTTGGAAAATATAAGGGATTTTATGCGTTTGATTGGGACATTTACTATGGGAGATGGTGTACCGTTTTTAAGGTGGTTGGATTTAGGAGGTCATGAGAAGGAAATGAAAAAATGTGCAAAGAAATTTGATATAATGTTGAGTAAGTGGTTAGAAGAGCATCGTGAAAAGAAGGGCTTAGGTAGTTATGATAAGGTTGTGGGGGAAAGAGACTTCATGGATGCTATGCTTTTGGTGCTTAATGACAAACCAATTGAGATGTTTGATGCAGATACCGTAATCAAAGCAACAACAATGGTACGTATATAATACTTTCTTTGTTTACTTACGTGAAATTATCTGATTACGGTCCCGTGAGCTTAACTCGGTTGATAAGTACAATGCATAATATATGTAGGGGTTGGAGTTTGAACCCTGAACAACCCAGTTCTCCACACTTAAAATGTGTGAGTTCCGATCACTAGACTACTATACAAAAAAAATTGTGTACACGATAACCTATTTAACATCATGAGAGAGATAGAAATAAAGAAAGTAATATGATGAGTAAATAATGCGGTATGAAGGGAGAGATAGAAATAAAATTAAGTGTTGAATGAATGTTTAATATTTTTATGGATGTCTAAATATATGAGTTGTTTACATATATTTAGAAAATAAAATGATGTGATAAGTAAGTAATTTGATATATAGAAATGATACAATACAATGAACAATGTTATTAGATATATGTATTTCTGTCCTCGTGAGCTTAGCTCAGTTGGTTGGAATAATGTATAAAATATGCAAGGTTTGAGGTTCAAACCCCAGCCACTACTGAAAAAAGATATATTTATTTCTTTTTTCAAGAGAAAATATCATTTTTTTTCTCTAAATTTTTTGAAACACCAATACAAATTTATGTCATCAACCGCTAAAATGTATTTTAAAAGAATGTTTATATTAGGGAGAAATTTTTTTTTTTTCATCCAAAAGATGCTTATAAATTGATGGGCGAGGGAGAGAATGTTTTAATTTTAATTTAAATTTATAAATTATAGTTTTTTCCCCTAAAAAAACATATTTTTTTGACACTTTTATTGCTAACCAATCCATATGATAAGCTACTTTTTGTATAATTCTTGTTAAAAAATTAGGTTGTTTATTTAATTGGGGCTATTCTTCTAATGTAATTTGAACTTTTATTTGTAGGAATTGATCATAGGAGGAAGTGATACAACGGCAGGAACACTTACATGGGCAATGTCTTTACTATTGAAAAATCCTCATGTACTGAAAAAAGTGAAAGAAGAACTTAACACACAAATTGGAAAAGAAAATTGTGTAAAAGAGTCAGATATTAATAAATTAGTATATCTTCACGCTATAATTAAAGAGACACTAAGATTCTATCCACCAGCTCCATTTTCGTCACCTCGTGAATTCACAGAAAATTGCACAATTGGCGGATACCATATCAAAAAGGGAACTCGATTGATGCCAAATCTATGGAAGATTCATAGAGACCCTAGAGTTTGGTCTGATCCATTAGAATTCAAACCTGAAAGATTTCTTACCACTCACAAAGATGTTGATCTTAGGGGTCAAAATTTTGAGTTGTTGCCATTTGGAAGTGGAAGAAGGATGTGTGCTGGAATGTCCCTCGGTTTGCATATGCTTCATTATATTCTAGCTAATTTCTTGCATTCTTTTGAAATTTTGAATCTATCTCCTGAATCAATTGATTTGACTGAAGTCCTTGAATTTACTAGCACCAAAGTTACTCCACTTGAGGTTTTGGTTAAACCTTGTTTGTCTCCAAAATGTTATGAAACTATGCGAGTCTAGTTGCTGAAGAGTCTCACATCGGAGAAAATATGATCTAAGTATGTGTTTATAAGTGGGGGTAATCCTTACCTTACAAGCCGGGTTTATAAAGATGAGGTAGGCTCCAAATTTCAACACCAGTGTTTGTGAATTGTGTAATTTTTTGTTTTCTATATGTCGTGTTACAATTGGTTATTTAGTGATAACTAACTGTAGTTCTCAATAATTTTGTTGTTAGTTGTGTACTCTTGCTACACCATAGTAGTTCATTTATAAGCTGATTTTGTAAAGATGAGTTAGACTCCAAATTTCAACATCAATGTTTATCAATTGTGTAATTTTTTGTTTTCTATATGTCGTGTTACAATTGGTTATTTCGTGATAACTAAGTGTAGTTCTCAATAATTTTGTTGTTAGTTGTGTACTCTTGCTACACCATAGTAGTTCATTTATAAGTTTCTCTTGTAGTCATTTTAATTCATCTGAATAATACTCATTACTTTGGCTCTAATTCTTTTGAAGTTCCATGATATTTTGATGTAATTGCATATTAAATTTTCTCATAGAAATAAGTGTTTCACTTCTTTGTCAAATCCAGCAAAAAGTAAAGGTGTTAGATGATGCATTATCTGATTTTTTATGTTTGATGAACATAGAAACTTGCTTCCTAATGTTTTCTAATAATTTTAGCCCAAGCTTTTTCACCAAGTTTTGAGGGAAAAAAAAAGAGAATTTCAAGTGGTGTTAGAGATATATATTTTTATAAAATGCAAGTAGTAATAATAACGAATAAAATTGTCGATGCTTTGTCCATCACAAAAAAGTCATATATGTATATAATCTATATAATGTTAGTTACATATTGGCCACAAAAATTGGCGTCACATAATTGACCACAAAAAATATGTCGGTGTAATATTGACAAAAAAAGGATGAACATCGACAAAAAAGTATCATAGCCTATCTAACTAGCTAGTGATAGGGAATCATCATCATCTTCTGCAATCATTTCAAATTCTCCTCTTGGTTTTTCGGGAATGTGAGTGTCACAATAAATTTGATTGATTTTTCGGGAGTGTTGATTTTTTTGCGGTTTCTCGACCTTAGACATGTGGTCTTTGAACAAAGTTTGCCTATCCGTAAATACAAATTACCATTTCTGAGCCTCACCAATCTTGTGATTCTTCTATTCCGTACAAGATGGTGGTATTTGACAACCTTCTTTCATATAAACATGAGTAAAGTGGTTTGGAATTAAGCCAAGCCACATGACGTGGGCATGTGGGTTAAGTGGTGGAGCACCTTATATTGGGAAAAAAAAGTCTCACATATATCTATTTTGGGACTTATCGACTGAACAACTCTATTGTAACAAGTTGTAATAATGCGACCCATGTCCGGTAATGTCAACCACTTATCTAAGTATGAAATTCCACCACCATTTGTGGGATAAGGTAAACCATTCATGATATATTCAAAACGCTCTTCAGAACCAAATATCGGCAAATAGCCATTCTTATTAGTTTTCAACTCATGAATAAGTGCACTACGAACCAGTACATGATTTTTCTCATCCATACCTATGTGTCTATCTATAACCCAGTATCCACAATTATCATTTCCTTTAACAGTCATAATATTTTCATTGTAAGGTCTCATGATCTTTGGCATACGTGCAATGTATGGTAAATCCGGATCCAGGTGTATAGTAGACGTTGAAACCGGAGAGCGCGACAAATTGCAAATACATTAACTTTTCCTCTTTGGAAATGATGACTTAGTTTGTGACGATTGGATATCGAGAAATTGAGAACCTACATGCTCCCACATAGATGGGATTCAACACGTATATGACTCTTTTGGTGTAGACCTCACCCTTTTCTTTGATCCCTTGGTGACCACCTTTCTTGGAGGTGGAGACAATATTGTGTCACTTAGAAATGCTAGTTGACACATCACCTTTTTGATGTGAAGTTTCATTTTGTAAGAGACTTTTTGTAGACGTTCCTGAATAACCACTATCTCCTCTATCACAGAAAAATCATCTTCAACTTCTTCTTCACATACGCGTAACATTTGTCAATGAGAATTTATGTCATCCAATCAAATAGGCAATTTTTTATATTTTTTTTTTATCTTCATTGTAAGAATACATGCACAAGGCAACATGTACGATGTCTTAATTAGACAACCACAATTTTTGTAAACAATATCGGTGGTCCTGGAGTGTTTTGCTTCCTCAAAGATAAAACTCAATGCGGCTCTAAAAACACAACCCTCCAACTCATAGTACAAATATTTGTCTTTGTATCTGTGTTCTAAGACGGTACGACTCCTCCCAAACATCTCTAGAGCCAACCAACATCTTTAGAACCCAAGTAAAGTTACCCTCTTTTTCAAAGAAAAGAAAGGAAAAAGCAATTGAATATGTCATGCCGGTAGATGTAACAGCAACAATATCAAATAATGGCATTCTGTACAGATTAATTTTATAAGTGGATTCCATGACCAAAACGGTAGGAAAAGTGTTCATCAAATTAATAGACCCTAGATGAGCAAAAAATATGTCTTCAAAGTGGTTTCCTCACAATTTGTTCTTGTGAAATAGACATATTAATGCTTCTCCAACTCCGCAACCAAGTATTGCATCTTCGTCTTGTCACCTCTTATAGACTTTCGCCATCTAGCACATGAATTGCACATTTGTTTTATATTCGTCAAACTTTCTTGATTTTTTCCTTCAAATCCATGAGAATATTCCTAGGCAACGCCAAGCTCTTTGTCATGTCAACAACTTTTTTCTTCTCCTTCTCTCTTAGTCTACCCGCAAGAAGGCGACCGTCTAACCTTGACTCCAACTCATGGTTGTAAACTCCATTAAGAATGGCCAACCATCATTCAACATCTTTGGTGGTTTCAGCGTGGGTTAACTCCATTAAGAATCATTCAACCCCTATGCAAGTTAAGTCACGTTGGATCCTCGGTGTGAGTTAACTCACGCTGACACCTTAGTAGGAGTTAACTCTCGCTACGTCTAGGGCTCCAAGCTGATGAACCACATATCAAAACCAACAAAAAGTAAAAGTGTTAGATCATACATTATTTGATTTTTTTAGTTTGATAAACGTAAACACTTGCTTCCTGACATTTTCTAATCATTTGAGCCAAGGCTTTTTCACCAAGTTTTGAGGCAACAAAAAGAGAATTTCAAGTGGTGTGTAACAAGCTTATGTCCAAACTTTTGATGAATACTTTAACATGTTACCGTAACATCTCAACACACTTATCTATGAAATTGGCTTTATTAAAATTGATAACTTTTAATGAATACTTTAACATGTTACCGTAACATCTCAACACCCTTGTCTTCTTCTTTGCGACAAGTGTATGCAATAATTACATGATGAGCAAGGATAATATATAAATATATGACTGGAAAGATTTATGCCAACAAGAGACAAACATATTAACATTGGTAAGTCGAGCTTGGTAACGTCTCATGGTAAAATAAAATTTTGCATATCGATGTTAACTTAAATTATATATTAACATTGGTAAGTCGAGCTTGGTAACGTCTCATGGTAAAATAAAATTTTGCATATCGATGTTAACTTAAATTATATTTGACACTACCCTACTTTAACAATTATGTGGTTCAGTTGTGGAAATTACATCAATGAAGGGAGGAAAAAAAATCAAACCCTGACAGCTATAAAAGTTTTGTTTCTGTCTTGGCGGTGGAATCTTATCCTTGCACATCAAGTTTTAATATCTAGATTAGACTTTTATAATATATATGCTCCAGTGCAAAGGTGAGCAGCCACGTTTGAAGAAAAAATCGTAGGCAACATCAAATTGATAGTGCAGATTAGAAATAATATTTATTTATTTAAATCGATAAAGTACAAATTAATATTATTGAAAATGAAAAATATGATCTGCGATTAAATTTAAAATATTCAAGTTAATAATATAAAACGACAAAATGTCAAAAAATAAGGTGACAAAATACAAATAATCGGAATACCATTGTCTTCCAGATTTACAACGTTAACAACCTTAAATATTTTGATAATTGAAGTTGATATCTCAATCTTAAACAAACGACCCCCACATAAGATAGATTTAAACAATACTGGTCAAGACGGCGTACAAAACAACACCCCACACTAAGATCGTAAAATTAAAAAAAACATCAAAGAAAAACATAATCTATATGAAAATAATTTATAAAAAATGCTAATTTGCATTCCTGAGACATTCTTTAAAGACTTGAAATGGTAAGTTTTCATAAAAATTTATGTATTCGATACATTGAAAAATAAAATAGTTAACTTTTATAAAGAATAATTCCTTAATTTAAAATATTTAAAAGGTGTCTTAGAAATATTTATTAGCAAGATCCATAATTTATTTAGATTAAAAAGATGCAGCAATGATTTAGAATTAAAAAGGATTTGGAACAAAAGTAGTAAGCAAAAGTATATTATCCTTGCACATCAAGGAACTTTATTGCCTATTATTGAAGGAGACAAAGAATCCAATAATACTTTGACTCTTCTTCCTACAGTAAGCCACCGTTTGACTCTTCTTCCAACAAAAATGGCAAATAATGCATGACTCACACAAATCCTTATAAAAGCAAGTATGGTACTTTCAACACCAGAATATTATCAATTGCCTATCAATTCATAACCAAAAAAATGGAGTTAGTCCTAAACTACCTTAACATCACTATCATAGCACTAATTTCTCTAATTTCCCTATTTTTCTTTCTATTTCGTTTATCCAAAGTTTCTCATACCAAAAAACCTCCTACAATTCCAGGGTCATGGCCAATACTAGGTCATCTTCCACTAATGAGAAATACACAAACACCCCACAAAACCTTAGCTGCCTTAGCTGACAAGTATGGACCCATATTCACAATCAAGCTAGGTGCTACACATGCTTTGGTACTAAACAATTGGGAATTAGTCAAAGAATGTTTCACCAAAAATGATATAGTTGTCTCATCACGCCCTAAACCTGTTGCAGCTGAAATCATGTCGTATAATCAAGCTTTCATTGGTTGGGCACCGTACGGAACATATTGGCGTCAGTTAAGGAAAATTGTTACCTTGGAGATTCTCTCTAAGCACCGCGTTGAACTTCTTAGCCACATTCGTGTTTCAGAAGTTCAATCTTCGATTAAAGAACTCGTTAATGTTTGGTCCCATCAAAGTCAAGCGTCAGTGCAATCTGAACCGTTCAATGACACTAAGTCTAGTACTAGCGAGTCTAGTACCAACGACTATGTGTCGGTCGAGTTGAATAAATGGTTTGCACAATTGACATTAAATATGGTACTAAGAATGGTTGTTGGGAAGAGATGTTTTGGTGAAGTGGAAGAGAGAAATAAGGAAGAAGCAACCGAAATTTTGGAAAATATAAGGGATTTTATGCGTTTGATTGGGACATTTACTGTGGGAGATGGTGTACCATTTTTAAGGTGGTTGGATTTAGGAGGTCATGAGAAGGAAATGAAAAAATGTGCAAAGAAATTTGATATAATGTTGAGTAAGTGGTTAGAAGAGCATCGTGAAAAGAAGGGGGTAGGTAGTGATGATAAGGTTGTGGGGGAAAGAGACTTCATGGATGCTATGCTTTTGGTGCTTAATGACAAACCAATTGAGATGTTTGATGCAGATACCGTAATCAAAGCAACAACAATGGTACATATATAATACTTTCTTTGTTTACTTATGTGAAATTATTTGTGTACAGTCCCCTGTGAGCTTAACTCAGTTGATAATAACAATGCATAATATATGCAGAGGCTGAGGTTCGAACCCTGAACAACTCATTTCTCCACACTTAAAATGTGTGAGCTCTAACCACTAGACTACTATACAAAAAAAAATTGTGTATACGATAACCTATTTAACATCATGAGAGAGATAGAAATAAAGAAAATAATGTGATGAGTAAATAATGTGGTATGAAGGGAGAGATAGAAATAAAATAAAATGTTAGAATGAATGTTTAATATTTTTATGGATGTCTAAATATATGAGTTGTTTACATATATTTAGAAAAAAAATGATGTGAGAAGTAATTTGATATATAGAAATGATACATTACAATGAACAATGTTATTAGATATATGTATTTCTTTTTTCAAGAGAAAACGTTCCTTTTTTTTCTCTCTAAATTTTTTGAAACACCAATACAAATTTATGTCATCAATCGCTAAAATGTATTTTAAAAGAATACTTATATTTAGGGAGAATTTTTTTTCCAAAAGATGCTTATAAATTGATGGGTGAGGGAGATAATATTTTAATTTAGTTGAAATTTATTAATTATATTATTGTTTTTTCCCCAAAAAAACTTATTTCTTCTCTTTTTTTGACACTTTTATTGCTAACCAATCCATATGATAAGCTACTTTGTATAATTCTTGTTAAAAAATTAGGTTGTTTATTTTATTGGGGCTATTCTTCTAATGTAATTTGAACTTTTATTTGTAGGAATTGATCATAGGAGGAAGTGACACAACGGCAGGAACACTTACATGGGCAATGTCTTTACTATTGAAAAATCCTCATATACTGAAAAAAGCAAAAGAAGAACTTAACACACAAATTGGAAAAGAAAATTGTGTAAGAGAGTCAGATATTAATAAATTAGCATATCTTCATGCTATAATTAAAGAGACACTAAGATTCTATCCACCAGCTCCATTTTCGTCACCTCGTGAATTCACAGAAGATTGCACAATAGGCGGATACCATATCAAAAAGGGAACTCGGTTGATGCCAAATCTATGGAAGATTCATAGAGACCCTAGGGTTTGGTCCGATCCATTAGAATTCAAACCTGAAAGGTTTCTTACCACTCACAAAGATGTTGATCTTAGGGGTCAAAATTTTGAGTTGTTGCCATTTGGAAGTGGGAGAAGGATGTGTGCTGGAATGTCCCTTGGTTTGCATATGCTTCATTATATTCTAGCTAATTTCTTGCATTCTTTTGAATTCTTGAATCTATCTCCTGAATCAATTGATTTGGCTGAAGTCCTTGAATTTACTAGCACCAAAGTTACTCCACTTGAGGTTTTGGTTAAACCTTGTTTGTCTCCAAAATGTTATGAAACTATGTGACTTTAGTTGTTGAAGAGTCTTACATCTGATAAAATATGATATGAGTATATGTTTATAGGTAAGGGTTTTCTGACCTTATAAGTCGGTTTTGTAAAGATGAGCTACGTTTCAAATTTCAACACTAGCGTTTGTCAATTGTGTAATTTTTTTTTTTTCGTGTTACAATTGGTTATTTAGTGATGAGTATATGTAGTTCTCAATAATTTTGTTGTTAGTTGTGTACTCTTGCTACACCATAGTAGTCCATTTATAAGCTTCTCTTGTATTCATTTTAATTCATCTGAATAATACTTATTGCTTTGGTTCCGATTCTTTTGAAGATCCATGATATTTTTATGTAATTGCAAATTAAATTTTCTCATAGATATAAGTGTTTCACTTCTTTGTCACCATAAAAATATACAGTACTCTATTTCTCACAAGAATCAGCAGCCCAAGTTAAAATTGTCAAAGAAATACAGGGAGATCTGAAAAAATCAGGTGGCATTCAAAAAAATTTAAAAAATCAGGCAGATCTGAAAATCTGTCTTTTTTAAAAGAAACTAAAAGTTGAAATTTTTATTGCGAAATTGTTTACAAAAATATTTTTATTTTCTTGTTTTTGATACTGAAATAAATACTTGCTTTAAAAATTAATTTTTGTTTTTGATACGAGTTTTTAAAACTTAAAAATAAAAACATAATCAAACAATTCCTCCAGGATATGTTTGGGATGGGGGGGGTTCCTTTTCGAAATTAAACAAGACTTAAAAGATTTCTAAAAAATAAATCTAGAGCAATGTTATGTGATCATCAATAATGTTATTCTTTATATTTTCTCTTAATTCTCAAAATATACACCAAAATACTGATTTTGCCCTCTAAATCTCCCTCCAAAATTCGCAAGCCAAACATGCCCTAAAAAGTACAATATTCTTGATCAACATATTTGTGTTCTCTTCCATGCCCGGCCCTTGGCAAGTGCAAGGTGAGCTACGGCGCCGGGCCTTGCAATTTTAAGAGCCTCATTTTTTTTAATATAGCATTTAAAACTGTTAAGTATATATAATAAAATATAAAAAATCAATAGACACCTTGTAATAGTTTGGTGGTAAAATAGAATGGACTTGAGTCTTTAGTTTTGACGTTCAATTTCGAGCATTTGTGTGAATTTGAACCAAATATAAAAGTTTCAATTACATACACAACTATTAGGTCATTACAATTTTATTTTTATCAAATTTACAATTTAATATGCATTTCAAAGTTATCTATAAATGTAAAAAATTACTATATACCTTGATTTTTTGTCATTTGTTTCCATTAACAACACAAATTAAAACTGTTAAATAATGAGTATTTTTTTATTGTTTTAAGTTTAATCATGCATCCTAGTACTAACATTTTTTAAGCAACAACAACCAATATACTTAAGATCCATATGCACCAAACAAAGTGATGATTCTTCTTAAGTTTTTAGTGTTTCTTTTTCTTATAAACCCAATTTTTAATATTAAAACAAGGGAAATGCTAACCGGTGCCTCCGTGGCACTGGTTAAGGATATGAAAAAGGAAATTATAATGTAGTTAATGCATTGAAATTGTGTAATTAATTTATAATAAAGTCAAAAACAGTTTCCTTTTATGGTAATAATTCCCTTTTATGGTATGCTTAACTAGTGCCCCGGGGCATCGGTTAGCAGGACCTTTAAAACAATTATTGGTTAGTGAAATTCAACACAAGTTTATTAGTTCCTCCCATACAAACCTATTTTTACTTAATTTATAAGAATGACTATTTTTTATTCTATTTACAACTTAAATAGATGATTACTGCTTAAAAAAAATATTGTTTTTCATTGGAGGTCCGTTTTTAATATTTGAACAGTACCTTCAATTTTATAAGAACAACCCTGTTCTCTTCTCTCATCTTCTTTTTCAAATTCGATGAGTCAAATTGCGTGTTAATTGTATTTGACATAATTGTTCATTTTAATTATTTTCATTTCCAACAAGTTTGAATCTGGCTTATAAGTTCTGCTCGTTCGACCTCCCCTTTCACTTGGCCAACAAAATAATCCTTCATTGATAAATAAAACACAACTAATCTGCTACACATAGGTACAATCGGTCGAACTTTGCTTACAAACATTACATGTTCATTGTTTGCATCTATTGTTTTGTCAATCATTTGTAATAAATTGCGGTTTTAACAATTGTTATGATACAACTCTCAATCTTAGTATAAAATTTGAACCCGTGTTTTCATATGAATTTCGAACTTCAAATCTACGATTTTCTTTCTTTGTAAACTCTTACTCTTAAATATATTTTATGTCGCAAAAGAAAACAATTAATTTGAAGATTGAAATTCTATATAAAAACATGGGTGAATGATCAAAATGACATAAAAAATATTGAATAAATAAATCATCATTTAAAATTAAATTAAAAGACCATAAAAGTAATTTTGTCAAAATGGTAAACTCAAAATACTCCAAAATTCTCTTGTCATTTTCTTATTTCAATTTACTGTAGGTCTATCGAAAAAGTTAAATGTGGAAAAGAAACAGTAGCTCAATCCTAGTGGTGGACTAGTTGATAATAACCCAACTTTATCAATAATTTTCTTACTAGTCTTCTAGTGGTGGAGACTCTCCACCTTTCAATTCTTGTCCGACAATTATATCAGTTTAACATCAAACTCTTTGTGGAAAAATTAAAATCTTTTTTGCATGTCATTTTCGTGGTTTTATCAATTTGTACGTAGATTTTCAATATTCAAATCTAATTAAGTTTTTATTTTAATATGAGCTCTTAATTTTCAAATATATAATCCTTCATCCATATTTCATATGAATTATATATTTTTTATGACAAATTTATATGCAAACATATCAAAAAGAAAAAATCATGTGAAAAAAAATAAAAGACTAAATCATTATAAGTTAAGACAGGATAAGTATAAGTTTTCCATAATTAATGTTACCTACACTACATAAACATATTAAATATAATAAGCTTTTGATTTTCTCTCTTAAATATAATAAGTTTTCCATTGATATGTTGTATGTTTTTTACGTGAGGAAGTTGTAATTGTATTTTGTACACGTATGTCTCCACAAACAATTTCACGCCTATCCATCTTTTTCTTTGTTTCAATCAAAACTTATATATATTTTTAGATACTTTGAAGTTTAACGGGTGACGCGGAACAAAAACAAGGGTTAACAAACGCTAAACATAAAATGAGCAGATAGGCTGCAAGCGCAAAACCTATCAAATAAGGGTTTTTGGAATCCATCAGAACTGAGAAAAAAGTCTCGATATTTTTATTGAATCAAAAGATGCCTCTTAGGCTACTTAAGTTCTGTTTAAATACTAAAAGAAATAACAAACCCATATGAGCCGAAAAATAACAAACCGAAATAAAATAGAAAATTCTAGAATATGCTAAAATATTAAAAGGCGGTTTCGGGCCTTCAGACGACCTCGAATGACTAAAATAACCCCTACATCATTGCGAAGCCAATTGTTTTGCTCGTGAGGTCTTGGGCTTTTCGAAAAGGTATAATCGGGTCATTCCGATACCGGATGCAAAATTTGCACCATTATGAATGAATATTTTTTGCGTGACATTTCATCTTCGATCCGTGATGTCAATTTGTCTACATCAATTGGGTATCAATATCCACAGAAAAAAAAATATTTAAGATTTTAAATTATTTTAAAATCAATAAAAATAAAAGAATGATATATATATCATTGAATGAATAAAAGTTACATATTCAACCAAATTCCATGAAGACATCTATCTATCTATATATATTAAGCTAATACTAATGGCACATCTATATCCACCAATCTCCTACAAAACACAACACAACCTCATTTAACTATAATGGATTTGGTTCTTAGCAGCCTAATAAATTCCACAACAATTGCACTCCTTTATTTCATTATTTCCCTATGTTTGTTTCTATTTGGATTCTCAAAAGTTGTTCATAGCAAAACCAAAGAGGCAACAATAGTCGAAGGTGCATGGCCAATACTTGGTCACCTCTCACTTTTTAGTGGCACACAATCACCCCATAGGGTCTTAGGTACCTTAGCTGACAAACATGGACCAATATTCACCATCAAGCTTGGTTATAAACGTGCTTTAATTCTCAACAATTGGGAAATGGCCAAGGAATGTTTTACTACACACGACATGGTCGTTTCGTCTCGTCCCAAGCTTGTTGGAACGGAACACTTGGGCTATAATGGAGCAATGTTTGGTCTTGCTCCATATGGTCCTTATTGGCGCCAACTTCGCAAGATTGTAACCTTAGAGGTCCTCACAAATCGTCGAATCGAACAACAAGCGCATGTTCGCGTTTCCGAAGTTCAAGCATCGATTAAAGAGCTATTCGATGTTTGGTCTAGCAAAAATAATGAGACATATTCATCAAACTACGTGTTTGTAGAGTTGGATCAATGGTTTACACATTTAACATTCAACATGGTTCTTCAAATGGTTGTTGGGAAAAGATATTTTGGTCTAACAACTATTTCTGAGGATGAAGAATCTAAAAGATGTGTGAATGGTTTGAAGAAATTGATGCATTTGTTTGGTGTAATCACAGTGGGAGATGTTATTCCTTGCTTGAAATTTTTTGATTTTGGTGGTTATGTGAAGGCCATGAAAGAAACTTCCAAGGAGTTGGATAAGATTTTTGATGAGTGGTTGAAAGAGCGTCGCCATAAAAGGACTTTGGATGAAAAAGTTGACGATCAAGGTAATCAAGATATCATGGATGTGTTGCTTTCATTGCTTGATGGAACAACCATTGAAGGGTTTGATGGTGATACCATAATCAAAGCCACAATATTGGTATGTATATGTATGATATTGAATATTTAGTTGTGACCTCGCTATATTTGATGAAAGTAGTAAATAAATTAGATAATTTATAACTAAAAATTTATAGCAAAACTCAGTTATAATATATTTTGAAGGGTGCTTAGAGATTTAAAAGGAGAGTTCAATTGTGGAGGTTTCACCATTTTTAATAAAATAAAGAATTTTGTTAAAAAAATAAAAAAAGTGGGAGAGAAAACGATGAATTTTCAACTTCAAACATTTGTATTGAAGTTATAACCATACTTATTAGGATTATTTTGGATTGTAAATGTTAGTATTTAGTAAGAGAAATTCTAATATGGTCACATGACTAAATAAAAAGTGTTTGGTCACACACACAAAATAATATTTTTTTAATAATAAGAAGGAAATTGATAAAAAAATAATTGAATATTTTAAGGACCATCTTTTTATGCGTGTGTGTCCAAACACTTTTGATTTGGTCTTGTGACCATGGAAGAATTCCTCTTAGTTTAATACTTACTTCTTTTTCCGAAACATACTTATTAGGATATTTGCACTTAATTTGCAGACACTGTTTGCTGGAGGAAGTGACACAACTAGTGTAACCCTTGCATGGGCACTATGTTTGCTATTGAATAATCCTCTTGTAATGGAAAAAGCAAAAGAAGAACTCGACGCTCAAGTTGGCAAAGAGAGACGTGTAAGCGAGTCGGATATAAATAAATTGACATACCTTCAAGCTATAGTCAAAGAAACACTACGATTATATCCACCCGCACCTTTTTCAGGACCTCGTGAATTCTCAGAGAATTGTACTTTAGGCGGTTATCATGTTATAAAGGGAACTCGATTAATCACAAATCTTTGGAAGATTAACACAGATTCTAATATTTGGCCAGATCCATTAGAGTTCAAACCGGAAAGATTTCTTACCACTCATAAAGATGTTGATGTTAGGGGTAGCAATTTTGTGCTATTACCATTTGGAAGTGGTAGAAGGGTATGCCCTGGAACATCACTTGGACTTCAAATGCTGCATTTCATTCTAGCTAGTTTTTTGCATTCCTTTGATATCTTAAATCCAACCCCTGAACTTGTTGATATGAGTGAATCCTTTGGATTAACAAACACTAAAGCTACTCCTCTTAAGATTCTCATTAAACCACGTTTGTCTATCAATTGTTATGAAATCATGTGATTTTGTTAGACAATATGTTGTAGAATTATTAGTTTTAGTGTTTTTTTTTAAGGAGTTATAGTGATTTGTACGAACATTATGACATACTTTAACCAATGTAGCAGATCTCACTTGATGGGATAAAACTTTGTTGTTTTTGTTATTGTTGTAGTAGCATAGTGTTTTGTTATAACAATATTAAGAGTAGTTTTACCATTTTAGCCTTTAGTATATATATTTTTTTCTTCTCTTGTAATGTTAAACTTTGAATTAATTAGATTCTCTTCTTCATTTCAGTTCTTCTTTATGGAGGTAGCCAAATAACAACATTTAGTCAAAAGCGCTAAGAAAATCTTTCTATGAGAAGTCGATAATAACGCCCGGCGTCTAACGACCCAAAAACTCTAATAGGTTTGTGTGTGACTTTTTTATTAATAGTGTTTTAGTTAAAAACACTATTAAAGTGACACAATTGTTTGTCATAAAAATTGCAGTATTGTGTAAGCGAACATTGTACCAGATAGAAAGGTTGATTCTATAGCAACTCATTGTCATGTGCCTCTTGGAATTACACATATTTATTGCCTGTTATTCAAACTTGATGGATTTTTTTTTGGTAGTGGTCGGGGTTTGAACCCCGAACCTTGCATATATTATGCACTGTCCACGTGAGTTTAACTCAGTTGGTATGAACAACTTGATGAAATGTGAACGAAGAACATATGGTTCGTAGTTATATTATTTAATCTTTAATTTGGACATCTTGATTTGTTGGTCAACTTAGCATGGTTTGGTCCTTATTTGTTGGGAAAAAAGAAGAAGATAACTATATGTGCTATAACGAATCAAGGACCACAATCTCTTTAGGACTCTTATTTGTTCAAATTTAATGCAAATAACGTTTTGCATCTTGACAAGGATCATGGTTTGGTCCTTATCAAGGACCACATGTAGTAGTGCAATAACGTTTGCTTATGGCTTTTGAATATATAAAACGTTTTGATCCTTGTCTCCCACAATCTTTTCTTATTCTTGATGTTGTAATTCATCTTGGTTCTAGGATGTAGTAGTTCTAATTCAAGGAATGATGAGTTTACACACGGTTGAACCATAGTTAAAATTTTGGAAATCTTCTAAAAAAATTCAATTTACAGTTTTCGCTACTGGAAAATTTGAGCGTAATTTATTCATGGGTTAAATATGTTTTTAGTCCCTATAAATATGTCAACTTTTCGTTTTAGTCCCTCTAAAAAATTTCTTCAACTTTTAGTTCTTATAAAATTTTCAATCCCTACTTGTGGTCCCTATTTTTAAGTTAATTTTTGTATTTTTATTGCAATTTTGCATAAATGTGTAGAAAACTGTAAAAATCTTTCCCAAAAAAATTAGAACTTTTTAACAAAATATAAATTAAATATGAATTTTTACCGTAAAAAGTATAAAAATTCATGTTCTGTTATAAAATTCTAAATTTTTTTTGGAGAGATTCTTATAATATTATGATTTTTTCTGCAAAATTTTATTCAAAAATATGAATTCTATATATGAGTTTACTTTAAAGGAGGGACCAAAAGTGAAGATTGAAAATTTTTGATGGACTAAAAGTTGAAGAAATTTTTTAGAGGGACTAAAACGAAAAAGTTACATATTTATAAGGCCAAAAACATATTTAACTCTTTATTCATTTATGAAAAAAATTACATATTGGAAATATTTTGTGGGAGGAAACATAAATGACAAAAAGGGTAAAAATAAGTGAGTACATGGTAATATTTTAATTTTTTTACCACCCAACACTTTAATGTGGGGTTAAACAAAGCTATCGTGTTTTTTACTAAAAAAAATAGAATTTTTCCTAAAAAAATCTAAAACAAACGGGGTCATAGAGGGGTCGATCAAAATAAAGGGAATCAATTTTGCCTTCATTTTCTATGTTCTACAAAAACGGTTGAATCAAGTTGCAATTTGACATGAACAAGCGTAATACATTTCATTTATGATAGTTGTTAGGATCCAAAAAAAATATGGAAACTAGTTAAAGAGGGAGTCATTCTGTTGGGTATTTATATTGACTGCATTATTGGTAAAACAAATATCCTTGATGTGTAAGTTGGAACCAATGTTCCAACATGTGTTTACGCATCTCTGTAAGATGTTGGATACGATGTTCCAACATCCTAGCACGGTTCAGTGTGCCTGGGTTCATGCTTATTTGTACGCGCGCCCTTTATTGTTTGAGGAAACAATATTTCCTTATCTTATTGACCAAGCAACGCGCATATCTTTACAGAATCAGCTGTGAAATATTTCTAAAGCAGTATTTATATTTTAGGAAATATTTGTTATTTGTTGGAACGATCCTAAAGATGTTCCGACATTTTAGGACTTTCCATATTTGTTTCTGATTTCTATTTTGCAGATTAGCTGAACCGATCTGCTTTGTGCTGAAGCCCAACTAAGTATTTAGCCCAAGCTGCTTCAGTATATAAACAAGACTTCAAGACTTAATTGATCATTCAAGCCGTCATACTAAAAAGTTTAGATTTTTAGGGTTTTGAGTCTACATGTCCTCTACTCTTGTATCATGTTGATGCAAGTTTAGACCCTTTATTGTGAGCCTTTCTTGTATCGTTTGTGATACATGTTTAGGACTGTGTGTTGAGTTTGATACCCGTGTGTACTACACCGAAGTTGTGAAACAAGGTGTTAGTTGTTTGTTTGAAGGTAACTTCATCTTTGTGTTTCCTGTTTGAGGTCTAATAGGTCACAGGGGCTGTGACTGACTATAGGATAGTGAGATGTGATCTCAGATCTAGGAGTTCCTAGGTTGAAGTCTAGACGGGTAGGTCCTAGTTCTTTAGTGTAAACGAGGAGTTTGCTGAGAGCTATAGAATAAGGACTACACTAGTGGATTTCCTTTCTGGCTTGGTAGCCCCCAGAGTAGGTGTGTTTGTCACTGAACTAGGTCAACAAACTCATTGTGTTCTTTACTTTCTTGTCATTTATTTTTTCTTGCTTTTATTTCTGTTTATTTCGTGATGTTGGAACATTGACTGGAACATTATAATTATAAATGCATTACACAACAATACATTTTTATATACGCATTACACAACAATACATTTTTCACCGAGGCCCCAAAATGTTATACACATTTGATCTTAAAAACTATGTTTCACAATCCAGTAAAGTTGTATTCGGTAAAGTGCTGCAGCAGCAAACCTTGGCCCATTCATAAACCACTTCAACGAGACCAAATTTGAGATTTTCTTAGGCATACTCTTCAGGACTTATTGGGAGATTAAACTGTGCTTGAAGCTCTCCTAGTCTTATAGCTGTTTTGTGCAATCTGTAACAAACACATATATTATAATCCATATGCTATAATCCATATGTTGATTCCAATCAGAATTTCAAAGACGCGGGAAAGCAAAATGATAACAGATGATAAGTTATAAAAATAATTAAGAGGGGTCTTATTTATTGTTTTTCTTATGAAGATCTAATTAAATATAAATAAAGAGATTTGAAAATTACCTATTTTTTGCATCAGACAGCCTAGGTGTGAGTGAAGGCTCAGATGCATTTTCTGCTGGAACACAAAAGCAGAAGAACCTAGAGACAAAAAAAAGAGTAAAGTAAGCGTGTCAATCAAACTCCGGAAAATAAGATATAAAATACTGAATATGGAAATCCTCCGGATATTGAAACTATTGCAATGCACTGCAATAGGGTTCTAAATCACAGCTGAAGGTTTCTCTTACCCTTGGACTTTCATCCCATTTCAGAAATTGAATTTCAGCATAAATAATATCTTGGATTGCTTGAAAGATGAAAATGTGATTGGAAAAGGTTGTTCCGGTATTGTGTATAAGGCTGAGAATAGATGTCAAATGGAGAGCTGATAGCAGTGAAGATGCAAATTCTTGGCTAAATTCAGCTTTAAAACATTGTGACGCTCATAAGTTATTGTTCTAATGGGAATATTAAGCTTCTTCTCTATAGCAACTTTTGCATGTTTTCCAATCAGTGGTGGATTTCACCTCAACTAAAAGCTCAAAAATGTGATGTTTGTTTCTTTCCTTTTTTAAAACAAAAAAAATGCTATTGTTTGAAGAAGTTTGAAGAGGATGATTTTTGGTTTTTTCAAAGTGATTTTCGCAATAGTAAAGGTCATTGTAGCTAGTATCAGAGACTAAAGTAGCCAATCGAGAAAAAAAATAGAGGATTGAATTGTGATAGCAAATTACACTTATAGGAACCAAAATGATGTTATAGCCAAGGAGAATCACAAAACTTTGTGCATCACCAATCCATAGAAAATCAACAACTTATGAACAGCAACTTCCATGATTTTCCCTTACTTTCACATGTTTTTCTTCCACCAACCATCTCAAATAAAACCATCACATAATTATACAAACAAATCTTCCTATATCAGAGGCTACTCCATAAACATTATTGGGACTTATCAAAATTCAAGGGCCTACTAGTAAGATTTTTAAAACTACTACAAAATTATACATAGGAAACTAAATCCTAAACTTCACAATCAGCAAGTAAATATAAAAACGTAGGAAACTAAATCCAATCCACAATAATCTAAATAAATATATTTAAAATACTAACCATATAATAACTGAACACATATACTTTCCTAACTCCCAAGTCATCAACTACACCAAGTTTATACGCGAGGATAAAGAGAAAAAAAATACCGGAACGGAATTAGCGGTGAGCGTGTTTGTAGCAAAAAGCGGCGAGTCACGAAGCTTTGAAAAATGAGCGGAGGTGCGGGTACTTCATAGATAAACAATACATAGTCCCTAAACTATCATTATCTCTCATATTTTAAACTATTATTATCTCTCATATTTTTTTTAAAAAAAAGAGGGATTAACATAATGGATTGTAATAATAGTTCATAGACTATTTCTTATATTTCTATTGTTCAGATACTAAATTGAAATTTCATTGTTTCGAATACAAGATAAGAATATAAGAAAAAGATACAATTATTACTTCAAGAACAACGAAACAGGGTTACTGGGTCGTCAAATTTTCAACACTATAACAAATCCCATATCAACATTTCACTCAAAAAAGTAGTAAAATCTATACAGATTTTAACTAATGAAACAATGGATAACATTACTTTAAAAAATGTTCCAACATGTTGGGTATTTGTATTGGCTGCATTATTGCTAAAAACAAATATCCCTGATGTGTAAGTTGGAACCAATGTTCCAACATGTGTTTAGGCATCTCTGTGAGATGTTGGATACGATGTTCCAACATCCTAGCACGGTTCAGTGTGCTTGGGTTCATGCCTATTTGTACGCGCGCCCTTTATTGTTTAAGGAAACAATATTTCCTTATCTTATTGATCAAGCAACGCACATATCTTTACAGAATCAGCTGTGGAATATTTCTAAAGTAGTATTTATATTTTAGGAAATATTTGTTATTGGTTGGAACGATCCTAAAGATGTTCCGATATTTTAGGACTTTCTATATTTGTTTATGATTTCTATTTTGCAGATTAGCTGAACCGATCTGCTTTGTGCTGAAGCCCAACTAAGTATTTAGCCCAAACTGCTTCAGTATATAAACAAGACTTCAAGACTTAATTGATCATTCAAGCCGTCATACTAAAAAGTTTAGATTTTTAGGATTTTGAGTCTACATGTCCTCTACTCTTGTATCATGTTGATGCAAGTTTAGACCCTTTATTGTGAGCCTTTCTTGTATCGTTTGTGATACATGTTTAGGACTGTGTGTTGAGTTTGATACTCGTGTGTACTACACCGAAGTTGTGAAACAAGGTGTTAGTTGTTTGTTTGAAGGTAACTTCATCTTTGTGTTTGTTGTTTGAGGTCTGATAGGTCACAAGGGCTGTGATTGACCATAGGATAGTGAGATGAGATCTCAGATCTAGGAGTTCCTAGGTTGAAGTCTAGACGTGTAGGTCCTAGGTCTTTTGTGTAAACGAGGAGTTTGCTGATAACTATAGAATAAGGACTACACTAGTGGATTTCCTTTCTGGCTTGGTAGCCCCCAGAGTAGGTGTGTTTGTCATCGAACTGGGTCAACAAACTCACTGTGTTCTTTACTTTCTTGTCATTTATTTTTTCTTGTTTTTATTTCTGTTTATTTCGTGATGTTGGAACATTGACTGGAACATTATAAACGTTGAAACATCTTACAAAACATATTAAAACAAGTGTGCTAGAATTTCACATCCTGGAAAGATTATGAGGAACTTCATTGATTTGACTCATAATGGACCTAACATGAGAGTTCACAAGATATGTCGATAAAATGCGTCCGCAATGATGGATAATGACTAGCTGTTGTAGTTCTCTCATCCTTTTAAAAGTAGTTAAAAGTCCTAATGATTTTCATCCAAACACAAAAAGAGTCCTAATGCTTCATCATTATCAACTTCGAGAGTAGAAGAGATCCATTCAGTTTTGGCTAGAAAAAATTTCCCCTGATCATCCCTGATGCCAATTCATATATCTACTTTGTTTCGAGCATTGGAGAATGATGCATCAATGTTACACTTATACATACCGGGAGAAGGTTAAAAAATGGTGAATTTTCAACTTCAAACATTTTATTGAGTTCGATATTAAAAACCCTTATAGTTTTAATTGTTTAGCGAATAACTCAGTCAAGTAACAAGTGCTTCTAATACAAACCTTTTGAGATATGGTCAAAGGCGGACCATTGAAGTTAAAAAGACATTTAATAGAATTTATTTTTTTGGATTGCAAACATTAGTATTTAGATTAATATTCACTCCTTCATCCGAACCATACTTATTAAGATATTTACACTTAATTTGCAGACATTGTTTTATGGAGGAAGTGACACAAGTAGTGGTCACCCTTACATGGGCACTATGTTTGCTATTGAATAATCCTCTTGTAATGGAAAAAGCAAAAGAAGAACTTGACACTCAAGTTGGCAAAGAGAGATTTGTAAACGAGTCAGATAGAAGTAAGTTGGTATATATTCAAGCTATAATCAAAGAAACACTAAGATTGTATCCACCAGCCCCCATTGGAGGACCTCGTGCATTCTAAGAGAATTGTACCTTAGGTGGTTATCATGTTATAAGGGAACTTGATTAATCACAAATCTTTTGGAAGATTAACATTGATCCTAATATTTGATCAGATTCATTAGAGTTCAAACCAGAAAGATTTCTTACCACTCATAAAGATGTTGATGTTAGAGGTAGTAATTTATCACTTGGACTTCAAGTGTTGCATTTCACTCTAGCTAGTTTTTTGCATTCCTTTGATATCTTAAATCCATCCCATGAACTTGTTGATATGAGTGAAACCTTTGTTATTTATCTTGTAAATTATAATTGAAATTTTGAATTATTATGAGGACAAAATTGTCAATTTGTATATTTAACCCCCCAATTTGGGGGAACTTTAAAATTGGACAAATGAAGCCCTTCAAAACCCACCAAAACCTTTCCCTATTCTTTAAAAACTCTCAAACAAGGGTTTACCTCTTCATAAGTCTTTCCTTCCCTTCCTCTCCCCTCCAAAACCCAACTCGCAAACAAAGCTTAAGGGACGTTTGTTTTAAGTTGACTAAATTTATTTCTAGGAATGTTATTCTTGGAAATATAAAGAAGAGTTTTATTCCTGGGCATTTTAAAAAAAAGACGTTTGGTTAATATTTATTTTTTTCCATGAACTATTATAATAAGAAGGTTAATGAGTAATTCCACACTAATTTATTCTCATCTTAATAGTAACTTTTATTCCCACCATTTTCTATGGAAATGTTTTTCTTTTTCAGGAATCTTTTATACCCAGGAATAAAATTTAATAAACTTGTAACAAACATTGGAATGTATATTTCTATTATTTTATTCATGGAAATATACAAATATAACTTCAAACAAACACTCCCTAGAGCTACCCCACTTAAGATTCTCATTAAACCACGTTTATCTATCAATTGTTATGAAATTATGTGATTTAGTGTTAATTGTAATACTGTATAATACTTGGTGTATGTCTTTTAACAAAATATTTATTTTTTGTGATATTTTTGTTAAATATGTTACAGAATTATTAGTTATAGTGTTTTTTTATTTGTTTTTCTTTTTAAGGAGTTATAGTGTGTTGTTCGAACATTATATATACCACGCCCTGTAAACCTGGTATAAACGTTTACGCTACGGTTTTTGCACTTCTAGCCACAGTTTTGTGTCGTTGCCTAAAGCATTAAATGGTTAGTGATAGTGTAATTTGATCCATGTAATCGTATGTGATTAATGGGATAAGACTTGTTGTATTAATAGTATAATAGTTATGCTATAATATTTCTTTTGTTTCTCTTGTAATGTTAAACTTTACATTAGATTAAAACTCTAGCATCCTTTCTTATACTTCTTTTTTTTTTCACTTCTTCTTCATGGAGGTAGCCAAATAATAGCGTTTAGTCAAAAGCGCTAACAAAATATTTTTATGAGCAGTCTATAATAGCGCCTAACGCCTGACGACGCAGACGCGTTATGATAGGTTTGTGTACGCCAAGATGGTATGAGATAGAAAGGTTGATTCTATTAGCAAGTCATTAATTGTCACGTACCTCTTGGAATTGCAGATATTAATTGCCAATTATTTAATTATTTAAGGAGAATGCTAAATAGTCTTCTTAGGGCATTGATTAATCAACCAAAACAAGCAACTTTTTATAAAAAGTTGTGTAATTATTACTTAATTAAAAATCATAACTTATATTTACAAGACAATTTTTCTATTTAGAGTTTCCTTAACCATTACCCTTAGAATACTGGTTAACAAGACCCATTGTTTAAACTTGTGAGATTTGAACGAAGAACACTTGCAGTTCCTGGTTATGTTATTTAATCTTTTATTTGGACATCTTAATTTGTTGGTCAACTTAGCATTGTTCGGTCCTTATTTGTTCGAAAGAAAAATAAAAAGAGAAATTAGTCTATATTAATCTGAATATTTTTACCCACATGGTCACCCTATTTACATATTTTTTAACTTTTGATTCCCTTTTTTCAAAACCACTTTTTTGGTTCCTCCAATTAAAAAGTCAACAAAAATATTTCGTCCCTCTTCTCCTTTAGTAGTGCCACACACTCATTAATGATATGGTACATACTTGACATTAATGAGTAGGGAAAAATAATTTCCACGTTATTATTGTTGTAATTAATTTTTAATTATTAAAAAAATAAAAATAAATTAGAAAAATTAAATAATTTTTTTAATTAAAAAAATAAAAATAAAATTACACGTGGAGTCTACGTGTGCATTGACTTGGTCAAAATTGGTATTAGGGGTCAAAACTGCAAAAAGGGCAATACTTAAGAGTGATTTTGTATTTTATTTTGTTAGGAGGCCAAAATCGCAACTTCTTAAAACATAGGGGGCCAAAACTGCTAAAAATTTAAAACTCAATTAAAAAAAAATCATTTATCATCGTCAAATATCAGATTCATCACCATGGTTTCCAACAACAACAATGCAATTCTCCAACTTCAAGAAAAAAAATTGCTTAAATATCAATACTAGATTCATCCCAACAACAAATTATTAATTGTTAATTACTGGACCTAGTCCGAAAGAATTGCTATCCCGTGAAAAAATAAAAATCACGGGACCTAGTCCGATAAAATCTTTCATTGTGTAACCAAAGTCGTCTAATAATATTAAGAAACAACAATGATCACCACCAATGGTGAAAACCAGTTAAAAGAGAAAACCAACGTAAGAAAGGATACTTAGGTATTGTTCCTTACACGCAGTTTGCCCAGTTCCTCACATGAATGTACCTAAACATTATCGTTTAAAAATGATTTAGATTAATAATTTATTTTGTAACTATAGTTTGAACCGGATGAACACTAGCTATTCGGAGAACTGCACATAAGTATTTTTCCAAGAGAAAACCTCTACCAAATAACCTAAAGAGAGGGTAAAACTAGTAACACAATATATAAAAAATTTCAAATTCTGTGATAGAAACGATTGTGGGGGAGACTAGAATCAACGTTTTATATGCAAAAGCCATAAGCAAATGTTATTTTTTATTATTAGCAAAGAAAGTAAATTTTACCCTTTTTTCACTTAATTTTACCATATTTTTTTACCCTTTTTTATTACACACGCAGGCCATCATCAGAAGACGGCGAAATAAAATTTCTGGTTTGAATGTGGAAAACGTATGGTGCATGAATGCAAGCATTCTCAAAGGGAAAGCCTCAGAGTTTTTTATGCATCTATTCAAATCAAATGATCCTTGTAATCCTCATACAGTTTACAACTATATATATTCCATCTATTGGCATTGCAGGACCAGCTTCTCTTGCCTGTCACAATGGAAGAGGTTAAAGATGATATTTTCTCTATGCACTCTTGCAAAGTCCTAGGACCTGGTGGATTTCAACCGATATTTTACGAAATTTATTGGCATATTGTTGCGAATGATGTATGGAAAATGGTGTCTAATGCTTTTTCTTCCGGCGTTATTGATCATACTCTTGCAAAGACCTTGATTGTTCTCATCCCGGTGTCGTGGTGATTTTCAGAGATCAAGCTATTGATTAGCGTTGACTCAAAAATTTAAGTTCACCACCGAGATTTAATTTTTTTCCCAAGGGAAAGGGGAAAAAGTTCGAATAAACCCACAATTTTTAGAGATTTAAGGTTCGGAGGTTAGTTACGTAAATGGAAGGTATTAACACCCTAAACGTCTGTAGTACTCTATAGAAACCTCTTGCATTTATTTATTTTTGGCAAAAATTAATTATTATTTGCTTGGAAAAAAAGATTAGTGTAATGATGAAAAAAGAAAATATTTTTTTTTATGGTTTTTTAATTTGGAAAGACAAGGTCTTTTGCCTACATAGTTCGGGGTAAAAAGCCGAATGATTTGTTTGATTTCCTTATTAGTTTTTGAAAAGGATTTTAAAAGTGAAAAACCAAATGACAAAGATAAAATTTGTTTAGTGTTTTTTAATTTAAAGAAAATGTTTAGATATATTAAGATGAATTAAAGTTTTGGGAAATTAAAAATTGAAAATCACTTGATGAAGATCAAGGTTTTTTTTAGAAAAGAAAAACTTTTTTTTTAAAATTTTGTTTTTGATTATTTAAATGTTTTTGGTTTTTTATATCTTTATTTTTTTAAAGCCTAAAAATTAAAATAACGATAAATTAAACGCGAGAGAATTCCGTAGTGACACTAGGTCAAAATGAATCCCCTTCCCTTGGATAATAAACTAAAACTAATTTTTTTTTTTTTGCATTTTTAATATATAAAAGCTAAATAAATAAATAAAGACAATGCATATTTTCTTTATATTTACAATTTTCCAAAAATACATTCTAATTGCAAAATTGCTAAATGACAAAAATTAAAATGCTAATGATGATAATAAACAGAAATAAAATGAAATGCAAAATGATAAAAAAATAAAAATGCAAGAAAATAAAAGAAATACAAGACATAGGGTGCAAGTAATAAAATGGGGTGTAATCAGCAAAGCAGGAAACAGATTGGGCTGACATAGGCCCAAATGCTCATGGGCCACTAAGATCAAATCTGAGCCGTTGATCTGATCAAGGTCCCAGATTTGATCTCATAAAGGGGGGCTATTAATATTTTATTTTTATTTTTTTGTGTTTTTTCATTCATTTTTCTCAAAACTTTCTCTCTCTTCCTCCCTCTCTCAAATTCCCCTTCGATCTCTCTCTAAACACGGTGAGTTCCCGGTGAGGCCTCGGCGCGGTGGCCGGCCATCGTAGCTGTAAAAAACTCTTTTTTTTTGTTAATTTTTTTCTCTCTCTTTCTCTTCTCTTCCCCTTTCTTATCTATTTCCTTACCTCAAAATTTTCAAACAACACCTACCTAGCCTTAGATCTACAATCAAAATTCTACACTTTTTTTTGGTTTTGTTTTGGATATGTTTTTTGTTTCTTGATGTAATGATCTGGTTTTTAAAGGGTTACGGTTTTGGCCCCTGGGGGTGAGTTCGGATTTGATTTCGGTTTGGTGTGTGGTTGTTGTAACTGTGTACGTGATGTTTGTGTTTTTGGGCTTTTCTGGAAAAAATTTCTGGATCTGTGATTTTGAGATTGTGTAGTGTTCTGAGGAAAATTATCGTTTTTCCATTTTCTTTTTCTCTGCTGCGTGTTTTTAAAATTCCTCTTCGTTTCTGATCTGAAAATTCTCTTTTAATAGCTCTTGGCCTCTGACTTTTTGGATACAATTGATTCCTGATTAAAGGGATTCAATGGACTTGAATTAGTGAATTGAGAAAAAGGAAAGTTTGACATAGGGAATTGATGGCCATGAAGAACTCTGACTTTGGACTTTTGAAATTAAATAAATAAATAAAAACTGAATAATAAAAAGGGAAATAATAATAAAAAACTAAAATAAAATAAAATACAAAAAAAAACTAAAAATAAATAAAGGACTAAAAATAAAATAAATAAAAAGTGGGCCCCAAACGAATAAAAAATTAGATATTTTAAAATATCTCTCAACTGCAATTTTCCTTGAAAAGATAAAGAATATTCCGGGCCAAAAAGACATGTGAACATGGAATCTTAAGTAAAAAATTAGGGTATGACACACGGAAATTGATATCCCCTAGAGTTTCAAAGGTTTTCGTCCTATTAGCTTATACAACGTGCTTTTAAAGACGATTTGAAAAGTGCTAGTTAGATGTATCAGAACTTTCTTGGATGATTTTATTGGTCCTCTTCAGAGCTCTTTCATTCCTAATAGAGGTACTTCTGAAATGCAATTATTGCTCAAGAGATTGCTCACTGTATGCACAGAAAAAAGGGTAACAAATGATTTTTATTATTTATAGTGAACTTTGAGAAGGCTTACGATTGGGTAGATTGGAATTTCCTAAGGTTAACTCTTTCTGAATTTGGGTTTCCTCCCCCACAATTAATTTGATCATGAGTGTATTACCTCTTCTTCACTTTCTTTTAAGTGGAATGGTGAAAAGCTTTGATAGTTTCAAACCACAAAGAGGTTTACGACAAGAAGATCCACTCTACCTTATTTATTTTGTTCTTTGCATGGAGAAATTATCTCTGATGATACAACAACAGATTACTAGCAACAACTGAAAGCCGATCAAAATTTCTCAGGAAGGCCCTAGTTTTTCTCACCTATTACTCGCTGATGATTGTCTTCTCTTTACTGAAGGCAAGAGCTCACATGTTTAATTAGTTCTAGAAGTGCTACAGGATTATTCCATCCGGTCTATAGTTTTGGACTAGGTACTTAAGATTTACATCTATACTCGGGTACCTAAACCCCGACTGTTTCAATTTAAGAAACTGTTTTTTGTGCACTAACACTTATCATAAAAAAATAAAAAATTAATTAATTTTTGTGTAAGCAATAAGCTGTTTTTATAAATTATCTTAAAAAACTTATTAAAATAAGCTAAAAACAGCTTATAAACAATGTTATAAATTATAATATGTTTTTAAACATTTTTTTTTAAGGAAAGTCAATTTAAACATGTTGTCTAGGGTTCTACGAAAATTCCAAATTTTCATTTATCATTTTACTACAAATGATATAGTGGTTTCGTCTTGTACTCTCGTCCCAAAAGAGTGAAGCTGGCTTTGTCTAATGTCAATCACTGTATTTGATATTTTGATCATAGTTGTGTGGCTGTGATCCAACCACGAAAGGAGATTTACTCAAAACATTCAACACTAATCCAAAATTCTTTTGGCATTTTCCTCACCTCAATTCAATAGAGTATGCATGCCCATATGTGGAAAAGAAACAACAGCATACTCCAAAAAAAAAAAAAATATTGAGAAAGGAAGATTTTACGTCGTGAAAATTGCTCTTCTTCCAAACAAATTTGTTCACTCTCACGTAATCAGATCAAAATACCTTCAACATGAGTTTACGTACATTGAACCCCACTTGAATTAACTTACGTTGGGTTGAATTCAAAAAGTTTATAAGGCTACTCGATCCAAAATTTAAGGTGACAAATAATTACAAGAAGCAATAAATTAACTCTCTTGGATTTTGTTTTCAAGTTTGGAGGGGAAGTGATGAAGGTTAAAAGGGGATATAATTTTGATTTGAATATATTTGTGAATAATGAGGGAGATTTTGATATTAAGGTTAAAGAAGCAACGTGGTTTCTTGATAAGATAAGTCATTGTTCAATCCAGAACAAAAAAATAAGCAAATCTTTCAAATTGACATAAAGTGACTTTTTTTTTATATCAAAATTCATCTGCTTACATATAATTTTCGTGCTCTATTTATGAGCTTATTACATGATGATTTTGATTCTAAAACACTTAGGGTGTGTTTGTTTCAAGTTATATTTGTTGATTTCTGGAAATAAAATGATAGAAACATGTATGCCCATGTTTGTTACAAGTTTACTAAATTTTATTCCCAGGTATAAAATGTTCTTGTGAATAGAAAAATTTTCCCAAAGAAAAGGGTGGGAATAAAGTTCCCATGAAGATGAGAATAAATTTATATGTAATAGTTACCTATTATAATCCCTATTTTTATGGTTCCTAGGAATATTATAAAGTTAACCAAACATATTTTTTTCTAGATTCCTTGGAATAAAATTCTCATATTTATATTCCAATGAATGTTATTCCTAAGAATAAATTTGATAAACTTGAAACAAACACACCCTTACAAAATGAATGGAAATGCAACTAATAATTGCAATAATGAATGCTTGTCCCTTCCTTTTTTTTT
>Ga0228710_1001855_pt1 | contig 32539 bp, 18 predicted proteins | sample MedpolnodulmetaG_FD_177995 | JGI IMG/M metagenome (GOLD analysis project Ga0228710, IMG submission 177995) | Root nodule microbial communities from Medicago polymorpha collected in Santa Monica, California, United States - pink nodules | ecosystem: Host-associated > Plants > Roots > Nodule... | reverse complement strand
ATCTACTCACTAACGTTCCTTGTAGACATAGAAGAGGAGAAGAAGAAGAAGAACATAAAATAAAGGTGAACTTTTATTCAAAGAAACAATTGTCACTTATTATTTACAAGAACAAAAGATGATTTTACAAACTAGAGAGCTGCTCTATTTATAGTCTAACATTGACTTGAGTCCCAAGAATTAAATCACTAAATTGTTGCAAAACCATGGGCTCTAAGTCAGAAATACTAAAATAGGCAGCTTTGTCAAAGAAGCAAAAGCAGCAAAAGGGTAAAAGGGGCGTGCCACTTTGTTATATTTTTGCACAAGATCTTCAAATTCTTTGCACAAGACATTTTTGTATGAGATCTTCATATTTTTGGCATGAATCCTTGCACAAGATATTTTTGTATGAGATCTTCATATTTTTGGCACGAATCAGCTCCAATTCTCTTTCTTTTGCTCCAAGACTAAATCTTTTGAATATTTGTTCCTGAAATATAATAACTTACAATTGAAGTAAAATAGTTCTAGAAGGAAATAAAAACATATTAAATCTAATTAAAATAAACTAAAATATTAAATAAAAGACTAATTAATGACTCATCAAACACCTCAACAAAATGGAGTCGTAGAAAGAAAAAATAGAACTTTGCAAGAAATGACAAGGACTATTTTAAATGAATCAAATGTTGAGAAATATTTTTTGGCAGAAGCCACAAATACGTCTTGCTATATTTTGAACAGAGTTTCAATAAGAAAAAGTGTAATATCCCACTCATCATATTGGAATTGTATCAGTCGAATGTGTGTCAGAGAATTAATGTCCATGAAAGATAATCTAACGAACGATGTGATCATGTAATGACGATCAAACACACGTCCAATTACCGGTATCGAATTATGCACGTTTAAGAAGAAGGGCGTTTTGGTACTTTCGCAGGAAGAGTATATAAGGGTGTTTGGAGCTAGAAACTTCATTTTTCATGTGTTTCCTTCTCTCTAAAACTCCTAAGGGCAGAATTTTCTCCTCCCTCTCTCTAGAAGGTCGAATTCCACCCTTCCATTGTCATTCAATCCTTTTGAGTTCAATACTCTTGGGTAATCATGGTTAGAGATGATTCAAGCATGAAGATTTCATCATTTTGGTCTTAACTCAAGCTCACTCAAAGTTGGATGATCTTAGCAAGAGTGCATGCATTAAGGTTTGATTGTAGAAGCTTAGAAGTGTGAGGTTGTACCAGAATCTTAGGTGAGTTCTGTAGATAGCCTCCTCCCTCCCATGAATGGTTGTGTTATGTGAGTTTATTGATGAAAACTAGTGTATGTATGTTCCCTCTAGTGCCCCTTTTTATGTCAATTGATGCTTGAAACATGTTTATATTGCCCTGCATTCCATTTTCCTTCGCTTTTATGCATTCTGGATGATTGTGGTGCATTAGGTTGCTTGAAATTGAGGTAAAACATCAAAAATCTCATTTTCTGCACTTCTGGTATGAAGAAACTCGTTATTAGCGAAACTATCGCTAATAGCGAAATTCCTCAGGACCATTTCGCTAATAGCCAAATTTTGGCTATTAGCCAAATTTCCAGACAGCTCACAGAGCTATTTCGCTATCAACGAAATTCTGGCCAAAATGGCATATCAAGTTCCACTTTTAGCTTGCTTTGGGGCCTTGCGTACCATCCGAAACCACTTGCTTAACGCGGATTAATATAAAGAAAACCCTCAATCTCTAATAACCTAATGTACCCTCACACTTGAGTTTCCAACGGAAAATGCATGAGACATATGAACATATTTCAACAACAATGACACTTGAGAGAGTTTAAGCATGTTTTTTCGGGTAGCGATAAACTAAGAATGGGGTAAAACCATAGAGCCTCGACATAGATCGTCGAGAACTAGAAAGTTAGCAAGAACCCTAAGCAAAGTTAAGTCGCGAATAGATAGGTATAATCTCTTCACATATGAGCAAGAATGACTAAGTAAGCGAGCACTAAGATAAGTTATCATGTATGATCAAGACTATAAGATGTAGGTGTCGTGTCTTTTCGTTATCCATGCCAAGGGGGATACGAGAGGTTCTCGCCAGGGGAACGGGATACGCTCTGCAAGGTAGGCCCGCACATCACTGAGGGAATCCGATGTATCTTAGCTAGGTTTTCATCGGTCAAGTAAAGGATTGTACTCGGGGTTACTCCACCCGATGCACTCCATAAAATGAACCAAGATAATTATGTTTGTTCAACGCTAACCTCTAACTTAATATGAATAAATCATGCATTAAGTTTATGATAAGTTATGTTATGTCAAGAATATGTACAAGCTTATGCAATAGAACAAGTTATGAAGATACACTATCAACGGTCTTAGTAACTCCCTGATCGTCCAGTTTAGGAATGTGTCATGAATGGCTTATGTATAGGTCTTGATGCATTTATTGTATCTCGACATAGCGGTCCTAGGTTCCCTTGACCGCCATGACATGCAGAGTAAGACGAGACTTATGAGTTATGATACGAAGAACCTACGACGGATCTAGTATGCACGACCGTCTAGGCAAGTAAGCCCACACACGTATAATCAACTGGCAGGTTGTATTGAAGACACGTGGTGACCATAGGTTTTCCCCGAGGTTACCTATAGCCTAGGATTAGGTAGAACTCACTAAGACATTATGTCTCATCCCAATCCTTATTTGTTTCAGATCAGCGGGTTGGTTTAGCAGGATTTAGCAAGCTTGTAGCCGGATGGATAATCAGCAAGTGCTCGTTCGTACCTGCTGCAGGATGTTATAGACTTTAAGGATGTATTTTCTATGTTTTGGACGAGTTATATTGTATTCTTGATTGTACGAACACAGGTTGTTGTATAAAATATTCATTCGAAGAATTTATGTTGTAAATTTTAATGTATCCAGTACTAAAGATAATGCACATGCTAAACTTTCTAGATACGTTTAGTATATGTTTAGTATGGGTGTTACAAAATTTTTAAACAAAACCCCGTATGAACTCTAGAAAGAAAGAAAGCCAAACATTTCTTATTTTCATATCTTTGGATGCTATTGTTACATCTTAAACAACAAAGATAACCTAGGAAAGTTTGATTCAAAATCAGACAAGGCTATATTTCTTGGTTACTCCATTACTTCAAAGCATACATGGTATTTAATTTAAGAACAAAAGTCTTAGAAGAAAGTATGCACATAAAATTTGATGAATTTGAGGAACTTGAAATTCAAGAAAGATTCAATGAAGAAGACGAAGAAATGAGTCAAATCAACCCCCACATCGAAAATTCTCACTAACAATCATCAAATGCAGAAGCTTCTCTAAGTCCTCCAAGATCATGGAAAATTGTGGACCATCATCCACAAGAACAAATAATTGGTGAAACCGCAGATGGAGTAAGAACAAGAAGATCCTTTCAAACAAATGATTTTGCAATGATATCACAAATTGAACCAAAATCAATAAAGGAAGCAATCATAGATGAATCATGGATCGAGGCAATGAAAGAAGAACTACATCAATTTGAGAAAAATCAAGTTTGGACTCTAGTGCCTAATCCTCAAACTCAATCCATCATTGGTACAAGATGGGTCTTGAGAAACAAATTGGATGAAGAATGGAAAGTAACACGAAACAAAGCCAGATTAGTAGCTCAAGGTTATAATCAACAAGAAGGCATAGACTATGATGAGACTTTTGCTCTATGGCTAGACTCGAAGCCATAAGAATCCTTCTTGCATATGCATCTCATAAATGCATAAAACTTTTTCAAATGGACGTAAAAAGTGCTTTTTTAAATGGTTTTTTAAATGAAGAAGTTTATGTTCATCAACCTCCAGGTTTTGAAAATCTAGAAAAACCAAATCCTGTGTTCAAACTAACCAAAGCTCTTTATGGACTTAAACAAGCTCTAAGAGCCTGGTATGAAAGATTGAGCATTTTTTTAATCAAAAATGGTTTTTCACGAGGAAAAATTGACACCACACTTTTTATAAAAATTGACAAAAATGATTTATTAAGTGTACAAGTGTACGTCGATGATATCATTTTTGGAGCTATAAATGAAAAAATGTGTGATGATTTTTCAAAACTCATGGAAAGTGAATTTGAGATGAGCATAATGGGAGAACTTAAATTCTTTTTGGGATTACAAATCAAACAACATAAAGATGGCATTTTTATTTGTCAAGAAAAATATGTCAAAGATCTTCTTAAAAAATATAAGATGAATGAAGCCAAAATTATGACTACTCCCATGCATACTTCATCAAATCTTGACAAAGATGAAAATGGAAAAAATTTTCCTGAAAAAGAATACAGAGGAATGATTGGATCTCTTTTATATTTAACTGCTAGTAGACCTGACATTATTTTTGCAGTTGGCTTATGTGCTAGATTTCAAACTGCACCAAAAGAGTCACACTACACTGCAGTTAAAAGAATTTTCAGATACCTTGTAGGCACTCCAAGTGTCAGTTTATGGTATAAAAAGGGAACACATTTTGATCTTAAGGCATACTGCGATGCTGACTACGCCGGAGATAAAATAGAAAGAAGAAGTACAAGTGGCGCATGTCAACTCCTCAGAGAAGCTTTGGTCAGCTGGTGTTGTCGAAAGCAAAGTACTATAGCACTATCCAACACAGAGGTTGGATACATTTCCGCTGCAAATTTTTGTTCTCAGGTATTATGGATCAGAAATCAATTAGAAGATTTCTCTCTCAGGTACACAAATATTCAAATATTGCGTGATAATACAAGTGCTATAAATTTGTCAAAAAATCCTATTCAACATTCTAGATCTAGACACATCGAAATTAAACATCACTTTATTCGTGATCATGTGAATAAAAAGGAAGTTGAACTTGTTTTTGTTAACACTAATGATCAATTGGCTGATATTTTTACAAAATCTTTGGTAGAGGATCGTTTTCTTCTCTTAAAAGATAAATTAAAAATAATTAAAAACCCCTTCTTAAATTAAATTTGTTTATTTTTTATTATTATTTTTGAACTTTGTTCATTTCCTCTCCCACTCTCACGCTAACACAAAGAAATACATTTAATGTAGTAATTATTTCTCATTTTCTTCTTTCCATAATCTATTTCAATTCTCCACAAAATCCTCTTAAATCAATTGTTCTTTCCTTGTTTCTCTAACAAAACCGTTTCACTCCCCCACTGAATCATCATTAGTTGAAAATTAACTTCCTCTTTCACTCATCTCACACGCTCTTCTCTCCATTCCCAAGCAAATCAGACAAGATCAAGACACACACATTAATCTTGGCCGTCCAATCCTTTAATCTTCTTTTGGCAAAAAAGGCTAACCTAATATCATCATTTTCTCTTCTGATTACGTGAACATCTCTGCTCCAAACATCAACTCAACCTATCACTCCTGCCTTCTCTTCAAAACCTCTTCTTCCTCATAAAAGGTACTTCCTTCCATAGTTTTTTACTCCATTCTCAGACCTCACCAAAAAATGGAAAAACAAACTCAAACCTTTTCTGAACTTCTTCATTCCATTGATCAACCCACTCCTTCTTCTCCTCGAAAATCACCATCACCCACTCCTCCTCCTTCTTTCACATATCTTCCTGAACTAAACACAACCCCTTCAAGCTTCCTTCCAAACTCACAAAAGGATCCCTACTCCTACTCACCTCCAAGAAGCTTTACAACTTCAGCTCCAGTGAAAGTGTTCACGTATGTAAACATGAGTTATAATAAATGAGATATTCAGTGGAGCTACCTATGAGGAGCTCCAAGAATACTCTAAAATGACTAAGGTGAAAATACAATGTTTATGCTATGAATGAATGCCTTGTTCTTTTCTGCCTAGCCTCTCCCATCACATCTAAATGTCCCCCTTTTATAGCCCTCAGAGTGTTGGCTTAATGGGCCTTTCTTTGATCATTCTAGGCCCATTAAGTTGTGATCCAGACCCTCCTATTGGTTGTCTGCTTTGAGTGCGGCCGAGCGTGGAGTTGAGACGTGATGATCGTCCGTACAGGACACGTGGTATCAAGTTAAGATGAGATGAGCTGGCCACGATGAAGGGACGAGCTGAGCTGGTCATGATGAAGGGACGAGCTGAGCACGTTGAAGGGACGAGCTGAGCTGGTCATGATGAAGGGACGAGCTGAGCATGCTGAAGGGATGAGCTGAGCTGGTCATGCTGAAGGGTGGAGCTCTCGTGATATGAACCCTCAAGTTGAGCTGGATATGTTGAATAGTCAATGTATAGTAAATTCCATGTGGTATAGTCCTTTATACCAGTCCACAGTCCACCAAACGTCAAGTCTGTGAAGGCGTAGACGTTTGTTCTTCATAAAGTCGACATGTACCAGTCCACAGTCCACCAAGCGTCAAGTCTGTGAAGGCGTAGACGTTTGTTCTTCATAAAGTCGACATGTACCAGTCCACAGCCCACCAAGTGTCAAGCCTGTCAAGGAGTAGGCATTTGTTCTTCACAAGGTCGACCTATTCTAGTCCACATAAAACATGAATTTTGCTTATGTAAGTTGAGTACACCTGCTTTGCTCATACACACTTAAACTCGTCCCAAATAAATCATGTGATAAATAAAGTTCACAACGAATATGAAACCGCATCTCTACCATCTAAGTATCGGTATAGACCTGGTCCTAATAAGGCGTAGCTCTGCTCGGCCACCCTTATTAGGACGTCAAGGAAAGTCTCTAACGGATCAATCCCTATAATGTAAATTTGCCTAAGGGTCGGGTCTATACCGATACTCGCTTAGGTCTTGAAGGCGTAGCTCTGCTCGGCCACCCTTATTAGGACGTCAAGGAAAGTCTCTAACAGATCAATCCCTATAATGTAAATTTGCCTAAGGGTCGGGTCTATACCGATACTCGCTTAGGTCTTGAAGGCGTAGCTCTGCTCGGCCACCCTTATTAGGACGTCAAGAAAAGTCTCTAACGGATCAATCCATATAATGTAAATTTGCCTAAGGGTCGGGTCTATACCGATACTCGCTTAGGTATTGAAGGTGTAGCTCTGCTCGGCTACCCTTATTAAGACGTCAAGGAGAGTCTCTAACGGATCCCCCCCTATAACGTAAATTTGCCTAAGGGTCGGGTCTATACCGATACTCGCTTAAGTCTTGAAGGCGTAGCTCTGCTCGACCACCTTTATTAGGACGTCAAGGAAAGTCTCTAACGGATCAATCCGTATAACGTAAATTTGCCTAAGGGTCGGGTCTTTACCGATACTCGCTTAGGTCTTGAAGGCGTAGCTCTGCTCGACCACCTTTGTTAGGACGTCAAGGAAAGTCTCTACCAGATTAATCCCTATAACATAAATTTGCCTAAGGGTCGGGTCTATACCGAATCTCGCTTAGGTCTTGAAGGCGTAGCTCTGCTCGGCTACCCTTATTAAGACGTCAAGGAGAGTCTTTAACGAATCCCTCCCTATAACGTTGATTTGAACATATCACTTGGCTATTTTCTAAGGAGTGAAGTTCTCCTCCCGTGGATTTCTTCTTGTCAGACATTTGTCTGCAACCCTGCTCCTCCTGGCCTTTTCATCTTCCTTTCTCAGCGGTCTTCATTTGTTCGGTCCTTGCCTCGTATCTCCCTAGATCCCTTCTCTCGAACGATCTCCTTGGCTTTAATATGCTTTTATGCCCTCGTTTGAATCTCATTCATTGAGTTTGCCTTGCGCAAAGTTAAGGCTTCAATATGACGAGAGATCTCCACCGCTTGTGTCTCCGTTGAGAATGGTTGGAACACCTTAGGCATCAATCTGGTAGTTTCAGTTCCGGTGACATTGTTTCTTAAGAGATCGAGCTGCTCCCTTAACACACTCTCCATAACCTCCATATGATGTTTCAGCTCACACTCTCGATCTTCAAGTCGTTGTCTCAGCTCAGCCTTCCGAGCTCAGGCTTCAGCTTGCAGACATTGATGTTAATCACTTAGTTTTTCTTGCTCGACATTCTACTCTTTAAGCTAACGCACTGCCCGGAGCAGCTGAGCTAGTTGTGGGTTGGCATCGTCTTCCAGCTCGGATCCGGATGAGGTCTGGTTTGGTCTGAGTCCTACCTCTGTGTCCTACCATGGTGATAGGTTTGTTGAAAATGGAGCTAGGTCGTTGGAAAGTTTTACCGTAGCCCCACGGTGGGCGCCAATGTTCACGTATGTAAACATGAGTTACAATAAATGAGATATTCAGTGGAGCTACCTATGAGGAGCTCCAAGAATACTCTAAAATGACTAAGGTGAAAATACAATGTTTATGCTATGAATGAATGCCTTGTTCTTTTCTGCCTAGCCTCCCCCATCACATCTAAATGTCCCCCTTTTATAGCCCTCAGAGTGTTGGCTTAATGGGCCTTTCTCTGATCATTCTAGGCCCATTAAGTTGTGATCCATACCCTCCTATTGGTTGTCTGCTTTTAGTGCGGCCGAGCGTGGAGTTGAGACGTGATGATCGTCCGTACAGGACACGTGGTATCAAGTTAAGATGAGATGAGCTGACCATGATGAAGGGACGAGCTGAGCTGGTCACGCTGAAGGGACGAGCTGAGCTGGTCGTGATGAAGGGACGAGCTGAGCACGTTGAAGGGACGAGCTGAGCTGGTCATGATGAAGGGACGAACTGAGCTGGTCATGCTAAAGGGACGAGCTGAGCTGGTCATGCTGAAGGGTGGAGCTCTCGTGACTTGAACACTCAAGTTGAGCTGGATATGTTGAATAGTCAATGTATAGTAAATTCCATGTGGTATAGTCCTTTATACCAGTCCAGAAAGCTAAAACTTTTGCTGAGTTTTTCAAACCAACACCAAACGTCAAACCCAAACAACCCTTCTCCAATGAACTCAGAAAATCCATTCGGCTATCCTCTAAACCCTCAAAAGTTTCCTACATTGACCTTGAAAATGAATCAGATTCTTGCATGCAAGCTCAAAACCCTACAAAACGACTCAAACAATCTTCATCAACATTTTCACCGTACGATCGCAAAGAGGCTCAAAAAGAAAAAATGCTGGAAGAGATCATCTCCAAACCTGTCAACATTGAAGGAAAAATGATCATGAATCCTTATCTAACAAACACGGCTCCAGGAGGTTCATCCAAAAGACCCCTTTCATAAAGCAAATAATTTGAATTCGAGGATATGAAGAAAAAGGAGATCATGCTTGACGATGTACTAAAAAGCATCGTTTGGAAAGAGTTCTGCGAAATAGACAAGGTAATTTACTCAAGCCTTGTTCAAAAGTTCTATTCCTCTGGAACGGTGCTGGAAGGACACGATGTAATCCTCCGTTATTTGAATCAAACAAATGTCATCATAACCACTGACATTCTCGCCAAAGTGTTTGGAAGAAAATGGTATGATGAGGTTGATCTTGACAGGAACGATGTTATAAGTGAATTTTTTGATAATGTTAAACCAAGCAAAGATTTTCCTGTGATGGCTCTAAAGAACGAGTACAAGATTCTACACAATCTATGTACCCATAGCCTTTTACCTCGTAGCAACAACAGATATAGTGTAAATGACACTGATCTCAAGATTCTGTATCACTTAACTCACAGAAAAAGGGTTAATCTTCCCTATTTTATGAACCCAAAATTAACGTCATCCGATCCGGGACTCTTAAAACTATCACAATTCCACACGGCAGCCTTAACTTCATTAACATAAAAAGGTTTAATCAAACCGCCCCCGTCCACATACTTTGAATATCAATTCTTAAACCACTTATTCAAAATATAAATAAGTTAAGATACACTAAATAACTTTAATACGAGTTACTCTGTTTAATAATCAATTATAAACAATAAAATTCACTAATACATGAGACAAATATTTGTTGTTGATAAAAAAAATTTGGTACAAAATATTAAAAAAAAATGAAACAATTATTTGTAATTGATACATAAATAAATAGGGGTGTTCAAAACCAAACCAACCCAATAGAAAAACTGCAAACCGAACCAACGTAAATTGAAAACCACAAAAACCGCATTTGGTTCGGATGTGTTTGGATCATATTTTTACTTAACCACATGATTCAGTTCGGTTTGCGGTTTTCATTTTAACAACCGAACCAATCCAAACCAAACCGCAACATAAGAGAAACACTAATTAAACTTAGGTCACAAACCTAGTACTCATAAAAATTCAATGAGAAATTTTATAGAATGACATGTTTTTTTCTCTCTCTTTTTTTGACCAAGACATATTGTTCCTCTTGTTAAGTTTTTACTATCCTTTTGATTTAAAATTGTATTAATGTTCTTTAATTTAATTATACTTCCACTTTTGCATATATGTTTATGTTAGATGTATCTTGAATAGAAACTCAATGTGAACTTTTATAGAATGATAAAATCTTAGACTTTTGAATTTCTTACCAAAGAGAGTTGTTGTTTTGTCCATGTTTTTAATTTGACCTATGTTGATGGAAGAATAAAAATAAAATTGTAATGTTGGATCAAAATTGAAACATCGTTAAAAATAAGTTGTTTTTAACTTTTAACTTGATTTTAAAGTTGAAAACAAAAAAATGTATTGTCTTGCAAAAATCCGCAACAACCAATCCAAACCACATTAATTTGGTTTGGTTTCGTTCGATTTTCATTTTAAAAATCAACCGAACCAAACCAAATGTCTTTTTATCTCGCGGTTCAGATAACTTTTGACCTTAAAACCGAGCCAAACCACACCAGGAACACAGGTCAGTAAATAAATGGTCTTGACGAGTACCCCGGGCCCTCAAGCATCCTAAATGTAGTGAATTCCTCTCGCCTTACTGACAAATCAATTCATTCTCTTCCGTTCCGCCGCCCGCAACCAACCCACAGTCCGTAGCTGCGTTCAAGTCACTCTCAGCTCTATCTGTAAGCCTCTCCCAATTCTAAATTCCCTCTCATTCCTTCGATTTTACACTCACACTTTACACGTGCGTTGGTGCTACATATTTGAAATTTCATTGTTTCCGTGAAATTCATGTAAACAATGTATTGGTATATGGGAAGAGGGATAATAGTTGAAATTTCAAGTGGAATGCTTTTTTAAAGTAGATAGTTAAAATTATGTGACTGCTACATTCATGATCATAGTTTAAACTGAGTCATTTATGACTATATACAATTTATAATATATATTTAGCATTATTTTTGTTTTGGTAGAATCCATCGACTTTGATTGCGATTTTAAGATTTTTGATATCGATTCTACAAAAGTAGTTGAGTAAAATCCTTCGATTTTGATTGCAATTTTAGGATTTTCTATTTTGCTCTTCGCTTTCGATCCGAAGCAAAATCCCAATTTTGACAACCTTGATTGGTATTATGTGATTGCTTATTTCAATATGCCTTTATAAAAAAACCTTGAGCTGTTAGAAAGCTAAATCCTTGAATGTTGAGCAGGTAGTTATGACATCTTCAGCAGCCTTGCGGATAAACAATCTTCGACGACACTTGGATTCGTCTGACACAGTCAACAAGGTACGGAATATGAATTTCTCACATAACCATCATTCGTATTTGTTGCAAATCTTTTTGTGTACTTATAACTGTTATGATGCACGGACACGGACACTGGACACGACACAGACACTGACACATCTAATAATTTGAAAAAATGTCATAATTCAGTGTAGTTACAAGTGTCGGTGTCGTGTCGGTGTCGGACATGACACGTGTCCGACAGCGAAGAGTGTCCGTGCTTCATACTTGTTTCCTTTCGAAAGTTCTCACATTCATTTGTGAAGTTTGAAAAATTTATACACAATACAACATGGGTTTGATATGCAGCATACGGGAGTTAATGCTGTTGGAGCTTCATCAATCAATGTGAAGGTATCTTCAGAGGTTTCTGAAGCGTTATCACTAGGGCGTGCAGTTGTTGCTCTGGAATCTACCATCATTTCACATGGTATTCTATATCTTTTTATATGAGTTTTTGTTTTGTCCTTTTCACGACTGAAACCCGTATCTTAGTTTTTGGATTATGCTCTTGTTTTGAGGGATGCCATATCCTCAAAATTTGCAAACTGCGAAGGAGGTTGAAGGTATTGTCAGAGAGAACGGTGCAGTTCCTGCAACTATTGCAATTTTAGATGGCGTGCCTATCGTAGGTATTTATTGTCTACCTCCGGTCTGTGCATTCAATTACTGTGTAATATTTTTACCATTAATTAATTTTAAGCACAAGTCATTTGATCCAAGAAGAATGATCAAATGCTTGCACCTAACTGGCTAACTACTTGTGGATTTCGTACTTGTGTTATTTTTGTGGATATAAAGTATGATTTCGATACTGGTTTCTATTCTAATTATTCTCTTCATTCCATCGTATTAATGTTGGATTTGAAACGGTTGCTTATAACGATCCTGCAAATTGACTGTAAAAGAAGCTATATAAACATACATACATGTCATTTGTGCACAAAATCTAAAAGACAAGCTAAAGAATTGTCCATCCCATGTTGACTTTGCTGCTGCAATGATTGCAAATTTTGTTGTATCTTTTTATTTTTTTGAATTTGAGAAATTTTCTGTTGCCTGCTCTTTTGTTTGAATAGGTTTAAGCGGGGAAGAACTTGAAAGGTTAGCTACTTTGGGACCCAGAGCTCAGAAAACAGCTCGAAGGGATATTGCATATGTTGTGAGTGCTTTTGGTATCACCATAGACCACATTTAAAGATGACTGAAGATATTCACACTACATTTGCATTGTATAAGGATCTGATTATTAACAAAATAAAGCTCATCAAATAGGTTACAGTTAAAAGAATAATGTAAATAATTATAAGTTCATTCTGGCATGAGATAAGTAGTTTATTTGCTTACACATACTTATGCCTTAAACGATGCAAACTTTACTGTTGATGGTGATACTTAGAAGGCTTTGTAATCAATCCTCTTGCTATTTTATTTTTTTATCATTTGCAGTTGAGGTTTCACTAATAAGTTGAATTAAAAAAATACTGTAGATTCTTATATGCATTTGAGATTGCTTTTTGAGTAAACTAATGTATGTGATAGGAAACCAGATTAAGATAGAGAAGAGAACTAGTATTATTAATTGAAAAGTAAAATATTACAGAAGAGCAACCCATGCAATCCCAGAGCAAATGCTCCTTCAGAGTGCTAACAATGCATCTCTGCCTTCTTAATTCTCACTTCTATTTTTCTGAATCATTCCTACAGTTGTGGCCAAATGGCCTTATTTATAATACTAGGACATAAAATGCCTGTAACTGCTCCTAATCAATACAAATACTGCATATCGTACAAACTGCTAACTGCTCCTAAATAACTGTATATTAAAACAACTGACTGCATCAGCAGTTACCTTACTAATACCACCCGATACCTAACAGTATGAGATATTAAATTTGGATGCTATAAAGTTATACTTTTCATGAGCTAAATTTTGCACGACAGGTTGTCTAATTTTTTGTTTTTTATGTGCATTATGTTTTTTTAAATGATCTATGTTAAACAGCAAAGTAACCCTCAAAAGTGAAGTTTCCTTGTAAATGCAATTTTGGCAGAAAAATTAGAAAACTTTCCCTTACTTATAAACACTGCACCATCATGGTTTTTCACTGTTTCACTATGATTTTACATACTAATGCTAATCTATCTATGTTGCTATTAGGTGGCTAGAGGTGGAAATGGTGCTACTACTGTTTCTGCAACAATGTTTTTGGCTTCTATGGTAATTTTCTCACAAACTGTGTCCACAGTTTTTTAATGGGACCTGTTTCATGATCAGTCCCTGTATCATGTTATTTTGGTTTCACTGTCTATGAACTTTAAAATTTTCTGCAGGCTGGTATTCACGTCTTTGTGACTGGTGGGATTGGGGGAGTTCACAGGCATGGGGAATATAGTATGTTCACCTCCTATATCTTAATGATAGAATCAATCGGTTTTCATAATGAATGGTGACAAATATAGTAAGATGCAAGATGTTCTGGTCTAAATCTTGGGACCAAACGAATCTACCTTGGCGTATTTTACTTTTTATTTTTGCCTTGGCGAGACAACAATTTGCAAGATAAATAATGAAAAGGGAAATATTGCCTCAGCCAAGTTTGGCCTTTCACAAAAGAGACATTTTTGTGTAGGCCAAAAATACTTATTGTGGCTTATTGTAACTTATTATGCGAATTAACCACACCTATAAAGAAATATTATTTGGTCCTTTAATTAAGTTTAAGATATTCTCTGGTAAATAAAGGTGAAAGTTATATAGGAACCAATACGTAGTGTGGGAATTTCTGTGTAGTGTGGGAATGCTTAAGTTATAAATTGAACTGTCGAGTTGCATTGTTCAAAAAGATAGTTTGTTGTTGCCCTCTAGAAACATTTTTTTACTGGATTGCCTTATAGAAACTTAAGAACTGGAAATGTTTTTTTGTTTTTATTTTTTATTGGGCTTTCCAGGAATATTACTAGTATTTTAATTGAGCATATGCATATCATTTTAATTTTTATTTGGGCAGCTATGGACATATCTTCAGATATCACCGAGCTTGGAAGAACACCAGTAGCAGTTATATGTGCTGGTGTAAAGTCAATATTGGATATTCCCAGGACTCTTGAATATCTGGTATGAAATTGCTTTTGTGATGATATTACTGAAATAATTCTTCATGTTTTATAGATTGAGCTTATATTTCATTGTATTTATCTTGAATAGGAAACTCAAGGAGTTTGTGTTGCTGCTTACAAGACGAATGAGTTTCCTGCCTTTTTCACAGCATCAAGTGGCTGCAAGGTACTTCAAATTTTGGTTTACCGAATGGTTTCTCATCCTTGCTTTATACATAAAGTAACACGAAAAAATGTTTTAGTCGTGTTTTCTTTTCTCAGCAGCGTATAAATGCATTCACCCTGGAAGTTAAATCTGTATATTACAATATTAATTTTCCCTTCATCTAAATAAAATGGAACTACTCTCTTATTCTTGCTTGTTTGGTTAACATGTTTTTATTGACATTTTAAAATAAACAAATAGTTTAATAGACAAACTCACAATATAGTTGAAATGGTTATAGGCTTATAGCACTCATAATTCACTAACTTGGAAAACCTCTCAAAAGTGATGATTTAAGCATGAAATGAGAGTAATTTTTTATCGTAGTTGGAATATAACATGAATCACGATTCCATTCATGGGATTTTAGTTGATCCATCATGAAACTGATACAGATTGGGATGGAATTCCTTCAGATCCACATCTGATGCAAGACAATTTCTGCACAGTTGAGTGCACCCTCAACCCATGGCGGATCTTGAATGACGTAGTAGAAAAAACTTCTTTTTTTGGGCAGTACCTTATATCTGCCTCTTTTTAAAGATGCTCATCCCAGTTCCCCTGTTGATTATATAATGAGTTATTTTACTTTATAATGTAAATATCTAAATATTTGCAGTGTTCCATTATGTGAAAAAGGCATTTCTTGTTATTTTTAGCAATTAATGATTCACACTATATTTCAATTCACTGGTTTCAAAATATGCTTTATGATTTGGGAAATTCGTCCAACTTGTGGTTTCTCAAACATGTTTTCGCCTATCATTATTATGGTAGCATTGTAAGATTTGATGCACAGGATTGGAATGTAAGCAGTTTGACTGTATGATGTACTAATACGAGTTTGGTTAACAATCTATTGTTTGGTCATGGCTTAATTTCCAGGTTCCATGTCGGATAGATACCCCTGAAGAGTGTGCTTCCTTAATAGGCAAGGGAAACATTCTTATTCATTTTCGGTGAAAAATTATGTTTCAACATGACCTATGTGAGTAAAAAAAAAGAAGCACCTATGTGATTCGTTCTAATTTTTATTCTTCTGGCAGAAGCAAACATCAAACTCAAGGTCGGAGGTGGAATTTTGATAGGAGTTCCTATTCCTCAAGAACAGTCGGCTTCTGGACACATAATTGAATCTGCCATAAAAAAAGCCCTTGAAGAAGCAAGGTGAACTTTTTGTTCTCTCACTTTCTTTCTATTTTTTTTATGACATTTTATACATTAACATTGCTTATTAACTGGTTTTTACTAATGTTTTAACTTTTAATGATATTAATATATTTAGTAATGATTTCATTAAAAATTAAAAATAAATTTAACATTTGCCACTTGTAGGGAAAAGAATATATCAGGAAATGCTCAGACTCCTTTCTTGCTTGATAGAGTAAATGCACTCACCGGAGGTGCCTCACTTGCTTCAAGTATCCTCTTTTGAAAATTTTCAACAACTACATTATTATATCATAATTTAACTGTGTATTTTCTATCATATTTTAATTTAACATAAAACTTTTTTTTTTTTTGGTGAACACATCCAAATTGAATATTTTACCTAGTGTTGAAGCATATCTTAACCTTATTTAGACATTGCTCTTGTGAAGAATAATGCCCTTATTGGAACTAAAGTTGCTGTAGCCCTTGCTCTGTTAAGAGAAAATGGTCAGAGGTGAGTTTATATACTTTCTTGATTTATGAATGAAACCGATCCTTAATAAACTATGAATGTTCCTTAGGGTGATAGTATTATGTAATGGAGAAGACATTTATTGTACATATCAAATTAACTTGCAGTTGGAGTGTTCTCTGGTGTTTTTTTAAAATTGAGATTGATTCAGAGAGTAACTAGTTCTCGTACTCATTCATGTAGAAGTTAGTTTTTGATGTAACTAGTTCTCGTACTCATTTATTGTACAACACACACCCCCTCAACTATATCTGTACTGTATGCTTATCCAATGCCTACACACCACACTCCTAGTGCTGCAACTCTAAAAAATTGGAATAGGTTTGAACATTTCCACATGCTCGCAGATTTCCAATCTCGTTTCGTTCATCCAAGTTACATCCCTCGAAAGATATTCCAACATTTCGAATCTTGTTGGCATCAAATTATTGCACATTTGAGAGTCCTTTATTTGGACATTGCAAGTATACCAATTTCCCTTGTTTCTAAAGTTTGATAGTTAGGATGTACCCATTCATTATGTTTAAATTGCATTGCGATCTCAAACTAACTAAATTAAAGTTAGCTGCACATTTAAGAGTCAAATTTACTTGAGAGGAAGCTTGAGGTTTTTAACCTATAATTTTTTATGGTATGATGTTTTATTCAGGTTATTAAATTTTTTAAAACTTAACAAGGATTAAAGGATGGCCTCTTTTACTTGCCCCAAAAAGGCATATTTTATATGTTTCGTTACCTCTGTAATTCATATTTTGCGTGCATTTCATATTTACAGGAAACAAGAGATCGAGTAGCACAATGGACGATATATCAAAGAAAATGTTTAATTAGTATGCATAGCTGATATGAAGGAATTTTACAGACGTAAAATCATTTAGAAGATGTCATCACTATGTCATTCTCTTACATGGCTTTGGAAAGAAAGATGAAGGAAAGGTAGAGCGGAAAATAAGTTTTTTCTTTTCTTCAATTGTTTGGTAGGAGAGAGTGGAAAGAAAGAAAAATTAAAATTTTTCTCCTTTTATTTAATTACATTGACAGTGAGAGGGAAAATAAACATTGTAAGATGAAATAAGCATTAGCAAGTAAAGTGGGACTTTAATGATACTTTAGACTCTTTTTATTGTGAAAAATGGTGTTTCACATTTTCTTCTCAATAGGTAAGGGGTTTTCTGCGTGCTACCTTTTTCCTGGAATGACAATGTTTGTCATGTGAAGGAGGAGATTTGAATCATGTACAGTGGCAATCGGCAAAGGTAAAGTATAGAGCTTTGCTTGGCAGCTGTGGGCAGCTATGCTACCTCTTAACAGAAAGTTCTCAAATATAAGAAAATCTACAAGTAACAGGGGAGACAGAACTCAAGTAATAAGCATTTGGGATCACTATATTGAGAATATGTTCTGCATGGTGAATGCAATGTCTAAGTTGATGTAGATCATGGTCTGATCTTGAATACAACCAATGAAAAGAAGTAAAATTTAAATAAAATTAAATATAAAGATTTTATAGGCTCTATAGTATCGACGCTTCTGATCAAATGTATGTTCGTTGTGCGACGCATGTTTGTGATTGACACCGACAAATGAACATTCAGTTCTGTCATTTTCTCAAATTATTATCGATATTGGTGTGTCGGTGTCAATGTCGTGTCTGGTGTTTATGTCTTTGTCAATGCTTCTTGTCATACCCTAGTTTTTGACCTAACATCCTACATTCATACACCCTCTGATCCGGAATATTCTTTGACTTTTCAAAGAAAATTTGGCAGAAAGGTATTTTAAAATACCTCATTTTTGTCCCGATTCGGACCCTCTTCTCTCTTTATCTTTATTTTTTTAATTTACTTTTATCTTTTAAAATTTCATCTTTTATTAATTCTCTTTTATTTTTAATTTTAATTTTAGTTTTAATTTTAATTTTAATTAGTCATTTTTCTTTCTTTTACTTTAATCACTTTTATTTTAGTTTTTACTAATTATCCAAAATGTCCAAAAAATATTAGTGTCAATGTCTAATAGGTCACAAAAAATATGTCCAAGGTCCAAAAAAATTCCAAATCAAGTGTCAACTTTAAACATTCCTTTTTCAAAATTCATTGTAATTGTCCATCAAAAACTATTAAACCATTTTTCCATTTTCATCAACCTCCTCACCTATAAATAGAGCCCTCATCCCTCACAATTTCACACACCAAAAGTTCTCTTGAGTTGTCAAAGAACTTTTCTCTCTTCTCCCTCATTTAGCTTGTGTTGACGAGCTATTCTTTTCTTCTCCCTTTTTTTCTGTCCCTTCGGAAAAGTTCCTTCGAAATTTTGTCCCTTCGGTTGTTCCCCTCTCTAAGTTTCTTTTATTCTCTTACTTTTTAGCATTTTTTTGCGTTTCATTTTATTTCTATTATCATTTAGCATTTTAATTATCGTCATTTATTTTCCAGCAATTAGAATGTATCTAGGTTCAATGTAAACAATATAAATGAGAAAAGTGTGCGTGTGTGTGTCCTCTTTTATTTCTTTACCGCTTTATATATGTAAAAAAAATGCAAAAAAATTAGGTTAGGGATTTTGTGGTGATACAACGTCACTACAAAAGTCCACGCGCTTTTATTTTTATTGCTCCGTTAGTTTAATTTTCATAATTATTCCAAAACAACAAAAAACATTCAAATAACAAAAATCACAAAAACATTTTCATAATAAACCTTGATTGTAAATCAAGTGATTCCCTTTTTATTTTACTTTCTTAATCAAATTTTAATTCATTTAATCATACTGAGTCATCTTTCTTTTAATATAAAAAACACAAACCAATTTTATTTGTCATGGCTTTTCATTTTAAAACCTTTTTCAAAACTAATAAAAAACACACAACCAATCAAACGTCAATTTCTACCCCGAACTACGAGGTTTTGATCCCTCACGGGTACGTAGGTAAAGGACTATGTCCTTCCAAATCAATAAAAATGTAGATAAAATGGGTCTCTATTTTCCTTTACCACTTTAATTCCTTTTTTTTTCAAAACAAGCAAGTTGATAGCACAAAACGTTAAATAAAACCAAGAGGTTCCCGTAGAGTACTACGGGCATAAAGGGTGCTAATACCTTCCCTTTATGTAACTAACCCCGAACCCTAAATCTCTTCAATATGGGGTAGTTTGAACTTTTTCCCCCTTTTTTTAAAAAAAATTAAATGTTCGGTCGTGAAATAATTAGTGAGTCAAACGCTAATCAAATAGCTTTGACCTTCGAAAAATGACGCGACACTTCTAGTTTATAAGAAAGGTGATGCAGGGAAGTTTTATCTGGATACATGGTGTAACACTGTGAGAAGGGTGATGCAGGGAAGTTTTATCTGGATACATGGTGTAACACTGTGATATGGTTACTGCTCAATTCTAATTTTTCTATTGTCCCTCCAAACCAAGGCTTGAGTAAATAGTTCAGTGTTCTCAAAATTATAAAAATGGACAATTTTGTTTGAAATCTTGATATGCAACGTTTTGCTTGGAACAAAAAAATGTTACCTCACGCAGTTTACTATGTCTATATTTTAATAAACGTACACATCAAATCAAATGTTTATAAATGTGTTATTATTTGAAGCGTAAGTTTGAAGCATAAGGTGTTATTATTTTAATATAGTCCCACATCAAAAGTCTGAATAAAATGGAGAGGAAGCATAAACTGAGTGTGATTTTTATTGCTTGTCGGATCTCTTTAGCAAACAAATTTTTTTTAATCCTTAGATATAGATGGAAAATGTGAAGGGTTGTTCGCTTGAGAAGTATGGCAAATAATGACTCATCTCTCTAATTTAGTACTAATTTATTAAGAACCCATTTGAATTGGCTTAGTGGTATTGGCTTAGGACTTGGGAGTGTGCTCCTCCTCAAGGTCTTATGTTCGATTCTCTCCTGTGCCAATTTGAATGAACTAATTTAGCTTCTTAAAAAAAAGGTACTAATTTATTATTATTAAGAAGAAAGGTGTTACCAACAATAATAGTTTCATGTAAAAAATAAATAAATAATAGCTTTCTGAAAATTTGGCAAAGGAGGGTTTTATAATTGGAGAAATTCCCATGAAAATGTCACGAGATAATGGCCCAATGACCAAAACTAAAATGATTAATATTTTATTTTTTTGAAAATTTGGTATCTAATCCAAGAAACGACTAATCCGAGGGGACCAATCCCACCGCCCACTTGCGGGGCCCCATTTAAAGCCAGAGCAAGCTCTGTATGGACTTAGCCCATCAAAATTGGCACCAGAGGGAATCGAACCTGAGACCTTTCGAGGAGCAAACTCAAAGATTTCAAACCAACCACTAGGCCAACCCCAAATGGGTTAAAATGATTAATATTTGCAGCGTAAAATTGGAAGGATTAGCAATTCAATGACCAAAATTTAAGTGACCCTTATTTACAAAGACTAAATATATATATAAACCTAAAAAAAATAAAGAGAGAAAAAGAGAAGAATTAAGTGTTCAAATAAATATAGAAAATTTAGAGTAGTGTTATTTGAACAACTTTGGTGACAACTTCTTTTTTCTCTCTTTTAATTGGTGAAAACAATAGAGAATATAAATACACGAGTATGAAAGAAAATTGTCACAAAATAGTCGTAATTTGTTTGAAAATTAAGATGTTCAAATACAAGTGTCACAAAATAGTTGTACAGTTATATATGGTACACTTTCATGGACTTACACTTCACATCCCATAAGAACCAAAAAGCAAAAACTATGTAAGAATTGAAAAATGCCAAGCCTAAGCCTATCTCTTCCTCTTCCTTCTCCTAACATCAATCTCAACTCACACAAACAAAAACAACAACAACAAAACTTCAACCATTTCAACAACCCACAACAACTCCACAAAGCCATTACAACCTTAAACCTAACAGACACAGAATCAACCCATAACAACAAACTCATAACCTCTTCACTTCTCCTTAAACAATGCATCCGAACCAAAAACACCCACCTCGGCAAACTCCTCCACCACAAACTCACAACCTCAAATCTCCCCCTCGACACTCTCCTCCTCAACTCCCTCATCACCCTCTACTCCAAATCAAACGACCCAGTAACCGCTTTTTCCATTTTCCAATCCATGGAAAATTCCAAACGCGACGTTGTTTCATATAGTTCAATCATTTCTTGCTTCGCAAACAATCAAAATTGCGCGAAAGCAGTTGAATTATTTGATCAGTTGCTTTTGCAAGACGGGGTTTATCCGAATGAGTATTGTTTTACTGCTGTGATACGGGCGTGTTTGAAAGGCGGGTTTTTTAAAACTGGTTTGTGTTTGTTTGGATTTGTTTTGAAGACCGGGTATTTTGATTCACATGTTTGTGTTGGTTGTGAATTGATTGATATGTTTGTTAAAGGTGGTAGTTTAGCAGATTTTGAGTCTGCACGTAAGGTGTTTGATGAAATGCGTGAGAAGAATGTTGTTACGTGGACTTTGATGATTACTAGGTTAGCTCAATATGGTTATAATGATGATGCCATTGATTTATTTTTGGAGATGTTGGTGAGTAGTGGGTATGTTCCGGATAGGTTTACGTTAACTGGGTTGATATCGGTTTGTGCTGAGATTCAGTTTTTGTCGCTTGGGAGGGAGTTGCATTCGTGGGTTATTAGGTCAGGTTTGGTTTTCGATTTGTGTGTTGGGTGTAGTTTGGTAGACATGTATGCGAAATGTGGATTGGTACGAGAGGCTAGGAAAGTGTTTGACGGTATGAGAGAGCATAATGTGATGTCGTGGACGGCACTTATTAATGGATATGTAAGAGGCGGTGGTGGATATGAACGGGAAGCTATGAGATTGTTTTGTGATATGATGGTTCAGGGTTGTGTTGCGCCGAATTGCTTTACGTTTTCTGGTGTTCTTAAGGCTTGTGCGAGTCTTCCTGATATTGGGTTTGGTGAACAGGTTCATGGGCAAACGATTCAATTAGGTCTTTCTGCGATTGATTGTGTAGGGAATGGTCTTGTTAGTGTGTATGCAAGGTCTGGGAGAATGGAATGCGCTCGCAAGTGTTTTGATGTTTTGTTTGAGAAGAATTTGGTTTCATGGAGTGGGATTGCTGATGATGAAAGTGTGAGAGATTTGAGTTTGAATTCTGAACAAGACTTGGAACACGAAATTGAATACACTGGTAGTGGCAAAGGTAGTTCGTTTACATATGCTAGCCTGTTGAGTGGTGCTGCTTGTATTGGTACAATAGGTAAGGGTGAACAAATTCATGCCATGGTGGTGAAGATGGGATTTCGGACTGACCTAAGTGTTAATAATGCTTTGATCTCTATGTATTCCAAGTGTGGAAACAAAGAAGCTGCTTTACAGGTCTTTAATGACATGGAAGATCGCAATGTCATAACTTGGACCTCTATCATAAATGGTCTTGCAAAACATGGTTTTGCTACAAAAGCACTAGAATTGTTCTATGATATGCTCAAAACAGGTGTGAAACCTAATGATGTCACATACATTGCAGTTTTATCGGCGTGTAGTCATGTTGGTTTAATTGATGAGGCATGGAAACACTTCACTTCCATGCGCGATAACCATGGAATTGTTCCGAGGATGGAGCATTATGCATGTATAGTCGATTTGCTTGGTCGATCTGGATTGCTTTCAGAAGCGATTGAATTTATTAACTCAATGCCTTTTGATGCCGATGCATTGGTGTGGCGTACATTTCTTGGTTCTTGTCGGGTTCATCGGAACACCAAGCTTGGGGAACATGCTGCAAAAATGATTCTTGAACGAGAACCTCACGATCCGGCTACATATATATTATTGTCGAACTTGTATGCAACAGAAGGGCGGTGGGATGATGTAGCAGCAATTAGAAAAAACATGAAACAGAAACAAATAACAAAAGAAGCAGGTTCTAGTTGGATTGAAGTTGAGAACCAGGTGCATAAATTCCATGTAGGAGATACTTTACACCCCAAAGCTCAACAAATATATGAAAAACTTGATGAATTGGCTTTAAAAATAAAGAACGTGGGTTATGTCCCAAACACAGATTTTGTTCTTCATGATGTAGAGGATGAACAGAAGGAACAATATCTATTTCAACACAGTGAGAAACTTGCAGTTGCATTTGCGCTTATTAGTACACCAAATCCAAAACCTATAAGGGTATTTAAGAACCTCCGTGTTTGCGGCGATTGCCATACAGCAATAAAATACATATCTTTGGTCTCTGGAAGAGAGATTGTAGTGAGAGATGCAAACCGGTTTCATCACATGAAAGATGGGACATGCTCTTGCAATGATTATTGGTAATCCATTTCTAACCAACGAGTCTAGACTTGGCCTGTAAATTTTGTAGAGTGATTCATATTTTTGTTGCTTAGACTATACAAATGTTGTAAATGTGGAAACTCAGCTTTGAATTACTAGCTGATTGTCAATGATAGTGATACAGAAGCATTTATTTTTCTGTCTATGTTTTCAAAATGTTGAAGCTTGATGCTGGTCTATACCATTCTTCTCTTGTATTATTTTACATGAAGGTTATTCCACATATTGAATTGGAGTAGTAGCAACCTAAATTAGTACATATGCCTATTGAGAGTTTATCCTGAAAAGAGGATACAAGGAGGTTGAAGTAAGTTGGTTAAACTATTAGACTATTTACATATTCCAAAAGTATCACTCTAATGTATAGAAAATGTGTCATGGAAGTTGAAAGTTGAAAGTTTTTTTTATGTGATTAAGATTAACTTTTCAGATGTTAATCTGGAAAAAAATTGTTCTGGAAAATTCACCAACTAAGCCCCACTGAATAGCAAAAAACCTAAAATCTTGTAAGAGATCCACAACACTAACTTTGATACTCGTTCCCTGACCTGGAGATCCCACCAAGGATGTGTGGACAGGCTAAACTGCTGGTACCACTGATTGATCAACCAGAGATGATTGCCATACACCAAAAACCAGACTGGACACTAATTCATGAGGGGCTACTTTGGTTGATTTGTGAATCATTAAGAAGATGGAAGGTTATAACCACAGGAGAGACAAACACCTTCACTGAGTTTCTTGTGTGATAACTTAAGGATATTCTGTTGAAAACTTCTGGAAAATCAAATATTTCAGACAGCAAGTTGCTGATTCCATGTCCTTAGTTCAAAAGGTTAAATTCAAACAGCAAGTACCTTAGTTGTTATGTTTGTTGAACTAGAATTACAAAATGTGTTTATCTTCACAAAATGTTAAAATTAATTACAGTAATAATAAATACATTAGCTGTGATGGCATGACCCAGTAGAAACACTTTGTAGGCAGCACAAAATTCATATTTGACCGGGTTTTAATCCCACACCTGTGTGAAAACACCCCATGGTCTTAACTTGAATACTAATATTTAAACAATCTGGAACAATGTAAGTGAAATTTCACCACCACTGCAAAACATCGAAGGCCTGAACTGATACAAAAATGAAGAATATGTTTATATATGAACTTCGTTCACAAAAATGGATTTAACAATCCAGACTCAACAGTGTCCTAGGGCCTCCTTTACACCTTTTTATGTGAGTTCTTTGTTACATCATAAATTTGCATCTCTGCTATAATTCAATTTCGCTATGTACAACAAAAGTATTCATAATAGGCAGACATAATGATATAGTTTAAATTGTTTCAAACACAAACCGACGATCCAACAGTTCTGTTAAAACACCTTTCATCTTCTCAACGGAGACAGGTTTCAAAACTAGGCCATTCACACCAGCTCTCAAACAGTTCTCTTTGGTCAACTTGTTTGTGTTTCCGGTAAGAGCAACTATAAGTGGTCTATCTTGACGTTTTGTGAACTTCTCTTGTATACGAACCGCTAATTCATAACCATCTAACCCTGTACAAACATCCATAAAGACCACTTTGTGTTCCAGTGAAACAACACGCAGGCATTCTTCACTTGAGCTTACAGCTGTGACGTCGCATCCTAAATGCATAAGAAGCCCCTTTGTCGCTGACCTACTCACCCTGCATTACAAGTTTCACCGTCAGTTACGAGACAAGCAAGGGAAAGAGTAAACGAGCAAATGCATCAGCCACTAAACAATTCTTCTGACTTTCAAGTTTCATAGACAGCAAAAAGAAGACTGAATGAAGACTGCATGCATTATGTATATTTTCTGTTCTGGCTATAAAGTGAGTGTCAATGAACATACAAATTGTCAAATAAAAATTCAGGTACCTTCACCTAGTAGTTTAAATTTATACTAGAAATATTCCTTGATATGTATTAAAACTTGTTACACCAACAACCACCGCCAAGTCTTTTCATGGTAAGTGCAGTCAACTACACCAATCAAACTAAAACCATAATGTCCCATCAATGACTATGAAAAGCAAACCGGACAGTTCAGCCTGTTAAACTGTGAACAGCATTCTATACGTTCAGTTATTTGAACGGTTAGAACACGGTTTTGTCTCAGTTTGAGTGGTTTAATGCAGTGAACCACGATCAAGATGTCTCTCCAATTCGGTTTTTAAAACATTGCCTTTAGGGAGTGTAAATTAAAAAGTTTAGCAGCTAAACCTTGACGTAGATAGACTTACTTTGGACTAGTGGTAAGCAATATGAGCATTCAGCACAGAAGTATTATCATGCTTTCAAGAATATAATTGTGGCCCAAGAAGTAGGGGCTTAAAGTAAGATATCAACCTAAGTTTACTATTCTATAAAATTACCAGACATGGTAACAAATTTCACAACTGAAGGTACGGAAATAAAGCTGTTACTGTCTTACTGACCCATTATCATCCATGACAAGAACCTTGAGGCCAGAAATGTTTGTAGATCCATGATTTACTAGAGCTTTAGGTTTGTAAGGTAGTTTATGTTCATTTGGACGGTCCGGGATTCCAAGTTTTACAATGAAAGTGGCTGTACATCCTTTGCCAATACCTTCACTTTCAATCCAAATATGCCCTTCCATGAGATTCACAAACCTGCTCATAATTTAAAAATACCGTACATAATCAATAGCAAATCATAAATACCAATATTGAAGAGCGCAAATTCAAATTTTGTAAATATACTATATCCGAAAGAATAGAAAACAGATTAACATGTTCATACCAGTAACTATGCAAGAATATAATACCTTTTACAAATTGCAAGGCCAAGCCCACTTCCAATGGGATTTTTTGTTGCTAATGTTTGGTTTTGTGCAAACTTAGTGAATAACTTTGGGATGTCTTGTGGATTGATTCCTGATCCCGAATCTTTTACCTATAGCGTGGAAAACAAAATATATTCCACCTTCGAAATCAGATAACAGACGATACAATATACCAAACAGAAGAAAATTAGTCAAGCTTGACGAAACAAACCTGTACTCGCAAATAAAAGTGGCTATCACTTGGTACTGGTAGGAAATCAGGAAATCTAATATCCCGGAAGGATTCAGGCTTTACAACAACCACGGCGATGGAAATGCTGCCTTCTTTTGTGAACTTAACAGCATTACCAACAACATTGAGAAGAATTTGCATGAGACGTTTTTCATCACCAATCGCATGCACCGGCAAATCTGATGCGAAATGTAAAGTGAGTGACAGCTTTTTAACAGATGCAACAGGTTTAATCAAGTTAAGGACCTGCAATCAGAATAACAAATCTAACAACATCAACCTTTTGAAGAAACTCAAAGATCATAAGCTACTAGTCAGAGACTAATATAGTTGAATTTTTCGGGATATAGGCGAAAATTCTACCTCTCTAAACAATGAATGAAGGTTAAATGTTGATATTTCAAGTTGAAAACTGCCATCTTCAAGCCGTGAAAGATCCAAAACATCGTTGACGAGTGTAGCTAATAAATTGCTGCTTTTCAATATTGTTTCCACCATTAGACGTTGCTCAGCAGTCAGATCTGTTTCCTGCATCAATGAAGAGAGTGCAATAATTGCATGCATCGGAGTTCTCATCTCGTGATTCATAACAGCCAAAAAGTCATTGCGAGCATGAATTGCAGTTTCTGCTTCTCTTCTTGCCATATCAAGTGCAACATTCTGCTCCATAAGTTGATCCCTTGCCCTCATCGACTCTTCTAAGATTGCAGCATGAGAAAGAGCAACAGCTACCTGGTGTAAAAACAGGTCCATGTAAAAGAATTTCGGTCAAATAAAAGTGAAGCAAACAACATGTAAAGAAATACACTACAAACGAAACTGAATAAAATGGCGAATTACTAACCTGATCAGCAACTACCTCGACCAGCTCTAACTCATGTACATGCCACTGTCTAGCACTATCAGATGGAAGCATCAAAACCATCAAAGCATAGCTTCTATTTGAAACCTCAGGCCAATCATATATTTGAAAATTTGAAAGATTTAGGAGAGGAACCCGAATAGCAACTACTGCCCCAGGCATGTATTTTGCAGCATGAGGTCGTAATCTAGCAACTGGGCAATTCGATGAAATTTTAACTGCACGGTTGCTACTAAATACATGATTGATTACAGGAAGATTAATAGGTACCGTATATCCAACAGGGTTCTGCTGTCTCAATGTGTAAGAAAGTTGAAGCTCCAACCCAGTACGTGTCGGCATCCATAATGCACATTCCTCTAACCCAAGAGTTCTACCGAGTTCAACAAGAGTCGTTTTCAGTATTGTATGTCTATCAAGAGTACTTCTAATCTCATGAGTCAACATCCTAACATGTCGACCGGTTTCTTCCTGCGTACGAATCAAGCCCATTTCTCTATCAAGCTCCGCAGCCTTGTTCTTCAAAAACAATTCCCTAGTTTTAACACTTAATAGATCGGGAATAATATGTACAAGCATAAGGGCAGTGGCACACGATACCACAGCAGTTAAAACCTTGGCGGTGGTCATTACAATTGCCACGGTTCTTGTATGAATTGTGAAGGTCCATAAATTAATTAGATGTGTTGCTCCACATAGAACTATGAAGGCACCAAATTGAACAAGGACCCATCTATATGGAAATACTGCAGATTTCTTAACAAAGTAGATAAGCTCGAGCGGGATCGAGAAATAAGCAAGGGCAATGAAGAAATCTGATATATATTGGTATTTCATCAATAAATCATCTGCTGGCCATTGTGGCTCAATACAATTGCAGGGTTCCATCATGATTGAATTGAACCACCTCAGCCAATTCGGCCGTAATCACATAACTACATTAAAAGACGTAAAATTTAAGCATCAGACACAGGAAATGGAACTTAATACACAATAATGATACTACAATTATAATGAAAACAACTATCAAGTAACAATTGAACATGAACAGAAGACCCTGTCATTCAATCCCTCATATGTATATAGCACTTGTCAATATATTCTTTGGTCTTAATCCACCCGTTTCCGGGGAAAGGGCCTCTGGTAATCCGGAGTTTGACCAGAATGTAAGTAAATTGTTCCACCCAAAGTTGGAACTCGAATACCCCCAATCAATTCGACCTTTACTAAAGCTCATTAACCAACCGGTTAATGCAATTATCAATACAAATTCCCTCGAAACAATCATGACCATAGAACTACAAAACCAGTGAAGACAATCTCATCTCATCCCAAATGAACATAAAAGCATAGTCAAAGATACAAATAATCTTCAAAATATGATCTTCCTCTACACCCAATTACCACAAAGAACTACCATAGAAATAAAAACTTACCCTTTTTTTATTTAATTCACATAACACCAAAGCAGTATCTACTATTAACAACAAACAGATTATCTAAATCTCAAAATCCAGCAGCATTATCCCATTGCTAACTAAACCCCCCAAAATCATCACACCCTTAATTTCATACAGCTGTCAATAACATGTGTGCTACTCAACCTTAGAAAATACTTAAGATTAAAAATTAAACACTTTCATGAACCAAATTAGTATATGTAATTTAGCTTCCTAATATTCTAGCCTTTACTAATTATAATTACATGCTTCATAAAACTTAAAAAAACAAATTTACAAAAAACAGGTGAATTAAATATAATTATGAGTATGCTTCATAAAATAGTAATAAAATTAACAAATTAGAGTTTATACAATTAAGGAGGAGGTGGAATAGAGAATTAAATTTAGAAACAAAAAAAAAAATTAAATAGGTGTGATTTTGAAACTTACATGGAAATGAAATGAATATAATCTGCAAGAGAATGAATAATAGAAGAAAACTGTAGAGACAGGAAAAGAAACGAATAGTGTTGCAGGAACAAGTTGTACAAAATATTGAATTAAATTAAAGCATGTATTATATAATATATAGTTTTTTTTAATAAATAAATAGTAAAGTAATGCATGTGGCGGTCAAGTTCAATGCATTTGGGTGTGTCGAAAAGGGACGTTAGCGCATATGACGGAGACACAAAACTAAACATATCTATCTATGTGTGTACTGTACTTTCTGATAATGTTACATAAAGTCTCAAATAGTCAAATTAGCTTCTAATAGATACTACTCCAACTTTTTTGTTACTTCTCGTTTTAATAAATGGATCCTCACTTTAACGTCCCAAGAAAATACCATCAAATTAATCTAAGTGAGTTTCAATTTTATTCTTGTATCTAGTCGACGTCCTTTTTTACTTTTCGGTTATTAATTTAAAAGTGACATGAGAAATACCTCAAGCATGTTTTTATAATTCTTTTTAGGCTTAAATACGTCTTTCGTCCCTGTAAATATATGTCATTTGAATTTTCGTCTCTGAAGTTACTAATCCTTTTAATTTGCCAATGCAAAATTTAAACTTTTGGCCCTAATTAGGTTTTTTTGCTGAGGTGGGCTGTCATCAGCGACGTGGTGCCCATGTGACAAGTGATGATTAGGCGAGGTGGTTGGCTTAAATAGGTCTTTCGTCCCTGCAAATATAAGTCATTTGAATTTTCGTCCCTGAAATTACTAATCAGATGTAATTATGACCATTTTTAAAATGATGAATATTTGCAATGACAAAATAAAAGGATTAGTAACTTTAGAGACGAAAATTCAAATGATCTATATTTGCAGGGATGAAATACTTATTTAAACCTTCTTTTTATAAGCAAACTATATTATGGGAGTATGAGGGATACTCTTATCCGTAAAGAAAGTACTATCAATCTTACTACTAAGAAAAACCACATTTAACCAACATCATTTTTTAAGTAGGGACAATAATCATCTTACAAAGCACATTTATTGGAGTTGAGTGTTGGATGTATAAATATATATTCGAGTAATCTCATCATTTGATTTATATTTTGAAATGTTATTCAAACTCATTTAATATGATATTCACTCCGTCTCACAATTATTGTCTCTTAAATATTTTTTCATTTTCTCAAAATAACAGACATTTTACAATATCAATACAACATTTATTATTTTCTTTCACTATTATACCCTTATTTATTGAATTTCATTAAACTTAATTATTTCACTAATTATAATTAATAAGGATATTTTAGTAAATGCAATTAATTTTACAATTGAAATCAACATAATTAATCATTTTTTTAGTAATCGTGCACAAATTTTAAACGACTAATATTATGAGACGAAGGGAGGGTGGATATTGAGTTGCATTGGAGTCCATATTACACAAACTTTTAGATTTTTCGACGCTCAGTTAATTTGTTATTGTTTTAAAACATTATTGGTAAAATTTTAGATACTTTGAACTTTGGTTGGATACCTTTACATGCATGTAAAATTTATTTATTTAACAAGTGGTACCGAGATATTGTTTAAAGAACCAAAAGTAGTAACTTTTGTATAGAAAATTGTGTAATTATTATTTTTATATGTGTTTCACTTATATTTTTAAGACACAATTTCTTTTAATGAATTCCTTACATAATACTATTAGAGCACTTGTTAGCATAACCCTTAAAATAACTAGGGTCTTGTTAACGAGTGTCTCTGGAGCACTCTTTATGCATTCTAAATTAAATAATTATTCTTTAAAAGTGTATAAGTTTTCAATTTTCAATGCACCAATTACACAAACTTTCATAAAAAAATTATCATTTAAAGTCATTAGCTTGTGCCCCGAAGACAACATTTTCCAAATAATTAATATAAAAAATATGACACATCATTGAATGATTGAAAGAGAAGTACATATTCAACCAAACTTCATGAGTATCATTGTGTTCACCAACATTGATTAACCCCAAATAATATTTTTGTACTGAATTTCGTCCAAAAGTTTATATTTGACCGAAATCAAACAACTTTATCTTAATTTTTAATGGTAGAAGTCGAATAAAATCACCAATTACAACTAACATCCATAGTTGAACTTTTCATTCACATCTTACACTTTGTGTGTCTCCCATAATTTAAATTTTTTATTTATATACAAAAAAGAAGTTGAATTAGATCTCAATAGTAAACAATTGACAATTTCTTAAAAAAGTTTAAAAGTTATATTTTTTAGAGAAATTTATCATATTTAAATGTTTTAACTCTCTAAGAAAACATACTAGCGAAATCTATATTTAGAGTGCAAGATGTTGGAACAAAGGGTGTTTCGCAAAATCACATTTTGAGTTTTGATGATAACAAGGTATTAAAAATTATCAATTGCAAATGCTAAACATTTGTTCAAGTGTACATGATCCAAATCAAAGTACTATTCATAAAGATTCTGATTGAACAAGTCAAAGAGCAAAGAAATTTTATTGAAGCTAAGAGCGTCTGAAAGAATGCGTCTGAAAGAAATGCGTTTGAAGAAATGTGTCTGAAGAAACGAGTCTGAAGAAAGCGCAAGCCACTTCACCAGAGTTGACAAAGTACAGTGTACGAAGTGTACGACCACTAACTCTGCGTACGCCTCTGCAACCAACATCTCTGCAACTTGTCTCTACATCAAGACAAGAATAATAGTAATATTGCTGCAGACATTGTTCCACTTCAAATGGAATGGATTTGAAATTAGTTCTTCATAGGACAATTATCAAATCATGAAGGTGAGAAAAACCACAAAGGGGGGGGGGGGGGAATTGTGTTTTCAAAAACTTCTTCCTTACGTTCTGAAAAACTGT
>Ga0228710_1001854_pt1 | contig 32543 bp, 20 predicted proteins | sample MedpolnodulmetaG_FD_177995 | JGI IMG/M metagenome (GOLD analysis project Ga0228710, IMG submission 177995) | Root nodule microbial communities from Medicago polymorpha collected in Santa Monica, California, United States - pink nodules | ecosystem: Host-associated > Plants > Roots > Nodule... | reverse complement strand
GTCTCCCCCCCCCCCCCCCAAATCAGCTTGCACAGCAAGTTTAGCATTAGGTTTTAATATTTTATGCAATAAGCTTTATTGTAAATGTATTGATATATTAAAAAAATGAGGTTTTATTTGTATTATTTTGTCCTTTTAATTTTGTTTATAATTGCATTTATTTTATATTTATGTCATTTAAATAATATAAACCATAATCTTTATAAATCTGGACAAAACAAATTTCGAAATCCGAAAAATCCTAACAATCTGGTTCAGATTATATAATCCGAATCAAGAGGTTTTTTTAAGAAAAAAATAAGGCGTGTGAGAAACACATAGGGTGGAAAAAGTAATAGCCTAAATTTATATTCGAACTCTTGTAAAAAAAATTACATTTTGTTAGGTAAATATGCTTTTACAAAATGTAATTTTAGTCTCTCCTTTTAAAAAAAGATTTTAGTCTCGATAATTTTTTTTTTACAGTCTCGATAATATATTAATGTTGTTTTTAACCCTACGAAAAATTTCTTTAAACAATGTTTTCCCTAAATATTTTTTATCATGTTTTTAGTCAATTTATGCTTGCTCATTACTCAATTGAATGGTTTTCTTCCAACTATTTTAAAATAGTAGTATACAATTTCTTCCAAAAAATTTAGAAATTTTAACAAAATATAAATTTTAAACCGCAAAAAACGTAAATATTTAGATTGAATTGACTTCTTATTAAATATTCTAAACTTTTATTAGAAAAGTTTTATAATATTATAAACATAACAATTCAAAAACTATGATGGTACATATAAGTTGAATTAAAAGAAAAAACACAAAATGTTGATAAATTTATTTTTCGAAGGATAACTATTAAAAAGAAAGTTATCAACAACTCGACACCCTCTCCTTCTCAAACCCTAGCTGCCCCTTTTGAAAAGCCACCAGTTGTTAGTGACCTCGATGACTTGTTCACGACGTTTGGCTTTGGATATGATTCTTTGACGGATAATTACAAGGTGGTTGTTGTTTTGCAATACATTATAGTATCTTATAGTGATTTTAATGATGTATGGAAAACTGAAGTCAAGGTTCATACATTGGGTACCGGGTTTTGGAAAACCATCGAGGAGTGTCCTTTTGGTGTTGTATCCATAGGACAGTCTGGAAAATTTGTGAGTGGCACGATTAATTGGTTGGCTACCATTAATTTCGAAGAAAATGTCCATAGTTTATTGTTTCTTTTGATTTGGGGGAAGAGACTTATCGAAAGGTTTTGCCTCCTGATTGTGGAGGGGTGGATGTGTGCAAGTTGAAGTTGAGTGTGTTAAGAGATTGTTTGTGCGTAATTTCGGGTCATGAAGGAATATGGAATTCAAGAATCCTGGACTAAATTGTTCACTGTTTCTAACCTGCTATATTATACATTGGTCAATGCAATATATATTTTTGAAGGTGATCAGGTGTTGTTGGAGCGAATAGGAAATCAGAAATCGGATTTGGTTGTTTACGATTCAAAGAAAAGAACTTTGAAGTCTGCTATGTTTCATGACACCCTAGAAATAAGCGTTGAGAGCTTAATATCACCTTGTTTTTAATGTTAGGATGCAGTGCTATATCACTTGAGCACAACCTATATGTTGGTTTATGTATTTTATTTTGTTCTTGCTCTAATTACTGGTGACCTCATGGATTATTGTTGATTAATGATCATAAATCTGAAGCTTGAGAAATTGGTGTTATTCTGATTTATATTATTTGTTTGTTAGAGTTGTTTTGTCCCTCAATTTTGATGTTTTCCTAGTCATTAATTTGTCTGTTGAAATGTCTGCTGCTATAAGCTACACACATATCATAATGTTTGCCTCAAATCTTGCTAAATAAACCATGCCTAGTGGGACAAGACTTGAATATTGCTGTTGTTGGTTTCCACAAAACATTATATTATGGCTAAGCAAACTATATTTAAGCAAAAGTGAGTCGAAGAAAGTAGATGTATTCAGACCAAACGTTGTACCAATTACATTAATTTTGTTTGACTCACTTTTGCTTATATTTTGTTACATACTCCCAATAATAACCACTATAGAGACGAGATTATCTTGTGCAAAAAATTAATAATCTTGTTACATTGACACCAAATTTGTGTGACAGTATTAATTAATCAGTCTAGTGCACAGTTGTTTGCATTAGAATTATTCAATGATTTGTCCTGTGTGCACAGCTGGTATAGTTATGTTACACCAGATGTATTTACATATATTCTAGATAAAATAGTTAGATTCTTCTATCAGCCTTCTTGTTATTGGAAAATATAGAAGATATTTCAAACCTTTTCTTTCTCATTCTAACGATACTGGTTTTGTTCCTGTTTCCCAGCTCTTGTTGTTGAGTTATGACATTGGCATTGACCATGTACAAATTTGGATTTATTGATGATAGCATTCTATGACTAGAACTTGATGATTTACAATTTCTTTAGCCTTAAGGCAAGTATGTGAATGTGATCAATAATGGAAAATGTGTTCAAGACCATATCTCAAAGTTGACTTCTGCACAAAATTATTTGAAATTTTTATGTTGGTTCACACTAGTCTTTCAGCCAAGCAACCTTCTACGGTCCTCTCCATCAACTTTTGTCCACACATAACACTTGAACTTATTTTCCATCATTGCAAGTTGAATGTTTTTTTTCTCTGTTTCTAGTATGACCATTGAAGGCTATTGATATCAAGAAGTTATGTTTTTTGATTAGGAAAACATTTTTGAAGTTAGTTTAGAAAAATGGTCTCTTTGATTAGAAACCGAGTTTGTTTGTTAGTGGATAGTTTTGTTTTTTGTTAGACAAGTCTATTAAAGAAATAGAAAGGGAAGGACATGGTATGCAGTTTCAAGAAAAGAAATTGATTGCAGATATTGATGGGAGATGCAATTGAGGATGCCTTAGATGCTTGGGGAAGAGCTGTAAGTTCTCAATGATGTAGCAATGAATGGAGTTGCTTAAATTACTAGGAAGCTGCTCTTGCAACTTATAATATGTTTTTGGCATATGATGCTGGTTTGGAGGATTGATACAATTCCTTTGGTTGAGAGTAATTTTTATGTGATTTTGTTTTGTTTCAACCAACATCCATTTATTCTTGTGCAAAGTTAAATCGATCATACTCTCAATATCAAATTGGATGATGATACTGAATTGTTTATAGGAATCAATGTCAAATTGGATGTTGTTACTGAACTCTTTATAGGTGGTTGTTAACACCTTCTTTTTAGTATTTTTTTTTTCCCCCTTTTTTGGTGTAGTGGATTCAATTCAACTTGAGATACTCTTAGAGTATGTTTGGATGAGGTAATTGAGAAATTTTAAAGAATTTAGAATTCTAGGCAATTTAAATGATTCAATTAAATCACTTTCATTTCTCAATATTTTTGTTTGGATAGAGTAATAAAAAATTTCATTATCATCATTTTTGAGCAATTTTTATAAATTATAATTTTTAGGGGCCAAATTTGAAAATCAAAATTAGGGGTCAATTTGTAAATTTCAAAAACTTGAAGGGTCAAATTATAATTTTTGAAAATTTTGAGGGGCCAATTTGCAATTTTTTAGAAATTTATTGGGGTCAAATTGAAAATCTTGAGGACAAAAATGCAAAATTTGAAAAATTATAACAATGAAGAATTTTGAAATTCTTAGCTTTTTAGGTGTCATTTCAAATTCTCTAAATTTGACTTGAACAAAATACTTCATGAATTTCCATCATTTTGAAAATTCTTCAAATTATTATCCAAATTATAAACATAACAACAAATAAAAACTCTAATGGTACATCCCCTAAAAAAAAACTAATGGTACATGTACCACCACCTTTAACTCAAACAACTTCGCCTTGTTTCAAGACTCGTACTTGAAGAGTTGTGGACCATCAATATTCTATTAAGGGCTCATTGGCCCGAGGGCACGCCTCCTTTCCAAATAAAACTAATGAAATTTTTTTCGGATTTTTCTGAGAATATGAAAAATTAAAAAAAAATGAAAAATTGGTCTAAATGATGGAATTTTGGATTTTGAGGGGCGGAGTCGCATAAGAAGTCCCTTCTAAGGGAGTCATGGTCCTTGAATTTTTTCTGATTTTCTGGGAAAGTTTTGGAGCAATTCGATCAAGTTGTCTGAAAACCCGATTTTTTACTAAGAACATGTAACAATGACCCAAAACAGAAGGATGAGAGTTAGGAAGATTAATATTGTCCTTAAAATGACTATCCATGTTATAAACATGTTTAAAATTTGTGCTGATACAGTTCGGATTATATAATCCGAACTGTTTTACCTTGAAAAAGGGTGTTTGGGGGGTTTCCGGATTATGTAATCCGGAAACATCATGTAATGCGCCCTATTTTTTGAAGTTTCCGGATTACAAAATCCAAAAAAATCCGTTACTCATTTTTTCACCCTTTAACAAAAGAAAACACCATTTCGGATTATAAAATCCGGAAACTCAAGGGCATTTTTGGAAAAAATAGGGCGCGCGAGGAAACCCACAGTGTGGGAAAAGTAAATCCCTTATTTTTAAAAGTCTGCAATTTGAATTCGGTAGTTTTGCACCACATGAGTGGCGCTGTTAATACATCACAACATAGTCTACAAAGAAACATTTACCCCTCCGTTTTAAAATAGCGTCGTTTTAGCTGAAATAAATTGTTTCGAGATAAATGTCACTTTCAGTTTTCAATGCAATAATAACTTTTTCTTTTCAATTGTACCCTTCAATTAATATTATATACACTACTTCCAAAGTATTGTTTTTTCCTTAATGAAAAACAAATTAATAGTTTATGAGGATAATTTGGTAAAATAACATCTATTTTTCTTTTAATCAATGCATTTCTTAATATGTGTGTAAAAACCTTAAAAGACATTCATTTTAAAACGGATGGAGTATCATTTTACCTGACATGTAAATGTAACTACATCATCACAGCCTACGAAGAAACATTCATATCATTTTATCCTCTAAATGTAGTTAAGATGATACAATATGGATTTGAGAATAATTATTGTGTTTAATGCAGTTAAGATGATACAATATGGATTTGAGAATAGGGGAAGGAAATGCTTTGGAGGGTGAGAAATATAGGAGAAAATTGAAAAATCTTTCACATTTTTTGAAAGAGTATTTTTTTAGAAAGTGATAAAGTTGCATTAGAGTCTTTTATCTTTACTTCTTCCAGTTCCAAATTGTATTTCCCAGCTTATTGATTTCGAAATGAAACAATCATATTTTAGTCTCACAAAAATGTCACATGTTAGAGATAGTAAACCCTGAACCAAGGACTGATCACATATATTTTTATACAAGAAAAACCTATAAGAGCTTTACATAATAATGAATGAATATAGAGTTAATACAATTAGAGACTCCAAAAAAATACTACAAAAAAACACATTAATACACTAAATAATTACTTTAAACATCAAAAAAAATCCAATCCCTATTAGTTAGCTAGTAGTGATGTTATTATATGAAATTTTAAAAATAACTGAAACAGGAATGTTAACAACATGGCCTTGATTACCAAACAGTCCAATCTTCCCAAAGCTAGCAACAGAATTATTAGCAGTTGCATTCAAGATCACAGATAAGACTTGCTTTTCGCCGTTGGCAATAGAAAAGTGAGTTGGAGTTACTTTTACTGAGACACCAAAAGGAGCACTCCAACCAACACTGTAAGTTTCATTATTTCCAGCGATGTTTTGAACTGTCCTTTGCACCGATGTAGATTGGTTTAGCTTTGCGATAGTGATTGACGGCAAGTTTAGATCCGGACCATATAGAGTTGAATTATAGATGCCGCAATTTTGACCGGTGTAGTTTAGTACCACAGGAGCTGAACCGTTGATACCACATAAAAATGACATGTAATCATCATAACCTACAAAGAAATATGTTTGTTAACAACTGGTATAAATAATATTTTGAATTTTGATGCAGTTGGCTACAAATTGGGTAGCTACATGTGAACCGTTCAAATTAAATAAATTATCAACTTATTTGTTCTACCATTGCACAATTTGGCAATCAATGTTGCCAATCGAAAAGTAAAATAAATAATAGTTTGTTTAAATATCGCAACACAACAGTGACATTGTCGTTATTTGACAACATTTTGTAGTAGAGCATATTGCAGAACAATGGCGATTCTTCAAATTCCACTACCCTATAGCCGCTATTTAACAACACTGTTGGCAATCAGAATAAACTTAGCAACTTCAAAAAGCAAAGGAATTTTTCAGAATAAATTTTCCAATTTCCAAATATTTAAGATTTGAAGGAACAAGTTCTGTTATTGTTTTTAAAAGAAATAGAACCTAACGAGGTAAAAGTCACAGATATATTTGGACCACATACTGCATAGCAAGGATAGTGGAATTTGGAGCACATACTGCATAGCAAAGGATTTTTCCGAATAAAAGTCACAAAATAGAACTGTTTTTGCAAGGTTTTAATTATCACCTATAGCGAAAGATATTAAATTTAGGATCATGCTACCTTGTGCCCTGAGGGCACAAGATAAGGAGCCAAAAATGGATTTGAAAGAGAAATTTTGTATTGAAAAATAAATTTTGAAGCTTTTAAAATTTTGAATGTACAATTTCCAAGATTATATATACTTCTACATTAGGTTTCTTAATTTGTGCCTAGGGCACAAGTTAGCATTTCCCTTAATATGTGACTTAAGTTTCTTCTATTTAAATCTTAAGTTCATTTAGTAAACTATGTTGCATTCCGATAAAACCTTATTTAAATCTTATAAAATAAAATCTTGCTAAATTGTGTCGTATATTGATGAAGAACAGCTTAACTACCAGATTTTCAAATGGGATTATTTTAGTTCAGTCCTCAACTGTGATGATAAGGCCCTTGAAGCTAAATTGTCTTTTTTGGAGGGGGGGAGCCTGACAGGGTCCCGCCACTGACTTGGTTATCTTAGTTCAGTCGCAATGAGTAAGATTATTTATTTTAGTTTTAGTTGTAATCATTAGAATCAGAATTTATGCTCTTGTGTTAAATAGTCTGTGGTATCATGATGTATTATACCAATCTAACTAAACTACATAGCCAAATTCACATACCATATTTACATAATGAAACATGAGAACTTTTACTGAAATGTGATTATTGAAACACTTGAGCGACTTACTGGTATCGAAGATTAAACCCGGGTTCAATGCTCCAGTAGCATTCACAAAACCGCTTCCCATGTCAAAAGAAGTAGCTGGAGTTTGGCTTAGATCTGGAAAGGCATATGATCGCTGAGCCATTATTGGTCCACCACTCTTGTCATTCTGAGAAGCAGTAGTCGAAAGTGCAGAACCAATGGCCGCGGGACTGAAATTTGGAAACTTTTGCTTGATTAGTGCAGCAAGACCTGCAATATGTGGTGCAGCCATACTTGTGCCAGACATCATTGCAAAGTTCTCCCCTGATGACAATGCAAATAAATATTTACATTTCATATTATCAACATACACAAAAAATCATAGCACAGATTGTTCTATAAAAGAATGTTATGAAAATATGACAACAGAACTCCTTAAACATGGCTATGTTTATTTCCTGATAAAATTTAAAAACACATTTTGGTCCCTAACTCTTTAAACAAACTAACTTACAAATACTTGTGTAGTTACAAACCTTGAAATTCAACTGAGTCAGTTCCAAGAGAACTCCAAGCTGCCCATATAAAATTTCCAGGAGCTAACAAGTTAGGTTTCAAAATGTCTGCTTGCCGAGGAAGACTGTCCTCTGGATCCGGTCCTCTGGCAGAGTAATACATAACCTTTGGGGCACCATAACTGTAGTTTGCTTTTAGTCCACCACAGAGTGCAGCTACAGCCCCAAATTTAACAACTTTCTTCGAAACCGAATCTATTTCCAGTGAAGAATTGTAGTATTGCATTAAAACCTGACCAATCGAAATGAAAATATCAGCAAGCAGATGATTCCTCAAATGTAAGGGGGGGAGACAGATAAGTTAACATATTGACTAAATATGTATTAGAATATAAGAAAATATCTTTAGATTATACTAGAGTATATTAGTTTAGCATCAAATTATCATAATAATAACCAAGTAATATGAAAACTAATCCTAAGAGATAATCTAACATATTTTTAGATTAGAAACAGATTCTACGAAATATACTAAGATACTCACACATAATATTACGATATCCTCAGATGTTTTTTTATATTCCAACACAATGCTATGCTTTTCACGTAGAAAACATATACTGACATGTGTGTATCAAGTGCATCAAAGAAAATGATACATGCTATAAAATAACATATAGTTGTGAATATCTAAGAGGGACAATAATGGAGAATGCACCTTTGAGTCATTTGTAGATGGAATTATTATGCCAGGCATTTTCATTGCAACTGGGTTAAGCTGAAAACCAATCACATAAGGATCCATATAGAAGACAACACCAGCTGCACTATGGTTCTTGGCTGTTTCTGACGCTCGTTTGATAGTGGAAATGCCAAGCACAAATCGAATTGAATAGCTGCAGATCAAAAGGTTTCCTTTGATCAAATCATGATTGTACTTGCTTGCATCTTGGCACTCACCAATATACATATCGTCAGTGACTGTTGTGTCATTATTCAAAGCATCGTGTGCATGAATTAGTTTGTAAAGCTTGTTTTCATCTGTTCCAGCTGATGAAAATAATCAAAGAAAAAAAATGGTCATTGGTCATAAAAGAAAGATACGCACAGATGCACGCAAAGTCCAAAAGGATTAACTTTATATTGATTTCTTATATTTCGAGAGAATTAACACCACAGCCTCATTGAAACCCTTCATTACTCAACTAATTCTGGATATTGTTAACCACGAACAGAGAAACTTACGTGCAAGTCCAACTCCAGGTATCGTCACATTATTTCCTAGGAATATTGAGTTACTGTAAAGCCGATCATGAGAGGCAGCACCGACAGTAAGAATCCATGGACTGAAAGAAGACATGCTCATTGGTGATGGTCCGGTATTTCCAGCAGCTTGCACTACAAAAATACCAGCCTTTACAGCTGACAGCAATGCCATGTCTATAGGATTAAAGAAAGTTGCGACACCGGGAGGACGCCTATTTGGAGTGATCGATAAACTTATGATGTCAACACCATCCATAGCTGCCTGGTAACATTCGACCAAACATACTATAATTAGTCTTAGAAGAAAAAGCAAAACTCGGTGCAATTTTAGAAAAACGGGTTGTGGATGCAACAGATAAGGAAATTATTTGTAGATAATACTAATAACTCTTTCAATTCAATATCACGTGGATTAACTGCATATGTACCTGGTCAATTGCTGCAACAACATCTGCAGCAAATCCTCCAAAGCTCTTGTATAATGCCTTGTACACAGCAATGCTGTACAAAATTGAAATTTAACCCATGCATAAAAATGTGAAGATGAGATGAAGGAGAATAATGAACAACTCCATAACATCATGTATAACTATAGATCCAAAAATTTGCTACAAGTGTTAAAAGTAGCGATAATAACACAAAAAAGAAAACAACTTAGACATAGTTTGAGATTATTTACTGTGAACGAGGAGCCATCCCACTAGCATTCCCAAAGTGGTGTCCGGCAACAATCACTGGAATCCCATGGTTTCCTGCTGCAACAGATGCGGTATGCCTGTGTAAGATACACATCAAAATGGACATTCAATTAAGAGAGAAGAAAATTCAACAAATCTAAGTTTGTTAGTGTGCATCAAGTAAACGCAAAGTTTGACAACAGTTTCATTTTCAAATGATGCCTAAGATAATCTGAGGCATCGCAATTCCAGAACAACTCTCAAATATTATTATTTTTTATTCCAAAAAAACTGTTAAAGCTCCAAGGAACAGAAGAAAACACCTTAAAGAGCTCAAAGCTACTACAAATAGAAACTAGACATAACACATTGATGTTGAAGTAGAACAGAGAAAACTTCAAAACGATATTAGAAGATGAATGGAATTTGATAGAATAACACTGATTTTGAAATGCCAAAAACTCACGTGCCATGGCCATCGCCATCAAAGGGAGAAGCATAGTCTTGAGACATATTAAAAATTCCCCTGGTTATAGCAGATGCTGCGAAGTGTCGTGCCCCAACAAGTTTCCTATTGCAAGAGCCAGATGGAAAATCACGAGTAACCTCGCAGATACCAGAAAAATGAGCAGGAACAGGATATGGATTTTCAGATTTACTATCGCCAAAACTAGGGTGTGTTGGATCTATGCCGGTATCAACCAACCCAATAACAACTCCTTCTCCGGCTGTTTCAAATCCACCATTTTGAGACCATGCTCCTTGTGGCAGACCCAAAAATTGAGGAGTGTGTGTAGTTGCAGTTCTAACAGAAAAATCCAAAACCACATTGGCAACTTCATTGCTCCATGATAGTCTCTCTGCCTACATGATTCAGTGAATTCAAAAGGTCAAGAAGACATTTGTTGAAGTAAACAAAGCAAAAAAAATAAGGAAGTAGCAGCGTTGAACTATGTAGCACCAACACTTCTCATTAAAGACAAGTCTGGTGTTTGATACCGACTCGACATTGACAAGTGTGGTTATATTCAATTATTCCATTTTATCACATTATGACTGGTGTTAACGTGACAGTGTCTGTGTCAATGTTTCATAGGTATATATTTGTGTCGGTGTTTCATAGGTGCTGAAGTCAAATCATGAATACCAAAAAAAAAAACAAAAAACAAACAAACATGTCTGTACAAAATTTGGACATAATCATGATGCTGAAAGCGATCATCATACCTGCTGTTGGGTAACAAGCACAGCAAATCCATTAATCAGGTAATGGTAGCTATAGAGCTTCAGATATTTCTCTCCTTTCAACACTTTCTTCAACAATGAATCGTGCACTCGGGTAACATATGAGCTAAATCTCTTATCTGTCTTTGTAATATTTCCATATCTAGCAAAAAAAGAGCAACAGCAACATATTTCATAAACAAGCTTGAAATTGAGAAAGTAAAGTAAGGATGGTGCAAAGTACTCAACAATTGATAATATCATTAACAAATAATCCATCAAAATCAAAATATTAACAAATCATTAACAAATATAATGATTCATTTCAAATAAATAATCCAGCAAATATCATTTATAGATTATATAAGAAATCATTTAACCAATACTTATCATCTTAAGTAAATAGTGCATAGCTTCCATAAGAAGCCTAATGGTTTGGTATAAAAGAAACACAGAATTAAAAACCTAAACATTTGTGATCTGAAAGAATTGAGAACAAAATATGCAAATCAAATGCAACAACAATTTCAGGAGATAGTAAGACAAAACAAAACCAAAGTTGAAAAAGCAACAATTCTTTTTTAAAAAAAAGATATAAATAAATCACAACAAAATAAGTAAAACATTTCCACAAAACCCCAAATAAAAAAGTTTTTTTTTTAGAAAAAGTGAGAAAAATGATACCTTGGTTTCTGAAATTTTGTTCTTCCACTATCTTTAAACCCATCATTATCATTCAAACTTGTTACATCACTATGATAATGAGAAGTAGGAGCTTGTTTCAAAGTAACAACATAAACAGAAGTAGTAGCATTATCCAAACCATCTTGTTGGCACAAACAAGGCACAAAAATCACCAAACAAAGCAACAAAAACAACACCAAATTTGTCAAATATTTTTTCCCCATCAGGGTTTCTAGAAAAACTGAAGATGACCCAGTTAAATCCAAACCAACCCCAGAAAGTATCAAGAAGAAAGTTTGAAACTTGTTCACTAACACACATGCACCATTCTCAAGTTCAAGACTTACTTTCTACACCCCCCACCGAAAAAATACAATGTGATTTGTTTATGAAAGAGATAGAAGGTGGAGAGTGAATAAAGCATGAAACTTTTGTTGTGTGAGAGTGAATGAAGAAGAACCCTTTTTGTTACTTTTCTAGTTTAGTTTAGAGAGAGAAAGTTGAAGTGAAGAGTTTAGTTGAGTTTTGTTTGGAGAATCTGGAAGCAAGGCTTTGTACTTGTTGGGTTTTGTGTATTTGAAAAAGAAAAAGTTTGTTTAATCAAACAAGAACAAGAAAATATGAAATTAGATTAATAGAGAATTTTCTGCATTCATGTATTTGGAATATTTATGATCGTTTGATTAAGATTGAATGGTTTAAGAAAAATGTGAATTTAAAATTTTATTTTATGATTTAAATTATTAAGTTGGAGTTTGAATCTTTTGATTTTGATCGAATGATCGTTAATGTTTTAAATGCGTGAATGTGTTAATTGGTGGATGTAGGGACGTATGATCTAGAAAATAGTGTGAGAGTAGAATGAGAAAATGAACGTTTAATTTGGAATTATTCGGTTTTTGTACATTTTGTGAGTCGTTGGTTGTCAATTTTTGTATGTTGGCAGGTTTTCCCGTGACATGTGTAAATGACAAACTACCTTTCTATTTCTTTTTTGCTGCTTTTTACTTTGTCTTGCTTTTTTTTTTAATGAGAAATGATATTTGTACAACCATTTTTTGATAATTTTTAGACAACTTTCTCTTTCATACTCACATTATATTTTTACTCTCTCTTCATGAGGAAAAGAAGGTTGTTCAAATATCATTGCTCTTTTTTTATATCATTTTAGAAATATGAAACTTCTACAGTTAAGTAATTGTAGTTAATTTTGGAAAATTTGTGGATAAATTTTTTACATACTCCTTCTGTCTTAAATTATAAGCAAAAAAAAATATTTTCTTTGTCCCAAATTATAAGCAAAAAAGACAAATTTTTATCATATTTAATTATGTTGTTTCAAAAAATTAAATGCAAAGTGTATTCAATTTGCTCCCTCTTTCATTTTCTCAATAACAAATAAACAATAAAAATTGTTTTTTACATCTTCCTATAAAACTTATTTTAAAAATAACACAAGAAACTACTATAATAAGAGAGAAAAACATGGTTGTCACCAAAATTGTCATTAAATAGATGTACAAATATCATTGCTCATTTTAAAATGAGAAATGATATTTGAACATCCATTTTGTGACAACTTTTGTGACAACTTTCTTTTTCATACTCACATAGTATTTTTACTTTCTCTCTCTATTGTTTTGGTTTTTGTGTCAATACATATTTTTCTTTGTTTATTTTTGGGTGTCACATTAGTTGTCTCATAAATGGTTGTTCAAATAACATACCTCTTTTAAAATAGAAACTATTTGGAATTGTAAAATGGTTTTGAAGTACAAATTGGTTTCAAACCGATTCGGACTTGGTTCAAACCTGATTTAGATTAAAAAAATGGTTTCATTCATGTGAAATTCATAGAAATCATAATTGTAGCTCCTAAACTACTAATTTTTCGTTCCCATTTTGATTTTGAAGTTTAAGAACCGAAAAATAAATGATGAAGTTTCATAAGTATGCACAAAATTACTTGAATTTGGAATTCGAATTAAGTAGCGAAAATTTGAATATCTCGTTGGAGACAACGTGAAACAACATCGTTTCGATTAGCATCGATTTACAAGAAACGTTATTTATGGAGGAAAATAGTATAGAGAAGGAAAAAGAGCATCATACTTTTATTTCTTTCAAGGTTGGATCTGGATCATCTCCTTCTCCCCACTCTTTCCTCCTTCCTCCTTTCACTAGTTGAGTTCATCTCTTTCTAAATTTTAGAGAAAACATCAAGATCAAAAGAGAGAGAGAGAGAGAGAGAGAGAGGGAGAGAGAGAAAGAGAGATGAAAAAGATCGAGAGAGAGAGAGAGAGAGAGAAACAATCAGAAGAGAGACACAAAATATGAGATGAGGGAGAATGAGAGAGCGATTAAAAGGAGATGATCTAATTTGCAAATATTATCATATGTGTACACTAAATGTCTCTCATGTTATGTATTGCAATATAAATAGTTTTATGTCAAAATTAAAGACTAAAATTCACATTTTGACCAAACGAAATTCACAATTGTTATATTTTGGCCCCCAAGTTTCAATTTCTAAATTTTGGCCTTTGAGTTTTATAATTGTTCAATTTTGCCCAATCAAATTTTAATTGCTCAATTTTAGCCACCCAACTTTATCTACTTTTACATTTGCTAGCCTCCACCAACATTTTGATCAATAAAACTCACATGGAATTTTTTGTCAAGTGTTTGATGCTAATTGGTTAGATTGAAAATGCACAAATTAATTTTAAAAAATTAAAAACATTAAATAGTGCCATTCGACTTGTATTTTATAAAAACTAGTATTTGTTTGTTGTTTTGTTTGTTGTTTTGAAATTAGGGTATGAATTGTGAACTCCAAAGAGGTTTGTTTATTGGTAAAAAGACAAGCATTGAATTTGAGAGGTTTGGGTTCAAGTCTCACTAGTGCCTTTGGAGGGATGTAAATGTAAATATCTTTGTAAATGTTTTTTGAGTCCAAATGTCTTCACTGTCTTGGACCAAACACCAACTAATGACCCTAAATTTTACTTATCAAAAGGGTAATAAACTGGGGGGGGGGTTTAGTCACGAAAAGCATACAACAGAAATAAGGCAACATGAAGAAGGAAATAGACGACCCATAATGGCGGATGTTCATGGTTTAAAAGGAAGAAACACGTTTTAATAGAAATAGAGAAGAAGAATTTCCAATCGTTGGAGAATAAAGAAGGTAAATGGTCAGATGCTGCTTTTTTTTATTATAAATGCCGTGTTAGTGTTTTCGGTTAAAATGGATGGCAATGTGGCTATTAACAAAATGCAAAAGAGTAAATTTATGAGCTAAAACTGAAAATTTGAAACTTGGGGGCCAAAATCAAATAATTGTAAAACCTGAGGGGCAAAATTATACAATTTTAAAACATAAGAAATAAAAATTACATTAAGCCAAATTAAAACATGCACAACTATCATTGTATTCGATGACTTTGTTTTTATTTCTCTCTCAATCATTTTCTCTCATCGGAATAATTTATTTTAATCATTAATGTTTTTTTTCTGAAGAAGCATTTTAATCATTCATTTATCAATTAAATACATTAAGTCACAAAAACTCAAAAGTTTCTTCGAGTTTGAATCCTTCCTACTTTACAATATAAATAGAATATTCCATTTAGATACAAATAGATATACAAGTTATGTAATAATGGGTCCTACAACTTAGTGTTTGTCAAACCTAGTTGAGAAAACTAAAGTTTAAGCTTGATCTTTTAGCATATCAAAGACTTTACTTTAAGTACGACATGACATTTATAAATGCCCGATTTATTTATAAGTCTGTCTAAAAGTCTAATTTGTACTAACAATTTTTTAAATAGAACATTTGACCTATTTATAAAAAGGTTAATAGGTCGATAAATTTTGTAAAACATGTACATCAATTTTTTCCCACTTTATAAGCATATATTGCATGTAATATAATAAAACTTTGTAGTGCATGTACATCCATTTTTGTAGAGACTAATAAGCGTGTATTGCATACATTTGACCTATTGCCTTTTATTTTGGTTGCTAATTGGGTTCCTTAATTTGTAATTTGGAGTAAGGTCAGAATGATAATAATAAGATATTAAGAGGGCAAATCCAAAAATATGTGTACTCGTTTGAATTGAAATAAGATAGTAGTGTCAAGAGTTTTGTAACTCATTGAAAATCCCAAATTGCAAAAAAATAAAAATTGCAAAAAAAGTTGTCATATTGAAAATTTAAAAGAACGAAAAATTTAATAATACAGTGGAGTATATATAATTCTAGATATATAGGTCATCCTGGTAGGTTTAGTAGGCTTTTATATAAACCTTAGTCTAACTTATTTAAATGAATAAGCTTTTAAAAAACTTGAATCTAACCTATTTAATAAATAAACTTTTACATAGATAAGGTGATTCAAGTCATAGACTTCTTACGAGTGAGCAAACATATTCTCACATGTATTTCTACTATAATTAATTATTTCATTCCTATTTTTTAAACTTTTTTATCTGTATCTCTTTAAAAATAAAAAAAATGAAAAGAATTATAAATAGAGAAGATAAAATATTTTCCTAACTATCACCATTCTTTCCTTTCCAAATAGAAGATCGATCTGGTTTGACCAGATGCCGCTAGTAGTACCAACTACATGTCGGTAGTGTATTGGCTGCAACTGCTATCTAATGTATGTATGCGTCACTTACGTCATCTTTATGAATAACCACCGATTCATGCAACGGCCATTAAGTAGTCAACGACATTACTTTGAAAAGGAGCATACACATGCTTTTTTGGCAAGTTAAAATTAAGAAATGATAAAAATGTTTTTGAAAATATAAAGGGCGTTGCTAACCATTATGACAATGATTAAGAATTCCATAAATAAAAACTTTGTCTTGAAAATATAAGTTTTTACTTTTTTCTTATCAATAATTACATCATTTTTCAATGCAAACTTACTTATTTTAATACTTTAACCAATGCCCCAAGGGCAATGGTTAGCATTTCCTAAATATAGATTAGTTTGCGATTTTGATACCTACAAGTCATAGTTGATTATGTTTATACTCTCTCCGGTTCTTATTATAAGAAACAATTGACTTTTTTAGTACATTGAATAATTAATGTATTTTGTTATAAAAATAAACTAGATGCATCACTTACAAAATGAACTTAAAAAGTGAATTGTTTCTTATAATGAGGACCGAAGGGAGTATTATGTTTTCCTTAATCAGTTATGGACTAAGTGAATCGTTTATCTTAAAAATGTTTTCAAGTCATAACTAGTTGTGCAATTTTCATAATCAATTGTTGAAATATCTCATTCAAAATGAAATTCATTATGAGTGTGTGAGATATTAGATGCTTTACAATACACATACATAATATCGAGTTACTTATGATTTTAATCAGTGAACTTTTATAAATTGGTAAGTAATTTTGGATTAAAAACTTATTTAACCCTTTTTATTTCTTACAAGTTCTCTCTGAAGGAAATAATTTGGTTTGACACACTTTTAGATGTTATATATGAAAACATCTTTCGGTTGGAATTCAAACATAATTCTACAATATTATGAAAAACTAACTCATTTCGTTAGTCTTAACTCCGATTGGTATAAGAACGTGAAAACTACAACATTATTTTATGTTAGGAATTGTATCATTAGACATTAATTAAATTGATTTAGTCGAGGAAATTTTTTTTTTTTTTTGAGAGATAATCGAGGAAAGTTAATGGCTTTGAGATTTAAATTAATTATTAAAAGAGATAGATTAAGAGAAGATGACAAGGACTATCATGCAAAATGACAAGGAATTGTAACAAATTTCTTTAAGTCAATTTCTTATCTCTCCAACTCTTTAGGATATTTAATTTTTCAAAATATGAACATGTTTTAAGGGGATATAAACATGGATACCAAGTAAGCTAAGGATGTAAAAACGTAATTAAACTTTCTACTTTAAAAGATCAATCATGAAACAAAACAAGTAAAAAAAAAATTAACTTTTGGAGACAGGGACATTTTGAGCTAGGGGAAGACAATTTTGGGGGTGGTGGCCCTAATGAGAAAATGATGGAAGGTTTGAAGAATCAAGCCTTTTCCCGTTTCGGTGGCTTTTTCTCCATTTGTCGACACACACGTTTCATTTTCAACGTTTCAAATATTTTAGAAAGACAATAGTTAACCAGGTTCAGCCAATTTAGATGGTGAAACACATTGTGAATAACAAATGTTTAAATGATTCCTAAAATAAAATACCATTGACCACGTTATTATGTTTATATATATAACTCAGTTAATCTTTAATATTGCTTAAATAGATTAAGGCAACCATAATTTTTTATTTGAAAATTTGTTATTTTAAAAGTTATTAACGTAAAGCGTCAAATTTCTACTGTATATTGTAGGATTAACTTTGGAAAACGATATTTAAATATTGATGAAAAAATAAGTGAAACATAGAGATTGAAATACTATTGGCAATTATTTATTATTTTTTTTTAAATTTGGTATCCGATTCAAGGATCGACTAATTTGAGGGGACCAATCCCACCATCCACCTGTATGGATTTGCCAATCGAAACTGACACCAGAGGGAATCAAATATGAAATCTTGAGAGGAGCACACTTAAAGATCTCAAGTCAACTACTAAGCTAACCTCAAATAGGTATAATGGCAAAAACTTAATTTTATAAAATGATCATTAACTCATTTTAGTTGCGTCCTTAAAAAAAAAACTCATTTTAGTAGCTAACTTTTTTCTCTTCTCCAAACTTTGAACAAAAATATCGCATTTGGAATATGAAGCTATGATGACTCTATTTTAAGCATTTCTTTTGCATGTTACACTTTCTTTTCTGATCACATTATGAAACGGTGGCATATCAAGTGCTATATTTGCCTTTGCGCACATGCCATGGTAGTGCGTTACCACCGAAGAAAATAAAGCGTTAACTCATTGTTAAATTGCATGTTCAGAATCTTTCCCTTTGTTTTAGCTATAAGTATTATGTTGTCCAATTATATATGAACCTGGTCAATTGGATTATTATTGTGAAAGTAAATATAGTTTTTTTTTAGGTTAAACTACAGTTTTGTCCTCTAAGTTTGCCAATGTTGCGATTTTGACTCCCTAATAGATTTTTTTAATTTTTTTTAATTTAGTAATTACACACGTGGCATGCCACTTAGGCGTTGACTCGGTCAAAATTGACCAAAATGTTACTATTGTAAAGAGGCTAAATTTTAGGGGACCAAAATTTTCATTTTTTTATTAGGGGGTCAAAATCGCAACATTGTCAAACTTAGGGGGTCACAACTGTAGTTTAACAATTATTTTAAGACAACTTATCGGACAATTAAAAATATACATAAAAAAGTGGATATTGATAAAAAAACTAAAACAAGCAAAAAATGATCAAAAAGCATACATTGCTTTGTTTATCTTTAGTTGTCCGAAAATAGTTGTTTAAATAACATTTCTGATACCGAATGAAAAAAGTTGGGAAAAGTTAGGGCACTTGTTAAAAAGCTCAAAGTAGAAATTTTATCTTGGAAATTGTGTATTCAATCTATTGAAATATTAAAAAGCAACTTTTTCTACATAAAATTTAGCAATTGTTTCTATTTTTGAATCCTTAATGCAATTGTTAACGAGACCCAAAAAAGTTAGTATAATTCTTGAGGTGAAGTTGTCAGCTATGTAATCATAGTTCCCTTTTGTAGGTTTGTTTTTCCTCAATTTATTGTTGGTTATGTAATTGTTAATTAAATTAATTTTAAAATACCAGTAAACTAGTTAACAAAACATCACCTACAAAAATAAAATCATCCACAACTGTTGTTCATTTATTTTTCTAAAGAACAATAACTTATGTAAATAAGAGATCAGCTTTTGGTTAAATAAATTTTTATTCGTATGAAATCATACATTTATAAGTTTAGTTCTTAAATTATTTTATTCACTTTTAGTCCCTCTTTTGATTCTTCAAAAAACTCTCTTGAAGAACCAAAATGCCAATCTTTTTTGCAAAAAGTTTTTAAATTAGAGGTTAAAAGTAAATAAAATTTATTCAAGGATTAATTAAAATTTTGTTTTAGAAGAATGATTAATTAAGCTCGAAATGTTTTTCTATAGGAACAAAAAACGTATATATATTTTGCATTCTGCACAAGTGTTTTAAACATTTTTTTTAATAATTAAGTTAGAAATTCATACAAAAATTAGTGAATTTTTTTTTTTACTAATATTTACTTGTTTCATAGCCAAATATTATATATTATAGTCTTTCGGTCCCAAAATATAAACAAAAATTTGTCAATAAAAATTAATGTATTTATTTTAAAATTTATACTTAATACGTCAATTTATATTGATCCTTTCTTGCTTATATTTTGGAATAGAAGAAATATATGAATGACTCGTTGTAAGACTAAAAAAATCATACGAGAATTTTACCATCAAATTACCATGTAATAACAAATTAAAACCATTTATGTGGTGTTTATAATGTCTTGCTTTTAACCCATGGGACCTTAAATTAAGTGGTAGGCCATTGCTATTGTAGATATATTGGCACCATCATCCATTTGGGGACCAATTTTATCAAGTAGTCGTTAAAGCCTAAAGTGTTAATTCTTGCATGCCCTTTGTGTCGCAAAGGAACCTGATTCTACACTCATTAGCATCGCTTTCTCTTTGGTATCAATTGATGACCTTTGTGCATGTCTCCTAATAAAAAGAAAAAAATAGTGAAGGAAATATTAAGCTGGTCAAATTCACCAGCAGGTAGAATAACAGGTGATGTCTACAAGAATTTCCGTTCCTCTTATGACCATATTTGTTTTAGTAAAAAAAGTTTGAAAATAACAATTTAAAAATAAAAAATATTATTGAAATTATTTAGGTATTACTTTATTGATGATGGTTAGCATGGTGAATTAAAAGTGAAAAGAGAAGAATAGAACATATGGGCTCATTCTAACTTCTAAGGTGAACAAGCGATGCCTATCATAGGAAAATTGCTCTTCATACATCTAGCAATTGCTCACAAGCACCTCAAATTACTGAAAATACCACCAACATACTATCTTTTGTGCTAACAAGTGTTAGGAACCGTTCCAAACTCATACTTCAACAAACCAAGAATAGTCCCACCGGTAGTTAACTACCCTTCTATCGATCAATGTTAAAACTAATGAATAAAATGAAATCATTATCCATGGAGTATCATCAATTAACCTGGTGTAGAATTAGAAACTACATTGAACTCTTGGTGTCCATTTAACATATGCATTATTTGAAGATGGAATTTCAGCGCTTGCCAATCCAATAGAAACTATGATTGTAAATTGATCCACCACTCTTGTTGCAATTACTTTGAGTAAATAGGCAATTACCCCATGAAATTGTAAGTTTCGTCAATTACACCCCTGAAATTAACAAAATATCAATTACCCCTTGAAATTGCACAAAGTTAATCAATTTACCCCCTCCGTCAAATTTTTCTGTTAGTGAACATGACGTTTTGCAAATACCCCCCCTGAAGTTTTGCACTTATGTGCAAAATGACCCCCGAACTTGAAAATTTATATTATTTTATGTGTAACGAGAACTATTGTTGTTCTTTTTTATTTATTTATTTGGGGGGAAATAGGATAGAAAGGTAACATAGTAATTTCCTTGATGATTGATTTATTAAATTTAATATGGAGAAGTGAATGAATGATACCATCTTAAAAATAGGAACTAATTTCAGGTTTAGTCTGTCATATTAGAGGAAAATGCATAGACCTTAAATCTTAGACTATGTGAACTATTTGGGAAATGAAAAGCCTTTATATTATTCTATGAATTGTGAGTTATCCTCCAAGGTTCTTGGCTTGTTTTAGTATCAAGATGAAAAAAAGCTTTGTGTCATGTTGTATACAAGAAAATTAGTTCACATCTAATTATGTACTAATTTTGTTTTTGTCTTGTGAAGGTGGAGCACACTCCTTAATTGTGACTTTGTTTCTCCTTATTGCTACTCATGCTAAGCCTAAGCCTGATAAACTCAAACTGATGAGTGTGAACTTGTAAAAATAACCATTATTTGTCACTTTAAAAAATACACATTTTTCCCTTCCCCAATTTTTTTTTAAAAAAACTATGGGAAAAGCAAACATGTACAAGCCTATTTTGATGTATATATGCATGTAGTTTTCCAAAACTCCAAAATTAATAGTTAGCTTTAATATTTAACTGTTAATTGTTTGCCTTTAAGAAAAAACAATATAAATTTTTAAGTTCGGGGGGCATTTTGCACATAAGTGCAAAACTTCAAGGGGGTATTTGCAAAACGTCATGTTCACTAACAGAAAAATTTGACGGAGGGGGTAAATTGATTAACGTTGTGAAATTTCAGGGGGTAATTGAAGTTTTGTTAATTTTAGGGGGTAATTGACGAAACTTACAATTTTGGAGGGTAATTGCCTATTTACTCGATTATAGAGTTGAAAATGGATTCCATCTAATAAATCTGGAAGTAGTATTCTTCTCTCAATATATCCATTATTGTGGTTACAAGCTGATAAATCAAGGAGCTGCAGTGGCGACAACATATGACCGTCTTCATCCATGGAACGGAACGGTAGTTAGCTATAATTAGGGGCATTTTCGGCTGCTCATGAGCAATTGTTAAGTGTCCAAAGAGGAATTTTCGTACCATAGACCTTATTTATCACCATCTGAATACCACATCTACAAGATACATCTACTTTGGGTATCTAATTTTTGTTTTAAGATTGAGCCAATATAGAGTGTTCTCAAGCCCATTTCTCCTTTTTCCTTTTTACCAAAAAAGAGTTTGGATTAAAATTAAGATGAATAACAATAATCGGTGAGAGTGAGTGAAGAAGCTGTGCAAATTTCTTCAGCCTTTGATGAGTTTTCCTCAATATTTGAACATAGAGTGAGAAAGTGGCGGTGAGTTTTCAGAACTCCGGAGGAGTGTTTTGAAAATGAAATATGAACATGATATCTGTCTAGAAATTTGTGATTAAATTGTACCAATGGTGTAACTAGGATATTAATGGGGTGTAATTATATATAATTTTTTTAGTTTTAAGGTAAAAACCAAAGCTTTACATTAGAACAATAAGATAACTAATTATTTTATTTCTTAGAATGATTTTTTTTTTTTTTAAAAAAAAACATAAGTTGATCATTTTGTTAACTCTTGAATGAGAGATACAAGGTTAGTATAAGATGACCCATTATGCATCAAAGCAACTCTACACTTTTCACTTATTTTTTTAACCTTCGTCTTAATCTCATCACTATTGTTCATCAAGGTAGTAACACCATTCTCGACTTCTTCTGCCCGCACCAAATCTCCACCCACCCTATAATCTAACCTAATCTCCACGGCTAATCCCAATTCCCTAACCATCTCGAATGCATTCAATTGTTGCTCCGCATAAACTGGCCATGTAGCAATCGGTACACCATACCACAAACTCTCCAATATGGAGTTCCAACCACAATGCGACACAAATCCACCCACTGCCTTGTGGGCCAGCACCTTCGCTTGTGGAATCCACCCACACACGATACCCACCCCCATGGTTCGTCTCAAAAATCCATCTGGTAGAACATTCTTATAACTCACAAAATCTCTTGGGTCCTCCAATTGGGCCTTAGGAGGTTCCCTTATAGCCCACAAAAATCTAATCCCAGCCCGTTCAAGCCCAATAGCAATTTGCTCAACCTGTTTTGCTTCAAGACTTCCCAAACTACCGAAACATAGAAAAACCACAGAATCAACAGGCTGCAAATCAAGCCACTTCATGATGTAATTATACTGTACCGGGTTTGGATCCCATTGGACCGGTCCAACAAGGTCAAGAACCGGTCCAATTGGGTAAACAGGTGGAAGCTGCAAATCATTTTGAAGTGATTCAAGAGCGTAAGGTTCAAGCTCTTTTAAAGTATTTACGATAATACCCTTTGTTTCTTTGTACCTTATTGCATGGTATGAAACCCAAAAATAAGCATCTTCCTTGGACAGGAAGTTAGGCAAAACAAGTTTCGGAAGCGGATTTTTGAAACATGGGATTTTAAACTCATTTTTCGATTCAACCGATTCCACTCGGGGTAGGTGGAGCATGAAACCAAGAAAACTCGCCGGTGACGCGAAGAAGAGGTAGCAAGGAACGGAAATCTCGACAGCTACATCAATTATGGTGGTGGAGAACATGTCAACGAACAAAGCAACAAGTTTAACCGAGTCAGAGCCTGACTCGGTTAATGTGATGTTGAGGAGTGCATCTTTTATGTTGTTTTTGTGTTTTTGTATGAGAAGAGAAATGAAAGCTATAGATGTTTGATACTGATCTGGTGTGGGAGGGTCTACTGTAGGAAGGTGGAGGAAACGAATATTAGTGGCGGATGAAGGACGTGATTGGATGTAAGTGTTAACAAGTGGCCGTTGTGGCATGGTGATGATGAGAATGGTTGCAGAGAATTGAGGGTTGTGTTTGATTAAGAGGTTAGCAAATTCAACAATGGGAACGATGTTTCCAATTGCTGGTGTTGATACAAAAACTACCTCAAATTTAGTCATGATGATTGATGATTATGTGATGGATAGGATAGAGTCACTAGAGTGATCTATTATTAAGATGTAAATACATAAAAACAATTTTGTTGCGTGTGGTATGAATATTTTAGTATGTTTTGATATTTATATATCACTAGTCAAAGTCACACTAGGCATGTTTTATGTATTACCTTGTATGGTCTTTGTCCCAGTCAAAGTCATGCACATATAAATTAATTTATGTTAGGAATAATGTTTATTTAAAATTAATTCAAAATTAATAATTCACTATCAATTGAAAAAGCTAGCTGTCTTGAAATGAATTTTGAAATTAATAGGGTCAAGAAAATCAATATTCCTCTTTCCTCAAAAAAAAAAAAAGAAATCAATATTCCTCTGTTTTGAAATGAATTTAACAATTTTAGAAGAAAACTAGAAAATTTATAGAAGAAAAATAGGTAGGCATTTTGATTCAATTGACTGGAGTAGGATGATATTCAATTGAGTGTGGAAGTAGTAGTATTTTTTTTTTTTTGAGAGGATGGTAGTAGTGTTTTTTAGGTGAAGGATGGTAGTAGTAGCAGCTTTAGACATAAACCCACTTGAGTTTGTCTTGCAACGTTAATTTGGGACTTTGAGTGTATTTTTTTAAGGTTTCGGTTCGATTCTTTTCGACTTGATAGAATAATTTAGTTTTTTTTTTTTTAAAAAAGAAAGTAGTTTTAGACATTTTGGACATCATTGTCCACCATCACATAGGCACATACATAGTGCCATTCTCCCAAGCATGCTCAGAATAAAATTAAATGCAAGCACCAAGTTCCACTCCTTTATTGCATACAGTATGATTTATGAGTATTTATAACGTTGATTCTTCTCATGCATTGCAATTCAAACATACTCCCATTTTAGCATGACTTGGATATTTATCAAGGGACTTAAAATAATTGGAACAAAAGCAATCCTGAACATAAAATTAGACCGTTCCTTATCACTGACTGATGCCATTGCTAGTCATGCTTAAAATTCATCACCTTATCACAAAAATTATTATGCTGCTCTTAATTAACATTATCAACAAACACAATGCATAATGCTTTACAAAAAAGATTTAAATATTTGGTTTTTGTCACTGTAAATGAGAAATTATTCAGAAATTTCCTCTTTTCCAGTATTACGTGCACAACCTGGCTCTACTATTTGTCTTTGTGAGCTTAACTCAGCTCGTAGGGACAATGCATAATATATACAAGATCTGGGGTTCAAACCCCGACCACCACAAAAAAAAAACTGGCTCTACTATTTATACCGTGCGCTTCATATTCTAGGACATCATCTCCAACATTACTTTTACTGGCATGGACAATATTTGCCTTTCCGTGGGAATTAAACCTAGCTGTATATAGGTATAGAAGTTACAGTCATTATACCTGTAATTTAAAGGATTGTGTGAGGATTAATTTAAATGATCGCTGGAAATATTGTGTTTTACTTTTTTAACCTATGTTGTTATAGTACCGGCAATTGACTGCACCTAAGAGTAAAAAGAATTGAATATCTAATTATTAGTTTATTACCAATTGACCACAACTAAAACCTAACTATAGTACCAGCATTTGGCTGCACCTAAAAAAGTACTAATATTCAGTTGAAATGGAAATGGGATGGGATCATGACAATTTTCATAAAATGTGAATCAAATTAAGTTCAAAAATCGAGTAAATCCTAACTACTGTCTGATGGATAAAAACATAAAAAAAAAGTGTCACATGTACTATTTTCCATTGCTTTTTTTTTTTTATAAAAAAACTTGGGTTATTAAACTTATAGTAAATGTACATAAGCGGGTTGACCCGGGTTGAAGATCAAAACCGTGTAATGCATCAGTCACTTGTTTCCGTCGAGGAAACATTAAAAAACACTCAAAAGGAGCTCACAACTTCTCGTGAGGAGTATAGTGCTTTGGAGGAGAGTTACTCCAAATTGGAGTCGGAGTTGAATTCTCTTCGAATTGGTTGTAATGAGAAAGACGAGGAAATTCTCAAGCTGGAAGATGCCGCTTTTGATTGTTACGAGGATGGATTTGAGAATGCTCTTCAGCAGATTTGCGCACTTCACCCTGACTTTGATCTTTCTGGAGCAGATTCGAGTATGCGTGTCCTATTGGAGTCATTCTGCTCCATATTGTATTCTATTGGTGTCATTTTGCATTGTCAAGTGTCAACCAACTTGTTTCCATTGTGGATTGGAGTAGTGTACCTTATCTTTGTGATCATTTTCTTTGCAGACAAAATGCTCCATACATTTTCCATCTTCAAAATTTATGTTATACCAGGATTAAGAGTGAATCCAAACCAGCCATGCCTCGTAAGGAGAAAATTAACAGCATGGGAGTTGAGGAATCCTTGGAGGCAGTTCGTAACTATTCTCTCCGGTCAGCAGCTATTATCACTGAGGCTATCAAAACTTTTGAGACGGAGCGCTCCAAATTGGAGTCGGAGTTGAATTCTCTTCGAATTGATTGTAATGAGAAGCAGAAGGAAGTTCTCAAACTGGAAGGTGACGCTTATGATAGTTATGAGGATGGATTTGAGAATGCTCTTCAGCAGATTCGGGTACTTTACCCTGACATTGATCTTTCTGGAGCAGATTCGATGATGCGTGTCCTAAGAGGTCGGATTGTAGATCCTCTGGACAAAGCTCCTTTTGGTGTTGTTACAAGCGCTGGTTCACGTACACAAACTGAGCATTAAAGTTTGGTTGTTCGACTTGATTTGATATGTTCAACAACTATTTCTGTCTGTTTTCTTCTATGATTTTGAGTAGTGTGTTGTATTATTTGTAAGGTCACTTTTGGACCATCATCACTATGTTTATTGTAAACCATTTACTGTTCGCGACTCTTGTTCTTCTGTTGTACCGGAGCTGAGCTTGGTTTTACACTATTCTATTTGTTCCAATTATTGGTCTGTTTCAGCTTCTGTTTCTATATGCCAATGCAGGGTTTCAACACCACTTAGTTATTAAAAAGTAAAAAAAAAAAACGCAAAAAATATAATAGTTCTTTAAATTATTGTAACTTCTCATATAACCTGCAAAGAAATATTTTAAAACAAGTAACATAGACGAAACAAAATCAACAGAAAATTAATCTTAACAGCAAACAAACTAAAGAATCAAAAGGAAAATAAACTTACAAGGAAAATGCAACCTGTCACAAAAGGAAAAAATAGTTCTCATTGAGTGATTCATATAACCTGTCACAAATCACAATTAAGCTAGTGTGACAGTTGGTTATATAAAAATCATCCAACATAATATCATCTAAAGAGACACACTAAGAACATAATGCATACACTACTCCTGTATTGGCCCCTCAAGTGGAACCAGTGCATTATGAAAATTCATACACTCCAATCTTGGAACGAAAAGCAAGAAACTGAGTAAAAATGTGCAGAAATCATAGTTGCTGAGGACCCTAGTACCAGTCCCTATACGTGCACCCTCTATCATGGCTTCACAAATGGATAAAATGAAATTCTATTCGGTGGAAATGGTTGATCGGGGGAACAATTTAAATCAATGGAAAAAATCAGAGGAAATGTCGAAGAAAGATCATCCAACCGTTGATTATTGTTATCTTATTAAGCCTAACTTATGAAACTACAAAAACATTACTACTATACCCAACTGGTCATGCAAAATATGTGTGAAAATCACTTAATGATTTGGAGACTTCCATAAGCATTGGCCATTACACAAATAGTAGTACCATTGTAAAACAGAACAAATATTTTGTGTTAAATTTCTACAAATGCTTTCAAAGGAATTTAAAATAGGTATCAAGATTCAAAAGGGCCATAAATGTCTTATACAAAATGAGAACTAAACTGTAGCTCCAATAAGCCTCTTTTTCCCTTTCTTCCTACCATCCTGCCATAGACCATCAATATCACCAGATGTGCTTGAAACTGAGGTTGTGGTCCTATGATTATAAAAAGATGGCTAAATTGCTCTTTTAGTCCCTTAATTATTTTTTGGGTATCGCTTTGGTCCAATAATTAGTTTTTGGTCCGTTTGAGTCCTTTAAGTTCATCTCCCTCAAACATTTTAGTCCCTTAATTCTTCTCACTGGATTTCTATGTGAGAACAAGGAGTGATGCAACATGACAACAAAACAGGTTGAGGATGAAAGCATACTTTATCAGAGGTTGAAAGAAGGAAGTAAATCAGAAGCAAATTAGGACGCGGATGAGTTCACAAAGAATCATCAATCGAGGGCAGGAAACCCAAGAGGTTGACTAAATATTGGCTTTGAGTCTACTGTTTGGAATTAACTCAAGGAGTAATAAGGAAGGAATAATACCATGAATGTTACTTTGAAGAAGAGTTATTGAAAACCTGAGTGAAGTACCTATGTGCTCTAGGTGTTGAAGAAGTGATATCAATGCCTGTAGTTTATTAATGCTTCTGGTGTAAGAAATTCATCAAACAAGATAGGAAAAAAGACGAAGCCAAGTAGTATAGTAATCTTTTATGAGTAAGGTAAAAAATCGTCCAAGTGAAATAGATGAATACCTGCTATATTAATATTATGATCAATAGATGTAACACAACAACTGCAAGTAAAATGTAAAAGATATACTTGATGTGCAGATGTCACCACTAGTCAAAAAGGAGTAGCACCAATGAAAATGTGCCAAAAATTGTTATGTACGCAAGTTACATATAGGAATACAAGTGAGCAAAGCTTGACCTATTAGTTTGGGACCTATAAATAGAACCAGGACACATTTCATGTTTGGATTTAACTTCAAAGGTAGAATGTGTATCTTTTAACTCGATAATTGATTTTCAATCTCAAATGTGTTGTTCGATAATTGATAGTACATAAACATTTGTATGTTATGCTCATTTCTTGTTTCAATTTATTTTCTTGGAGCTAGCACTGTGTTCACAGAAGCAAAGATTATCACTTTGACCCTAAAGGTTTATGTGGAAAGATAAGAAGATTTTTTTGGGTAACCAACAGGGAGCTAAGGCTCCCAATCACTTAATATCCTCTAGGGGAATACAGCACATATTTGCCATAAGATACAGTTGAATGAAGTCAGGAAGCAAGCTTGATCCCATAGTAAATCCCCCATAGCTCTGGATGAATAACTGAACAGACACCAATAAAACCAGCAAACGCAGTTACGAAAATTCCACCGCTGTTCCTAAGAACTCCACCACATCCAGACTTCGCGTTTGTCCCAGAAACAGCACCATCACAGTTAAGAGTTACAATTACAAACCCGCTTGGTGGATGTTTCCACCCAATATTCTGGTCTTGATTCTTTGTTGTTTGCTTAACAGCAACCTCCTTTGAACTCAGCAGATGGACTATGCTTGCAGCCTGCGCTAAAATGTTACGATGGGGAACAATCTTAGAAAAAAATCACATAATTCCTTCCAAACCAGAGTTTATCGAGCACCACTCCAAACTGAGTACTCCATTGTGAATTTCCTAATTTCTTTTTATCAAAGTTAATATTTTACAATACCACTTTTTCCCTTTTTCCCTACTTGCTTTACCACTTCCATTCAATGTATTACAAGATGTAAAAGTTTGTAATACTAATCTTACATAAGTATTGGGGGAAAAACGATTTTGAAACCAAGTTTATGTGGTGGAATTTATTAAATGCTGACCCAATTTTGCCTGGTAATTATTTTCTTTTGATTTGGTAGTATGCTAAAGGTTGATAGAGCTGAATTAAATCTCACTTCAAATATAGTTCTAGGCTTTCTCACATTGTAATATAGTATTTACTTTTTTAGGAACAAAACTACATCGAAAGAAAAGTCACGATTTTGTCCATAAGTCCTAGCTCAACCGACAAAAATGCCAGAATTGCTAAGCCTGACACTGTGACCAAGCCTAACACTATGCCAGAAAAACTAGTTTGCAGTCATTGATTGAAAAATGAAAATGGTATGAATACAAGTATGCAACCAGTAGCGAAATGCAAACTAAATGCCAAACCAGTAGTGCAGTCAGTAATAGCAATCTCAAATTACAAGCAAAATACCAAACCATTATAGTTGCCAAATGCTAAACCACTTTGTGAAAGAGAGTTGCAACAAAAATTCACTAAAAGGAGTAACTAAAAAGTAATGTAAGCTAAGCTTGAAAGATTTCACTCCATTACAATAGTGGTGATACAAGACTCTCTTGGTAAACACGTAGTTTACGCACATAATTGCCACTATTAATACAAAGAGAATCCACCTTACCATTATTTAAGTTATAGAAGACAAACTTGTTACTTATCAGCAGAACAATATGATTTTCAAGAATCAGCACGGGTTCAATAAAATGAGGCGAGTGTTGTACATGATTCCATAATTGCTCATGAGGGATCATGATCAACCTAGTCCAGGATTTAGCAACTCCATATATTTTCATCAACCACAGAACCGAATGAGTTTTGTTCTCTTTACAAAACACATAAAGAAAGTTATTGGAAACACACAACCTAGGAATGTTGAAATTGACATCATCATGTTCAGGCAGCAACAATTCCTTATAAGTCTCCTTTTCAAGATCAAAGGAAATAATCACATTTTGATTAGAACTAACACCCTTTTTCAATATTACCCAATTCAAAGTGCCACTCACAAATATCCCACCCCATTCCACCCCAATGTCGGAGCCAGGGAAATTCGGAATGGTTTTCAAAGAATTCTCACCAAAAGTATAAATTTTGGTCACAAAATTTCCAAAACCAATACCATTATCAGTGAAACTTCTTACATGCACTAGCACCTTGTACTTGTCATTAACATGATCATAGCCAAATCCACGATATGTGATCATGCATTTATTATATTCATAACAATCAAGGGTGGGAAATTTTTTAGATTTCAATCTAACAGAAGGGTTCCACAATAGAACACAACCATGATTCATATCAAATAGACACAACAACCCATTGCAGGAACCAAAAATAGTAAAATCATGTTCTACGTCAAACTCAACAGCTTTTGCAGGTTCTTCTAATGAGTCATGGAACGATCCATCGTCGCATGACCAAAGAATCCGGAAAAATCGTTTCATGCTGAAGCTAACAGGTTTGGTAGGTTGTGATAGGTTTTCAAACAATGACTCAACAGGGAAAAATACGATCTGGTCATTGTTAAGAAGCTGTCTTTTTGAAGAGAATAAATGTTGGTGAGTTATACTTGAATTCATGGTTAAGCTCTGAAGGTGACATTTTGCGAAACAAGGATCAGAGATTAGGGTTTTCCATGATTTGCAAACGCATTTAAATTGCAGCAGGGATCTCACCGGAAGCCTCAAGAGGATCTGAAAGACGACATCATTCGGCAAGACAGGCAATGGTCGCCAGTGAAGTAAACCGTCACTCATTATGAGCTGTGAATTGTTTGCAGATGAGCGCAGTTTGATGGAGTAGAAAATATTGTCAATCTATTATCTATATGTATATAAAAAAACAACCATCTTTCAGCTTTTTGGGCTGGCTTATTCTTTCAAAAAAAATACGTAACAAACACAAAATAGATGAATATATTTTTACTTACTTTTTCATTATCTCAATTATACACTTAAACAACTTTTCCTATAATAAAGATTCCTATAATAAAGATCGTAGTGGTTCCATTAAAAAAAGAATATATTATACTTTTTTGTTATATTATCAGTGTCATTGAAATAAATAATCATGATTTTTTTTAAGGAAAATAAATAATCATAATTATTTTAGTTTGTTATAACTTGAAAGCAACAACATTTATATTTTTAGTTTTAATCTAAATCAAAATTTCATAAAAGAATACGATTAATAATTTTCAAACTCACGTGCCCGTCTTTTCACTAGTATATATAATAAAATAGGGGATTTTGGAATATTTTTTAAATTATTTCAATATACCCTTAAACAAATTATTATAGAATATTATATTGTTGGTTTTGTTGAAAAAGATAAGATTATATGTTATATTTGTTATATTATTTGTGTCATTGAAAAAGATAAACATGATTTATTGAGTTTGTTATAATTTAAAACTAACAAATATCTATATTTATTATTTTAATCAAAATTAAAATTTCAACCGTTCATAATTTACATGTTTTATTGTAATAAAAAAAGCCAAAAGAGAGATGGACAAGTGATAAGTGCTAGTTATTTTTTTAGGTGGAGTTTAATTGGGATAAAATTATTTTAAAATTTCTTTCAAAAATTAATATTAAAATTTAAAACTTGACTAATACCTATACTATATATAAAGAAAATAACCTCTTTCGTGAAAATTTTGGACTGCCTTTTTTGTTACTCTAATTATATCCTTGAACAAATTTTCTTATAATAATGATATATTAGTGATGAGATTAAAAAAGATAAGAATTTTTATTATATTTGTTATATTATTGTTGCCATTGAAAAGATAAATATGATATA
>Ga0228710_1001852_pt1 | contig 32573 bp, 16 predicted proteins | sample MedpolnodulmetaG_FD_177995 | JGI IMG/M metagenome (GOLD analysis project Ga0228710, IMG submission 177995) | Root nodule microbial communities from Medicago polymorpha collected in Santa Monica, California, United States - pink nodules | ecosystem: Host-associated > Plants > Roots > Nodule... | reverse complement strand
GTAGAGAAATAGGTAGGTAGGATTATTGGCTTAAAGCTTTTTTGCTTAGAAGTGGAAACATTTGGTGATATTTATAAACTAAGCACAAGGGCAGACTAAAAATATAGATTAAAAGATAAATAATCATATAGTATATGGTCAAACAGTGACAGCTTATTTTGAAAATGAAAACTAGTACGTGCTTAATTTTATATTTCTTGCGTGATATTAATTAATTTAAAAGCTTTATCTATGGTTGTCACAACGCTTAATATAGTTAAATTGAATGAAAATGAAAGTACAGGCTTAATTTTATATTTCTTGTGTGATATTCTTATAAAGCTTTTGACATTTTTAAATTAGTTTGTATGTTTTAGACTCTAATAGTCAAATATTTATTTATGAGGATCCGAAATGAATTTTAATGTAACTAATTCATAAGTTGAGAGTTTTGGAAAATCCATATTGTTATCTTTCCTTATAGAAAAACCATGTTACAAAACCAAAAATAGAAGAATATATCTTCACCAAACACCAGCCACGTTTTTTGTTGTTGGAGAAATCATGAAATATAAAAATGTAATGCTCACGTTTTTTATGTTGAGCACAGCAGTACTCAAGATCGTCATTTATTCTTTAGTGAAGGCACTGAAATTTGATCAACGTTGCTTTCTCCTATTTTTCTTCAGGTGAATATCACGGGTTATTAAAATAAAGGAAAGTGCTAACCTTTTTTTAAGCAGCAAATAGTATCCCGAGAAACTAGTTAAAAAAACAAATATAATATACATATATTTGAAATATGTAGTCAAAGTATTAAATGTGTAAAAAATGATATTTTTAATGTCAAATTTATCCTTTATTCTCCTTAACTAGTGTCACAGTGACACTAGTTAACATGTCCCAAATTTTTCTTTTTACTCTTTATTTAAAATAAAAGTTTGTTAATTGGACTTTTAACGATGAACTTGTTTGACTTCAAGAATTAACTTTCAAACTCATTTCGATTGGAACAAACATTCACACATTTATACATTATAAATGATTACACTCAAATACACATGCAATATCATATTTGATTAACAAATTATGGCTCTATTTTTGATGTTACATTAACACCTTAAATCAGTATATAAACTGTTGTGCTAAGATGTTATAATGTTGTTTGCACTTTTATTGCTTCCAATACAAATGTGCTTATTATTGTAGTTGTTTTGTCACTACCTAAGTTTGTGAGTAACAGCTCTGAATTGCTATTTATTTTTTTGTCAATAATGAAATCTTCAATTTTTCGCTATATGAAGATTGAAAAAAAAAAGAAAAAGAAAGATAGTATATGTTGAACACACAACCAACATAAATTTGGATGTCGATAAATGTCAAAATTACTTATTTTCACTTATATAATTTAAGACGTACTCGTTAACTTATTTGACAAGAAATCTAATGATAATCCCTCAATGCAATGTAAGTATTAGATAGCTAGATCATGTGTAATATTTCATGTGTTACAATCTTTTTCCAATGCATTTTTGTAGTATTGAAGGACCATGAATGAAGAGCAAGCTAAAAAGGCAAAGAAATTGAGTTGAGTAATTTCGCTAAGCGAGGAGATGTGCTAGCTTAGCGAATTAAGTCGGAAAGTGAAGTCTAGCAACATGGCACCATTCGCTGCAGCAGATTACAATTCACATAGAAAAGTATGACGGGTTAGTGACACACGTTGATGAGCTGAAAAAGATTTCAAGGTGAAGAAATGACAATTCACTCAGTGAGCATACAATCCGCTTAGCGACTTATCACTTAACTATATAAAGAAAAATTCAGTTCCGTTTGGAAATCTGTCACTATTTTAAAAGAAAGAAATGCATGGAGACTTTAGAAAACAAGGGTTTATCAAAGGTGGAGCATTGAATCTTGAAGCTTCAAGCATTCGATACAACATCATCTCATTTATATCTTTTTATGTAAGCTATCATCATAATGTGTAACTAAACTCCCATTTGCTGGAATTCGACGTAGTTAGTTACAATTTTGATGTAAATACTTGATTTGTTTTGTTACATCGATGATTCTATTCCGCACCTAATACTTTTTCGACGTTAAACTCATAAATTGATCATTTAATTAAAAAAGTGTTAGAGATAAATTTTGTATTTAAAAGACATAGAATGGAAATATTTACAGATGCTAGTTACGAGACATCGATTAGATTTAAAATTATACACATTATCATAACGTAATGTTATTTTATCGATTAACTGAGTGAAATATCGATAAAGAATGTTGCACAGGTTATGCAGTGAACAAGAAGCAGCTCCACCATTCTAGTTTGGATGAACTCGACGGATGTATTTGTAAGGATAGTTCGACACTAAAATTAGATGTTTTTAACAATTGTTAAGAGAAAACAAAATCTATTTACATGATGCTATTATCCAATTTTTCAAGGGCATATGCCATAAATTTGTGTTTGCCAATCTACTTTCTTTGTCAGTTTTGTTACCAAAGAGGTAAAAGAGTTACTTGGTAAAGTCACATGTTTTTTTTTTAGGATAGTAAAGTCACATGATTGATTTTTTATTTTCGTACATGAAAATCTAAACGATCGTGTAACACATTCTTTTATTTTAAAATTTAAATAAGTAATTTGTAAGTTAGATCAACATTCTTTTCAACCACTCAAATGGTTAATGAGTTCTACCAAAACGAATTGTTTAAAAGAATCTCAGTTCGATAATTAAAGAATAATTTTTGGTAAAAATTTACTTATCTCTTGGACGAACTCTATGTTACCATGACCCATATCCTTTAAGAACCGGAAGATTAAAACAAAAAATAATTGTTATTTTTAAAAACTAAAATAAAAAAAATCAACATGACTTTTTCTTAAAATCATTGTTTTCATTTATGAAATTTAGATATCATATTTTTTGGGACCATTTTATGCCTGGAATTTGCAAGAAGGCTAGTGTTGGTTTCATTGTGCGCGGAAACCTGCACAACATATCTGATCCTGACGAGGCATGTGACATCTAAGACTGATGAGAACGGGGAGTGACCGCTGATGCACGAAGCATGTTTAATATGCGACTTTTGACATGCTTCTAAGCAAAGAGCACATGAATGAATCAAATTTATAAGGGAATGAGATGAATCCTGATGCGGTCCAATTATGAAACTGTACAATTGAATAAAGACATACAAGAATTGATTGATGCTACCTATATTAACAAGATGCACATCTTTTCGAAAGTTTGTTCCATAAGAATCAAAACATGTCTTTTTATGTGAATTTGTTAACTTTTTGAAATTTTTAGTTAAAAATTAATGATAGAATGATAGTGGGAAGAAAAGTGTTAGAATTAATATTACATTAAGGTGTGATGCTTAACTCATTAAGCGTATGTGTAAATTTACGATGAGTTTGATAAAATTACGGTGATTAAATGTGATTTAAAAAAAAAAATAGTTTGCAACTTCACTGAAATTAGGGATGACAAAGCAGTCCAACCCGTCCCGCCCCGTCCCATCATTAACCCGCTAAAAAAGGGGTGGAGCGAGGCAGGCCAACTAGTGATGGCGGATTGAAAATCTCATCCGCCCCGTTTTATGGCGGGTTAGCGGGGTGCCCCGTCAATTTTTTTTATTTTTAAAATAATTGATAAATTCGCAAAAACGTGTAAAAATAACATAAAATTAAAGACCATTAAAAAAAAAATCAATATATAAAACTAAACTTCAAACATCCATGATCCACTAAAGCAAAAAGGAAACCATAAAACCTAAATGAAATAGTCTCAAATCCAACAACTCAAACAAAACTTGGATTCTATGTTTATATCCACACCAACAAAAATTAAACGAACAAAAAAACCATAAGGAAATACTCAAATCCAAAAACAAAACTTGGATTCAATGTCTAAATCCATACCAAAAAAAAAAGTAAATATTAAGCAATAACAATAAGTAGTCTTTAATTTTTTTCTTAAGCCCGACGCGTTAACCCGCCCCGTCACCACCCTGTTTTTCAGCGGGTTATGCGGGGCGGGCACCCTACAAATGACGGGTTCAAAATCTCAACCCACCCCGTCAAAATAGGGAGGCAAAACGGTCCAACCCGTTTTGCCATCCCTAACTGAAATCATGGTGTCCCTATGATTTCACCAAATCCAAACATTGTAATATCAACAAACCCACCGTAATATCACTAGTTGACGTAGAAGTGTAAAATAGTCTTGTTTTAGGGGTCAAACTGCATTCAATGATTAAAGTCTTTTTTCCTTTGATTCCCAAGGGAAGTGACCTGAAAATCCGGAATTCGTTCGGGAGGTATAAGTAAAGTCTAGTCAAGAATTGCTTCATCAAGAAATCGAACTCATAATTTAAAAACAATTTGTCAAATTTTTTTTTTTTTTTGAAATAAAACAGTTAGTAATTTGGCAGAGCTCATTAACCACTTGAATATAATTGCTCATAAAAGTTCATTTCATAAATTGATATGAAAATTTTTATTTCATAATTAATTGATAATTTGATATGACAAATATATATAATAATGAGATATTGTATAAATCTGTTAATCTATACAGAAGCATGATGAAAGCTATATTATACTATAGTTAACGTAGACACCAGTCATCATGATCTCGATCCTTACGAATGGCAAAAAAATTAAATTCAAGAACTTCAGCTCCAAGCTCAGTGATGGCTCTCTTTGGTCTCAATGATTCTCTGCAAAGAGGACAAGTGTGGTTTTTGAATCCAACCCATTTATCCAAACAATTTTTATGATACATATGATCACACCTTAATATTCTAATTTCATCTCCTTCTTCTATTTTGGAGAGACACACAACACATTCTACATCTTCATCTGAGCAAGTGGTAATGCATGTATTGTACATTTCTCCAATTATTGGAAAATGAGAATCATGAAGCTTATTATAGAAGGGATAATATATAAGGAAATCTAATACCCATTTTAGATGAGTGTATACCAGGCTTAAGTATTTCATGATCACGCTGAAGGTTTGAGGGTAGAGAAATAGGTAGGATTATTGGCTTAAACTTTTTTGCGATTGAATGAAGTGGAAACTTGTGGTGATATTTATAAACTAAGCTCAAGGGCAGAATGAAAATATAGATTAAAAGATAAATAAATCATATAGTATGGTCAAATAGTGACAGCTTATTTTGAAAATGAAAACTAGTACGTGCTTAATTTTATATTTCTTGTGTGATTGATATTAATTTAAAAACTTTAGATTAAATTTATATGTTTTAGACTCTAATATTTAATTTGTTTTCAGAAATAAATTTTTAACTAAACATTGAATATTATTGTAAGTACTTCGTAAAAAAAAAGAATATTAACGTAACTAACCATGCCATGCAATCTTTAAAAAGGCTGGCTAGAGAGTCGTTGACTTGTAATAAACCATGTGATTTTCATGTGACAAGACCAACACCATACCATAGCATACTAAAAAAAGAAAAATAATCGTCAGCAAACACCAGCCAGTTTCTTTTTGCGAAATCATGAAATATAAAAATGTACAATGCGGCCACGTTTCTTATGTACCGTGAGTTTTATTAAAGAAACGAAGTAAAGTTTTTTATTTCTTTAACGTCAAAATTTATTAATAATAAGTGTTTGTACAAGATATATAGAGATTGACGTCCTACACTATAAATAAAAGACATCATCATATATTCATCTCAAAAAAAAAAAGACATCTTATATAGGCGAAACACTAGAAAGAAAATCATAACAACACCGATACAAATATCATCTAAATTGAGGGTTATCATCAAAACCAATACGAAATCTAACTCCAAAATCAAGTCAACACCCTAGTCAAAATCAAACCTACCTTTCTTGCGAGTGACCACAACAATAAAATCTGATCTCCTATCGATTGCTGCTCACCATAACCCTAACAATAAACCATCCAACTGATAAAAATACCTAAAAACAAAACATCGACTTCTCATCACCACAAAAGTAAAGTATTCCTTAAAAAAAGAAATAAATTATAATATAAGAAAAGAAACATAAGACAATTCACTTGTGCATAAATAAGATTTTAGTGTGGATCTTTTACACGAGTACCTTACACAACTGATGTAAAACAATGGTGGTACTTTTGCAATTAAGTTTCCAAGGTCGTATTTGAGATAGAGCAAGGAGAGAGACCTTCCTAGGCCTCAAAAAAAGAAAAAAATGAGGGGCCCAACAAAAAAAATTGAGGGTTCATTAGGCAAAAAAAAAAAAAAAACTTAAAAGGAGGTGTTATTGTTAGTAATGAATTTAGTTCTTTGTTTACCCATTTATAATTTTTGTGATGTTACAAGGAGAGTTCAAATCCCTAGCCTTCCATCATCCCTAACTCTTTTGTCAAAAGAGATTTCGTCTAACAATTTTATGTATTAAGAAAGATATGATATAACATATTGATGTAAACATAATTATTAGTGACATTTGATATGTTTTATAAATATTTTCTAAACGTATAGTAAACACCATCATCTTCAAGCAAATTATTTTCACACTTTGAAAATTAATTTTTTTTACATACTCATTATCTATGACCAAATTGTATACGTCACAAAATCTCAGAAACATGCATGTAAGTTTCTCATATTGATAGCTACTTTAACTGATGTAAAAAATACTTTTTACATAAGGCATTAATTCAACCAATATAAAAACTATTTGATATAAAGTTTTTTATTTTACATCAATTAACATTTACCAACTAGATAAATTCAACAAATATAAAAACTATTAAAAGTAAAGTTTTTTACATCATTTAACAATTACCAACCAGTATAAAAACTTAGCCTGAGACATTACAAATGATGGTTTTTCTTTATGACATATGGAACTAGTAAAGAAAATTTGATACATATAAAATTAAATTTGTTGGAAAATTAGAGATTAATGTCTTAATGCATTATGAACTTGTTTATTTGTTGTTAATGCATTATGATTGGAGCATGTTATTATAGTCGTAATTTTGTTATTTTGTATAATGAACGTGTTTGTTATTTTAATGCAATATTACTTTTAATGGTTGATTTGACGTGCTATCTTTGTTTATTAGTATTAAGGGTAAAATAATGTATCAAGTGAGGCTCCACGTGCAACAAAAATAAAAAGTGTTAGTTAGTGTCGGCGGGCTGACTCTATAGAATTCAATTCACTTTTAAAATTGACTTTAATTAGCATCGGTAAGGCCGACTCTGACCTATATAGTTTTCTTTTTTGATGTTGACTTTAGCGTCAGTTAGGCCAACTCTATGTGATTTGATTGACCTTATAGATATTGGCTATAGTAGTCCGCTGAGAGTAAAGTTGGATTTTAACTCAGCTTAACCGACACTATATTAGCATCGGATGTTGGGAAGTCGACACTACCTAGTAGCTTCAAGTTTTTATCCATTTCCAGACGCTAATCGAACACTAAATCAGTGTTAGCGTCCGTTATGACCCTTCTAGCTTGGGTTTCTAACTGACACTAAAATGCAGGTATTTTGTAGTGGTTCCAAGCATCCACAATGGAGATACTCAATTTTGAGGTCTTAAACGGGTCTCACATGGACACATCATTTTTTTTATAATTTTTTAATAATAGTACCTAATAGATACTCAACCACTCCAATGGAGACCCTCTAACAAAAGGTATATATGGGTCCCACCAATAACATTAAAAAGTCAAGGTAAATTGCAATTGAAAAACAATAGTACAATGACAATGATTATTTTAAGCAAAAGTAATGAGGGATCCACTTAAGCATTGAGGTCTTAAGTGAATCCCTGTGTCTTAGAAGACCCTAAAAAAAATTCGACATTGGGGATACCTATTAGGTACCATGTCTTAAATGGTGAAGACCTCACAAATGTGAATACTCTGAGGAGCCTACACTGTCAGTGGGACCCCTTGATCACCCGTCTCATCCTCTCTCAAATAATCTTTGTAAGATGTTCATTGATTTTATAGGCAATGACCTATGAAGCTCGAATAACTCAAAATGAGAGAAGTGTGTTGAATACGTATCTGATATTAGTATCCTTAGGAAATTTATAGATATGTATTCTAGAAGTATCTAACATATTTATTATTATTAAATTAAAAATATATATGTTTGTGGTACTTCATAAATATTCATATGATACTTCTCGATACATATCTTAAAAGTATCCAATTTTTTTTTTATTGTTTTCAAGAAAATATAAGTTGGAATATGGTGGAGATACTTTGTAGATATGATTTGTTGGATACGTGATACAAAGAGTGACACATTGGTATCATTATGTTTTAAAACTCTATTTTACATATTTTTACATGTTTGTTTACAGATTACTTGTATATTTAAAACATACATCGTCGGAGCCTAATACTATTTTATTGATTAACTCAAGACATCGATAAAGAAGGTTGTAGAAGAAGCTACTCCACGATTCTAGTTTGGATGAACTCGATGAAGAAAGTCTTCTATAGACACATACCTAAATCAATATTTTTTGGACATACTCACGTAAAATCAACAAAATTAAACAAAAATTCAATTGGTATTATTTAGTTTTATCCTCTTTTAATTTTGTTGATTTCATGTGAGTATGCCTAAATAATATTGATTTGGGTATGTGTCCATGAAAGACTTTCTCTTTGTAAGGATAATCCGACATTCAATTACCGTAGTGGATAGCTTCTACAGTTAGATTGGAGTATATTATCATTCTCTCTCAAGGTACTGTCATTGGTTAACTAGAAGTTTTCTTTGTAAGTCTTGTTAACTAACTGGTAAAATAGTTAGTTAGTAAAGTCACATGATTGATTTTTTTGCTTTAGTATTTTATTTTTTTTTGAAGGAAATTTTTGCTTTAGTACATGAAATTCTAAACAATGACTTTTCTTAAAATCATTGTTTCATATATGAAACGGAGATATATTTTTGGGAATTGGTTTGTAGAGGCCACTAAGACCTTGGTGGGGGCCATTTTATGCCTGGAATTTGCTAGAAGGCCAGTGGAAACCTACACAACATATTTGATCCTTAAACTAAATCAAGGTCAATATTATAGAGTATTCTCATGTGGAAGTTTTAGTTTATATTTGTTCATATAAATAAATTATTTTAAAAGCTTGATGGCTGAGAATTGCACGCCATGGAGCAGAGATTCGCTTTTATGTTGAATAATGCAAAAAATGTTGTTTGGAGACGGAAGACATTGATATTTTAGGCTAATGAGGACGGAGAGTGATCGGCGATGCAGGTACAGGTGTAGAGAGATAATTATTACATCAAACTGCATAAAGACATACAAATATCCAGTTTAGGTAATTATTAAATTTTAGTTTTAGTTAAAATGGAAATATGGTCGTTGGAAAAATACTCATATGTTCACAAATATTTATGCACGTCACTTGAATATACACATAGGGATATATCTTTTACTTTTTTCAAAAATACATATTATTTAATTCTTTTTTTTTTCTTCCTACTTTTCTTAGGTATGTGTGTACGCTAGATAATATGCTCTAATGTTTGTGAACATGCAAGACTTTATCTATGGTTGTCACAACGTTTAATATAGTTAAAAATTCAAATGAGTCTTGTCATAATTTTTTGGCCCCCGGTTTAATAGTTTTTGGGATCCATCCTTGCGCAAATGCTTGAAGCATGTTCACTATGCGACTCCTGACATGCTTCTAGGCATATAGCACGTGAATGAATAAAATTCATATCGAAATAAGAGAGATCTTGATGTGGTTGGTATGAAACTATATTATTGAACAAGATTTGCGAGAATTGATTGATAATACATATATCAACAAGATGCATGTTTTTTTCTGAGAGTTTGTACCATGAGAATCATAACATGTATTTTTACTTGGATTTGTTAAAAAAAAAATTAAAAAAAATAGTTAAAAATTAATGGAGGAACAACCGTCAGAGGAAAAGTATCACAATTAATATTAGTTAAATTAAGGTGTCATACTTAGCTCATTAACTGTATATTTGAATTTACGATGAGTTTGACAAAATCATGACGAGCCATTGTAATTTTACAACTATAGTTTGTAACTTAAATAAAATTATGGCAAACACATTGTACTATCTAACATGCAAGAGTTGACGTGGAAGTGTAGAACAAACTTATTTAGGGGTCAAATTGCATTTTACGACTACAGATGTTTTCCCCTAAGGGAAAGGGAGCCTAGAATATGAAGTTCGATCGGGAGGTAAGTAAAGTCTGGCTAACAATTGTTTTACGCAAGAATCAAACTCAACTTTTTTTTAAAAATTCGTCCTTTGGTAGAACACATAATTCCACTTGATCTTAATTATTTGGTTACATAAAAGTTCATTTGATAAATTGATATGGAAATTTTCATTATGTAATCAATTGATAATTTTCAGTTAATTACAAGTGTTCACTAAGATAATTTGATATGACAAATATATATAATGAGATATCGTATAAATCTGTTAATCTATAGAAGCATGATGAAAGTTATATTATACTATACTCAACGTAGCCACCAATCATCATGATCTCGATCCTTACGAACGGCAAACAAATTAAATTCAAGAACTTCAGCTCCAAGCTCAGTGATGACTCTCTTTGGTCTCAATGATTCTCTGCAAAGAGGGCAAGTATGGTTTTTGAATCCAACCCATTTGTCCAAACAATTTTTATGATACATATGATCACACCTTAATACTCTAATTTCATCTCCTTCTTCTATTTTGGAGAGACACACAACACATTCTACATCTTCATCTGAGCAAGTGGTAATGCATGTATTGTACATTTCTCCAATTATTGGAAAATGAGAATCATGAAGCTTATTATTGAAGGGATAATATGTAAGGAAATCTAATACCCATTTTAGATGAGTGTATACTAGACTCAAGTATTTCATGATCATGATGAAGGTTTGGGGATAGAGAAATAGCTAGGTACGTAGGATTATTGGCTTAAAGCATTTTTGCTTAGAAGTGGAAACATTTGGTGATATTTATAAACTCAATTGAAGGATGGACTGAAAAGAAAAATAAGTCATATAGTAAGGTCAAGTAGTGACAGCTCAAGTAGTGTGATATTCTTAGAAGTTTGACATTTTAAAATTAGTTTGTAGGTTTTAAACTCTAATATTTCTATGAGAGAGAAAAAACACGTGATTTTAATGAGACAAAACCAAAACAACATAGCATACTAAAAATAGAAGAATATATCGTCATCAAACACCAGCCACGTGTTTTTGTTGAGAAATCATGCAATATAAAAATGTACTGCTCACGTATTTTTTACGTTGAGCACAGCAGTACTCACGATCATCATTGTTTCTTTAGTAATATTTTATCAATGTTATCCATTTGGGGTTCGCCTAGTGGTTGGTTTGAGATCTTGAAGTGTGCTCCTTTCAAGGTCTCAGGTTCGATTCCCCCTCTGGTACCAATTTCGTTGGGCAAGTCCATACATAGTTTTGCTCTGGCTGCAGGCGGTGGGATTGGTTCCCTCGGATAAGTCGGTCCTTGGATCGGATACCGAGTTTTAAAAAAATAAAAATATTTTATCAATGACATGACGGAGGATCATCAAACAGACCACCACTTTTTGATGGCTCAACCTACTATTTCTGGAAATGCAAGATGGAACTATTTCTAAGATCTCAAGACAATGACATGTGGTCAGTAATCACAGATGGAGACTTTGTTCCAAAGACCAAAGAAGGAACCATCAAAGAAAAGAGTGCATGGTCAAGATATGAAAAAGCTCAGGTATTGTTGAACTCTAAAGTTAGACTTTTCTTATCATGTGCACTAACCATGGAAGAAAGTGAAAGAGTTGATGAATGCAAGAATGTTAAAGAGGTATGAGATACTTTGAGAATACATCATGAAGGTACATCTCATGTCAAAGAAACTAGAATTGACATTGGAGTCAGAAAGTTTGAAGTCTTTGAAATGAGTGAGAATGAAACCATTGGTGAGATGTATGCCAGATTTACTACAATAGTAAATGAAATGAGATCTCTTGGAAAGGCATATTCCATTCATGAGAGAGTCCGAAAAATATTGAAATGTCTTCCAAGTATGTGGAGACCTATGGTCACTGCAATCACTCAAGCCAAAGATTTAAAATCTATGAACCTGGAAGATCTCATTGGTTCACTAAGAGCTCATGAAGTTGTACTTCAAGGAGACAAACCAGTGAAAAAGGTAAAATCACTTGTCTTGAAAGCCTCTCAGCAAACCTCATCAGTAACTGAAGATGATGTGCAAGAAACACAAGAAATAGAAGAAGCTGAAGATGAACTAGCACTAATCTCCAAAAGAATACAAAGAATGATGATGAGAAGAAATCAAATCAGAAAGAAATTTCCCAACTCAAACAACAACACCTGAACTGAAGCTGACAAGAGTCAGGTCACTTGTTTTTGATGCAACAAAACTGGACACTACAAAAGTGAATGTCCTAATATTAAAAAGGTGAAAAGAAAGCCACCCTTCAAGAAGAAAGCTAAGATCACTTGGGATGACATGGAAGAAACAGAACCACAAGAAGATGAGGAAGCTAACCTAAGTTTGATACCTCAAATAGATGACGAGGAAGAAGTCCTGCCTCAAGGTGCAAGAACAAAGCCATGGTACTTGGATAATGGTTGTTCTAGACACATGATAGGTAACAAAAATTGTTTTCTATCCTTTGAAAAGAAGGATGGAGGACTTGTGACATTGGGAAACAATGACAAAGGTAAAATTAGAGGTAAAAGTACTATAGGTAAACTTAACTCTGCTAAGATAGAAAATGTTCAGTATGTAGAAGGTTTAAAACACAATCTACTTATCATAAGTCAATTGTGTGATAGTGGGTTTGAAGTTATATTTAAACCTAACATATGTGAACTAAGACAAACCTCCTCTAACAAACTACTTTTCTCTAGATCAAGGAAAAAGAACTTATATGTTTTAGATTAAAATGATATGTCAACTGAATCATGTTTTATATCTCTTGAAAAAAGATAAATGGATTTGCCACAAAAGAGCTGGTCATATAAGTATGAAAACCATTGCTAAACTTTCCCAACTTGATCTAGTTAGAGGTTTGCCTAAAATTAGTTTTGAAAAGGACAAGATCTGTGAAGCTTGTGTTAAAGGAAAACAAGTCAAAAGTAGTATCAAAACAATTGAATTTATTTCAACTCAGAAACCTTTAGAGCTTTTTCATATTGATCTCTTTGGTGCAGTTCAAACTGCAAGTCTAACTGACAAAAGATATGGATTTGTTATTGTTGATGACTTTTCCAGATTTACATGAGTTCTATTTCTAAAACATAAAGATGAATCTTTTGAAGCATTTCAAAACTTTTGTAAAAGAGTTCAAAATGAAAAAAGTTCTAATATCATCACAGTAAGGAGTGATCATGGAGGTGAATTTGAAAATGCATCTTTCAAAACAATCTTTGATGAAAATGGTATTAAACATAATTTCTCTTGTGCAAGAACTCCACAACAAAATGGAGTTGTAGAATGAAAAAATAGAACTTTGCAAGAAATGGTTAGAACAATGTTAAATGAATCAAATGTTGAAGATTATTTTTGGGCTGAAGCTATAAATACTTCTTGTTACATTTTGAATAGAGTTTCAATAAGAAAGGTTCTTAATAAAACCCTATATGAACTCTGGAAAATATCAAACCTAGCATATCTTATTTTCACATATTTGGCTGCTATTGCTTCATTTTGAACAATAAAGAAAAATTGGATAAGTTTGATCCTAAATCAGATAAAGTTATCTTTATAGAATACTCTACAACTTCCAAAGGTTATAGAGTATACAATCTAAAAACCCAGACAGTTGAAATCAGTATGCATGTCATATTTGATGAATATGATGAACATTCTCAACCCAAAGAAAGTGAAGACACTGAAGTACCAACACTTCAGAATATTCCAAATCAAAACACTGTAAGTGCAGTAGAAAAGGAAGATGATCAGAGTGATCAGGATCTATCATTTCAAAGTCCACTAGAAGTTGGAGAATGGTAAGAGATCATCCTGCAGATCAAATCATTGAAAGTACAACTGATGGTGTAAGAACCAGAATGTCCTTCCAAGATAACAACATGGCAATGATCACTCAATTGGAACCCAAGTCAATCAATGAAGCTATTATTGATGACTCATGGATTGAGGCCATGAAGGAAGAACTTTCTCAGTTTGAAAGAAACAAAGTTTGTAATTTAGTTCCAAATAATCAAAGCAAAACCATCATTGGAACAAGATGAGTTTTCAGAAACAAGCTTGATGAAGAAGGTAAGGTTGTCAGAAACAAAGCAAGGCTAATTGCTCAAGGCTACAACCAACAAGAATGTATTGACTATGATGGGACCTTTGCACCAGTGGCAAGGTTAAAAGCTATCAGAATACTTCTTGCATATGCTGCACATAAAAGCATTAAACTTTTTTAAATGGATGTGAAAAGTGCATTTTTAAATGGTTTTCTAAATGAGGAAGTTTATGTGAGTCAACCTCCTGGCTTCATAAATGAAGAAAAACCAAATCACGTTTTTAAACTAACTAAATCACTTTATGGTCTTCAACATTCTTAATTGAAAATGGATTTTCAAGAGGAAAAATAGATACCACACTTTTTAGAAAAACTCATAACTCAGACTTACTCATTGTCCAAGTTTATGTAGATGACATCATTTTTTGTGCTACAAAAATTAAAATGTGTGAAGACTTTTCCAACCTCATGCAAAGTGAATTTGAGATGAGCATGATGGGTGAACTTGGTTTTTTCCTTGGTTTACAAATCAAACAACATCCAAATGGAATTTTCATAAGTCAAGAAAAGTATGTTAAAGACATTCTTAAGAAATACAAAATGAATTAGGCAAAAATCATGGTCACCCCCATGCATCCATCTTCAAGTTTAGATAGGGATGAGAATGGAAAATCTATTTCTGAAAAAGAATATAGAGGTATGATAGGATCATTATTGTATTTAACTGCTAGCAGACCAGATATAGTGTTTGCAGTAGGTTTATGTGCTAGATTTCAAACATGTGCAAAAGAATCACACTTAACTGCAGTTAAAAGGATTTTTAGATATCTAGTAGGTACTACTGATCTTGGCCTTTGGTATAGAAAATTTTCTAGTTTTGATCTTGTAGCCTATTGTGATGCTGATTATGCTGGAGACAAAGTTGAGAGAAAGAGTACAAATGGAACCTGTCAATTCTTGGGACAAGCATTGATTGGATGGTCTTGCAGAAAGCAAAACACCATTGCACTCTCCACAACTGAAGCTGAGTATGTGTCTGCAGCTAGTTGTTGCTCTCAAGTTTTGTGGATCAATAATCAGATGGAAGATTTTTCACTAAGGTACACAAATGTTCCTATTATGTGTGATAACACAAGTGCTATAAATCTTTCTAAAAATCCAATTCAGCATTCTAGGTCTAAACATATTGAAATTAAGCATCATTTCATTAGAGACCATGTTCAGAAAAAGAATATTGCATTAAACTTTGTTGATACAAACAACCAATTAGCTGACATTTTTACAAAACCATTAGTTGAGGATAGATTCAATTTTATTAAAGAAAAATTGTTAATCATGAAAAATCCTAACAAGGGTTGATTACTGAAGTACTAAGGGCCATAGACCAACCCCCTTGATGCTATCTGATCCTTATCAGAAAGTTTAAACAAAGTTCAAAATGTTTGCAAAAGTTCAGAATGTTTGCAAAGTTCAGAATGTTCACATAAGTTCAGAATGTTCACATCTGATAAAATTTTTCAAGAACTGTCCTTTTGAACAAGTTAAATATTTCATTTATAAAATGATTATTTGATTCATTAAAGAGGTCCTTCCATATCTCTAAGCATTTAATGCTACAACAAAATCAGTTTTTACACTGGCTAATAACTGTCAAACATTGTAAAACTGTCTAAACCATCTTTTCACCTTCCTCCTTTAACGGCTATCTTTTTCTCTTTCCTTCCTTTACCGTTTTCATTTCCTCTTTCCCATAAAAACTGTCCCCAACAACTCATTTCTTTTCTCAACTTTCACACGTTCTCTTCTATAAATCCAATCACCCTTTTTACTAACTCCTCACTTCAAATCTTACCTTTTCCCTTCTCTCTCCAAAATCTCAAAAACTCTGTTTTTTGGCTTAAGTTTTTTTTTTCTCCAATGGCTAGAACCAAAACCACTTCTCCCATTTCTGAAGATGATTCCACCCTTGTTGCTCGTTCTCAACCACCACCTCAAACCGCTGTTGATGAATCAAATTCATCTCCTCTGAACGAAACACCAATTCACACCATTCTTCTAGATGAAATCATCCCAATCACCAAACCCTCCAAAATCACCGAAACGTCCAAACCCAAGTTTAAAAAGGAAGTTATCAAACCTAAGGCTACTATGAAATCCTCAAGGATTATGTATGGATCATCGTCTTCCAAAACCAAAACGGTTTCTCACATTGATCTCACATAATCAGTAGAAAAGGAAGAAAGTGATGAAACACTCTCTGAGTTCATGAAAGCCGCAAAAGCCGAGTCCAAGAAGAAGCTTAAAGGAAAGACTCAAGTGATTGAAACTCCTCCAGTATCTGATACTTTATAAAAGAACTCAACTTCATCTGAAGAAGAAGAGAAAGAAGCTACTCCTCCAAAACATGGAAAAGGGAAGGATGTCAAACTGATTGCATCCTTGATAGAAGCTGAGAAGGAAGCAAAGCAATCTCAAAGACTAGTAAGCAAAGCAAAATATTTTGACTTTGTAGATCTTAAGAAAAAGAACTAGAACCAACGAGAATATACCGATTCTCAGGAATGGTCCAACTTTGTGTACCTCCAAGATCTCACCTTTGAAAATCTAGTAAGAGAGTTCTATAGCTCAATGAGAATCAAGGAGAAGAAGAAGGAAAAGATTCTCACCACCACTGTCAAGGGTGTAGAAATCAAAATCACCAAGGAATTTATCTCAAAAGCATTAAGAATTCCAAATGAAGGTAATGAATTCTTCTTTCCTTCATGGTTTCATGAAATGAAGGTTAATCGTAACAAACTCATAGTTGAGTACACCAAACCTGACCTCCCTTTCAACTCCACAAACCTGAAAGATGTTCCAAAGATACTTCATAACATGATTAGGCATACCCTGGTTCCTAAAAGTGGTACTTTTGAAGCAGTCATTGACACAAATCTCTGCATCATGTACCATCTCATAAAAAAGAAGAAGTTGAACCTCTGCTATATCATTCCTCAGCACATGATAGATTCATGTATGAACCCCAAACAATTAAATGCTGCCCTAGCTTATGGTATGCACATAACCCCCATACTTAGAGCTACTAAGGTTGATCTTGAAGGAGAAGATGGTGACTACACCTTCATGAGATTCACCTCAAAGACTCTTGCTCAACTTCACATAACTACCTCCAACATGCCATCTCCTGTGTCCTCAGAAGCAACTGGCTCTGTCAAGAGACACTCAGATCAGAAGGTTAAGAAGTCAAGGAAGAAGAGAAAACTTGAAAAAGTTAGGAACTTATCAAGCATTTAGAGAGAAGAGGAGGATAAAACTCCTGAAAAATAAGTCTCTAATGATGATATAGCTGACTCTCCACCAAAGGATGGTGAACCCACAGCTGTAGATCTCTTCCAAGAAGTTGCAGAACGTGCAAGAGAAATTCTTCAACAAAATGCAGATCAGAATGTTGAAGATTCTCAGAAAGAAGGTGAAGCTATTAGTCAAGGAAAAGTGATAGAAGAAGTTTTCTCTCATGAGAAAGAAGAAGAGATAACTCAAGATGCACCCTAGGTTGCTGCAACCTCTGAAATTGAACTTCAGAAAGTTGACTCAACTAGTAATACTGCAGTTCAAAATGTTGTTGTTTCAGCTACTGAACAACTTCAGAAAGTTGATGAAGTTGAAGAAACAGATGAAGAAGTTGATAATGATGTTGAAGAAGCATCTCAAGAAGATGATCAAGACATGCATGATGTGGCTGAAATTCTTGTCTCTCAAAGGATGAGTGAGGGACATGATGAAATGGACTCTCAAGAAATCAAGCAAGCTGAAAATCAAACTGACTTTGATCTAAATGTGGAGGATCCAAGCTCAGATTTGAATGTGTACCAAGATGCACAACTTGATAACAATGAAGAAGTGCTTCAGGAAAATCATGAAATGATTCAGGAAATTCAAGAAAATCCTGCAATCATAGTTCAGAATGTTCAGACAAGTGCTGCTGCTGAACCTAGTTTCCCTCAAATGAATGAAATGTCAGCTGACTCCATTCCTTAAGCATCAGGATCTCTACCTTCTGTTGAAGTTTTGCTCTTGAAATTAATATAAAGGAGAATCGAATATGAGATTTTGAGAGGAGAACACTTCAAGGTCTCAAGAAATACCATCGGACAAACCTAAGCGAATTCTCATGTGAAATTTTTAGTATATTGTTATTGCCATAAATTCTTCTAAAGGCGTGATGGCTAAGAATTGTGCGCCACATAACGAGATTCATCACAAGGCCTTTATATTGCATAATGCAAAAAATGTTGTTTCCATTTCTCAATCTCTTCCAATAAAATATGGTTTGGAGACGAGGGCATGTAACATCTAAGGCTGATGAGAATGGGGAGTGATCGGTGATGCACGAAACATGTTCAATATGAGATTCTTGACATGCTTCTAGGAAAAGAGCACATGAATGAATCAAATTCATAAGGGAATGAGAGGGATTCTGATGCGGTCCAAGTATGAAACTATATAGTTGAATAAAGACTTACGAGAATTGATTGATACTACCTACATTAACAAGATGCCATTTTATTCCGAAAGTTTGTACCAAAAGAATCGTAAGATGTCTTTTCATGTGGATTTGTTAACTTTTTCAAATTTTGTAGTTAAAAATTAATGGTAGAATAATAGTAGGAGGAAAAGTGTCAGAATTAATATTAAATTTAGGTGTTATGTTTAACTCATTAAGTGTATATTTGAATTTATGATAAGTTTGATGAAATCGCTGAGTAGTAGGAGAAAATTTTAATTTCAATAACTTGTAGGTCAATGTGATTTTACAAAAACTATAGTTTGCAACTTCACTAAAATCATGGTGTTGTTGTGATTTCATCAAATCCAAACATTGTAATTTCAGCAAACCCACCTTAATATCACTAGTTGACGTAGAAGTGTATAAAATTCATATATTAGGGGTCAAATTACATTCGACGATTAAAGCATTTTTTCCTCCGGTTCTCAGGGGGAAGGAGGCTTGGTAATCTAGAATTCGCTCGAGATGTAAGTAATGTCTAATCAAGATATTTTTCACCCAAGAATCAAACTCATATTTTTATTAACAATTTGTCATTTGGTGAAACTCATTAATCACTTGAACCTAATTGTTTGGTTAGATAAAAGTTTAATTTATAAATTGATATGAAAATTTTCATTTCATAATTAATTGATAATTCTCAATTATTACAAGATTCTGCTAAGATAATTTGATATGACAAATATATATAATAATGAGATATTGTATAAATCTGTTAATCTATACAGAAGCATGATGAAAGCTATATTATACTATACTTAACGTAGACACCAGTCATCATGATCTCGATCCTTACGAATGGCAAAAAAATTAAATTCAAGAACTTCAGCTCCAAGCTTAGTGATGGCTCTCTTTGGTCTCAATGATTCTCTGCAAAGAGGACAAGTGTGGTTTTTGAATCCAACCCATTTATCCAAACAATTTTTATGATACATATGATCACACCTTAATACTCTAATTTCATCTCCTTCTTCTATTTTGGAGAGACACACAACACATTCTACATCTTCATCTGAGCAAGTGGTAATGCATGTATTGTACATTTCTCCTATTATTGGAAAATGAGAATGATGGAGCTTATTATAGAAGGGATAATATATAAGGAAATCTAATACCCATTTTAGATGAGTGTATACTAGACTTAAGTATTTCATGATCATGATGAAGGTTTCGGGGTAGAGAAATAGGTAGGTAGGATTATTGGCTTAAAGCTTTTTTGCTTAGAAGTGGAAACATTTGGTGATATTTATAAACTAAGCACAAGGGCAGACTAAAAAATATAGATTAAAAGATAAATAATCATATAGTATGGTCAAACAGTGACAACTTATTTTGAAAATGAAAACTAGTACGTGCTTAATTTTTTATTTCTTGTGTGATAGTAATTAAAAATCTTTTGACATTTTAAAATAGATTGGTATTTTTTAGACTCTAATTTTTTTTTGTTGGATAAATTAGACTCTAATATTTAATTTGTATTCCGAAATTAATTTATAACTAAACATTGAATATTATTGTAAGTACTTCGTAAAAAAAAGAAGAAGATTAATGCAACTAACCATGCCATGCAATCTTTAAAAAGGCTAGCTAGGGAATTGTTGACTTGTGACAAACCATGTGATCTTTCCTTAAAAAAACCATGTGATTTTCATGTGCAAGACCAACAACATAGCATACTAAAGATTGAAAAATAATTGTCAGCAAACACTTGCCACGTTTCTTTTTGAGAAATCATGAAATATAAAAATGTACTCTATGGTCACGTTTCTTATATTGAGTGTTTATTTACAATAGTCGTCTTGTATAAAAAGCACAGCAGTACGATTAACAGTCATCAGTGTTTCTTGAGTCACACTTTCATATTCATTATAGTATTCCCAGATTTTTATTTTAGCTGTTACCAATCAGATTATTGTCTCCCTTGTTAGGATGCAAGAAATAAAATACAAGAAAAGAAATAAAATACAAGAAAAGAAACTTATGAGAATTCACTAGTGCAGAAATAAGATTTTACCGTGGATCTTTTACACTAGTTCATTACACAAGTGATGTAAAACAATGATGGTAATTTTGCGATTAAATCAAAGTTTTTTCATATTGATCTCTATTTTAAATAATGTAAAATATACTTTTACATAAGGTGATAATTTAACAAATATAAAAACTATTAGATATGAGCTTTTTTTCATCGATTAATTATTCCATCTAATATAAAAACTCAGTATGAGACGTTATAAATAATGGTCTTATGAAATTTCCTCATTAGTCCACGCTATCAATGGGACCTCTTTTCAACCCGTCTTATCCTACCTCACATTGATTCGTTAGCCACTCCTAAATAACCCTGTGGAAGACGTTCATTCATTTTATAGTTAGTGGTTTATGAAATTCGAATACTTAAAATGAGATAAGTAGATTGGATACATATCTAATATTCATATTCTATAAGGAGTGAATGAAACCAAAATCATTAAGCTATGTAGCAAAATTATAACTGAATTATAATACTGGAAAATGGCCATACCACTCTCTCTATTACAAGAAATTGGATTGAATCGATTCTCAAATTTTCACATTTCCCTTGTTCTCAATCTATTTCTCCTCTTGTACAACATGTGGGGCATGAGACTAGACCAGTCACTAAAGGCTTCCTTCAAAAACTTAGGAGTGATTTTTCAATTTTCTTTTTACACAAACAATATATACAAATGAAAGATGTATCCCAAAAACTTCTTTACCAGCATAGTTGGTCCCAGTTGAAAGGGCAGGATCTTTTGGTTTATGCATTACAACATGAAAACACATCAGCAATGTTGGGCAGTGCTGCTGTATGTTTATTGTATCCTCAGAAAATGAATGAAGAAAGTATTTCCTCCAATTCAACATAAATGAATAACCAGACGATACAAAAACATTTGTGATAAATAAGCTTAAGCTTTTAAAGTTATATCCAGAAGTATCAAAGATGTATCCGACCCAAACATACCAATCGATATTTTGTTTCAAGAAATAAAAATGGAGGATATTCTTCCTTGGATATGTATCTAGGAGTGTCATGTGTCTCACAGCTAGAATTCTAAATATCAATAGCAAAATACAAGGAAAGGAAATTTTGGGAAAGAAATGATGAGGTAAAGGCCAAATAAGTTTGAGGTATCATAAGGAAAAGAAAACAAACAATAATCTGTCATCTATAATTACAATGCAAACTAGAATTCTATTAGAATTGAAAATGAACATGTCAACTTAACCACTAAATGGAAGCTATAACATTAATTTCTACCTATGGTTTTCTGTAGTTGATTCAAATCTTCTCCACCAACTCCATTCAGATGGTAACTGCAAACTCACCGTCTTAGATATTTTGTTCCTCTGGCATCATCTTGAATGATATTGCAAAGGCTATGTGAAAAATCAGCTGGCCACAAAACCACATCATTACCACAAACAGCCATCTTTGCAAGATGATCTGCCGCTCTATTAGTTTCGCGCCACGAGTGAGAAATCCGAGACTCGTCAAACTTACTCAATAGTTTCCAAATTTCTTTCAAACAGGTTTCAGCTTTTGGACATTGTTGCATTTTATTGATTGTCTTAACAACACTCATGGAGTCTGACTCTACCCATATTGATTTTATCCCAAGACCTAAAGAGAGAACGAGGCCTCTCCATATAGCCCAAAGTTCCACCAAGAAAATATCTCCTTGAGGAGCTTTCGAGACAAATGCGCAAATTGGTTCACCCCGATAATCACGAAGCAGACCACCAAAACCAGCTGTTTCTTTATTTACAGAACCATCGGTATTTAGTTTTGTCCATCCAAATTCCGGCTTTTTCCATTCACACCATATTATGGATCTAGAAACTGGATTCAGAATGTTTGCAATTTGGTTGAGATTCTTAAGTAGAACCATTCCTTTAATTCTTTCCTGCGTAAAGGATAGAACATACGGTATATTCGTTGCATGTAACCCGACTCGAAGTTCTTTTTCCTTAGCCTTGTGTTGCTTCCCTTGAAGATGTGACCCTAAGCAATTTTCACTTGTAGTATTAATTTGACACAAAGCACAACTCCATTCCTTCTGGACTTTCTTTTTACTTGTATAATAAACGCTGTTTGTCTTGTTACAATCAGCTCCAAGATCATCTCTCCCCTGATGCAAACAACTTTCTTAGAAAGAAATATATCATATCTATTAGAAATATATCACATCTCTCCCTAAGTCTTGTTGTTTATGTCCTATGTGACACGATGATTAGCATTAATTGGTCTCCTTGTATGTGGTGATTACCATAACATCTATGTAAATCTGTGATACAAATTGAAAGCTTACTATCATATATTGTACGCTTCGTAAGATTTAAAATGATAAATGTGTATTTGGAGTTGATGGATACTGAGAAATCAAAAGCAGCAAAAAAAAAAAAAAAAGCCTTAAAATCATCATATGGGTTATCAGTATTATGTTTTAAACTGAGACAAAAACTTCCGAGACTAATACCTGATATACTAAAAGTTTCTTCTCTTGTAAATGAGTTGTAATAATTGTCTGGGCAGAGACTTCAACACTTTTGCTATTATCATTTGATTCTTCAACACTTTTGCTATTACCATCCGATTCTAAAAATGCTTTTCTGCCCGTATCTGATTCAGAAAGTATGTTTCTATCCTCATTCAATTCAAAATGTGTGATTTTCAGATTGAAGATGTTCATCGTCCATGCACATATGTTCCCAGTACAGTTGTGTTTTATTAAGAGCTTGTAGATGTATGGCGCAACACCAAAATAAGGTATTAACAAGAGGATAGTTGCCATGGCTTTCACATGAGACCACCATGGGAACCTGCAATAACAAAATCAAAATAAGGACTAATGACACAAGAACACTAAAACTAAGATATTCAAACAAAAACACCAGTGATGATGATTGTTCTGAGATATAGACAATGATGATTAGTTTTCATTCCTTTTTCTTTCACAACCCAGCTGCTCTTGACCCAAAATTGTTTTCGTTCCTTTTGATTTTGTGTCTAGTTTCTAATAATACATGTGCCTACTCAGACTCTTAACTTTATTTACATTAATACATTCAACTAAGTAGACGAGTTCAGAAATAGACTATAAAATGATCAAAAGCAATAGCAAAGGAAGCCAACATGCATGTGAATGCTACACTAAATTATGCAATGTCAGGATCAGTGTTATCCATTTCGGATGGCAGAAAGTAAAAAATCTGCGATTTTAAGCAGCCATAAAATGGCATGGGGCCACCATCCTTCACAAATTGGCAATGGTGGTTGTCAAAAAAACTGCCACCGCAATCCGCCATGGTGACCAATATTTGACAGCACTGGTCAAGACTTGGTATCTAGAAAAACATTCAAGTGGAACATCGCAAAATATCACCTACAACTACAAGCAAATAAAATAAAACTTAGAAGTAGAAGTAGCATCATTTCATTGACCAGGGTAGTAGTCAACCTCGCAGCAATCAAGTTCAAGAAGCTACTTATTAACTATTTCAAAAACAAAAGTTACTTATTAGTTGAATTCTGAACTTAATTTAATGATAAAGATAATTGTTGGGTTGTCAAGGGTGCACCAATAGGCTAATAACTAAAACTACAAAGAGACCACAACACGACACTACATCTCCATCCAAAACCTTCAAGACATTATTGCATATATATAAGTCACATCTATAAAATATCCTCTATTTTGCTTATTCTTAGTCAATGTGAGACTAACCCCTCATACTTGATTTTCAATAATAACAATAGCCAAATTGTATTGTTATAGTTAAAATTAAAATGATTACACATAACAATGATTCCTTGATATCACTTTTTAACATCCCCAATTCGATGTTAAAAGAGTAAACATTTTGGTACTATAGTCTCTCAGTGTATTAGAATTACAGAAATGTCCCTCAATATATCTTCTGTTAGTAATTATATGGACTAAAACGACTAACAAAACGTACATTTGAAGATCAACTTGACTAACAAAAGACGCGTTCGAGGATCAAATTGACAAACAAACGACACAATGTTTTGTTCTTTTAACAAATTCAAAAACTACAGTGACATAGCACGACACATTCAAGGACCAAAATGTTTGTTTACTCAGATTCTAAAATTTAACATTGGACATTTTCAGAGTACTTATAATTGGAATATAATAAAAGTAAAGTAATGAGACTTAGTATATAGAAAATAAAAACGTGAAGTGAAATTACCAACTAAATAAGACTGCAAATTCACGTTCGATAATCATAGAGAAAGCAAAGAGAACCCAAAAAACAAGGCATCGTTGATTACTGTAACGACAATCACTCTCCAACGTCCGAATAGAAACATATCTGCAACAAAACATCATATAACTTCACAATTCTTCTATTCATGAAAAATAAAAAAGCTAAAAATTACTTACAAAGGACAAAGCAAAGTAATCGGAGGCCTGCATGTAACAAAATTAAAAAAGTTGCAGTTATTACTAACTTGAAAGAATGGATAATGAAATAAAAAAGCAACATTATATTTTTAATATAAAAAAAAAATGAAAAGAAAAGAAAGAAAGAAGTGTTGGTATACCAGGAAAGGATGGTGAGTGATTTGGTTAAGATTGTATGAAGAGTTTCCCATTCCGAATCCATTTTTTTTTTCTTTTCACTCCAAAGTCTTAAATCTTAATGGTGAAGAAAGAAAGTAGAACTAAGCGCGTTGTTGTATTGTACGGAAAAAGAGAAGAGAAGACCATAAGTCAGTCAATACAATTTCCTTCCTTCTAATTTTGTTTGTGAGAGGTTGATATAATATTATAAACTTTTTTGCAAAATTTAATTAAAAAATATAAATTTTACATATAAGTTAAGTTTACTCAATAGAAGGAATCAAAAATGAAAATAATTTTTTTTATGATTAAAAATGGAAGAATTTTTTTAGAGAAATTAAAACAAAAATTAATATATTTCTAGAGATATTTAATCTTAAAAAGAAATTAGGTCTTCCATTTTTTATGAGCTTGTGTTGGGAAGTGGGGAAAAGACAATATAGAAAAGTTTAAACATAAGACTTATTTTTCTGGATCAAACTCCTCTAAAGTGAACAACTAATTTAAAGTGTAAAGTCGACAATATCAATAGTTAACTAACAAATTAAATGTATCCTTCAAAAAAACTAACAAATTAAATGTAGATATTGTTAACTAACAAATATAAAGGTAGATATTATATGTATATCATAATAAATTATGAGTTTGTTATAATAACAACATTTGGTTTTCTCACTTTACACTTTGTTTATATCATAGTAAATTATATATTTAGTTAGTCAAAGTCAATACTTATAACACACAGTATTGTGATTGAGTGTCCACATTAATATCATGTGTCGTAAATGTTGATTTTAACTAACAAAATGATTAATATGCACTTTTTTTTTCTTCGGGGAATTAATATGAACTTCAATAAAGAGATAAAAATGTGTTTAAGTTTTAATTTAACCTTAAATAAAATTGAACCATAAAAGGTGCATTTTGTTTGATTGTGTAAAATAATGCCTTCTAAAAATCAACTTAAAATAATGAATTTGATTGTGTAAAGCTTTACAGAACGCATGATACATCCAACGGATTATATTAAGTGAAAGTAACACTGGATTTCCCGCGTGAAAGACAGAGAATCAGTTTCCGTTACACTAGCGCCATTACCAGTGGCATTCCTTGAAATCAATCACCGAGCACACGCACCTCACGGAACGGATCTTCATTCTCATTCTCAATCACAAACCGAACCTTTTGGATCCATTCATTCATGATTTTTCTTCTCCCGTTTCAATTTCTCAATTATTCTTCTTCTGATTCAATCCACAACCAAGTTACATGAATACAAATTCAAATCCAAATCGTGTTCGTCTTTTCATTTTCTCCTTCGAATATGGAACCTTTTGCCTTTAATTTTCTCCTTCTCGTCTTGTTTTTATGTGTTGCAGTTGCGCTCACGTTCATGTAAGTTTTCAATTTCAGCGATGATTTTCGATTTTTTTTTTTGATGCAATTGAGTTCGTTTGTGATGTATTTTGTGATTAAATCAAGTGTTAGTTGATTAAATTGGAATTTTATATGATTGTTTTAGTTTTTAGGTTGAAATCAATTTGAATTATAAATGTGTTATTGGATTGTTGAGTGAGTGTGACTGAAGAGCAGTAGCACACTGATCAAAGGCGTGTCTGACACTGACGCATGTGATTATATTGAAATATGTCATTTTCTCAAATTACTATCGGTAGTGTGGTGTCCGTGTTTGTGTATGTGTTTTATAGCATGGTATGCTATCATCATTTTAAGTGTGAAAAAAAAAAAGTGACACGAATCATCAGTGGTATGTAATTCAACAACAAATTTTGAAAGTGGCAATATCCCTATAAGGACACTAACTCCAATTAGGTTAACTTTTAGTTTCTGTCAAATCATATTGCAATAGTGGACAAGTTTACTTGACAGCGAAAAAAGAATGATTTTCCAAATGTTAAATATGTGCATAATTGTACATAGATGGTTTGCATTTTATAGGTTACTGCTATTAATAAAAATGTAAATGACAAAATCTTCTGTATAATGAAGCACCCATTAATCCTTTAGTTAGAACGCCTTCAAGCTCTATAGCACCGACACTTCTGATCGAAGACGTGTCTGGTGTTGTCTGACATGTGTCAGTGTCCGCGTCGGGTGTCTCTGCTTCATAGATACTATGCTTTATGATTTAATGTTATGTTATGTTGCCTTTACTTTATTTTTATTAAAATTAGTGTTTTGTGCTTTAAAGACTTGTGGTGTTTGAACAATGTTGATTCTTTGTGTTTTTGGTGTAGATCCTCGGTATCCAGAAATCATATTGGACCCGGACTAACCCTGTTACTTGACTCTGATTGTACATGTTATTACAGATTTTTTCACGCATTGTTGTCTTGGATTTTGAGCCGTATTTTGTCTGCATCTGTTGGATTTTGTGTTGGTGGATGCAACAGTTTACGAGATGTGGTTGTGAAATTTAAAAAGGTTTTTCTTTGCCTTTATTCACTGCTTTATTTCAAAGTTTAGTATGGCACATTCAGCCCAAAGCTGGATATAATAAAATTCACTCATTGATTTAATGACCAAATTTTCCCCATGAGATTATCTACACATTTCATAATAGAGCAACTTGGTACTACTGAGTCCCACCATATAAGCTTTTAGGGAATAAAAACTGACTTTGACTAATTACCTAAATGGGCTAATGAAAATTTTCCCTCAGTTTCTGAAACCTATGGTACTGGAACTTAGTTCAACTGATCTGGTTTTCTTAATACACCCATTCTATATATCACAGTCAAATTCTTTGCTTTTATTCTAGTGAAATTCCATATTTGTGTCTCTAAGATTCCATGGCAATGTATTCTGTTGATTTATGGCATGTACAGGGTCCTACTGAATCTGTATCTATTGGTGAAATTAAACTCAGCTTATGCCATTCCTCTGTCGAAGCTGGTGTGGATTCTCGTTCTTGGAATCCAAAGTTGCAACTATTAATATGCGACTTAGAAGTTGTTACCAGGCCTACAAATAAAAGCCCTGCAAATAAAAGCCATGCGAAGAAGAAAACTCAGAAATCCAAAACTCGTTCTTTAGGAAAGGGAAAATGGAAGACTATTGTCAATATTGCAAGATATTTTTCTTTTTCTTTGACAGGGCTAGTTGTAAAGGTATGAATCTCTATATCATTGTAATTTTCATCTTGTATGGAGAAACATGCTGATTTTAATACTGTTATTTTTGCTATCATTGTCCCTATTTGGAAGCATGTTTTACTTTGTATTATTGTACAATTACTGTTGAGATATGGAAATTTGTATGATATTTAATTCGTATTTATTGTGATAGTCTATCCTAGGATATTTGCTGTAGAATGGTGAATAGGAAGTTAGGATCATATCTTTAGATTTGGCTTGATTTAAGGCTCGCCTTGTATCTATATATAAACTCCGAACATTTTCTACAGAATCATTAATCAGAAATACAATTTCCTCTTATCTCAATTATTACAATTGTGCAGAGGTAACTTACATTATACAGACTTGGGGCAATAGCTACCTGCCTAAAATAGGGCTGTATTATGGGAAGACCATCTGTCCTAACAGAGAAAATGAAGCAAAAATCTGTCACAATTTAAACATAAATATTGTTTGACAATTGCACAAATACTCAATGATATGTAATAATAGATTAGAAAGTTATTCAAATGTATTGATTATTGTGAGAATACATAGTATAATGCAACATATGTACTTATATTTTGACATTAATTTGTATTTATTTTGTTTATGTTGCTAGTGGGATCTTTTAAAAAAAAATTGTTCCTAGTGGTACTGGGATACTGTTAGAAAATCTTCTCTGGGTCCCTGAGAGTATTTTGATTGTTGCAGACACCTAAAAGTAGTGTTGGGATCGGGAAGTTGAATGTTGATATATCTAAAGGTGGTGGACCAGAGTCAAATTTGCTTGTTAGTGTACAGATATTACCCATTGTCGTTCACATTGGTGATCCTCAAGTTAGTCGTGATCTATTATCGAAATTCAGTGGTGGAGGATGCAGTGTTTCTAGCCAGGCATCTGTTGCTCCTAGAGAAAAGTCTTCTGCTCCTTTTATCTGTGAAAAATTCTCCGTTTCATGTGAATTTGGTCATTATAGGTATTTTTCTTCCAATTATACATTTTTTATAATGCTAATCTTGCACTTGTTGAGTCTTTGTTGAAGAGGAAATGGACCTGTATGCGAAATGTTCACAAACTGACAAGCTGTATGTATGGTGTAAACCTTATGACTCAAAGCAGTTAGAGATTTTACGGGAGAAACTTCAACTATAATGGGAGATTCCAGTATACACATGGTGCACCTCTTTATTGTGAACTGAACTAGTGGAAAGAGGCTTTTAGTTTGACAAATATTGCATGGTCTCTGGACCCAAGTATGAAAGTTCCAAATCAACTATTACTTTATTTTGGTTTAGTTCACAATTCCGAAGGCACTTGATGTGTACCTCTGGATTTTTCAATTCAAGGGATCTGTCAAGTGGAACTTGCGTCTTAATTTTTATATTTATATCAGATTATCTGTTGATTTCCCCTTAAAACAGGCCTCTTTTTATTGTACTTGGTTTCCTTTTTGCAGTTTCTCTAGACATCCTTGAGTTTCAATTTTCAACGGAATTTTTTTTTTGTTCTTTGTTTTATGCCATGTTGCAGTAGGGTTACTTGACTTAGATACTCTTATTCTTTCCTGGATTTCATTTTTTACTCTTCTATGGCTTCTAAGTTGTGCTTTGTCTGTTCTTTTTGGACAGGGAAGTGGGTATTGTTATTAAGAATGTAGATATATCCTGTGGCGAAGTTACTGTGAATTTGAATGAGCGGTTGCTTGTAAAAAGAAAGAGGTCATCAGAATCTCCATCTGTCTCTGATAGAAGTATAGGGTCAAATGTTGATCATACGAGCACAAAACCGTCTTTAACGAAGGAAGAAAAACTAGCACGCTACAGTTCTTTGTTTCCTGAGAAGGTTTGAAATTTAAACTTAATTAGCTTTTCTAACCATCATATATTACTTCCCGAGGCTTAGAGCAATGGTAATGTTGTTGCCCTGTGAATGGGCGGTCATGTGTTTTTGTCACAACCTTTACCCAATTTTAACCAATTTGCGTGTTACATTGGACTTTGGGTGCCTTGTTGACGATTTTAGTTTTTCAAGGAGCTTTCGATTTCTTCAGAACACTGGCATCTTACTTTGGGAATAGACATTCTTGTGAATCTCTCTGAATATCAAGATTGTGCTATTGGTATTTTTGGTTTTATTTGGGTAATTTAACTTTTTTTTGACTAAAAATTTGGGTAATTTAACTTAGAAGCCCAAGATCCTAATCAAAGTGTTTTCCTTTTGTGGTGCTTAATTGGACAATCTGTGTTATATTTTCCTGAATGTATTTAACCAAAAGCCTATTAAAATTTATCAATTAGTATTAATTTCAGCTGTGGAATAATACTTGGTATTGATAGGTTGGCTTCAATCTACCAAAGCTGAATGTGAGTTTTGAGCATTGCGAATATGGTCTTTCTGTTGAAAATTACATCACTGGTATCCAATTTAATAGCATCAAATCACGCTCCAACAAGGATATTGGGGAGAGTGCACGACTTCATATTAAACTGGAGTTCAGAGAAATTCATGTATAGTGTGTTCGTTGATCTATTGAAGCTCTTGTTTTAAGATTTCCCCTTTTCCAGTTTGCTTCTTGCTGACAAATTTTATTTTGTACCCATTGAAATTATAGCTTCTTAGAGAAGCTGACGCTTCCATCCTGGAGATAACAAAGGTGAATCTGGTCTCCTTTGTGTATGTCCCAGTTCAGGTAAGTTGTTTGAAATCAACATACAGCACCTTTGTATCTAAATTATTTGTATCTTAGTGTTCACTAGACCTTGGGAACTTGGGCTTATTTGTATCTGGCCTCCCCTTGTCTGCTTCTACTGAATGATTCCTTATTATCCAACTATGATTTGTTTCTATTGTAGCATTAAGTGCACTTGACAGAGAAATATAATCTATTCACTTCTATTAAAGCCATGAAAGGTAGTCATTGGTCCAAGCATCTAGAACTCACTCCAGATTTAATTCACTAAATTGATGAATAAGGAATTTTATAAAAAAAGTCACTGCAGAGCAGTGGAAGAATATAAGTGAACTGAAAGATCTCCAACAAGTCATTATTAGTATTTTTCCTTCAGTGCGATTCTCTCCTAATTGCTGAATTTTGGCTGCACTACAGTCTCCAACACCTTCATTGTGTCTGGTGTGAAGGGATGGATTTAGTCCCACATGGAATAGATATATGGCCTACGTAGTGTTTATAAAGCTTGCACAGTTCTCACCTTACAAACCTGTTTTGTAAGGGTTAGGCCCAACCCTTATTCTAGACATCTACTTATTTATTATTTAACAGACAAAGGCAATGCCATATGAAATATGAATGTAGATTGATTATAGAAAACGAGCATAATTGTCATAATCTCCCAAATTGAAGCTGTGTGGGTAGCTAATCTAACCAAATGAGTTTTCAAGCAGTTAAAGGCAAGGCTCAATATTCTGCTTTGACATTTGATCTTGTGATCGTATTTTATTTTGTAGTCTTTCAGGATATCATATCACCCTCAATGATTACATACCCATCCATTTTTTGACTATTAAAAGAAAACAAGTGATCCTTAACGTAAGTCCTGTGGTAGGGTTCCTTCGATATATTTTTGGATGTGAACCATGACATCCTGATGATCCTTATGTTGGGTGTTAAAAAATGTACCAATTTTTTTTTCTATTGTATTGGCAGTTCCATAGGTATTCAAAGCAGTAGTGAATATTTTACAAGATTGCTTAGGACATGTTGATTATAGTCATATATATCATTATTCTCTATTTATTATCATTGATATAATTTCTTTAGTTTTTATATTTTTCCTTTCTTGAGAGATTTTCTCGCATATAAACTTCTACAACCTCATTGTGATATACATGTTATTCACTCGAAATTATTCAAGTGGAAAGAAGCCTGGATAGAGGAAAAGATTCCTAAGCCATTTATTTAGTTGAACTATTTTATTATATTGTCCATTTGGTCTTTTTTTTTTTT
>Ga0228710_1001851_pt1 | contig 32573 bp, 22 predicted proteins | sample MedpolnodulmetaG_FD_177995 | JGI IMG/M metagenome (GOLD analysis project Ga0228710, IMG submission 177995) | Root nodule microbial communities from Medicago polymorpha collected in Santa Monica, California, United States - pink nodules | ecosystem: Host-associated > Plants > Roots > Nodule... | reverse complement strand
ATTTGTGTACATAATATAATATATTTTGGTACTCAATTGAGATATTTTTGTACTAGATCTAATATGTGAATTACTTAACGTCAAAGTAATGTATTACTTGTTCCCAATGTTTCTCACTTAATAGTTGTGAATTTTCATTATAAATAGAGAGCTCACACAATGCATTCTACACACCGAAAATTCACAGTTGATGCTTCCTGTGCTTGTCTTCTCTTCTTCCTCCATCAATTGTCGTGTGAACACAACAAAAGTGACTTCCCATCCACAACCCTAAACGAACCCCTCTTCCTTCACTTGCTTATATATCTTCTTCAAGCCTTCTCTCTCCATGGCTTGATGTTTAAGACATTTGTTAACGTTACACTATAATTCTATAAACAAAATCTATGGTACTTTCATCTGCCTCTGCAACTACCATAATCCATACATGGAGAATTCTTCTTATGCAGCTGAAGATACCAAGAGTTGTCCATGTGGTCACTGACGACCCAATCAAGATAAAAAATTTCGTCAACTTGTTGAACAATATGATGCTCAAAATTGGAATTCCATTGATGAAAAACTCCAAGGAAGATCAGGTATGTATCATGTAATATTAATTAAAGCTTTATTATTAATTGACTGATTAGCTTCCTTATTTAATTTTCAAATTCATAGTAAAATTCATATAGTTGATTATTATGATCTCTTAAATTCATCTTGTACTCAACTGATAAAGTCTTTCATCAATTAATTATCTTAAATACTTCTGCAACAAAAGCCTGATAATCTGATCTGGTTAAACTCTAGCAAAGGTGACTTAACCTTCAAAGACGCTTACCTTCACAAAGCTCCTCCTGGTCAGAATATTCACTGGGCTAAGATAATTTGGTCACAGGATGTTCCCCCTTCAAAATCTCTAACTGTTTGGAGAATAATGCATAACAAATTGCCTACTGATGAGAATCTCTCCATCAGAGGATGTTACATTCCCTCAATATGTAATTGTTGCCATGCAAATATTGAAACATCGTCTCACTTGTTTTTTGAATGTCCCTACGCCTCAAAGTTGTGGAATTGGCTTGCTTCTGTTTTAAACATGAACCTCCAGTTTACTTCCTATGATGATGTGTGGAAGATTTGTGATAGAAATTGGTCATCTCAATGCAAGGTGGTGGTCAAGGCTAGTCTCATCAACATTTTCAGCACCATTTGGTATGTAAGAAACCAAGCCAGATTCAATGATAAAGCTATTAACTGGAGAACAGCTATAAATCTCATTATCTCAAGTGTAGCCTTGTCAGGTAACCTCTCAAGAACCTCTGGTCATTGCTCTATTCAAGATTTTTCTATTCTGAAGCATTTCAACATAAAAGTTCACCCTCCTGATGCGCCATTGATCAAAGAAGTTATTTGGTCCCCTCCAAATAATAATTGGATCAAGTGCAATACAGATGGTGCATCAATTGCTAACCAAATGCAATCAGCCTGTGGGGGCATATTTCGAAATTCAAATTCTGATGGCTTAGGTTGCTTTGCTAGCAATTTAGGGCCTGGTTCAACAATTTTAGCAGAATTTTGTGCAGCCATGACTGCCATAGAGATTGCAGATGAGAAAGGTTGGAGGAATTTTTGGTTAGAAACAGATTCCAAAATAGTTATGCTTGCTTTCTCCTCCTCTTTTGTAGTTCCTTGGTGCATAAGGAACAAATGGGCTAACTATTTATACAAAACCAGATTAATGAACTTTATTGTTAGTCACATATATAGGGAAGGAAACACTTGTGCGGACTCTCTTGCTAATATTGGCTTAACAATCAGTGACACATTGTGGTGGGATAGTGCTCCTCTTGGAATTGGGCAGGACTTGATTAGAAACAAGTTAGGACTTCCTAACTATAGATTTGTAAACCGTTAAGGATTGACTTTGGTTTGGTCCTCCAATCTTATTATCTTTTTGTACTATTTTCGTGTAATATAATATTTTGGTGATGCTTTACATCACCTGTTTATAAAAAGTAAAATAAAAAAGTGTTTAATATTAGACAAACTCATGCCTTTGAGTGTGACAGCGAATCTTTCAATTACCCGCAGTTTAATAAGAACACACTCATAAAATAAATTTTTATTTCTTTTTAAGTTTACGATTGTCTTCTAATTTATTCCAATCTTAATTATTTAAGCGATAAAAAAGAATTTATTAATTTATTTGTTTATTTTCTGAGTTGTTATTTATCCATTAGTAAGTTATTGTACTTCCTCTGTCAATTGTATGATATATTAACGGTATTTGTAAAAGGAAAATTATATTTGGACACTCATATAATTCACACACCTTGATAGAGAGAAAAATAGTAAGGGTAGTGATTAGTTTTTTTGTTGATGTTGGCGTAATATGTAGCTAATGTTGCAAAGAGAGATATAGAGAGAAAAAAATGTTAAATCAGTGCTGAGAATTTAGAGGTGTCCAAATAAAAAGTTATAAAATAAAAGTTACTTACAATTGTGTGTGCAACAATGAAGGAAAAAATAATATCAATAATATATTAACCAACACAAACAAATAGATCTCTTATACTTTAAATTGATAATGATTTGAAGGTTTTTACATTTAATCATTCTGCAGGAGATCAGAAACACCATTATAAAATGCATGTGCATAATTTAAAAAAAAAATCCCTCACAAGAAAATAAATGAAAAAATATGAACAAAAATGAGCATTTTCTTCTCTTCAATAAACTTCTACTATTAATGTTACATACAATAATTGATACATATTATTAGAAAGAAATACATATTATCGATTAAAAAAAGAAAAAGAAATTCACATTAAAGAGTGACACGTTATAAACAACACCCTCCTTAAGTTGTTTTTAAAATCTGTAAATCAGGGTCTTCTTATCAATTACATGTATTTTGTTACCCTGCATATATACATTAAATTGAAAAGCTTGTAGTGCAAATATTAACAAAATAAAACACACACAAAAAGACATAATATATTTTAATCAACCTCAAGATCTTGCAAAATCAACTTGAGTGAGTGGGATTTCTAAAGATTCGAGAACTCGAGCACAAGCCACATTCTCACAACCCTTACAATCAACACCAAATTGCGGGCATTTTTAGTAATATCAGAAATCAAGACATTTTTAGAATTAACATCCATTTAAAAATAAAAATAAAAAAAAGAAGAAAAGGAAACCAAATTAAAAAATACGTTTTGAAAGCTTGTTTTTTCTGAAAAAAGAGACAAAAGAAAGATGTGATGGAAAGTGATTGAAGAAGCAGCCTTTTTTGAGGGAAAAGTAACTTATTTCATTTCATCTAAAATACTAGAATGAAACAATCGGGAGGATGGAAGAAAATACTGGGACTAGCATGTAATATAGACGCTCGAGCAAGGTTATGAGCGACTATGTTAACTTGTCTCCTAACATAAGCTAGAGCATAACTAGCATTAGACAAAAGCAAAGTCCTACAATTAGAGAGTAAACTTCCTAGTTCATTCATATAGGAGCTATTATTAAGGACTGCATTCACAACTAGTTGACAATCACTTTCGAATACAACCCGATTCAGGCCAAGGTTAAGAGCAACTTGGAGGGCTTGTTGTAGAGCGGTAGCTTCACACTCAGCTGCGGTTGTAACAGAAGGAAATATCATTGAGTTAGCTTGGATAAGATGTCCAAGGATGTCTCGAAAACAGATACAAACACCAAATTTTCCTTCAGCTTCGAAAATGGCACAATCAACTTTACACTTGATCCAATCTGCCTATTGTTTAGACCAAACTGGAGTATCAAACTGCACACCATTGTTGAGATGGTGGCACCACATGTAATCGTGAACCGTATCCAGGGCTAGGACACAAGATGCATGTGCATTAATAGGTTTTTGCTCCCATAAACATGCATTACGCGTGCGCCAAAGACTCCATAAAATAGCGACAAATCTAGCACGATTGTCCACTTCAAGCGCTATAAGAATGGCAAAGATAATAGATGAAAAACTACCGCTAGACATCATGTATGACTCTATCTTGCCCCAAAAATTTTCCTCTTTCCAACAATCAGTAGCAAACTTGCAATGCATAAACATGTGCATTTCATCTTCCAGGTAATTATTACAAACCACACAAGTAGACTGGCAATGGACTCCACGAATTTGCAGATTAGACCTCGTGGGTAAGCAACTACGAAGAAATCTCCATAAAAAAGTTTAATTGTAAGCGGAACACGCAATGACCATATCAACTTCCAATCACCAGACACATGATAGTTTGACCTTTGGTTTGAAGTACTCAAACACATCTTGTAGGCATATTTGATTGTGTATGAGCCATTATGAGTTCGAGAGTGCAAAGGCAACTTACAAATATCGAATGTGTCTTGTGTGTTCATAATAGAAGCAATAAAGTCTTGATTCCAAGTGTTGGTTGTTGGATTGAAAAGCTAAGAAAGACTCATGTTGAGAAGATTGCTTTGTGGGATTGAGGAAGGCCGCAAATTTTGACGAGTGTGGATCCATGGGTCTTTCTAGACATTAATATCATTATCATCGCCGATTTTCCATCTATAACCAAGAGATAACATCAGAATAGTGCTCCAGATACTCCTCCATGAAACTTGGACTATGACCAATATTGGCACCCAAAAAACCGCTTCTAGGGAAATATTTAGCTTTGAGAAATTTAGTGAGGAGAGAGGAGGAGTTTTTGAAAAGCTTCCATCCTTTCTTACCAAGCATGGCAAGGTTGAAACCTTCAAGTTGACGAAATTTAAGACCACCTTGATCCTTACAAGCAATCATCTTATCCCAATTTAACCAATTAATACTTCAACCTCCATTCTCCTTCGAGCCCCAGTAAAATGAATTATCATGCGCTCTATTTCGTCCCCATAAGAGGTAGGGAGAAGAAAATCGATCATACAATAAGTAGCAATATATTGGGCTATTGATTTTAAAAGCACTTCCTTACCTGCGCGTGAAAGAGATCGAGCATTCCAATTTTGGATATTTTTCCATATGTGTTCTTTAATAAAAGAGAATATTGTTTTTTTGTCTCGTCCTACCATAAATGGGAGGCCAAGATACTTTCCGTGCCCCATAAATTCCACAACCCCTAGGAGATGAATAATGTTGTTGCGGCATGAAGAATTTTTATTTCGGCTGAAAGAGATGGAGGATTTTTTATAATTAATAGCTTGTCCACTAGCAGTCTCATAAGCATCCAAAATATTCTTGAGGGTAGTCACTTCGGAGACAGTAGCCTTGCAGAAGAGGAAACCGTCATCTGCGAAGAGGAGATGAGTAATAGATGGACTCCCTCGACAGATGCGTGTACCATGAATAAGGTCGTTATTCTCAGGGTGGCGGATGTAAGAACTGAGACCTTCTGAACAAATAATATATAGATAAGGTGAAAGGGGATCCCCCTAACAATGGCTGCAAAGAGGAGCAATAGGCCCCACACGATCATTGTTGACAAGCGGCTGATAGTTAACAGATGAGACATATTGCATAATTCAACATTTGAAAACCCCATTTTTTTCCATCACCGCTTGAAGATAGCGCCACTTAACCATGTCAAAGGCTTTACTAACATCTATCTTTAGAGAAATATTTTCCTCTTTATCGCTGGTCTTGCATTTCATATAATTGATAACTTCAAAAGCAGTGGGGCATTATCAAGAATATCTATACCAGGGACAAAAGCAGCTTGAGAATTAGAGATGCCCTTGTGGAGGATTTGCTTGAGCTGATTGGTAAGGACTTTTGAGAGAATCTTGTATATGACATTGTAAAGTGAAATGGGATGAAGGTCTTTCATTCTCTCTAGATGATCTACTTTTGCAATTAAAGCAATGTTAGTATCATTTAAATTGGGGGGGAAAGATACCTTCAGCAAGCCACGAACAACAAGTTGCGAAGATCTTTGTACCAATAAGAGGCAGAAACTTTTGAAAGAAACATGGATAAAGACCATCGGGTCCTGGCGATTTGTCAGGGTGCATAGAAAAAATAGCTTGTCTGACTTCCTCTTCTTTAAAGGGGGCAGTTAAGGTAGTATTATCTTCAGGAGAAATGCATTGAGGGATAGTAGCAATAATTGGTGAGGCAACCTATTTATAGTACAATTGAAAACATAGTTTTTGTTAAGTATATAAATTGTTGTAATTATCATTAATAATGAAAATGAATACACATTACGATTGTTCCTTGTACCAGTGGACTGCTTTCTTTCCAATTTATTAATCAGGTTTTTTTTCTTATTTGATACTGAACAAAAATGTGCCACACAACCTCCACTAACGGGCAAATGTTTGGAAAAAAATATCACAGCTCCACCATTCTTCTTGATTTTTTTTAGAATCAGATAATATGTATTTTTTAATCTCAATGAGCTAATTTTTTTAATATACAATTATATTAGCTAATATATTTTTTATGTTGTCTTATTAAAAAAAATATTATTTACGTTGTCACTAACTAAATTGTCATTTTGTATACTATTATAATGGGTTGTATAATTGATCCCAATAACATTAAGAAACAATCAAATGGATAATCAACTTAGTTAATATGCGTTAATATTATTAAGAAACAATCAAACAGAGTATCAACTCAATTAAGTTTGTATTTGGCTTAAAAAAGTCATCTTACTTTGTATAGAATAGAATGGTCACCAAAACCTGCTCAATTGTATATAATATAGATATAGATATAGATATGGATTACTTGTAATTATAAGATTTATGTACTTAATGTTAATAGTAAATTCTCTTAAATATATGTCTTTAATGAATAAATTTGATTATTTATAATATGTATTGAACTAATGGACTTTGTGAATTGCAGATTACTAGTGTGTTGTGCAGAGTTTAAATCAATGTGTGTATTTACACTTTGTAATATGTTGCCTCCTGCGTTATCTTATTTTTTTACTGTATCAAATAATATATTATGACCTCATTAATGGATTTTACAAACTAAGCCACTGTTACTGTGTTTCTAACATGTCTTATACGGACAATATAGTATTTTTCTTATTGATTTAATTATTAAATATATATATGAGTAATAATAATAAATAACATAATTTGCTTGAAGATTTACGGTGAAAATTTAAGATGATTTCTCATAAATTATATTATGAGTTTTTGACAATTATATTGCTAAGTTGATTGTTGATGAACTCTATGCTCATGTGATCTCTTGTTTTGTGGTAGTGACTTCCAGGTGACAAGGAGTACGACAGATGGTTATGTTTAATTTGTTTGAATGTAAGTATGAAGTAATTTAACTTGCAAGTGTTGTAAAATATCTAATTACCCCTGACAAGCTTGATTATGTAAGCCTAAGGGCAAGATAATTAATGGTCTGTAAAATATATATTATGCATATTTTATATCTTTGTGTTTTATTTATTTTTATTTTTATGTTTTACGATCAAGAACTAAAACTTTAACTTAATAAAGAAAAAAAAATGCAAGAAAGATATTTATTTAAATTAAATTTTAAGTAACCTAATTAATTTACTAGTAAAAATAAGATTTGTGAACTTAATCCGCATTAGAATTTAAGTATTAAGACGTAACACTATCTTCCAACGTTAAAGAAAATTAGGCGTCACAAACCTCCCAGAGAAAAGGTAACAGTATGGTAACATAACAATAATTAAATGACTACATATATTAATCAAAATTCAATTGAACATTAGATTCATTCTCTCGTCATAATAACCAAAATTTACCAAACAGTTTTCATGGAATGCAATATAATATGGGACAAACATATTTTATTAGAACTTTTGTATCATTTTTTTTTGGTATATAGACGAAACATGGAGGTAAAAGATTCAAATCACGGTCATAGCATCTGATTAACAATTTTGGCATTTTTTTAGTCGAGTTGGGACCAATGAAACCTTGAAACTCCAAGTATGGAGACATATCCAAGTCGTATATGTATCAGATATCGATGTTCAGCTTTTATTTTTAAAGTATTTTAAATGCATATAAGTTCTAGTATAAAATTTTGCTAATGTATCTTAGTCGTATTGTATTCTAAATCTTAAACTATTCGTGTATCCGTTTGAATCGTAACACACTCATACTATGTATATGAGATTCATAAATAGAACTTGTATACTCGTGTAAGATATTTATGACAGTTGAAGTTCAAATTTAATTTCATTCAAAGTTATAAATTAAATTAAAACAAAATGATGGTAAATAAGTAAATGCATTATCTCATCAAATTTAAAATCTAATATATTTCTTTTCATGTGGGTAGATTGTAAAAAACATAAAAAGAATATGCTGATAATTAAATTATGACATTGAAATGATACAATAGTATTGTAACACCATCTAAATCACTATGAAAATTTAAATCATAAAGTTTAGTTTGACAAAAAGGAAAATCCAAAATTTATAATATGTATTTGATAAAAAAAATTATTTATATGTATATATAAGTTATGGTAACTCAACACAAAACTAAAGAAAAAAACCTAACTAAAGAAAACTTATTAGAGAAAACAAAAAAAACCACTTTGAAGAAAAACATACCAGAATGTCAAGAGATTAACAATGATATTTCTTCCAGAAGAGAACGATCAATCGTAAATCAATATATTTCTTATTTCTTATTCATAATGCTTTAAATATGTTCTTATTATGTAATATGCAAACCTATAAGTACACGTAATACTAAAAATATTACCAATGGATCCTATAGATTCTAAAATAAGATTTACAATAGCTTGCATACTATCAATGATTACATAAACAATCCATTTGATTAAAATAGGTAACACAATATACATGAAACTTCTTATAATATTTGATATTTAATCGTTTATAATAAATATTTTGAAATAGAATTTCACTCATTGTCTTTAAAACTAAACACCAGTATTAATATGAACTTTATAACTAAGGATATAATGAGCCAATTTCAGCTTTCGAACATGGAATAAAAAAATAAACATGTTATAATCAGCTAATGTTAGTTATGATAGCCTCAATTGTTTGATTAATATGAGTACAAATTTAATGAGTGTCAACCAATTTGTATACACAAAAAAGACGATTCTTATATGCAATAGTTGAATCAACATTCAACATCTAATCATGGACATTTCAGATGTGACATCCTCACAATCAAAATTTGAATCAACATTGAATGCAATGTAAGGGTGGAATCAAACAACAATGTCATATGATTTGGGTTTAGATAGAGGAGAATAAGATCGAAGTACTTATCTTCTAATGCTTTTGATCTTATATTTTACAAACACAAAGAGAATGTCTTCAATATATTTCAATACGATTTTCCAATGATGTGGACAATGTTTCCATAAACATCTAGAAAATATCTACTCATTGGATTCATAAAATTAATTTCAAATGAAAGAATGCTAGAGAATTTGCTATGTTATATTATATGTTATATTATAATTCCACAAATGTTTAAACATTTAATTTAATACAAAATCTACATGATTAAATTATTTATATATTACATACGACTTTAATCATATCATGATGCATTATTTACCTACATATCTATATAAATTACCCAGCCAAATGACTCAAATATATTGAACTCGCATTCTGAACTCAATGAAGATACATACTGATGATGAAAGTGAAGTGTGAATAATAGTCACAAGAAATAGGGTTTGAATTGTGACCCTTTTAAAATTAACATTCACTTGTGGTAAATGATTTTCAAGTCGATACTTGGAAGAAAAAAAAACAAGTTATAAATGTTATGAAGTGTTAATGTGATAGTAACAAACAAAATGACACTATAGTGTGTGAATTGAATTCAAACTATAATATTGAAGATAATGAGTAACGGTGGAGAATTCAAAACACGAGAATCATATTGGTTCATCCAATGTGGGCTAGTAATGTCCTCACAACTGTGAGATTTTTCACTATGATGCTTGAAACAACCTTCTCAACTTCTACATAAAATGCTTCTGTCACTAAGGATTTTACCTCATGTATTATTTTAGCATCATTAGGCTTACAAATTGTATTATCTAACCTCATAAGACAAAAATGTATCATATAGCCTCAACAAGCTTATACATATTTTCATCAAGTCATACACGACTTTACAATAATTAATCTTACTCAACCTTACTTTTACATTCTTAAAAGGGAGACGAGAATGTTTACAATGATAAAGAGAATTGAGAGTTTATAAGTTTGTCTGAATGATGAGTAAAGACTCATATGCACTCTAAGATTTAATGAATTATTTATGCTGAAGTGTATTCACTAAATTGAAGAGTGAACAGTAAACACTTTTAATAAGATGTTTATGTTTTCTTATGAGCTCTTTCTCTTGACCTTCAAGGTTATGATGTCTATTATATTTATAGATGTTCTTGACTTGATACTGGTGTGTGAAGACTCATATGGTTGTTGGGCACATGTCCCACTCCATAAATTATGTTGGGAAATCCTCCTTTGAATTTCTTATTCAATATTCATAACTTCAGAAAATTTTGGATGACTTATGAATGTTGGTATGTGTTGTCACTTCAACTTTAATAAATGAGAGTGCGACTTGTACGCCTCTTAAGGTCAATATGATTGTTGGACGCGTGCCCCAAGCCACGGTAACCTTTAATTGCAGATTTACTTGAAGACTTGATGAATATTATGAGTTTTAAATAAAATTGCATGACTTTAAAATATGGATGGGTTTTGCTTTTGCTTTTTTGTGCAAAAAAATGGGAAACTAGTCTTTTCATTTTCTTTCATGTATGTTGACATGTTGAAAGAGTATATGCTATTGGACAATGTTTATTGCTTTTCCATTTATGGAGAGTTGTTAATGCTCTTTTGTCTTTTTGTTTTTTCACTTCTGTGAATGAGAGAGAAAAGAAGTATTGTCACATCTTGTTCATGCTTTACAAGATTTGTAGATATGAAAAAATGCTTTATCAATTTTCCTTATGCAGAGTGCTCGTTTTGTGCAAACTATTTTTTGTATGAAAATCTAGATGAGCAATATTAGTTTCATTCAAATCTACTTGAACTTAGGAATGTTTTTGGGTTCTTGCATGTGAACTTCGCAATATTTTTTTGGGTTCATGCCTTTTTTACAACTGCATTTTTGTTGAACATTCTGAACTTTTATGAAGGTTGTATTTGTTTCATTCAAATCTAGTTGAACTTCATAATTTTTTTAGTTCATTTGTATGAACTTCATGATTATTATGAGTTCTTGTCTTTTTGAAAGATGTACTTTATGTTAAACACTCTGACGTTCTTAAACATTCATGAACTTTCATCAAAAAGATTTTTGTCTCAGTACGAAGTTGTTGGTCTATTGAATAGGCCATTATGAACAACTATGTTTAGTCGGAAACTGGTATGGATGAAGTTGTTCGCAGCATAGGCTTAAAAGTTAAGGACATTGTAATATTAACTCATGATGGAGGAAACGCAATCAACCTAAATTGGTGCCTTTATAGAAAAGGAAAATGCAATGGTTTTAAGACCATCATTTTGTTAAACAAAAATAGGTTTTTGAACAATGCCTCTGAAGTTTTGATGATAACAATGAAAGAAATAACAATCGGATATGATAACGTGTGTTCAAGTATGCAGGACAATATAATTAAATTAGGACTCTCTAAGTTAAGTTTTGGTTCTGAAGTACCAAAACTTTAAACACATATGAAAGCATCTGTTAAAAAAGAGAAATTGTTTTATCTTCAAACAAGATCTGAAGATAGGTTAACCTTAAAGTCAAAGCTCTGATCAGAGAATATTTTTTTGCTTAGAAGCTATTAATGGAACCAGACTCTAAAAGAAATAAATAATTTTCTGAAGGTTATGTCAGTAATTTGAGAGACTTTGGCTTGGTTTGTTGTCTTATGATGGAATGTCACTATCATACTCTGAATAGTAGAGTTTGTCTTCTTCTGACCACATGCAAAAACAAGCAAGGAAATTCAAGGACAAAGAGAATGTAACAAATCTCTATTAGAAACAAAGCACTTTTGAATGAATATTCAACAACATTATCCATAAGAACAAAGTGTTAACGACTCTGATCAAGTTTTTCAAGGACGAATTTGATGAGTTGGCAAATCTTCAACAATGGCTCTCTCTTATATATGGACCTATGAAATTGAAGAAATAAATGAGACTTCTATCATTTTACTAGCGGTAATACTCTGTCAAATTCTCTAACGCATAAACACTTGGAAAAGTCCTTATAGTTTTTCAATCTTAGAATTTCTTAAGTGTTCTGAAGTCACTTTCTCTTTAAGTTACTTACACCTCTGATTGTATATCAAGTATAAACACAATCTTTATATTTGATAAACACTAATTGTAGAAGTCCTCTTGTGCGAGGAAAGAAATTCTCTTACTTATGTGTTTGAACAAATTGTAATCTTATGTAGTTATAGTGAAAAATCCCTTGGAAGTGCAAGAGGACTGCACTAGCTTCAGATTATGAGGGGAACAAAAATAATTTGTTTGTGTTGTCTCTTTCTTCCTTATATCTTTATTTGTGTTTATGTGAATTTCGCTGCATTCTCTGTTTTAGTCCAGACTCTGATCATAGCTTCTAATCAGAATCTGTTTTAGTTTTATTAACACTTAGAAAAGTTTTTGAAAAATCCAACACAATTCAACCCCTTTTCTTGTGTTTTTCTCACCTTCATATTTGCTACAAATAACAACAACAACAGTGGAGAACATGAAATGATTATGTTGAAAACAACATTCACTATTACTAGTGGTAGGGAACGCAAGCACTTGTTGGTTTATTCTTGAATACATTATTTTATAAAAATTATATTAAGTACTTCAATATCATTCTAACAAACATTTAACTCTATTATATTTATTAAAATGTGTCGTTGCATGTGACCTTTTTATATCAAAAAACTAATCTAAAAGTATGATGATAAATCCAAATATAATTAATATATTGCATTATCAAACACACATCATAACATGTGTGCGTTATTATGGCAAGAGAAAGTTTGAATGTGGTATTAGAAATAGCTTGACAAAGGAATGAAAAGTTGGAATGTTATTGATGACTATTTTACCAATCAGCTATCTTGATATTCAACTGAAAATGTAAAATGCCTTCATTAATTATTGCATATTCAATTTACATTCTCATTAATAGAGGTACTTTGATTGATGTTTTGAGATTATGAGTTTTTAAGACACTTTAAGATAAGGAAATCATGAGAAAGTTGGGTTTACATGTTTGATGATAAGATAGAATCTGACTGTACCATTTGGAACTCTTATTCCTCTCATTCACCTACCACAACTCTAGTTCAAATACTGATGTAAATGAAATGATACAATAATCCATTATATCTCTCGTACAATATTATCAATTTAGGTTGAACTTATAATAAATCTTATCAATGTTGTCAACTCACACCACATGAGCATATGAAACTTAACATTCTTTACATGACAAATACAATATATAATAACTATTACCATAATTATAAACTCGTAAGAGGTAATTATAAGACCAATTTAGATTTGAATAAAAAAACACTAAGAGCCAAATCCACAAATGAGAAAGATCATTTTCAGTCATTCATTAGACTGATTACAAAGTAAGCATTTGCATTTTGTTATTTCCATTAGATGAGAATTGCAGGAAGTAAATCAACAATAGAAAAGAACGTCTAGAGCAATTTTTTATTCTTTCAAGCGGTACATCAACTTTAAGGTGTTCATTGTCTTTTTAGTATCTTTGTATCTACTTCTTTTTTATTAGTGGTGAATACAAAAATTATAGCACCAAAGTCATTATGGACTGGTGCATTTTTTTTTTTGAAAGTAAGAACAACATTGTGAATTTTCTCAAAAGAAAAGATAATTGTTAGCATACCAATAACCTCGTCATTAGTAGAGTTTGGTATGACATGTTGAACATGATCGTTACAACTTCGTTTTCTTAAAACATGCATAATTTTAGTTTCAAAACTCACAACGGAAGACAATTAACATAACTACACCACAACATGAATTAATCCTCAACACATGAGTAATAAAATTCAACAATAGACAAAGACAATAAACTTAAATGTCCGACACCTAATTAGAGCATAGCTAGACGTGAGCAAATGAGAAAGGAGGTAGCTCCACACTATCCACAAGCAACTCACTAATCAAAGCAAAGCAAATCAATTCAATCCTGCAAGCCGTCTAACCATTCATACAAATAAGCAGGCGGTCAACCAAACGACCAATGGAGGTTAGATAATATTTCACATAATAAACATAATCAAATAAAACGTTCAAGGATTTTCAAATAACTACACATGTACGTATTCAACATTCCTAGAATATTTACTCCACATAAATATTATCACACTACCATCATAGTATATCAAACAACATACACAAGTCCACAAAATTTACATCATCACAACATTTACCAAATTTCATCAATGCACATATTCACCAAGTCACATATTCAAGTATGACACATTTAACTAACTTCAAATGCATGCAATGTTCCAGACACTTCTACATGCATGTAGTACCAATTGGATTCCGGAGATAATTTTACCGTATTGAATCCACTAACGTAACAAACACTGCCAATTACGTTCTTCACCAACTAGTGTAATAAACACCACCAATTAAATTCTTCACCAAAGACTCAACATGACTATGAATGCATGGACTTACAAGCAAAGACTAGACAATGCACAAATCACCAACTATATTATACAATTTACACCATTATGTAATATCTTCACCAAACACCATCATTTGCATTATCAAGTATTTACATCCACACAATCAACAAGTCATAATCAACAAAGAGTCATCATCATATTCAACATCAATAATTATCACCACAAGGAAACAACATCGTTTCACAAAGCACAATCTGCATAAAAGACGACAAACAACCACATCATGATAACCGACATATCAAACACCCAACAATCATGGTTTCATTCTTATTTCATCATGTCATCATGTTTACAAAGTCATTTGCAAGTTATTTGATCATAAAACCTCTTTTGACAAAGTTCGTCTATTTTCACAAAATCGTCTATTTTTAATTTTCTCAACAAAATAAGAGTTTCATGTTCTTACACATCATAAAAAACATCCCTACATATCATCTAACATCTTAGTTAATCAATCATAACAAGTTCACTTCACAAACTTCAACTAGTTCTCAAAAATTGCAAAGTTCGTCTCCTTTTCTTCATTTTTCAAAACCCATTCAATCCTAATATAAACCTATGTTTAATCACTCTTAGAAGTCCAATTACACTTCAGTTGATTAGGTTTAGGTGTTTGGGATCCATTAGCATGCTTAAAAACCCTACATAAAGTGAAAACCCGACGTTTCTGCGCATAGGGAGGCTGGCACAGTCGCGCCAACATGTGGCACGGTCGTGCCATCCTAGGAAGAACCTCACGCATGACCCATGCCAAGAGGGCGCATGGTCGTGCTTCCCTGACATGTGGGGAAGTGCATTTTTTTGTTTTCGCGTTTTCGCGCATAAAATTCCGATTTTCGATTCGTTTTTAATTCCATTTTCACCAACGCGTCTCAAACACTTAGACCATTCAAACTATACTTGAAAACATTATTTTACAACTCAAAACAACTTATTCAGTTCACCCTAAAATGACTTATTTCACAAAAGTGCTTAAAACGGCTTTTGAGATAAAAACCCGATTTTCTCCCAAACGATTTCTCACCCAAAACCTTTGATCAAAAATAGAAATTCTAATTATCCTAATTATCATAACAATCCCATTAATCCATTCAAATTCATCGAAATCAAACTTCTCCAATTTTAATCCACTTTCAAAAAAGTGATAAAAACACAACAACTTAACCACAACACATTTATCAACATCAATGCATGAATTATCATTTACCAACATACACCCAACAACATTCATGGCATATAATCATGAATTTACAACAATCAACAACAACAACATCATTTTTCATCAATTTAAGCTAAACCCTCAAAATATTCATTTCAACACTTAACAACAATAAAGTTTAAGCACCAACAACAAGTTTATAACAAATTTCACATACCTACAATCATCATTCAATTATGAGCACAAAAATTAACATTTAAAATCATAAAGATCATAATCATTCATAATCACTTATGACCCATAAGTGAAAAAAAGTAGCTTATAACTTATTAAGTAGAATATAACTATCCCCCTTATCTCAAAACTTCAAAATCTCTAGTTAAGGCTTTACTCTCCTCCTCTAGCTCTTTCTTTCTTCTCTTCTAAGTTCTTCATCTTCATTCTTCTATTCTTCTCTCTATCTCTCTACTTTCTCTCTCTAGCCACTCTATCTATTTGTGAAATGTGAGAATGAATGAGTGTAACCCTAATTTCCTCTCATGAGTTATGTATTTATATCACAATAATGGGCCAGGGTAACTCTATTCTTATTGGGCCTCAATACTCTTGTCACTTAATTCTAAAAAGTTACTACACACTTAACTCACTAAACATCTCATTATTTTACCATCTCAAAATAATTACTTCAACTCGCTGGTAACTTAGTAAAAATAACTATAAGCACTAAAAATAACTTTCCCACTAAAATTACTATTATACCCTTACTCACCAAATGACCAAATTAGTCTTAAAAATGACTCAAATACCCTTCTAGGCTAAAAATCCACTAATCCCAAATCAAATACACAAGTAAGCAATTAAGCACATATAAACACAGATAAACACATAAATAATAAATAAAATAATCCTAGCAAAAAACGGGTTGTTACAGCGTCCACAAATTCCGAGTTAGTTCCACCCTCAGGGTCTTCATCCACAAATTCATTAATTTGTTCCTCTTCATATTCAATTTTTTTTAACCAAAGATGGAGCAGCAAAGAGCCACAACCACCAGAAATATATTAAAAGAAACCAAAGAAAAACAACAAAACGGAGGGGGACCGAACCAAAACCTCTTCATATTCAATTACATGTAACAATCTATCTATTTTATTATGAATATTCTAAAAAATATTATTGCTTTCATCAATGTGTAATTTCTAATTCTTGTCGTTATCAGGCAATGATGATAGTGTTCAAAGTCTGATTCTTGTGTCACATCATCATACGTCTTAAGAGTCAGCCGATAAAACAACGCACGGGGCATCTATTTACAAATAAAAATAATTATCCTATTAGCTTATCACAACAAATAGGCGATTAAAGTTTATGTGAGGAAGCCTCCAAGCTGATTAAAGGCCACTAACTCAGTACATGGGTCGTAAAAGCCTCAAGTTAAGTCAAAGCATAGTGAGATTGGACAATGGCGTAAAATAACCATGTTTTATATTTGCAGCGCCACTAACCACATTGAGGGATGTGGAAAGAAATGCGATCATTGTGGAGTCGTGCACCAAAGATTGTGTCAACAGATCATGCCGTGAAGAAGGAGACTGGAAACCGAATGTGGGGCGCCACGATCCCCTGGACAAGAAAAAACTCACCTACAAAATTAGTTGTACATAGGTTTAAAATTGTAAGCCACGTCGTTTGGCCAATAGGTAATAGTTTTACTATAAATACTCAGTTCATAACGCATTTAGTTAATCAAACAAGCTTATTTCACATTTTAATCCCTTTATCCTTATGTCTTTATCTTTATTTTTTTATTCATTTCTTAGTGTGGCTAAAAAATCAAAACAGTTGTACCAAACACTCTATTGGAGAAGTTAGGAAACCCACAACTGAGGAACAAAGTTCCCACCATACCGTATCACTTGAATCAAAGAGAATCAAAATTAAGAAGACCTAATCCTCATATTTAAATACACAAGTAAATATTATCCCGACAAGTCTTCATATGTTTGATTATAGGTCAATACACTAGTGTTACTTGTTTTTGGTTTTAACGACTTTGAATTTGGGCCATTTGGATAGCTTATTTTAGAGCTTATATAAAATAGCTTATGCAAATAAATAAGTTTTTATGTATTATTTATAAGTTTTTAAGGTAGTTTATGAAAAACCCGTTTATGAAGATACAATTTTCGTTAGTGAGAGTTTATAAATTAAAATAAAACGAGGCCTTTGTATTGTATCGATGCACTCTATCAATTTGAATGACCAAATATCGTTTATTTTTCTATAAAGAAAACAAAAACCACGAATGAAATTGGAAAAAAAAAAATCAATAAAGTAAGAAAATTGCTCTTCTCCCATTGAAAATTGCTCATTCCCATGTGTCATACCCCATTTTTTGACCTAAGATACCACTGACACGTGTCCCTTGATCCTGAATAGTCTCTATCTTTTCAGAGAAAAATTCGACAAAGAGGTATTTTAAAATGCCTCATTTTTGTCCCGATCCAGGCCCTCTTTTTTTTTTATTACTATTAGTCCTTTTAATTTTTTTTTATTTTAATTCAATTCCATCTTTTATTTTTCATTTTTTATATCATTCATTACCTTTATTTTATTTCACTTTTTTAATTTAATTTAATTTTTTTAGTATTACCAACAAGATGTGACACCAATAATGATAGCAGAGGTGCCTCCACCACCAATACCGTCAGCACAGGTGCCTCCACCCCAGCACCACATCATACAACCACGACTGTCCCTGCCCATGTCCCCGTTCAGCAAGACATTACACTCTCGGCAGAGGACGTCCAACAAGAGACCCTAGAGGTAGATAATTCAGATGCACAACATGTGGTAGACACAACCATGAGCACTCATGGCGCAGAGAATTTGGAGCAGACAAGTGATATACCTATTCAGGCAGCCACGGTAAACAACACTACTTTGTCGCAAAATTCTTTCAGTATGCAACTTAATAATGTTACAGATGAAATTGTTCGTACTGAAATTATTAATGATGAGCCAATTTTAACGTCGGTTCGGACTTTAGATGTTTCCTCTATAGCGGCAGACCCTAATGCAAATATTGACCCTATTTTACGAAAAGAAATGGATTTTATGCAAACATGGTTAGCTAAGGCTGCTGCAACAGAAGTGCCTTTTTCCCCGTGCTTTCCAAGTCTCAAAAGAAAAAGTTGAATAATCAGAAGGCTTAATGTAAATCATTCATGCATATTTATTTTTTTCGCCGTTAACTTTATTACGCATACTATAAAATGTATACTAGGTCAATGTAAATCATGAATAAAAAGTGTGTGTGTGTGTGTGTAAGCGTGTGTGTAAGCGTGTGTGTGCGTGTGTCTTTTATTTTTTTATGCTTCTAGTTTAGGTTAAAGGTTTTTGTAGTGATCCAACGTCACTGCAAAATTCCTACGTTTTATTTTTCTTGCCCCGTTAATTTTAACTTTAGTTTAATTATTATTTAAAAACAACAAAAAATACAAACATTCACATAACCAAAAATCACAAAATATTTTCATAATAAAACCTTGATTCAAAATCAAGTGATCCTTTATTTTATTTTATTTTCTTAATCAAATATTAATCAATTTAATTCTACTTTGAGTCTCTTTTCTTTTAATATAAAAAATACAAACCAATTCCATTTTGCCACTTGGCTTTTACTTTAAAACTTTTTTCAAAACTAATAAGAAACATAAAACAAATCAAACATCAATTTCTACCCCGAACTACGGGGTTTTGATCCCTCACGAGTACGTAGGCAAATGACACCTATCCTTTCAAATCATAAAAAATGTAAATAAAATAGGTCTCTTCTTTTCCTTTAATCACTTTAATTCTTTTTTAAAAGGAAGCAAGTTTATAGCACGAAAATTAAATAAAACTAAGAGGTTTCGGTAGGATACTACAGACGTAAAGGGTGTTAATACATTCCCTTTATGTAACTAACCCCCGAACCCTAAATCTTTTCAAAATGGGGTACTTTGAACTTTTTTCCCCTTTTCTAAAAAAAATTAATTAAAGTTCAGTTGTGAAATAAATAGTGAGTCAAACGCTAATCAAATAGCCTTGATCTCCAAAAAATGACGCGACACCATGTGTTTGACTATAAGACCTGGTGTTAGGCTTCACCTTGGGACTCACCCTCCTGCTGCTGAGCATGCTCATAGTGAGGCTCATACTCATCATGTTGATGCTGATGCTGCGTGGGGTCCACTATTTGGGACGCAGTCGCCTAGGACGACGTCGCCTCCGCATCATCACTCGTAATCCTAACACCGCCCTGTCTCTGTCTATCATGATGAGGGCGCACAACGGCCTTTTCGGCCCGTGCACTATGTGTCATACTATCTCTCTCTGCTCTAAGTCTGTCATGCCTCTCAGACATATCTACACAACATTTTAAAAAGCAAATATCAATGATCGATGATTTTTTTACAAGGACATTTTGTCGTCATTTCTAACTAATCAACAATAACAGTTCAATTTCAGCAATGTCATTTCAATCTCTAAACTATCACATTACACTCAAACTCACTATAATCAACATTAACAATTCAATTTCTAACTAATTTTGTCATTAACAATGCCAAAAACAAACAAATTTTCATTGAGACATTTTATCAAACACCTAAAGTTCAACATTCAATCAACATAAAATCTAACAATTTCTAAACCATAAACTACCACATTGGAGTGAAACTTACTCTAAATAACATCTAAACTACAATTCCTAACTTAATTCATAATTAAAAATCCTAAAAACTAACATGCAAACCAAATTTCTAAAAACCTAAAAATGTTAAATTTCTCAACAAATAAAAACAACAAAAATTTAAACAAAAAAAGGCAATGCAATAGGATAATCAAAACTTACTTGATTTTGGGGTAGAAATTGACTTTGATTGACGCAAGAATGATGAAAATCACACTTGGAAGGAGAAAAATCGTATTTGAGAAGTTTTGAAAGTGAATGGTTTATGTTTCTGACTTTGTTGTTCTATAACATCACGCAATATGACTTAAGTACACTGGGAGAAGTGGTACTTAAAATATGTTTATTTTATTCTACATGTGTTAATAATTTTACTAAATTGAGTCAATTTCATTTGCATATGAAGCTATTAATTTACGAGTATTTAAAATATGATTTATTTCACTCCGTAGTAAATTTTTTTGGTTGATACCGTGTACACAAAATTTTGATCATCCTTAATTATATGTCTAATCCGGACAACACCCGATAAATACACTTGTTTTCATAAAGCAAAGTGGCACACCCCAACACTAAACAAAAAAAGAGAAAGTATTTAGTAATGGGCCTCAACCATATGAAAAGCGGGTCGAATAATAGAGGCCCGTTTGGTTAAGCGTTACAATACAAAATCCTCTCTCTCACTTCTATTTCTTCCTTCCTCATCTCGACGCCTTATACTTACTTACAGCACTTTCTCTCATCTCTACCCCTTTTTTTTTAATTCCCATATATATTAAAATTGAATTCTCCTTTTTATAAACTATTATGTAAAATAAAAATAAAACATATTAGCACTAATAATTTTAGAGAAAAGAAGAGGGAACAACGATCCCCTAAACTACACCAAAAAAAAAATTGAAATCTAAATCTCAAAACAACTTATGGCATTTCACGTTGCTTGTCCAATTACATGGTAATGCTTCTTTTTCTTACTCTTATCTTTTCTTTCCCTCTCTTTTCTTTCTCTTCTTTTACCCTCTTCTTTTCAATTTCAATTATTCGAATCTTATATTGTTTCTCTTATTATTTTCATTTTCATTTTGTTTGGTTCAGTCGAAGAATTTGTTTCTGTTCGTTAGGGTTTCCGCGTTCTCTGAACGGAACGAAGAACGCGACGAAGGATTTTCTCGATGAGGTGAATTTGCTGAGTGATTTTCTCGGTGATTCACGGAAGGAAGATGGTGGAACGATTCAAGTTGCGGTGCCGAAAGTGGTGCCACCGCCGCCGCCGGAAATTGTTGCTGTTAGCGGTGGTGGTGGTGGTGGTGATGTGGTTGATGAATCTGCATCCATGAAAGCTAAGCGTGATGCTCTTCAGAGAAAAGGTGCTGCTGCTATGATTGCTGCTGAGGAATATGCTAGGAGGCTTGAATCTGGCGATGTTGTGGTTAGTTTTGGAACCCTAGTTATGTGAAATTTTGATGTGTGATTTGTGGATTATGCTTAATATTGCTGTTAATTTTAGTGCTGTCAATTGCCGCGGTTTGTTCTAATTCCTCTGTGCAACGTGACGGTGAAATTGGTGTATTTGTGTTTGATAATTGAGCTGTGGAGTAATGGATTAATGCTGTTGTTGATTTCAGTGTTGTCAGTTGTGAATTGCGGAAAATAGAAGTTTGTTTTATTCCGTTATGCAAGTCAGTTGCGAATTGCGGAAAATAGAAGTTTGTTTAATTCCGCTATGCAAAAGGGCTATGACGCCGGTATTTTACCAAAAAAATTGTACTAAGTAGTGTCAGTGATGTCAGATATTGGCCAAGGTGGTGCCACGGCGAATTTGAAAACCGATATGCAAAATTTGTGAAAACTGAGCTGGAGTTATGGTTTAATGTTGTTTGTTGATTTTGGTATTGTCAATTGTGGATTGCGGAAAATAGAAATTTGTTCTAATTTCGCTATGCAACAGTGCTATTACGCTGGTATTTCATAATATTTTGTAGTAAATAATGTCAGTGTCAAATATCGGCCATGGCGGTCCCACAGCAGATATCGGTGCAGATTTTTTTAAAATTGATATGCAAAATTTGTGAAGGATGCCGGTGCCACGGCGCCATATGTAGACCGGTATGTTGGTTTTTTGGCCTTTCGCCGTGGTCTGCCACCGACAACATTGAATAGCGTATTGCGATTTGTTTGAATCTCGATATAGCTGTTATTTAACAACGCTAGTTGATTTGGTATGAAATTGTTATTTATCATTCATTTTATATTTTTTGTTATTATCATTTGTTATGTTTGTGCGTGCGTGGCGCTTAATTTTTGTGTGTGTGATGTGTGGGTAATTTTTTTGTCTTGTGGATTTCTTGTATTTTTTGGGAATTAGGTTTACACGATGCTGTTTTTTGTTTTTTATTACTGACCGGTGGTTTTATGAGCAGGATACATCGGGCAATCTTAATGGAGAAGAGCAGGGGCAATCCAATGTAAAGGTCTTTTGTCGAATGTGCAATCGTGTCGAGAATGAAGGAAGTGAGAAAGCGAAAAAGATGCTGTCGTGTAAAAGTTGTAGTAAGAAGTACCATAGGAGCTGCTTGAAAAGTTGGTCTAATAATAGAGGTGAGAAGGTATATTTTTCCATATATACTATTATGTTCTAAATGCCGCGTGTTTTCATTCTGTGTGTCGACTTTTTGGCAGATTTATTTCATTGGAGTTCGTGGACCTGCCGTGCTTGCCGAATTTGTGAGGTAATAACGGGTGATGTACTGTGTTAGCGAGCTAGTGCCTTTTCATGTATTGTCTGTTTAAGGTTCTATTCTTTCTAAATATTAATGTAATAACGGCTGCTTGCTGCATTTGTAACCGATTATAGTTATAATGTCAATGTTGCTTGTCTATTTTGCAAAATTATCTTCATATTGCCCACACTTAAATAATGAAAGTGTTTCAACACTGGGGATATTTCATGTTATTTGCATGAACCAAATTTATTTATGTTTTAATCCTTTTCTGTCTTTTGTCAAAAAAAAAATCCTTTTCTCTGTCTGTCTTTTAAAATTTTCACATAAGTCGTATTATATATCATATTCCGGTGTCTATGCTGTCATTCAGTTTCCTATGCGCTGTTTATTTTTATTTGGAAACTAAATTGATTTTGTATCCTACATGGCAATATGATTAAACTATTTATTAACTGTTTATTTACGAACTGGTAATAAGTAATAACCTTCCATGCTGTGTTATTGGGAAACCAGTTGGTTTTAGTGGCTTTGGGGGTTTTGTAATCTCCTTTTTGCATTGCGTTCAAAATATCTCCGTCCACTTATTTCCTTGTGACGTGTTTTTAGTTTCTTCTCATGTGCTTCATTTAGGTGCCATTGGCGTTGATGCAGTCACCGTCTTACCGACATATATATATACACACACACTTAGACAACTTTTACACATAAATTGAATGTCTTTGGTTGTTGTTATAGAAGTTGCTTATACCAGCTATTGTTTCATTAGAGTACTGTTTGGCTTATGTTTTGTTTGCTTCATCTAGGCTTGCAGAAGGACTGGTGATCCCAGTAAGTTCATGTTCTGCAAAAGATGTGATGGTGCCTACCATTGTTACTGTCTGCAACCTCCTCATAAGGTAGAGTCTGTATCCCTTACTAGTGAGCTTAGTATTGATTTAATACACACCATTTCATATATGATTATGTATAATGCAGAATGTTAGTACTGGGCCCTATTTGTGCCCGAAACACACAAAGTGTCACAGTTGCGCATCCAATGTCCCTGGGAATGGACTAAGCGTGAGGTATGATTCCAGAATAATTTGTGTTTTTTTTTTACTCAGATGTGTGGTGTTGGTATCCTGAATGTTTTTTCCATTCCCATGATTTATTATGTTATGTCCCTTATAATTATCTTTATGGCCACATGATTGGAAGTCAAAGTTTATCTTCCTAGTTGGACGAAAGCCAAATTCTTTTGCTGAATGCGTACTCAATTACCACCCATGTTTTTTTTTGGTTAGCTTTTACTCGACTTTACTGCCTGCTACTCTGAGGGTTTTGAAAATGGTAAACTAATTTATTAATGTTGTTTTGAACAGGCAGGTTATTTTTTAATTATTAACACTTCAGAATAGTTTATCTTTTCCAATTTTGAAGCATGTAAATGAATTTTTCTGTCAATGACCAACAGTACTGCAGTATCATCTTTGAGTCAAGTAGGCTACTCAAAGTAGTTTGAAATTTTCCGTCTTTAGTTTTGATGAGCCACCATGGCAGTTAATTCTTTCTCACTTTGCGGATCTGCAGATTAACTTATGACTCTTCTCTTTTATTGAAATTCATAGGTGGTTTCTGGGATACACGTGCTGTGATGCATGTGGAAGATTGTTTGTGAAAGGGAATTACTGCCCTGTTTGTCTGAAGGTACCGGTCTTTTCTCTAGATCTTTTCCTAATTTTCTGTTAGCATGTTGTTAATAAATCACAATCAGCTATCATTGGGGAAGTGCATAGAACAATATCAAAGGAATTTCTTTGATATATTTTCTAATTTTGGAAGGAATTTATTCCTCATATTCTGTATATTATCCTTTTGGACCATGAGTCTAAATGTAGGAGATGAAATATGTGCATGTTGTTTTATGAAATATTGTCTAGAAGTATGACAGGTTTGAATTAGGTTCCATTAACATTCAGGCAGCATCTGAAATATTATACTGTGCTTGTGCAAATACTATATTACCGTCATTTAATTTCATTTTGGCTTCACATGCATCTTGTTTTGTGCAGCCTAAATACTATGTTATACACTTGTGCTCACACATACACAATGTGTCGAGAAAGGAATTCTGACTGATCACACTGTTTTTGGCTTATTTTGTAGGTTTACAGAGATTCAGAGTCAACACCAATGGTTTGCTGTGATCATTGCCAACGCTGGGTACATTGCCAGTGTGATGATATTAGGTTAGTTTGCTTGTATTTCTGAAGATCAGTGTTGTTAAATAACTGGTATAGCGCCAATTTACCACTATTACATATCGGGTTTGGTACAACCACGACGAAAGCTGATGTGCTTTTGCGTTTCAGCTACTACTAAAATAACGGTGGCTTTTTGCATCGGCGATTGCGATTATTGTTTACATATCGGAAGTTGTTGTTTTATGTTTTTTTCCCCTATTTATAACATCGAAAATATCATGTGAGCTGCACATGACATTTTTAAAAACAGTCAATAAAATAATGCTGAGTGGGTGACGAGATGGGGTTTTATTTAACCCCTAAACCCCACGACCTAGGTAACATCTCATCACTAAACCGCCTCTGCCTCTCCATTTTCTCTCTTTACTTCATACTTCATATTTATATTGAGTTTTAGGTCACTTTTAATTTATGTTTCTGGCTTTCTGCAGCAATGCATGCAACTATGCATCATGTCTTATTAGTTGTTTGAACTAATGAGATTTTAAGTTTTATGTCGGTCACTTTTTTAATTTCGGTTTATGTAGCTTTTATGTATGTGCAGCATTAGTTTTTTTGGATAATATATAATTACATATTTCAACCGCTTTGTGGTTTCTGATATTTACCCGCTACGCTATTCACTATTTCTCATTGGATTTTTGGTGATCCGCTATATTTCCGCGATAGGCTATTAATAACACTGGTGAAGATGCATTGCTTTTGCTGTACCATATTTACTGCTTTCCTTTGCAACTCCAGAACATATATGTAAATATGTAAAGGAACGCTCTGTTATTATTTTAATACGATATAACCATTGATAACATTTTGGTATTTACTTCTCAGTCCTATTTCTTAATGTCTAGTGAGTTGCAACTGTTACGGTATGCAGCATACAAAAAAATTTAAAATTAGCGCTTTAAAATAGTTTACTGCACCTTTTTTCTTTCTCGAGGTACATATAGATGCTTGCTGTTGGTAGATAATTTTCTTGCAACAAGTTTCTGCTTCTATTTTTTTTACTTGAATGATTGTGCTTGCCGATTCCTGACCTTGTCTTGTAAATTATGAAACAATGTTTTGCAGTGATGAAAGATATCACCAATTTCAAGTGGATGGGAATCTGCAGTATACATGTCCTACTTGTCGTGGGGAATGTTATCAGGTATGCACATGCCTTAAATATATAATTACTTGTTTCTCAATTGGAAGAAATGTTATTTATTGAACACACTGTATATCTATCTGTATGTTCCAGGTCAAGAATCTTGAGGATGCTGTACAAGAGCTTTGGAGGAGAAAGAATGTTGCTGATAAAGATTTAATTACCAGCTTGAGGGCTGCTGCTGGTTTACCAACACAAGAAGAAATATTTTCCATTTCACCATATTCTGACGATGAGGATAGCGGGCCTTTGAAGTTAAAGAGTGATTCTTCACGTTTTAAGCTCTCTTTTAAGAATTTTCCCAATAATTCACCTACCAAGATGAATGATTATGGAAAGAAATCTTCGAACAAAAAGACTGCTAAGAAAAAGGACTCTCTGTCATTCATGACCGGTAAAATTGATGCACGCCATAGTTTTGAAGGACATAGTGATATTAGATCTTTACATAGCTTGGATGATATGCAATCTCAGAGAAATGAAGGTCCTGATATTTATTCATCACCTGCTACTGGAAGCTTGAGTCAAACTGAAGCATCTTGTCCTGTCAATCAGACAGGGATTTTGAAACGTAAGTTTGATGATGAGGTGATGGTCAGTGATGAAGAAAGGAAACCCAGAGTTGTTCGAATTAAAAGCAATAAGGCAAATATTTTTGATAGTGAAGAGAGTGGAAAACGTGGTGATAAGTCTCAGAATATGAAAAAGAATAAGTTAGTTATAAATTTGGGAGCACGGAAAATTAATGTAGCTAGTTCTCCACTGTCTGATAATGCAAGCGTCCAAAGAGATCAAGATCTGGTTACTGCCAATGGTATACATTATTTATTTGTTTACTATGTTGCCATATTTTAGCTTGAGAAACGAGGTGGGTTATTTGTTTCCTACGTCGCCATATTTTAGCTTGAGAAACGGGGTGGGATTTGATTTTGTGAAAATGAGTTACAACTATTTTTCAGTTAATATCGCTTGTTTGTCCCCATCAAATCAGTGGCATATTTTATACATTTTAGGTAAAATAAATGTAATTAGCATTTAAAATAATCATCACTATGCAACAACAATTATGGTTATTGTATAATCTGTGTCTACATCTTGCATGTGTGCACATGATCTTGAATGGTTTGATAGCTTTTTTCTACTATCTCTCTTTTTTGTGACCTTTTCCTGTTCAAATTTATCAGGAAATGAAAATCCAGCCCATTTGACGAAGGGAAACAAGTTTGCATTAGATAGACACGATGGAGCAGCTGGACATATTGATGGTAAAGGTAGGGTTGTTATTTTTCCCTTTCTTGGATCTGTGACTTTTTTTTCCACCTTCCTGAGCATTAAGTATGAGTTATTGATGTCCATATGAGTTGTCTCTGAAAAGTAACATAGGTTCATTTAATTTTCAGGAAGTAGGGTTGATTCAGGCCAACCAAAACATTTAAAGGTTTACGGAAGAGAAGGAAATACAATCAAGTTCGGAAAAGTAAAGCCAAGTGTTTCTGAATTCAACTTCACCTCTGGTAGAGGCAATATATCGGATGGGGGTGAAGTTGGTCCTTTAGAGGGATCTCACATCATGCGGGGAAAACGTAGTACTCATGGAATGATCAACCAAGCTGGATTAGGTGCAACGTCAAAAGGTGAAAGGACAGATTTGGCGAAGCAGTCAGAAGGTAGCTCTGATGTATATGATGAGACACATGACCATAATCACATGCCTTCACATTCTTTGCCAAAAGATTCTAAACCTTCACTGAGAATTAAAATCAAAAAGCCTATCGAAAGTCAAAATTCTCATCAGGAAGAGGAGAAGACCACAATCAAGGGCCAGAGGTCAAAAAGGAAGAGGCCTTCACCTTTTAAAGAAAGATCATTGTTTAATGACTCTGAAGGTAAAGAAAGATCATTGGTTGATGACTCTGAAGGTGCAAGTCAATCTCCTGGAGAGAATATAAATCATGAGAACATGGATGCAAACTGGATTTTGATGAAATTGGGAAGTGATGCAATTGGAAAGAGAGTTGAAGTTCATCAGACATCCGATGATTCTTGGTTAGTGCCTTCAGCTTTTTTATTAAAATTTTTTAGGCAATGGAAAAAAGCTGAGTATTAAATATTATTAAATAATAAATAATGTCATACACGGGGGAGCTTGCCCCAGCCAATAATTTATTATATGTTTCGTCCATCATTTTATGTTTCTCCCAGATACTCCATTTTTGAAGTAATAATCTGGTGGATTTGTGCATGTTCATTTTATGTTTACTTATTTTATAACTCTTTACAAGACTTATTTTCAAACTTGAAAACTTAAGAAAGTTTGGAATGCATGAGTCTTAAAAAAAAAAATGATTTATTTAACAGCATTGGTAATGATTTGATCAATAAATTTAAAGGCTGTTGTTGCAAAATCATTCCAGACTTGTAATGAATTACAGTTTACATTTTTTCCTCTTACATATTTGTCCAGGCACAAGGGAGAGGTGACTGGCGTAGTTGAAGGCACCTCAAATCTACATGTTACTTACGATGATGGAAAAGTGAGTATCTTGGAACTCAGGAAGCAGGGAGTTCGTTTTGTTCCTCAAAAGCAAAAGAGATCGAAAACATGAACTCAAGTTATCCACCCTTGGGATCATTTTATGTGGAGACTTTTTATTCATTGACTTGAAGATTATTCATCTTTGAGGCCTCTTTAGTGAAATTTATATTCTTAGCCACCCAGATTGCTGCTGGTTTTTGGGTAAGCATTCTCTATTGGAGCAATTTCAGTTTTCTTGGAAGGATTAGCTGTATCCTACTGAAGCCCTTTTCTGAACTGCAGGATCTTTATCGCATACTAGAATTTTTTTTCTTTTATTGTTTTTCTACATGTATCTGATTTCACAAAGTAGATTTCTGCCTGTGATGCACAGGTCACCATTACTGTAGAATAGGGAGGCATGTGCCCTAGGTGTTAGATGTATGATTAAATGCTGCTAGCAGTTTATTTTTGTTTGTTTGTGAATTGCAGTTTTTATGAGTTGAGATATTTTCTTGAAAGTTGACATTATTGATTATTGTCATTTTGTTAAAGAATGATAGTTTATTTTTCTTCTCTCTCAATACTTGCAAATCTTACCTTCCAACACCAATTCAAAACAATGCTTGGTTGTGGTAACTGTGGTCCCAATGCACGATAATGCATTAAAGAAAATCTTTAATTAGCCACATGTGACGACCTTTACCATGGTTATGAGTTATGACCACATCGTGTGTACTCAGGTAAGTGTAGTGGTTCTTTGAAGGGTAAACTTGCAAGAATTATGAAGTTACAAAAATACACTATTAATTTTAAACGTATGTTAATTGGGTCATAAACTTTGTTCCTGATGATCGAGTTATAGCATTTTAAAATTGTTGCAGAATAACACATGGAGTATTTATTTGGTAGAGAAGGTTAGTGAATTGTTGATGTCGTTATAGCATAATTGGTAACAAGTTAGATCATTTCATTTTTGAAGTATTAACATGACATTCTGATAAAGTTTCTGGCCTGAAAAATACTAGTATTTAAAAAATAATCATAACGAAAATTGGTTACCGGTTGTTTCTTTCCACAAGGAACATGATTTACATGTGACAATCACAATTGACGGAATGGAGGGAAACCAAAATGATATTGACGGAAAGGAAGGAAACCAAAACGATCCTTGGCTGAACAATCCTGTGAGAAATAATTCTCTTTGCGTTATCCATTCTCACATAAACAGTCTAGGTGAGGTAGCAAACAGAGAAAAACAGGGGGTGCAAAAAGCACTTCCAGCACACGAATATATGGCAACTGCAAGCAAAGCCTTGTGTTTCTGCACTTTTAAATCTCCATTAGTTTTTGTCTTAAAACTCATTTAACTTGTTTTCTTATCACCATTACAAAGGGATGTCAACTCCCATGTTTCCATTTTTCAATAGCTCGAATTTCCCTGTCCATGGCCTTCCTCCACATACTATATTTTGGATCCTCCTCATTTGTAGTAGGATCTTCAGAATCAGAACGACGAAAAAGAGATAAACTGTGAAGTTAATGTCCACACACTAAATATCTAGTTAGTGGTAACATAGTTATTGGTGGTTGCCTTCTAATCTCTCTTCAACAAACACATATCTAATTACATTATTATCTTCCTTTAAAAAAAAAAAAACCTACATACGTTAGAAACAGTTGATGCTTTTGTCATCCATTTTTTTTCTTCATGATTGCCAGGGACTTCTATTGGTACACAGATTGACCAACTCAACACTTTTGGCAAAACAAAGGCTTAGGGACTACCTTCTCTGAAAGCAAGCTCCTTATTACTTACCATGTCCATTCTAATTCTATATTTTCTTTCGAGTGAGTATGAAAACAATTGCTTTTGAGTGAATTGATTTAGCAAAATTGTTTCAAGCTAAAATTGAGTTATAAGTAAAGTGATTTATGTTTAGATGAGTTGAACAATAAATTTGATTGTAAAAATCAATTCAAAATCATAACATACAATTTCAATCTTCAAGTAGAATCAATCAATTTTGGAACCAAAAATCAATTATACTCTAGAGGAACCGAATATGTCAAAATCAATTCTATACCAAAGTAAAAAGTGAACAAAAATCAATTATACTTTGAACTTGAGAGTTTGGAGGAATAGTAAAAAGTGTTTCTGAAAAACACTTGTGATTACTTATACTTCCCTTCAAAATGCGTCGAAATACATAAGTGTCAATTCAATACGAGGCTTCATATGGAATTCGTTTAAGTGAAACGAAGAAACAGTTCATATTGAAACCCATCACGCATCCAACGTCAAGATTAGTTCAACGGTGATGATGAAACCTCAAAAACTAACTCCGAAATAACCACTAAATGACCTATGTAATCAAGTACATTACTAACCTTTACATGTGACGTTCAAAAAACTAAGGGTCATGTCCTCTCAGTCTCGTCCTCAAGACACTCGCATTAAATGCTGAGAGGACAAACAACCAATAATCTGACGGGGGAATCAAATGATCATGTCACCAATGACATAGTTGGGCGAGCACTTGCTGCTAAATTCATCTCGAGCATTCCTATGGCGAACAGGAGTGCCTCGCGGACGAACCAACGCGTTACGAGCAATCCTCTCCGCGAGCTCGTCATACTAGTACGAACTTAAAAAGCTTTCTTTACTTTGAAACAAGAATCAAGCGAACAATACACTCAGTTCAAACCTTAAAAAAATTAAAAAAAATACACACGGTTCAGACCTTAGCTTCATCCTCGAAATCATCACTTTTGATTAATAACATATATTTAAACCATACTAATATTTTTTTCTAATAAAAAATTTAGGGTGAACTATATTAATAATGTAATTTAATCTCAAATAACGAGTAAATAGGCAATTACCCCCCTGAAATTGTAAGTTTCGTCAATTACCCCCTTGAAATTAACAAAACTTCAATTATCCCCCTGAAATTACACAACGTTAATCAATTTACCCCCTTCGTCATTTGGTGCAATAACTACATGATATAACATTAATTGTGATATGCTATAAGGCAAATAAGACATCAATACAGGGATAATAGGATATTATATATATATATATGCTATAACAGTAACTGTGAGTAATGACCTTTGTACCATATATGTATAGAAAAGAACTTAGTAATAGCCTCTGTAACATATATATGAGTAATGGCCTTTGTTCCTTATTATTTAGTGATTCTATCTAGTTTACTCCGGTAATTTTATATTATTTAGTGATTCTTTTTTGAACAAGTATTATTATCTAGTGATTCTATATAGCAAGTCTTTCTATATTATTTAGTCTTGGATGTTCACAGTTATCATTTGATTA
>Ga0228710_1001849_pt1 | contig 32586 bp, 21 predicted proteins | sample MedpolnodulmetaG_FD_177995 | JGI IMG/M metagenome (GOLD analysis project Ga0228710, IMG submission 177995) | Root nodule microbial communities from Medicago polymorpha collected in Santa Monica, California, United States - pink nodules | ecosystem: Host-associated > Plants > Roots > Nodule... | reverse complement strand
CTGATTCCTGTGATGGGAATTTTTTTTTTCGATTTAGAATCAAGGAAGATGCTGCCCCGTTGTTACTTGTTAGATTCCTCCTAAATTCTCCTTAGCAGCCAAAAAAAAAATGTATTTTGCTCTTCAACGTGATGCTGATAAGACGTAAGCAAGAAAACGAGGAAATAATAAATTAGCTAGTGACGTGCATTAGAAAGTTACTTAGGGATTGTTCTCACAACCACAACCTTAGCTAATTTTTTTATGAGGATAACCTTGTCTTATTAAACTAAATACGGTTTTATTATAGAAGATCATACGCAGCTGAATTAAGGAGAGTATTATGAGAAAGAAACGTAAAATCGAAAGAGAGAAAACAAGGAAGAAAATACCAAAATAATACAACAGATTTGAAAATTGAAAAAGATGCTGGTTATTTTTGTTCTCTATTTTTAAGTAACAAGATCATCAATTCATTGCTAAAAAAAAAAAAAAGATCATCAATTCATTTCATTAACAATCAAAGAAATAATAAAATATACAATATAGAACGTGATAAAATCTCGAAAGTACAACTCATATGGTAAAAAATGTAGAGACCTTTGATACGCTGAGAAGTGAGTTTGAACACACAATTTCTAACTTACTTGCACTTTTTATGTGTGATTTTTGACGTTAGACTCTTGAAAAAAACATCAAAGGCGGTGGCTAGCTAGTCTTAAAACGAGTTGCTCGTTGATAACTGTTGCATATAAGAGTTATATAATCCTCTATGATCGAGGTGCACAAGTCTAAATGATTAATAATTATGAAAAATGTGTTAGTTTCTACGGTTGTTTCCAAAATTCAAGAATAAATCAAATGATATCACAAATGTATTTAGACACCATATCCAAATGATGCACTCCTAAGTCATCCTCTCTGTAACCCAGTAATCTTTCTTTTGACTGGTTCATTACCTAGTAATCATGTTTTATTCATAACAAATTTGCTTACTCCATGATGAAAATATTCACTTTTCTTGACTTCTATGTAAATGATGGTGCAATCACATTATAATACATATATTCTTTAGTTTTCTACTCTTGTGGTGCACTTATTGTGCGTTTTGAAATATCTGTGGACACTGCTCTGGTTTCTATAACCACTCATGAACCTCCTAAAAAGAATTGGATCTAACCACTTTACAGAATACATACATCCACAACAAATGAAAATGGAGATCCTAAGTTCTAGACAAATCTTTAAAACTTTAATTACCTTTTCAGCAATATAATCTTAATCATAATTAACAGTTCTGAAAAATTAACATGTAGCATAAAATGCATAGAATGCTGAAAATGGAATAAGTATATAGATATCCCAAAAAGCTAATTGTGTAGCATAAAATCATCCCAAAAACAAGGAATGGTAAAATACAATTACAAGAGTCTATTTCCTGTCATTTAACCATTACCAATACTTGCATCATTACATAAATTTCATGCAAGCCATCAATGAACAAAAACATAACAAGGAAGAAAGAAAGTACAACTATAGATAGCATTTTGAACATTCTCCAAGAGATGAAGAGTTCACTATCTCAGTACTTCCGAGGTGGCTGCTGAGTTGGCAAAAGACCAAATCGCTTCTTCAGACGCACCCTATGGTCTGAGAACTTATCATCGGGTGAAAAGCGTGCTGCATATAAACCCAAAAAAAATGTATGCATATTAATGAACCAAAATCAGTGAAGTAATGGTGTTAGAAGCAAAAAGAATAAAGAGAAACCAAGTAAAATTATAGATTGATATTTGAGCGAATGAGTTAAAACTAAGGTTCAAATTTAAACTATATGCATCTATTCCCATATGAAAATCACAACCATAGATCAGTTGTTGAGAAACATGGCCAGTGTGCCCACAATTGCAGTTGCAATTTTGTTGCAGTCTTGCATAGACCTCTAAATCTGCTATATTGCAGCAGCAGTTATGGTTGTAGACCAGAATTCAGAACTATGTTAAATACATCAATGTGTCTAATTAAAAGTAGTTAGAGCTTATTCTTTTGCACTCAGTACAGGTATTTCCTTCCTTTCAAAGGCAAGCGCGCAAATAAATCTAAATCACCAGTAAGCTGACAGTGAAACAGGATATCTTCACTTTCACTCACATTTGTTCAGTTGGGCCAACTTCTAACATGATTATCACATGTAAGTCCTAAACAGAATTGACCAAATTGTTAGCTTAATGGGCCAATACCATTAATTTCCAAGATATACAAAGTGTATGTTTGGAAAATCAAAAGACCGGCAATATTGGTACCGCAAGTCTGTTCAAAAGCTCACATTTGCAGTTTTGAAAAAATTACAGGTTGAAATCATATCAGGACACGACAAAAAGAAAAAAAACGGGTGTGTTACCAAAAGCACTATAAGTGGGTTCAGACATATAGAGTCTACAGTTAGGCGGCCCCCACCACAATTCAATAAACCAAAAACTCAAAACTAAGCAAACACATCATGGCTAACCACATACAACAACATTTAAAACTAAAAAGTATGCAGTGAGTCAAAAGAAAATGAAGTGTATCCATTTTTTTTTGCTTTGAAATGGATAATTACAAAGACCACTTTATTATCCTGAATTTACCTGGGTGAGCTGATTCTGTTGCCAAACCCAGTGGTGATTCCTTCTGAAAACAAATAGCAACTAACATTAGTGACCCTTAAAATAACCATTTACATAATGATAAAGCGTTTTCTTTTCTTGGGACAGAAAGTGATCATAAAGCAGTAGCTAAAACAAAGAGGGAAAGAACAAAAGCAAATGCAGATTCTGAAACCACACTAAATGTGAAGATGATTGCATTTTAGATAAGCTTGTCAATTTGGAAGTTTAGTTGATAAAATATTAATATTTTTTATGCTAATGTCCAATATTCTGCCCATGTCTCAAAATTCTTATACTAATATGCATGAAAATGTCTTTCATATACATACCATTTTATGGTCTCTTGGAGAGTGATATATCTCACTACAAAAAAGGGGCAGACAAATTCAGTACTGCACACAAAAACCCTCCTTATCTCCACGAAAAAAGATACTTCTTCCGACAATCATACTGTGGCAACACAACTTGCTCTCTTGCATTGTTACATATGAAGCATTGACACAAACATCAGACACAACATGACATCGACACAGACATTGATAATAAATCTAGAAAAGTGAAGTGATTTAATATAACCACGTGTGTTGGTGCCTGATACCAACAGGTGCTAGACAGTGAATATACCTTCATTCTAAGGTGTCGGTGCTATGTATGTTATTACAATAAACTATCAGTTGAAAATGTAATGCAACATATCAGATCAGTACAAACCCAGCTTTAAAATTAGACCTAATCACAAATTCGCTTATTAGCCTATGTAAGGAAGCTCTTGGAACTTGCCATCCTCTCTCATGAACCAGTATATGGCCACTGCAAATGAAACTTGGGGTCCTGTTTGGATAAACATCTTATTTTGCAGCTTTAAGCACAAGTGCTTATATGATAAGTGCTTTTGTATAAGCTACTTTTGTAATAAAAGATCAAATAAAATCAACCTATTTTCCTATAAACTATAAGATGTTTTCATAAACTATTATTGAGAACTTATACGAATAAGCTGAAAACAGCTTATGAAAATTTCACAAGTTTTATTTTTTAGAAAACTTGGTACACGGAAAAGGACCAACTAATCCGAGGGATCCAATCCCACCGTCCACTTGCAGGGGCCATTTAAAGCTCTGTGATATCATAAGTTGTTTTCATAAGTTCTCTCAAACAGCTTCATAAGTGTTTATGTCAGATAAGTCAATCCAAACATGCCCTTAAGATTAAATAAAGAAAAACATAGCACCATGTTTTGCTGAATGCTTCAAACTTTAAATTCAAATTTCATGAGTAGAGTGTTTGAAATCTAAATAAGGAAAATTATTACCTTGGTAGTGTAAACTTTGTCACCATTGTCATTTATGTAACACTGAAGATACATTGTTGCTAAAACCCTGCAATAGAAAATATATTTTTTTTATGAGAAAAGGGCTACGAATAACAAATTCGTGAGTAACAAAGTGAAATTAATGGTGCTACAGCGAACCTGATCTCTCTTCCTTTAAAACGGCAATACGGATATAGAACTTCGGTAGTTCCTATGGAGTTTGAAGTAAACTTTTGTTTGTTTCCTCACAAGTTCAAGTATATAACCCTAAACCCTAGAATGTATTTGTTTGAACTGAAAGCTTACAATTTTTTTAGAGTACAGGAAGAAAGAAAAAAAACAAACTCCTAAATTTAATCAATTTATCCCATCTGTCGATTTTCTCCGGTCGTTGACGATCTATGTGGGATTGTCATGTCGTCAGACAGATAATGCCACGTCATACGGATATTTATTGGAAAAAAAAAATCTGATTTTTTTTAACCTAAAATTCATACCTATGAGTAAATACACTCAAATTTTACACTTATGAGTAAATATCCTAAAATTTTACACTTATATGCTAAATGCATCCTGAAATTGATAATAATCAAATAGATTGGGCAAACAATTTTTACACCTGTTTTTGTTCTATCTATAGTTTGCATTGGGATCAATGATAACCTTTAGGCTATGTTTGGATTGGTGGTGCGCGGTGGAATGGAATGGAATGGAGTGGGATAGAGTCACATTCTATTGTTTGGTTTTGTAAAAAAAGAATGGAATGGAATGGGATGTGATGGAACCCATTCCATCAAATACCACTCATTTACTCAATTTTCCATTCCTCCCAATTTGGGGTGTATTCAATGGAATTGAACACATTAATAATACACTTACAATTTTGTCCCTATTTTTTCTATTATTTTTTTAAAAAAATTCAAACAACTTCGTTATTTTTTTGTATTATCTTTTCTATTATCGAATGGTAGTAGTAATACAACTAAACAAAAAATTGTTGTTGGATACGTTGTTTATCCATACAATGGTAAAACTTCAATTTCGATAAAACAATATACAGGCTTGTTTCTTGTAAATTTCATGTTATTATATGTTGAATGTAAGCAATAATTTTTGGGAATTCTATCAAAACAATATGCTTGTATTTAAATTGTTTCCTGGATGCACCCAACCCTGAATAGCTTCCGAAGAAATAATTTAGACTTTTTGCCATAAATAATTTAGGCTACTTTACAAATCTCATGTTATTATATCTTGAAATGATGCACCCAGTAATATAGTATATCCTGAATGCATAAAGTGGTATCCATGTTTCACAATTTCATGATTTTATTTACGAGTTCATGATTAAAGTTGATTTTATGTTTTTATTCTTGGATCTATATAATTATTAGGGATTTAGATTTTTGTAGTTGCAACCTTTTGTCAAAATTTGTGCAAGAACTTTTACACATCAACCATGATGATGTTAAATGGTATTTTTTTTAATTGTTATTAATGTTTATTCTACATATTGATGTTTTTTAAATAAAAGGGTAAAATTGGAATAAAAAACTTATAATTCATTCCGTTCTGTCAACTTTCCAAACAATGGAATGGAAAATTAGCTCCATTCCATCATAAAATATCCAAACAATGGAATGGTATCATTATTCCATTCCGTTAGTTTTAAGTTATCCAAACAGAGCCTTAGTTTCTCCATAGTGAAAATAAGTTATGATCTTTGATTAAACTTTCAGTTTTAACTTGCTTGGAAATAAGTTTGTGAGTGAATGTGGTTACGAAGAAACTCACCGATTTATTAGTTGTATATCATGTTTTTTGGGCAAATTTGATATGGTACTATTATGTTATTTCAAGAGACCTCTATAAACATTACAAGTTGGAGAAATTTCATTCCAAGTTCCAAGATAAATTTCAAGGTAAAAAATACTCAAAAAGATGAAGAAAAAGACAAATATGTGTTGGAAGGAGTTGTGCGCCCCATGCATGTAGTTATACGCCTCAGGTGTGCAAAACAGTGTTGAAAATGCATTGTCTTAAGCATCACGCACGAGGTGCATGGATCTCTATGTAACACGAGCGTGCGTCTATGGGAAAAACAAATTTTCTTATGTTGCGGGTTTGCAGAAAGAAAAAAAAAACTCAGTTTTCAGCCCAAACCCATTGGAAAATCAACCTATAAATACAACTCATTTCGTGCACAAATTTCTATTTAGAATAAAATAATTCAAGAGGAATGCAAGCACTATGAGCATTAAGGGAGTAGTATCTCCTCAACCTTGTTCTCTATAGTGTGTTTTATTTTTTATTTTATTAATTTGTTTATCATTACTATGAGTAACTAAACCCTAATTGAGTAGGATTCTAAGATGAACCTCAATTTGTTTGTTAGATCAATTTAATTAGAATATTTTATTTAGTTATTTTATGAGATCTATTTAAATTTTATATGCAAAAGTCTTAGTGTCTGAATGGAGCCATATGGAGTGTGACATGCCTAGGGAATCTGATAGAACATTGAAACATGTGGCGCAGAAGATACTTCTTGAGTCGTTGTCCCTGGTCATCTTTTTCGAATGTTTCATTATAAATTTTATTCTTTTCCCTTGGTAAGAGCTACTTGTTTGTAGAACTACTAAGGTAAGAAAAAGTATGTGATGTACTTCTAAGATTCATAGACAAAGTTAGAGCCTTTAGACGATAATTTAGGAATGTCAATTCTTTATGTTTCAATTAGCTTTGAGAGAGTAAGACTCCACTTTAACAACCTTACACAGGCATACAAGACCTGTAGAATTGACGATCCTACCTCCTCAGAGCATGTATAACCTTTTATGAGAAAAAGAGTGTTGGTCAATCAACTCAATGTTCTTCATGTTCTTGCTCATTATCAACTTGTTGATCCACTTACTAAGCCCTTGTCTCCCTCTAACTATGATACAATCAGAACAAACTCAAAGTATTTTCACTTCAGCAAATACCTTGAGTTTGTGAGGGGAATATCATTGTATACATGTAAGTGTCATGTTACTAAGTTAATGTTGACATAACATCTAGCTTTCTTCTTCAAAAATAATCTAGCTATCAGGTCAGCTAGAGCAACTCCAGCGGTTCGATTTTCATGCTATCCGCCAGCATGGAGTTCCTCGATATGGGAAAATTTGGTTGTATCACCATTGGGGTCCGCCACTTGTAATTTTGATTACTTTTTGAAGTAACCGAACTCTTTGATTTCTTAGGCTTAATAGCAGTTTTAACCCTATAACTTTCCCAAAACTTTTTGTCCCTTAAGAAAAAAACTACAAAACCGCCCCCTAAGTTTTGCATCTGTGACAGTTTTGACCCACGAAGCCAATTTTGACTCAGTCTACGCTGACGTGATACCCTAAGTAAGGTGCCACGTGTTTTTTTTTTTAATAATTTTTTTTAACAAAAATTGGTCTTGGGGGGCAAAAAATGCTGCAGTTGCAAAACTTAGGGAGTGGTTTTGTAGTTTTTTTCTTAGGGGGCCAAAATCGCAACTTCGTAAAAGTTAGAGGGCGAAAACTGCTATTAAGCCTTTTTCTTAACATGATTTGTTGTCGTTGCTATAATTTTGACTAATATGACCGTTGTGAAACAAGCACAACATATGTGTTAATTTTATTTGTTTTTACGGGGAAAATCTTTTGACCTATATTGTGATCATTTACAAATTTTCACATTCACAATTTTATCTCTTTGCTATTAATTTTACACTCAATTTTACCTTCATCTCTTCACTCTTGATTATTCGTTGTTTATATCTTCCAATTGACCCCAATCAATAAAATTAATTATCAACAATATTTGTTACATTTTTGCAAAATTACCAACACAACACCAAAGTTCTCAAAATTCCCAATTTTTGTCACCGCCGAGAAACCCAACCATTTTTTTGTTGCCACCTACTAACCCTAACATATTTTATAGACCTCAAATGGATACCCCAAAGCGTAGAGTGTACTCGTTATGACCCTGAAACACCAAATGGGTTGATGTCGAAATGTCAAGTTCAACAATTATCTACTCAAGTTAGTCTTAAAAATATTACGTTTGGGCAGGAAAAAAACGTTATGCTAGCAAAAAGCCTCGAGAGCTATTCACAAAGGATGATGTTATACTTCTAGTTCAAACATGGTTTAATATTTTAAAGGATCATATTGTGGGAAATGATCAAAAAACGGATAAATTTTGTCAAGGATCGCTGCTAATTATAACCAGTATTGTGAGCAGTTGCGAGAGAAGGAACCTAGTCAATTAAAATCTCAATTTCATCGAATAAGTTGTCCCGTTCAAAACAAAAAAAAAATTCAGGTGTTACAATTCAGATGTTGATGACAAGAAAAGTGGAACCTTGGGGAATGATATCATGAATAATGCACATACTTTTTTTCCTCAAGATGATGGTGCACCATTCACTCTCGAGTATGCACGGCAATTGTTGAAAGATGAACCTAAATAAATGGAAGCATCGATTGCAACTTCTTCAAAAAAGAACAAAGACTTCTACCAGTGGGGCATACTTATAATCACCGAACCAGAGACACCTTCAAGTTCCAATGGAGCGTCCCATGGGGTAAACGACGACAAAAAGGAAGACAAAGGCAAGGGCAAACACAACTGAAATGTCTTCTAAGGTCGTCTATGATACAATGGATAAAAGAGTAGTAGTTATGGGAAAACTCGCACATCTTAAAGAGAAAGAAACCGTCTTAAAAAAAAAAGGAGGAAATGGAGTTTGAGGCAACACAGGTCATCATGCCAGACACGTCCATGATGAATGAGATTCAACTTCAAGTTCATGAAAAATATTGTAATAAGCTCAAAGAAAAGTATGAATAGTTAAGACAAAATGTTGTAGTATTATTAACATTTAAAATTATGTAGTATGAATTTTAGTCAAACCAGCCGTTATTCAAACTAATTGTTGGTCATACTAGCCGTTATTCAAATTAGCCGTTAGTAAGATGACATTATTTATTTATTTTGGTCATGTATCATACACACATTTTAAATGTGGAAAAATGGAATGTCGAAAATTCGAATTTTGATTCATGCATATATTATACAATTTTTCTGTCAATTAATTGAGTTAAGTTCAAGTGGATAATGACAATATATTATTAATTGTTTCTAATTATGTATGTCATGAATTTAATGCTAACATGACATATCTAGCCTTCAAATCGATTAATGGACCAAATCGATTAATGGACTTGATGACTAGAGAAAATTGTTAGAATATTAGAATCAAATTGTTAGTTTGTTAACAGTTTGATCAAACTATATATAAATCAATCTCAATTTAATCACAAATTATTCAATCAACGGAAAGAAATTAAGCATTGAATCAAATCATGATAATCACATTAGTCTATGAATTTCAACAAATTTCAACTGCAGGGGATCTAAAACCAACTTAGTTTCATCCTCGGTCACTCTCCTTGTCTCTATACTACTTTTGATACCTTGCTTTGTCGTTAGTTTTTCCTTATGTCGATGCCAATGTCCTTATTCAAGGAAGTAAGTCGGTAAGTGGAAAAAACTATATGGCTATGAGCCTATGATATCTTTTGGACCTTTGGTGACCCCACTGGCCCCATATATGAGCTTGTTCGCCGCAAAAAATTGCACAATCTTTCTCAAATTTGTGTGGTTTTGCAAAGTTTAAATGTCTCTACGTACGGTTTGATGTGTAGCCTCAATTTTCATCACACACTTTGTATTATTTTTCTACCCTTTAACTTGCTCTCTTGTGTTGTACTAGTAACTTGTGAAAGCTTGTGCATTTTCATATCGATGCTACATTTCTTCATCAGCACGATTTGCTAGCACATTTTGTCTATAAATAATACGTGATACTAATCGATCAAGAATTTAGTTTTAATCAAGGGCATGCACTTATGCTTTTCTGATTCTTTATGAATGTTTTCTCATGTCTTTTGTTGTAGCCAAAAAAAGGAAAGCAACAAAAAATAATAAAACACAAACAACGTGACGATAAGGAATGAGTGAATCTTAAAAAATAATATTAAACTTATCCGACGGACATGAGATATTTAAGTCCCACACATTATTTGAAATCCGTAAATGTGTTAATCATAAACAGAAACGAACGAATTAAATATCATATGCTAGTATATCTCTGGTACAAAAAAAATCATATCAGTATTTCATCAAATAAAAATAAATGTCTTCAAAGTGCATCTTAGATCCACCATATACTCAGAATCTAGAAAAGTGGTCCGTTGAGTTTACCAAAAGTGACGGCCAAATGAACGAAATTACAAAAGTGGTACGGTTTGAAGTTGGAACGAATTGACAAATTACCGACATAGTCACGTAGCCAATCTCATGCGATACCGTCTTTTTTGGTGGTGGCTAGTTCGAACCTTGCACATTGCATATATTATGCATTGTCTATACCAACTAAACTTAACTCACGAGGACTCATGCGATACCGTTTACTATCCAATTTTGATTCCAAAGCTTAATGTTTTCGCGAATAATTTTTGAATAGACACAAAAATTTAGACTTTTTATTTAGTCACACATACAAAGTGCACACGTTATAATAATCATTTGAAAATTATTAATTATTTAATATTTTTTATGTGTATTATCAAATGCTTATGTCCACTTAAGAATTGCTCTTTTTCAAGCTATATACTCCACTTATAACCTTTTCTAACAATATTCTTTGACCCCTCAAATGTATTTATTAAATATTATTAATACAAAAATTATAAAGAATAATGCCTAAATGTAAAATCCATTAAAATACTAAAAAAATGTGATGCTACCAAAATTAGAAAAAAAATCAGGGTATGATTGAAATAAAACAGAAAACAATGGACAATGAAGGAAAAATGAAGAAAGAAAGTATCATCTCTGACGGACCCTACGGTTCTGTGTCCCCATGCGATTCCGCACGTGACTACCTCATTTATACAATCCCCAACCAATCCCATCTCACCACGTGTCCTTCGTCGTTGATATTTGGTTCCACGAGTGACTAGTGAATCAACCGCTATCATACACTGTCACACACTTCAAAACTTTCTTCTTTTCTTCATTCATCAAACTCAGATATTTTCATTTTCCAACATTTTCCACTCTCATTCTCTCGAGATTCATCAAAGGTTCATCATAATCATAATCATAATCACATTTTCATCTAAATTTAATCATTAATTTCTTTGATTCTAAGTTTCAAATTGATGCAGAAGAAAGAGTGAGTGGATCCATATCAAAGATGAGTCATAGCATCTTTCATCAAACACTTCTTTGTCAAACATCAACGGTTGCGGAGCATCAAAGTAAGCGAGGAGTAATTGGTAATTCTTCTACTTTATTCCAATCGCAACAGAGTGTTGATAAAGAAAAGAAGCTTTTCCTTTCTACAAATTTCCGCGGGAATCCAAGCTTGTTTGTTAGGAAACGGAAAGCAGCTATGGGAAGTAAACAAACTGTTCCGCGCGCTGTGTTAACGTCCAATGCTGCTTCTCAGGTATGCGTTGATTGATCATCATTGCATCGTTAAATTTCGAGCTGATAGTTGATAACTTATAGCTTATACGACTAAAATAGACTTGTTTGATATTGAATTTCTTTTTTATGGTATAATGACTTGTTTTTTTTGGGGCCGGAGCAGCTTTCGGAGAAGTTCAACCTCGAAGGAAATATTGAATTGCAGGTATTCTGCCGGCCTAATGAATTAAATTGTTTTTATAAAAAAGAGATGAAATCACAGTAAATTAGTAATACATTAGCTAATGATTGCTTTTGCGCGATGGAGCAGGTCAATGTTGGTTCTTCAGGGTCAGGAGCCGCAACACAAGTAGATATTCAGCTTTCAAATACTAGTGGCTCAATGGTTTTACATTGGGGAGTAATCTGTGAAAGTCAAGGGTATGTTCAGTATTAGAGTTTTCAAGTTATTTGGATATATATCTTGTTACTTGAAGGAGATCTTTTTCCCTTGTTTACTGTTTTCCAGGAAGTGGGTACTTCCTTCTCGTCGCCCAGATGGAACGCAAGTTTATAAGAATAGAGCTCTCAGAACCCATTTTGCTAAAGTAAGTTCCAACAACAACTACGAAAGAAAAAAAGGTTTCTTAAACTGAGTTGACTGGTTCAAATATTGATGACTATTTTTTCTTTTATTCTTTTCTTATTAGTCTGGCTCTGGATCCTTACTTAGCATAGAAATTGATGATCCTGCTGCACAAGCCATTGAGTTCCTTATAGTAGACGAAGCTCAGAATAAGTGGTGCGCTTATCATAATCTAGCCTTTTTATAACCCTATATATAACCCGCAGTGTTATTGTGAAATTGAATATAGTTATTTGCTCTTTTTTTCTTTTCTAAGTAAAGGTATAAAAACAATGGTGGTAACTTTCACATCAAGTTACCAATAAAAGATAAGGTAGCTCAGCAAGTTTCAGTTCCTGAAGACCTTGTACAAATTCAAGCATATATTAGGTGGGAGCGAAAGGGTAAGCAGTCATACAGCCCGGAGCAAGAGAAGGTCAGTAATCAAGTCATGTTCATGTCTTTGCATTTAGCTGCAAAGTTTTGCTTCCTATAATGTTCCTTTCAGCTTATTCTTTTTATGATTTTCATGGTTTCCTATTTGGTTTGGTTTACTTTCCAATTTCATTGCTACGTTGCTTTGATGATTTGTCTTTCAGGAATATATCAAACCTGTTTTTTTGATCTATCCAGGGTACACATCCTTGATTACACCCAGCAAGCATAACGTCTGAAAAAAGACCAGTCTCTTGAATCTACTATTAATGTTATGCTTATGTATGCTCAAACTAATTTTGCTATCACCCCTACCTTCCTGGTCCATGTCTTTATTTTTACTTGGTCCTGGTCCTCATTTACAATTTTTTCATGATCCTACGTATGTAATTGGTTTTAAGGCTCACTCACTGGTTTCAGTGTATAGTTTCCATGAAATATTAGTTAGTAATAATAATGATAATAGTCCTTCTTTTTAATAGGTTCACAACTAGTACTGCGTAGTCCATACAGTTCTGTAGATAATGCGACATAGTCTGGGAAATGGATTTGATCACATTGCTGTCATTCTCTTGTAGTTGTTGGAACTTGGGATTTTGAATTGAACAAAGTGTTAGCTAAATACATTTCAATTTTTAAGTCAGAACTAATGCATTTTGTCTTCCAATGCATTGTTTTTATTAGATTTTTCCTTTTTTTAGGAGGAATATGAAGCGGCTCGACGTGAGTTATTGGAGGAAGTAGCTAGGGGTACTTCTGTACAAGACATTCGTGCAAGGTTGACTAACAAATCTAACGATGTTGAAGTAAATGAGCCTAACAAAGCTAATGCTGCTGAAGTAAAGGGGTCTTCTGCTACAAAAACAAAGATCATCCCTGATGAACTTGTACAGATTCAAGCTTTTTTACGCTGGGAAAAAGCGGGGAAGCCTAATTATTCTCCAGAACAACAACTTGTAACCTTATAAAATCCTTTCTCATATCTTCTTTTCTGCTGACATTATAGTATTCATTTCACCTAATCAGGCTTTTTTGCTCTCTTTCCGTAATTGACTTAGATTGAATTTGAGGAAGCAAGAAAAGAATTGCAAGCTGAGCTTGAGAAGGGTGCTTCTGTGGATGAGATACAAAAGAAGATTGCCAAAGGAGAGATAAAAACAAAAGTTTCCAAGCAATTGAAAAACAAACAATACTTCCGTGTTGATAGAATACAAAGGAAACAAAGAGATTTGATGCAGCTTATCAACAGAAATGCTGCTAAAAACATAGACCAACAACTTGCAGATGCAGACCAACAATTTGTAGATGCTCCAAAGTCTTTGACAATAATTGAAAGATATGCCAACGCAAAGGAAGAAGAATATGATACTGATAGTGTTTTGAATAAAAAAACTTACAAGCTTGCTGATAATAATCTTTTGGTTAGACACTTTCATCAACTTGCTGTTTTTTTTTTCATCTCTTTTCGCCAGAAGGTCTTCTTTTGGTTATGATTCTAATTTTAATTCAATCATTCTTTAAGGTCCTCATTACCAAAGATGGAGGTAAGATTAAGGTTCACCTGGCTACAGACTACAAAACACCTGCTATACTTCACTGGGCCTTATCCAGAACAACACCTGGAGAATGGTTGGTAAGTGTATAATGTTAAATTTAAAATTGACTTGAGAATTGAATGTTTTAATTGATGTATCTGTTGTGTGTATATCTCATTGCGTTTGTATTTACATGAAATGTAATGTCAATCTTAGGCACCACCTGCAAGTTCTCTGCCCCCTGGGTCTGTCATTATGGATAAGGCTGCAGAAACACCCTTTAAAGCTGGTTCTTCATCTGATCCTTTTTCTGAGGTTTCTATAATTACAATCTGAAGTTTTTTTAATCTCTTAGGTCTTTGATGTCTGAGTTTAAAAAATCTGATAATATTAATACAATTTTCAGGTCCAGTCTTTAGATATAGAGGTCAGCGATGACACATTTAGAGGATTAACTTTTGTCATTCTATCAGACGGAAAGTGGTTAAAGAACAGCGGATCAGATTTTTCTATTGAATTTGGTGGGAAGAAGCAGATACAAAAGGTTACACTTCATGGAATTGTATCACTGGTTCCCCTAACTCGACATATATTTGTCAAAATCACAATGTTATTTTGATTGACAAGCCTTTATTTCCATTGAAGGATGTTGGTGATGGCAAAGGTACAGCTAAGTTCTTGCTGGATAAAATAGCAGATATGGAAAGTGAGGCACAAAAGTCCTTTATGCATAGGTAAGTAATCCCTAAAAAAGTTTTCCTGCTTTTTCTAATTGCTGCTATCTGTCATTTTCATTAAGTATTAGAAATAAAGTTTTCATACAAAATCTTAAGAAATCATGATCTGCAATTGCTTTTATTGCGAAGCATGTGGCTTGAAGACTGGCCCATTGTCTTCAACCAATAATTTTAGTCAAAGTAGTCAAATTTGGGATTTTACGCATAATCGGTAAGGGGAGGTAAAATCGTAAATGTAGAATCTTTAATCTTAGGATTACACAAAATTCATAAAACTCAAATACATGCATATTATACATGCATATAAGATAGCATAAGACAAAAAAACCTTAAATTACATTTTAAATACTAGCGTAAATTAAATTCATAAGAATAAGTCACATAATAGCATAGTTGCATAAAACTTACACAATTAAAACTTAAAATACTTATGCAATTCACACACTAAAACTCACATATCAACAGCATAACACTTGAAATACTCATGTAATTAAAACATTAAATCAAACTCACAAGTCTCATACAAAAAACAACTAAAATTGGATTATACAGGGTTTCTCAAAAATAAGATTTTGCGTAGACTCATAATCTTTGAGGACAAGTATAATCACAAAATCGTAGGATTTTAGGATTAAAATTGGGTTTATGATTGTAGTCTTATTGGGACACCAATGCCAAATACTATTTCTCCATGTTACATGCATTGTATATATCAATGGTTTAGTTGAGCTGCCTTCAATCATTGTACACCAGGTACCGAGTTTGTTTTGGCTTACTATGACGACAACACAGAGGTGAAAAAGTTAGAGTGGGGTTGAACCGGCTCTTATACCTTGTTGACTAGAGGGATTTTAAAGATTTAGACTTAGGAAAAGTGTGAAATGCTCGAGTTATTAGCACTCAGCAGATTGGATTTATTTACATACATTCTATTTTTTATTTTTTTTCAGTGACTGATGTTAGTGTTATGTTGTAGGTAGGGATAGAACCTTCAAACTCATTCTCACTTAACTCCTTAAGTGACACTCCCACCCCAACCACTAAGCCAACCTTATATTCTATTACATACTTCGTAATTAATTACGTTATATGTTTTTGAGGAAAATAAATATGAGTGCAATATATGAAAGTACATGAACCTAGGCATTAAATGCTACTATTCCGATCAAGTTGCTTTCTGTTTCCAAAATACAAAATATTTCATTGTAAATAACTATGGTTGTGGACCAATGGTAAACTTTAAAACAATGATTATAGGAAGGGAACAACTCTGACCCCATGTGCTAGCTTTTGGGGTTGAATTTTCAAGGATGACAACGGGTAGGGTCTAAGTAGAGTACTGTAGTACCTGTTCCCATACAGACATTTGATATCCTGGCCTTTGATTATTATATATTTTAATCTCATCTTCCTATCATACAAAATGGTGCCAACCAAAAGATTGAAGAAAGGTAGACATAATGAGAATGAAAAATGTTTCATGTGTGATCTTTAATAGAAAATTTTTATCATACAATTACAATGATAATGGCTTTTAAAAAAAAATTACAATGATAATGGTTCTAAATGTTGGATGCTAATGCCAACAAGGAAGTAAACTCGGTGCTGCTGAGATGAGAGCTCTACGATGGATGTGTGGTTATGCATGATTATATGGGATTAGAAATACAATTATTAGGTAAAATATTGTGGTAGCTCCCATTGTAAGAAAGATGGTTGAGTCTTGTCTTAAGTAATTTGGGTATGTATGGAGAAGACACGTAGAGCATGGGTAAGGAGGGTTGAAAAAAAGGAATATAATGCAATAGTTATAAAGAGGCAGACCAAGAAAAACTATAAGGCCAACTATTAAGAGCAATTTAGAGGTAAATGGTTTATCATTGAACTTAATCTATGTATGTGTTCATCAATATTGGCATCTTATACTCCTTGACTGCATGCTTTGAGTTCACCAATATATTCTCCTGGATCTGAAGTAGCCCATGTTGATTCAATTGATTCACCAAAATACTTAATAGGATCTTACTTTGTTCATTAGAATCTGGTTAAGTCACTTATACATCTGTTTTTGCAGATTTAATATTGCGGCGGATTTGATGGATCAAGCCAAAAATGCTGGTCAATTAGGTCTTGCGGGTATTTTGGTGTGGATGAGATTTATGGCTACAAGGCAGCTCATATGGAATAAAAATTACAACGTGAAGCCACGGTGAACTTCCTATATATGTTTAGTATCACTTTGTTTATGCACTCCAGACATTAAATTTTTTTAAGCCTTCTGGAAAATATTAATTATGAATCACATATCTTGCTTTCTTCTTAAGATTTGGTCAGTTTATTGCCTTTCTTTTGTGAACAGGTTCATTCTTTTGTTATAATATATCTCTTTTTCTATGCTTAATCTCTTCTGATCATAAGCATTGGTTACTGATTTGAACAGTGAGATAAGTAAAGCCCAGGATAGGCTTACAGAGTTGCTCCAGGATATTTATGAAAGCTATCCACAGTACAGGGAAGTTGTGAGGATGATCCTTTCTACTGTCGGTCGTGGAGGTGAAGGTGATGTAGGACAGCGTATTCGAGATGAAATCCTTGTCATCCAGGTAGATTTGCTTTTCCTTAGTTTCTGCGTATCTCTCTCCGCTCTACATCGATCTTGAATTACATGGAAAATTTCTGTTCGGTTTGTAGAGCAAAAATAATTGCAAGGGTGGAATGATGGAGGAATGGCACCAGAAGTTGCACAATAATACTAGTCCTGATGATGTTGTAATCTGTCAGGTAATACGCTGTTGTTGATCTCTTTGTAATACTTATGGTTTCCTTGTCATCATCACCTTTGATATTTCGTTGAAAATCTTCCCAGGCACTAATTGATTATATAAGTAGCGACTTTGATATTGGTGTTTATTGGAAAACATTGAATGACAATGGAATAACAAAAGAACGTCTTCTGAGCTATGACCGTGCCATCCGTAATGAACCCAGTTTTAGCAGAGATCAGAAGGAAGGTCTTTTGCGAGATCTTGGACACTACATGAGGACATTGAAGGTTGGATTCATATGTGGCTTAAATTGAGTTCTATTTTGCTTTCTTACTCTTCTTTTCCAACTTGTGATTTCGCATGTTTAAAATGTTGTTGGTTTCTATTCTACATTTTTCTCTTTTGTCATGGTTCTTATTGTTTTGCCAAAATGGTTGCATATACATCGGAATATGATCACGATAGATATGTTGCACTGCACCCCTGATACCGTAAGAGAAAAACAAACTGGAGCTAATTTGTACCGGATAAAGTTTGTTGTTGTTAATGATAAGCTGCAAGGGGAGGGGCAAGGTTCAATCGAATTACTAGCTTGCATTATATAAGCACACCCTGCTGCAACAGATTATTTGAATAGTTGTTTATGCTCTCATTCCCCCTTTTGGTGCTCTTCTAAGAAAACATTAATCTTTGGTTTACTACCAGCACCCTTAACATATTTGGCCAACTTTTCAATTATATTTTGCCATATGATGATTTTAGTTTGATTATATAATATGCAGGCAGTTCATTCAGGTGCAGATCTTGAATCTGCTATTACCAACTGCTTAGGCTACAAATCTGAGGTAACAAGGTTTTTAAGACATCTGTTGCCCAGGATAGTTTTTCTTATATTTAGAGATCTTGCTATGAATTTATACTCTATTATTCCTCAGGGTCAGGGCTTCATGGTCGGGGTGCAGATAAATCCAGTGTCTGGTTTGCCATCTGGTTTTTCGGTAATGTCATGTTACTTCATATGATTTTTTTTGTGATAGTTATACCTCCTGAACTATAACAATTATTTGTCTGATCTATCGCAAGCAGGAGTTAGTCCAGTTTGTCATGGAACATGTTGAAGAAAAGAATGTTGAACCCCTGATTGAGGTATATGCTGATTTAATATTGTAGTAAGTATTTCTGATATATTTCAAAGTAGTAAACAGAATACACACACAAAAACGTTTCAACAGACTATTATAAATCTAAGTAAGTTGGTGGAAATGTTCTGTTGGTAATCTCTTTGTTAACACATCTTCCAGCTGATGCCCAGAAGGAATGTAGGTTGTAGTTATCAATCTATTATCTAGCTGTTCTTTAATGAAATGTCGGTCTATCTCAATATGTTTTGTCCTGTGTCATGTTGAACATGATTATGAGTAAAACTGAGAGTCAATTTATTGTCGCAGAACAACTTAATAGGGAACTTAATAGGGTCTTCACATCGTATCTCCAAATCTTCTAGCATAATTTTCATCCACAATAGCTCACAAATTCCTTGCGCCATTTCTCTAAATTCTGCCTGAACGCTTGATCAAGCTACTATACTTTGCTTCTTACTCTTCCAAGTAACAAAGTTCCCACATAGGAGGGTACAATAGTCTGAAATAGATCTTCTATCATTCACCAAATTTGCATAATCATCATTAGTACACACGTACATAGTTAGGCTTCACTCTTTTAAACAAGAGTCCTCTCCCTGGATTGACTTTGAGAAATTGTGAACATGATCTGCGGCTTGCAAATGTCTCACCCTTGTCTCATGCACGAATTGACTCACCACACTAACTTCATAAGCCAAATCCAAAGATGAAGGCTGAAAGTAGTAGAGACCATGTGTTTCATAATCTGAACAGGCTTCAATGTTTTAAACAAGAGTCCTCTGATCTTCTCCCTGGATTGAATTTGATACTGTACATCTACAACTTGATTCTAGTGGTTAGATAACAGGTGGCCAAACAAATTTTAAGATAGAAAATGATAATATCTTAGAATTTGGGCTTATGGCCTAACTCAAAACTACAAAAGCAACTTGTTAGGTGAGGGATGTCCACCACTTATAACCATTATTTAGACTGCACATATCTTATTCCATTCCCTCCTTTATCTTAAACCCTTCACACCACAAATAAAAAAATATGTTGAAATGTGAAAACCTCCTCGTAAGAGCTATTTTGATATATTCAACAATATTTCTCATTCATTCTGATAGGATACAATTAAGATATTCTGAGATGTTTTCTAGATAAATCGTAACAGTTTGCATATACCCCTTACACTTTTTCTACTTATATGTATGCATGATTGTTTTTGATAGGGTTTGCTAGAGGCCCGTCAGGAACTGCGACCATTACTCACTAAGTCCCAAAGTCGCCTAAAAGATCTTTTATTTTTGGACATTGCCCTTGATTCTGCGGTTAGAACAGCAGTGGAAAGGGGATACGAGGAATTAAACAATGCTGGACCTGAGGTGATTCCCTGTTTTGGGGGTCTAATAGTTCTTATATGTTGCTCACCGTTTTTTTATGTTGACATATATAATCAGTATTTTTATAGAACTTAAATATGCAAGGATATGACGCCTGATATGCTCATGTGTGGACTATGCAGAAAATAATGTACTTTATCTGTCTGGTTCTTGAAAACCTTGCACTTTCATCAGACGATAATGAAGATCTTATCTACTGTTTGAAGGTATAGTGATATGTTCATTTTTATTTCATACTCAGTGGTCATATCATTTTTCAAGACCCTCAGGCTGGTCTCTCATCTGAGAAAAGATTCACAACACTAGCAAATAGTTCGGTGGTGCATTTCTTTAATAGTGTTTCGTTTTAAATGCAAGCTGAACTTAATTGATGATGGCAAAGTAGGATTCCTGTTACTACTAAAAAAAATTTTAATCCATTGTGAGGATCATTCTGGACAGAGCCATGACCCTTTCCATCTTATTATTTTCAGCTGTTCATTATGCGCAATATTTTTATTAATGCTTGTTCCATATTAATATGAAATTGCTTTGTGCAAATTCAAACACCTTAAAACGGATTTTGAAGGGATCATGATAATACTAGAAGACAAGTGCTAAATGGAAGTGATGTCTAAGCTGTTGTAGATATTCACGGTTTATCTGTCTAGCTAAATGAAAACCATAATTTAATATTTGTTATTTTTTCCTTTTAAAGGGATGGAATCTTGCCTTAAGCATGTGTAAAGGTAAAGACACTCATTGGGCATTGTATGCGAAGTCAGTTCTTGACAGAACACGCCTTGCACTCACAAACAAGGCAGAGTCATACCAGAAAATTCTTCAGCCATCAGCAGAATATCTTGGATCATTACTTGGTGTGGAAAATTGGGCTGTATGTATTTTATAACTTTATTTAGTTTTTCTGTCTTTGTGCTCTTGCTTCTCTCCTGAATATCTCCTCTTGCAGGTGGAAATATTTACTGAAGAAATTATCCGTGCTGGATCTGCTGCTTCTTTGTCTACTCTTGTAAATCGACTAGATCCAGTACTCCGAAAGACTGCTAATCTTGGAAGGTGGGATTGATCATGCTTGTTCAACTTGAGTCAATGATTTTCTCTTCAGTATAATATAGCACACTTAAACTTGGTTGCTTTGAAATTGATGGCTTGCTGATACAATTCTAGTTTCCTGGAACAGTTGGCAGGTTATTAGCCCAGTTGAAACCGTTGGATATGTTGAGGTTGTGGATGAGTTGCTAGCTGTACAAAATAAAACATATGAGCGACCTACAATTTTGATAGCCAAGAGCGTGAGAGGAGAGGAGGAAATTCCAGACGGTACTGTTGCTGTCCTGACACCTGATATGCCAGATGTTCTTTCTCATGTATCTGTACGGGCAAGAAATAGCAAGGTATCGTCCTTCCGATAACAGGTTCTTTTGGCTTATATTTAAAGATGCTACTGTTGAATGATGGGCCTATGTATTTCATGTTTGATCAGTGGGGTATAGTCAAATAAGGCTCTGTCACTCCTCAAATATAATGACATATTGACATTGTAGTATATTGTCGTCGAACTGTAAATTAACGCACTTTGTCAAAAATTTATAACTTTTCAAAGAAATTATTTAAAACTATGCTATAAACAATATTGCTTCAATTTAGGCTGATTTGCAATTTGATTATCATTAAATTCAACATTCTTACGGTGAACTTCTGTGGATTGATATGATGTTGAAATTCAAACTTGAACAATTTACAATGTTGTCACTTGTAATACTTGACAAACTTGCACCATTCACCAACCTTTTATTGACTGTGAATTTCATTAATCTAAAAAACAATTTATAAAATAATTATCATATTCATATTGCATGGTAATTTTTTAAAAATTGGATATAGTAAGCATGCATCTAATTACAATATAGGTCATATTTTATTAAGTTCATAAAGAAAAAATGTATGCCTGATGATACATCTTTAGAGTTCAAAGAAAATTTTTATTAATGTAAAATTATATGAACATGGTATATAGTAAGATAATTATTTCTTAGCATGATAAATGATAAGATATAGTCAGGACTCTCTGGCATTGTCTGATTCATGTTGCTCTGCCCATCGAGTGGAAAAAGGCCTAGTTTTTGTATGATAATTGATAAGATATTATTTATTTCTAATTAGATTTTCTTATGCATTGATTGGAAGCACTAAGGTTTTAAGTTTTCCAGGTGTGTTTTGCGACATGTTTTGATCCCAATATCTTTGCTGACCTCCAAGCAAATAAAGGAAAGCTCTTGCGGTTAAAGCCTACATCAGCTGAGGTTGTTTATAGGTAACATTTATACTTTAGCTTCGAGTCTTAAAGCTGCTGTTTTATTAGTTTACACTTTAGGTACCCATACCCTTTTCCGTGATGATTGAATGCCTTTTTGCTAAAAAGTTCAATTTACACCTTGGTGAACAACCTAAGTTGCAGTTTAATTACCATCTTAACACTATTTTGTTGGTGTTCTTACAGTGAGGTCAAGGAAGGTGAGAATATTGATGAGAAATCAACTGACCTGAAAGAAGATTCTATTCCATCTTTATCTTTGGTCAAAAAGCAGTTCAGTGGTAGATATGCTATCTCTTCTGAAGAATTCACTGGTGAAATGGTTAGATTTTAAAATTGCGTCTAAATTTAAGTATTTATAGTTGTTTTTACTTATGTCTGTCTATCTAGCCATTATTTGGCCAAACACCTGTTATGTTATGACACTGTCGCTGGTCTAGTTCTGTGTTCCTTCAGTATAACTTGTGTTTTCCCAGGTTGGAGCAAAATCCCGTAATATCTCGTACTTAAAAGGAAAGGTGCCTTCTTGGGTTGGAATTCCTACCTCAGTTGCCATACCATTTGGAGTTTTTGAACATGTTCTCTCTGATAAGTCAAATCAGGTTCTACTTATTATCCCTTATTTTCTACACGATATTATGCTGCATAAATGGCCATAATACATAGGGGAGATATTATTTCAGTAATACATAGTCACACTAACATTGGCTTCTGATTCTGGCCGTTGAGTTGCTAACCTATTGTATTTGAACCTGGGAGATTATAAATTTTAAAAAATACATCCATTGGAGTATAATTTTAAATATAAACTTTAATGTAATAATTCAATAATCATAAATTTTGTGATAAGAGAACTTTTCGTATTATGTCTCGAGTAACCCTATTGTAAAATGGGCTTCCCCTGGCTTCTCAAAGTTGCTGTATGAGTGTTATAGTCAGGGAGTATTAGAATAGGTTCGTGCCAAGAACCTACTTTTGGCAAAGGAGAACATTAAAGCCTGTTAGTCCTTAGGATTCAATCTCAAAGATTACTTTGATGCACCGATGACATCTAGTTCTTTATTTTTCATTTACTTTTTGTAAGTCTCCTGTAGTTAACAATCTCAAACGGCATATTAATCAACAGGCTGTGGCTGAGAAGATCGATGTTTTAAAAAAGAAGTTAACTGAAGGAGACTTCAGTGCCCTCAAGGAGATTCGTGAAACAGTTTTACAGTTGAATGCACCTCCCAAGTTGGTATGTTCTTTTTAATCTTAAGCTTAACATTGGCATGATATGACATTCTTAGTTCTATCTTTGATTATTATAGTTGCATATGAAAATGAAGAAAATTATTTTATTTTCCTTGGAAGTAGGAAGACAGTCTGTACATTAAACCTGTACATTAAGAAAATTATTTTATTTTCCTTGAAAGTAGAAAAATATTTAGGGAATTAGAAAAACATCTGTACATTAAGCCGTACCTAGAAAGTAGGAAGACAGTCTCCTCCTTAATGGTAACAAACAAAGAAATATGGAGATCCGTATAAACACTGGAAAGAGCATCCACTCCTAGGTGTACATAGAGAAAGATGTTTGAAGAAATTCAGGAACTGATCGGCAACAAAAATTACAAAAGGTCTTACTTTATGCATTTCATGTATATCAATCTGTTCAAGATATTGGTCCAGATTTATAGCACAGAAGAGATATAGTAAAGGAAAGAAATCAAATAAGAACAGAGCTACATATCAGCCTAAAAACTAATTAAAAAAACAACTTAAATAAGGTTAAAGAATCTTTCTCTACTCACTACACTTTAATGGAGTTCCCATTTCAAGCATGTATTCAATATTTACTTGTAAATTGGTGTATTATGGTCATACAGATGAAACCAATGAATTGATTATTTCAGATAGAGGAGTTGAAAACTACGATGAAGGGTTCTGGGATGCCTTGGCCGGGGGATGAAGGTGAAAAACGCTGGGGACAGGCATGGACGGCTATAAAAAAAGTGAGACTTCTCTCCATATACTTTATTTGATGCCTTTGTCATTAAAAGTATATATCTTACTCCAAAATGAAAAAAGTTTATTTTCTTGTATATTTGGGTCACATTCCACTACTCTTACATTTTCAACACAGGTCAACGTAGATTTAAACAAAAAAAAAATTAATGAGGTGTTATTGGAGGCTTATCTTTACATGTTATCGTTCATATTAAATACTTTGTACAAATAATGTGTTATGGAAATCACATGTTCTTCAGACTTTATTGCCCTGAAGTAATGTTTACATAACTTTTCTGGATTGATTTTTTAGTTGCGAATTTATTGACTCTTTCATAACGATGAATAATGTATTGACCCTTAATATGACACATAGAATGGGTTAAAGTAAATAGACTGAAGTTTGTGGCAATGGTTTTCTTTCGCCATGCAGTTTTATGTAAAATCCAGGCTCCACTGATTTTTCTCATTCCTCGTTGATGTTCTTAAGTTTTCCTCAGTTGTTACACTGGGGCATCTTATTTCAAATTTTAGTGAAATCAAAATCTTTGTGGTACTCCAGTAAACTTATTTTATTGCTCATTGATCGACGTCATTGATTTGCTTGACTCAAAAAAAGGTGTGGGGATCAAAGTGGAATGAAAGAGCGTACTTCAGCACAAGAAAAGTGAAGCTGGACCACGATTATCTTTCCATGTCAGTCCTTGTACAAGAAGTGATTAATGCTGACTATGCTTTTGTCATCCACACAACTAACCCGACCTCTGGAGACTCTTCAGAAATATATACTGAGGTATGGTTAATAATTTCATGATTCTTTGCCTATGCTTCCACACGTTTGCAGAAACATATTCGCCATTTGAAGAGATTATGGCAATAAGCAGACATTTTATGTGACTCTCTTTTGATATAGGTTGTAAAGGGACTGGGTGAAACACTGGTTGGAGCTTATCCTGGCCGTGCTTTGAGTTTTATCTGCAAAAAACATGATTTGAAATCTCCTCAGGTGATTTTGTTATAGAATTTTTTTCTGTGTTGTTTATGCGTGGTGCTTGTTATCATTCTTGTAATGATTATTTTGGAAGTTATAGGGTCAGTCTTGGACAAAGGGGCGAAAACAATATCAAGAATAATAACATTATGTTGACAGTAATGGGCATGACATTTCGGATGTTACTTATGCGTATCTATCTTATAAATAGTTCCTCAATCCTTATCAAATAAGGAACACAATTCATGAAAATAAAGAAATACATAAATTATAATGATGCGGTGAGATAGTTTTAGATACAGTAACAATTATGGCTAGTTTTATAACACCATAGTGAACATATGAAATTACCGTTATCTGTACTGCATCTGTTTCATAATTTGCCATTATTTTGCTAATGGTTCTGGGCTTCTTTAGGTCTTGGGTTATCCTAGCAAACCTATTGGGCTATTTATAAGACGGTCAATAATTTTTCGATCTGATTCCAATGGTGAAGATCTTGAAGGTTACGCTGGTGCTGGTCTATATGACAGGTAAACTTCGATATCTATTCTTTGATGAGCGTCTTTTGTAGAACAAAAGAAATTTGATGAACTAATCCAACCACATGTTTAATTTATATTAATGAAGTGGCTTCCAATAACTCTTTTTACGTCAGTAATAAAATATGAAGATGAGGTAAAAATTATGTCAAAGACGACTCATTAGTCATTCCAATAAAATTGAACTTAATGTGTTCAGCAGAACTTACCCTTAGCTTATCAGTGTTGGCCAGCACAATGCCCATACCATATTGATGGTCTCCTTATAAAGGTTAGAGTAGGGACAAATCCTTCTGACGTGGCTTGGATGAGGTCCCTCTCTGTTACCTTGGTAGTGTGTTGTAGAGGGACAAGCCCTCTTGGTCAGATTGCTTTTGTTGACCTTTTGATTGGCTTAGTATGACACAGGACCTTATGAACATGTCTGAATAGTTGCCTCCTACTTAGTGCCGAGCTAGTACTGGGAGATGAAAGCCATGGTGCTGAGATGCAGGCTTCAGCAACAAGATGAATTTGATGCTTTGTGTAACAAGGTTTCACAGATTCAATTAACGTTCAATGATCTGGATTGACAGTGTTACAAGGTTTTGCAGAAGCACTTGAAGTTCAACCATGAGGATGGGTTGCAAACTTTCTTTCCCAGAAACATATGTTTTCCCATATCCTGGGAAGATAATCTTCTTCACTAAAACCGTCGGATTCACCCTAATGTTCCGTTGAATACCCTCTAACAAGTACTACGTGTCCCGTGATCTTTGTTCTCTGTAAGGATCCTGATCATGGATATTGGTTTATCTGGAGGTTGGAGTCAGAACTGCCCCTTCTTCGGCTAGTTTTTTAAGATATTTTAAGAATGGAAATACGAAACCATTATGAGAGATCAGCCAAGACATTTTAAAATAATTAAAAAAACTATAATGGTATTATAAGATATCACTACATATTACTATATTAGTAAGAAAGATATTGCTATATACATTCGGTTTATACTTACAATTATATAAATGCACTCTATTCATGAGCTTATAGCCTCACCAGCAGCTATCAGTTTCTGTATGAAGTTTCAGTTTGTTGATATATTGTGTACACTAAGATTGATTTATCCTGTGTTCACGCCCTTTGAAATAATCGTTTTGCATTTCTATATCATGGTAGCTGGGACGGTTAACCAAGTTTTCTTTCTGAACAGTGTGCCAATGGATGAAGAAGAGAAGGTGGTGCTAGATTACTCATCAGATAAACTAATGACTGATGGCAGTTTTCGCCAGTCAATCTTGTCAAGCATTGCCAGTGCAGGAAATGCAATCGAAGAGTTGTACGGCACTCCTCAGGACATTGAAGGTGTCGTCAAGGATGGAAAAATCTATGTTGTCCAGACCAGACCACAAGTGTAGGTCTGTAGTCTCGTAATAGCTATGCCACACATCTCAACTAAGTTCGTTACCATATTGCACGGTAACTTCAAATCAAACGTGAGTAGCTTCTTGCAAAATCGAGAGCTTTGGTTTGTACCTTTAATGTAACTAATATATATGAAAATAAAGAATAATTTATGTGTAACTATAGAATAATGTAAATATGGAAACATGCAAATGTTTCTATTTTCCCCCCTTACTATATGTAAAATTTGAATTCTATTCTTTTCAGTTGATGTTGTATTTTTACTTGAGGTCTACTGTCCATGGTTAAATAATAAAGTACACACAAATTTATTATTTTAATATTTGTATTTGGAGTTCCTTTTCTAATTGCATTTTTAAAATCATTAGTCTACTCACTACCAAAAAAAAAATCATTAGTCTACTGCGACGATTTCTTAAAATTCAACTAAGTTAGGAATAATTATTAAGATTTTGTTATTGATTGTAATTAGTAATTACTAACTAGATTTGATAACATCCTCTTTCCTTATCATTAATTAAATATTTTTATTTGTAAGTGAGAAATATCCCAGATTTAAGTTGATCTCTGCTAGTCTCACTACCATCACCACTTTTAAATTGAAACTCATGAATCCAACCTTTACTGAAGTGAAGTTTAACAAAAAGTAAAATAAGTTTTCATGTTCTCAATTCTAAATTCAAACAAAGAGAGCTCTACACAAAGTTTACCACTTCAAGTAGGTAGGAGCATTATTTTACATTGAACTAACAATGAGAAACTGAAACAAGAACAATGTCACTGAAACAATCAATACTCTGTTATGCTGAGAATTTTGGACTACCCTCAGCAATCAGTTCTGAATCCTGACACTTTTATCCAAACTTCATTCACCCTCTCAGCATTATGAAATGAAGCATTGTATTGAGCAATGATATATGAGCTTGTATCTTGTTGTATTATTGTCGAAGTTTCATCCAAGTGTTTATTTAGGCTATTAACAAGAGCTTCAATTTCTTTGTTAATGTTATCATCCTTTGCATATCCACTGAACTTCCTAACTGCTATGCATTGAGTTTTCCATTTCTCAAGTTGCAACTTCAGCTCAGCATTTGGTTGTGGAGGTTTCCCTTGAAAGTGAGGTGATACATACATTCTTACACTATAGCCAACCTCAGAAGATGTTGATGAAGGGATTCTTGTTAAGATTGGAGCAGTAATTGCAAGTTTGGACGAATTTAAATTTGCACCATGGATATATTGATACAACCTGCAAGAGCATGATTAATAAGAGTTTATATGCAAGTTAAGAGTATATTCGAATTTACTTTTTTAGGTGTTAAAATTGATCTTAGTGGTTTAGGATATATTTTAACATGTTTGAATATTTTGCCGTAGACAATGACTGTGTCTCCATAATGAATTCTATATTGAAGTTAAGATTTGTAACTTTAACTCCAAACATGATTTTTTACACTCAAATTGACTACTCACTTTTACATATATGTATCTAAATATAAATTACTTTCAACTCATTTTTAATTCAAATCAATTTTACAAAATCAATTCACCCTAATCGGTACATAATTGTTACATGTAATTGTTTTGCTATTGATGTTTAAGAAATGAGAAGTATCTGATAACATTTGATTTGGTCTTATGTTCATATCAACAAAAATGAGAAATATACAGTAACAAAAATAAAACCTGTGAAATCCAGTTTTGGTGGACTGCTCAAAGGAATTAGTTCCAGAAGAAGGAGCAGAGATCCATGAGGATTCATTGTAGAGTCTGATCTGAAAATCTGATTCTGATTGTATCACTATATACTTTGGTGATTCAATAGCATGCACTACTGAATTGCTAAAGCAGTAACAAATTATTATGAACAAATAATAAAGAAAGCACATGAGTGTTGTTTCCATCTCTTATGTTTATCTGAACATATGATTTGCATTCTGCACAGCATCCTTTATGTAGAAAAATGTAGACAATAGTTAGTGGGGTTCCTGGTTTCTAGTGAATGCTTTTTTCCTTTTCCATTTCTTCAATAATAAAACTATAACACATGGAAAAAAGTATTAATAAAATAAATGAGACATTACAGCAATTTTCTTTAAATTTAAGGAAAATTTTCGTCAAAACAAAGAAGGTTTTTGCAGGTGTATGAGAGTTTTACATTGCCAAAGTTCTCAGATTTTTGGATAAATACTTGAAAGAAAATTTCTGATGTTCTTGAGGTTTTGAAGGTGTATATTTGGAGTTTTACATTGCCAAAGTTCTCGGATTTTTGGATAAATACTTGAAAGAAAATTTCTGATGTTCTTGAGGTTTTGAAGGTGTATATTTGGAGTTTTACATTGCCAAAGTTATCGGATTTTTGGATAAATACTTGAAAGAAAATTTCTGATGTTCTTGAGGTTTTGAAGGTGTATATTGGAGTTTTACATTGCCAAAGTTCTCAGATTTTTGGATAAATACTTGAAAGAAAATTTCCGATGTTCTTGAGGTTTTGAAGGTGTATATTGGAGTTTTACATTGCCAAAGTTCTCAGATTGTTAGATAAATACTCAAAAGAAAATTTCCGATGTTCTTGAGGTTTTGAAGGTGTATATTTGGAGTTTTACATTGCCAAAGTTCTCGGATTTTTGGATAAATACTTGAAAGAAAATTTCTGATGTTCTTGAGGTTTTGAAGGTGTATATTGGAGTTTTACATTGCCAAAGTTCTCGGATTTTTGGATAAATACTTGAAAGAAAATTTCCGATGTTCTTGAGGTTTTGAAGGTGTATATTGGAGTTTTACATTGCCAAAGTTCTCAGATTGTTGGATAAATACTCAAAAGAAAATTTCCGATGTTCTTGAGGTTTTGAAGGTGTATATTAGAGTTTTACATTGCCAAAGTTCTCAGATTGTTGGATAAATACTCGAAAGAAAATTCCCATAATTTCCACTTTGACTAATATGGTGAAAATAATTATTACTGTACCACCAACAATTATTATTACCAGATTGTTGGTTAATTTGCTTTGTTGTTTTTATCACTTTTTGAAACACACATTTTTGCTGCACTGCACATAATTTACATTGAAAAAAGTTCAAGAATAAAACTGCTAGAACCTACTACTCCTACTAGTAGCAAAAACGGTACTTGTAAAATTTATTAAGTGCTTATATATAAGTTGTTTGTATAACAAAAGATAAAATAAAGTTATCGTTTTCATATATGATATAAGTTGTTTTCACAAACTATCACGTAGAGCTTAGCTTCAATATTTGGGATTGATCATGTGCTTGACTTCAATATTTTCCTAAACAAATAAAAGGAGCCAAACAAGTACCACACATGTGAATCGAAGAGGGAAAATATTCAACTATGGATATCAATCTTCAATACTTATTTTCTTTTTAAGAAAACAAATATTGAATCCCATTTATGTAACATCCAAAAAGAGTCGTTATAGTCTATTACACATGACTATGCAAAGTTGCATGCATTAAACTCATAAAAATAGGCTCTTATCTCTGTAAACATAATCAAATAGAAAATTTTGAATGTTTAAGGATAAAATGCTCAAGCTAATACATGAAGTTTTAACTGCAAGGACTGTCTCAGATTCGGGAATTTTACCAAAATTATCGCCCAGGTGAGGAGCTGTCTCTACTTCTATGGTTTCTAGTCCCCTACCCAAACAAACCTACTCCTGTCACCGCACCCGAAAAAACACTTCCAGAATTTAAAGAACAAGTCCTCGATTATATATGCTACGTAACGCAATGAGCTCCCAATTCTTGTTCGAATATATTGAATGAATTTGGTTATAATCTAAGTTGAATTCTCTAACTGAAAACTGATAAATACAAATATATTGAACGGATTCAATAATAACCTAATCTAAACATCAGATTATAGTCGGTAGTTATGACAAGAAAAATAGATTTAAAGAATAGAACATATGTGATAAACCTCAAATTATGACCGAGAAATAGTAGATCTCAGATTCTAATAATGATTGATGAACAAAGCTGTTAGAGAATGAACTAACATAAAAACTGAAACAAATAAATCATAACAGGAACTTATTTTTAACAAATTGAAACCAAGCTTTCAACATAATGCTTGGCATAAAACCAATATATGTCATTGGTAATTCCAATATTTTCTACTCTATTAACTCTCCGATTATAGCAAATTAATCGTCCTTCACCACGTTGTCCTTCACTGATGACCAATATCATAGTATCGCCTTTCTCAATAACATGTAACGACGGTAACAAATTACTATACCCATCACGATCATAGATGTTACGTTCACATTGATAACTAAATTGAAACAATTTTGTCCAAGAATCTTCAACTCTAAATTCCCTCATCTGCCATATAACAAATTCATCTCCCTTGGTAAAATGTGTAAAACCATCAATATGGAAACAATTGGCTTTGCATGTGACACTTCATCAAAACTCTGAGGGAGGTGCAGCAGTGTGTATGTCTCCTTCCCCAAATCAAGTGAAATAATCAAGAATTGATCAAAATTAAGACTGCTATATTGCCAAGGAATATAACCAGAAAGATCTTTATTGCAAACTGCTAACCAATTAAGACTATTACTCAAAAAGACACCGTGATTACCAACATTATAATAAGGATCTATAGGAAAACTTTGAATATTTTTCCAAACATTATCGCCAGAAGTGAAAACTCTTACCTCCTCGGGACAGAAAGCCACTACCTTATATTTGTCGCTTAAATCATCGTAACCAAATGCAAATTTGAAATCTAGATTTGATACCATGAATGGATTGAGAAAAGAGCCAAGCTTTTTAGACAATGACCTTGTAGTTGGGTTCCAGAAACGGAGAGAGAACTCATGATACTCATCGTTGAAGTGTAACTCTTGGAGCAAGCAAAACAATCCATTGCATGAACCAATGGCAAGGTAGGATTCTACGCCAGTATTCACTAACGGGTAGTTGGCAACAATAATAGACCGATCCTCAAGTAAACGACATATGGTTAACTGATTATTGCGTACGCATGGGTGAAATCTACAATCAAGTCTCATAATATGTTGCAGGAGTATTGCAAAGTATGGGTTTTGAGAAGATTTAAGGAGGTGCTTTTTGACGAAGAATGGATCGAAGATGAGCGAGTACCAGTACTTGCTCACACATGACTTGAACTGCGACAGTGATTTCACAGTAAGCAACGATAAGACTTCGACGAGGAGTTCTTCTGGGAGGGTTAGTGGCAACGGCATGTTGGGTTCACCCGTCAGAGCGGTATTACGTGAACTATGATGGAGGGGG
>Ga0228710_1001848_pt1 | contig 32586 bp, 20 predicted proteins | sample MedpolnodulmetaG_FD_177995 | JGI IMG/M metagenome (GOLD analysis project Ga0228710, IMG submission 177995) | Root nodule microbial communities from Medicago polymorpha collected in Santa Monica, California, United States - pink nodules | ecosystem: Host-associated > Plants > Roots > Nodule... | reverse complement strand
TGTTTTGTTTTTTTTTTTTTTTTTTGTATTAATCATCTCATTTATTGGGAAACAGGTCATTTTAATTTGGAGTTCAATCGAAATATAAATAATATTAGCTTTTTAAAATTTGATGAAAACATATGTCAATACATCAATTTTTACTTTAAACTCCAATTAAAAGTTGTATTTGTTAATAGGTGAGTTCTTGGGTGTGGACGAACTTCTTAAGTGGTTCTTTGTCAATATTGCATTTGGTTCCACTATTTTTAGGTCTAAAAGTTAGTTTTGAATTAAAGTAGAAAAAAAGAAATTTAAAAACAAAGTCTAATCCATTTGTTATGTTTCAAAGTTTTTAGCTTAAAACTATTTTGAAGATAAAATTTATTTGATAGAATTTTTCTACAAAACTCTATTTTTTAAATGCCGCAATTAACAATAAATTTTAATTTAATTTTTAATGTATTTTAATTTAATTATAAATAAATAATATATTTTGAACATTTTTTATTTAGGTACAAGAAATGCTACAATCACACTTTTAAACACATTCTTTAGGACACATCTTATGTACAACCACGTCATCCAGGGACGGATGCATGTTGTCCCACATGTGGTCTTGTGTCCACACAAAATTTTTAGAAACTTTTTTTTAGTAGTATAATGTATATATAATTGATATTTTGATTACATAATCCCATTTATCACAAATTATTTCTCTTTTGGCCCACACTTTTCATCATATATCTAAAAAAAAGTTCTTAATAATATGAATACTATCAAGATTCGGATGAGAATACGAATGAGAGATGACCGGTTAAATGTTTGTTTAGTTATTTATATAGTGAAATATATTTTTATTGATATTGAAAATGATAAAATCAACCAAAATTTCCATAATATGTAAAATAGTAGAGGACAATTATTAATGCTACAAATTTTCATATATAATGCCCCCATCATTCAAAAATCCTGGATCCGTCACTGACGTCGTCACATCTTTTATTCTTTTTCTTGGCTACCAGTTACAAAATAGAGAGTTTTTAGACTCTTATTTTATTGGAAATGTTAACATGTGTTTTATTATGACACATGTTAGTATGCCAAAAGTATAAATTATATATTGAAAATCATGTCAATTTATTTTTATATAGTTAATAATTAGTTTTTTTAATAAATATTTACTACTCGGAGATTAATCCTTAATATATATGTATCCTTAACGTTGGCTATGAGCATATTTACTATTTTGGCTACTTAAAAAATAAACAAGAAAACCTAAATGAAAAAACTTGCAAATAAACATCCGTGTTAAGAAATTGATGCTTCAATTCCCAACTGAAAGAATTCAAGGTAGATCTAGAGGAGATCAAACTCGTGTAGAATTCGACTCAACTCACTCCCTAAAAATTGCAATTGTAGTCATGACAAATCGAAACATAGGAGTGACACGACCGGATATAAATGGGTGTGTTCAAAAGAGCGTTTAAAAGTGTGATCATAGCATTTCTCATTTTGATCAATGCTATATAAAAAGTTAAGTCAATATTTACTCTTTAGTGTTGTATACACAAACATACCTGGAAATCAAATGCACCTAGCCAAGGAACATAATCAGCAAGATTAAATGTTCCAATTATAACCATTCCTTCTTTAATCAAGCTCTTCAAATCAAATTTCTCACACTTAGGACCCAATATCATCTTATACACAATTTCCTGTATAAGATTCTCTACAACCTCACTAATATTCACAACCTCACCCACCAAAGCAGCTTTCTCCAAAGACTTGATCACACCACCCAACTCCTCTTTCCGAATAGGGCCAAACATCTCAACTTTCAAAGAACTCAGAAGTTTTAAGGCGCAAAGTTTTCTCACGCTACGCCAATAAGGACCATACTCAGAAAAAGCTAACCCTTTGGAACCATATGATATGATATCAGTTCCTTGAATCCTTGGCCGACTTGCAAAATTTATATCGTGAGTTTTGAGGAATAATTCTGCTGCTTTTGACGATGAAACGATTATAGCCGGAACTTGACCAAGTTGTAAGGACATGATTGGACCATATTTTTTGGAGAGTGATTGAAGTTTTCGATGTGGAAGTTTACCTAATATGTGGAGGTTTCCGATTATTGGTAGCGTTGGCGGACCTGGTGGCTTTTTATGATTTATGGTTTTGTGTTTTGGATGTAAGAAGAGTTTGAATAAAATGTATGTGAAAGTGAAGAAAAGGAAAGCAAGTATTGTTTTTGCTGCAAAAGACATGTCTTTAGACGATGAATGGATTTGTTTTTGGATCAAGTACTATGGTTGAGGAACTCCCAAAATGATCTGATATTATCTCTTAACTACCAGTCGTGTGTTTTGTTTGTGGATTTTTGGAGATGTGCAAGTGATCAGATATTTGTTGAAAATGCTTAGAAGAGTCTTTAGGGCACTTGTTTAGAAGTTCAAAGAAAAAAAAAATTGAAAATTATGTATTCAATACATTGAAATTTTAAAAAGAAACTTTTTTTATATAAATTTTATGAATTATTTTCTCTTTTGAATCTTTAACAAGTGTTATACATTTGTTAGCATAATCCGATATTTATAATTAACCGGGGAGGAGGTTGTGTGTGTGTAAACAGTTTATATTTTGTCGATCAAATATATCTGTGCACAACTGTAGAGACAAATCACCCTAGATGGATAGAACAACAATAACGAATGGGTGTCAATATATTATTAGAAAAACTAACACCGTTGCTTTCACAAAATTTGATACGAACTAGACCATTTATTAAATTAATAAAAATCTTTTATCATCTCATCCCAATATTGTTTTTTGGATGAAGTTTTAAACAATCTATTAATGCATTGATCAACTCAAAATTAGTTAAAAAGTTGAGAGTATCTAGCCTCATTATTTTTTTAAATAATTAGATAAATTTTAGATAAATTTTTAGACAATCTATTATAATTAGATAAATTTTAGATTAATGTATAAAAATCTCCAACATATTGGAATGGACCAAATAATATTTAAGTGATAATATATTTTGTAGTATCATATTAACATGCTAAGGTAGTATATTAGATGTACCCCTATTCTAATAGATAATCATGGGTGACGCTAAGTTAGACTTTACGTGCATAATAGATGTGCCCTATTCTAACGTAGTTTAATATTTATTTGACTTTATTAGCTCCTTTGGTTAGTCCAACGGTGTTGACATGAAACCTTCGAGTGTTTACAAGGTTTTAGATTTGATTCTCTTTGATGTTAATTTTGGTGGGATAATTTGACTTCTTAAATTAAATATATATATATATATATAATGTTTACATAAGAAAGAACTTCAATGTGTACTTGGAGGATGTTAAGAAATTGTGTTGGATAAAATGGGATACTTAATGTTTACATAAGAAGAATGGAGGTTTGGGGGTCAGCAGGTTGAAGGAGTTTAATTTATCTTTACTTGGTAAATGTGTGTCGAGGATCTTGGATGAAAGGAGGAGCTTGTGGTATAATGTAGGCTTAATTGATCATTTGGTCCCTTAAGTTATTTGTTGTTTTCATTTTGGTCTCATAGATTATTAACGTTATATTTTGGTCCCTTAAGTTATACCCCGTCAACCAAATTAGTCCCTTGCTGTTAATATTCTTAATTTTAACCCTTTGATCTATCTTTTAAAAAGAGAAATGTTGGCTCATGAAGGTCCATTGTATCTTACAACAAACAACCAACACCTAAATTTTTTCACCTTTCTTCATCTACTTCCTTCCTCTCTTTCTTCATCTCCATTATTAGCTTCATAGATTCTTCAAATCCATCCAAATAAACCCATAATTTTTTTTAAAAAAAAAAGATATAAAATGGATTCTTGAGAGTAACAAAAAAGCAAACATAACATAACAACAACATAAAAATTGAATTCTCTCAACCAATAAAATCCAAATAAATTTGATATTGGAGATTGTGATTATGTAATTGGGTAATTTTATCAACCCAAAAAATCAAACAACAACAACACATAAAACAGTACAATTTCAGAGAAAACCAAACGCATAATCAAACCCAGACCGTTCTTGATCCAGAGACCATTCCAGCAAAAACCAAAGGGTACCCAAATGAGAAAACGTGAAGGAAAACGAGAAGAAAAAAAATTTGTTACTAGGTAAGGTGTGTGGTTTTGATGGGAGAGTTGAGGTAAAGGGAATGCGTGGGGGTGAGAAAGTCAAAATGGAATTTGTGAGTTTGGAAAGAAATTGGGGCACAAACCATTTTGAAAGAAAAAATTAGGATTTTGTTTTGTAAATAGAAATTGAAGCTTGTAGTGTTGTTAGTTGGAAAGAAAAATTGGAATTTTGTTTCTGGTTTTTTGTTTGTTATGGATGTGTTGTTGAAGATGACGAAGAGGATGAAGGAAGAAGATGAAGAGAGGGAAACAAAATTAATTGTTGGTAATTCACTGTAAGGTACAATGGACCTTCATGATCCAACCGTCGTCTTTTTGAAAAATAGATCAAAAGGTTAAAATTAAAAATATTAATGAAATCTATGGTGGACATTCTACAATGTTGGTCCACCTTAGACATTTATGGTTAAAGTTAACAACAAGGGACTAATTTGGTTGACGGAGTATAACTTAAGAGACCAGAATGTAACGTTAATTACTTATGAGACCAAAATGAAAACAACAAATAACTTAATGGACCAAATGATTATTTAAGCGTATAATGTATTGTGTGCGAAATATTGTGAGGAGGGGGCGGTTATGTGTTTGTGGAGGTGGGGGTTATGTGTGGTGGCAAAACTTGAATATTAGGATGGTGAGTGGTTTGTTAGATGATCGGTGGTTGGTGGATAATATTTCTAGACAAGTGGGAGATGTGACTTCTTCTTTGTTCTGGAAGGATCCTTGGTTGGATGGTGTATCTTTACATGTTAGATATGCTAGGTTGTTTGATCTTGCTGTTAATAAATTTGCCACTGTTGGGGAGATGATTAAGGTTTTGATTTAAACCAAGATTAGGGTTTTGAGTTAAACTAAAATTAGGGTTTTGAATTAAACCAAGATTAGGGTTTTGAGTTAAACTAAGATTAGGGTTTTGAGTTAAACTAAAATTAGGGTTTTGCGTTAAACCAAGATTGGGGTTTTGGTTTAAACTAAAATTAGGGTTTTTAGTTAAACTAAAATCTCTTATAAAGTTTAACTTGTCTCGCTATACTAAACCTAATTTTAACCTTTTTTTTTCCTCCACACTTTTGCATTCAATGTTTATCTAAAGTCAAATTATGTTCCTAATTTTATGCTCTTTTTTTGGAAAGGAATTACCCCGCCCTATATTACTCTACTGGCATCTCTTACTTATAAAGTTTAACCTGTCTCGCTATACTAAACCAAATTCTAACCTAATTTTTCCATCCACACTTTTGCATTTAATGTTTATCTAAAGTCAAATTATGTTCCTAATTTTATGCTATTTGTTTGGAAAGGAATTACCCCGCCCTATATTACTCTACTGGTATCTCTTACTTATAAAGCTTAACCTGTCGCGCTATACTAAACCTAATTAGGAACTATGTCATTGCACTCATATTATTTTATATTTCATTGTCAATTATTACTATCGATATCACGGGTCGATGGTCTAGTTAGGGTTTTGAGTTAAACCAAGATTAAGGTTTTGAGTTAAACTAAAATTAGGGTTTTGAGTTAAACCAAGATCAGGGTTTTGAGCTAAACTAAGATTAGGGTTTTGGTTTAAACTAAAATTAGGGTTTTGAGTTAAACCAAGATTAGGGTTTTGGTTTAAGCTAAAATTAGAGTTTTTAGTTAAACTAAGATTAGGGTTTTGAGTTAAACTAAGATTAGGGTTTGAGTTAAATTAAACCAAGATTAGGGTTTTGAGTTAAACTAAAATTAAGGTTTTTAGTTAAACCAAGATTAGAATTTTGAGTTAAACTAAGATTAGGGTTTTTGTTTAAACTAAAAGGGTTAATAGAGTTTTACCTCTCGTAAAATATGTCACTTTTGGTTTTCCCCCCTGTAAAATTTTTTGTCAGATTTCGTCCTTGTAAAAAAAAATTGTTTTAGAATACCCCCCAGCTCAGCTGACTGTGCATTTTCGTTATTGTGGCACGCTGAGTCACATTTTTATGATGACGTGGCGTGCTGGCTGTATAATTAATTTTTTTTTTATTGGGTACACATGGCATTTGTGATTTTTTAAAATTAAACTAAAAAAATTACTAGAGAAATTAATAAAAATGATTAAAAAACTAATTAAAAAATAAATAAAAAATCTGGAAAAATTAAATAAAAATTCTTGAAAAGATTATAAAAGAAAATATGAATTAAGTGCCTGAAAAATTCTGGAAAAGATTAAGTTCTTGGAAAAAAATTGGAATTTTTATTTTTTTTATAAAACATAAAAAAAACAAACTTTTCAATTTCGGAAGAAAAATTTGAACTTTTTTTAAAAATAATTGAAATATTTTACAATCCTGAAATTTTTATAAGAAGTTTTATTTCGAAATTTTTTAAAATAATAAGAAAATTTCGATATATATTAATCTTTTCCATTTTTTTTTATTTATTAATTTTTCATTTTACCATATTTTTTTCATTTATTAATTTTTCCAGAATTTTTTAAATTTTCCGGTATTTTTTCATTTTTATTAATTTAACTAGATTTTTTTTAGTTTTTCAAAACTTTTTAAGAATTATTATTTTTTATTTAAAAAAAATCACAATTGCCACGTGTACGCAATAAAAAAATAAAATTAATTATACATTCAGCTGGTCTAGGGGGTATCTTAAAACAAAAAATTTACAATAACAGAATCTAACAAAAAAAATTTACAACAGAGAAAACCAAAATTGACATATATTACAGGGGGTCAAAGATCTATTAACTCAAACTAAAATTAGGGTTTTGGTTAATACTAAAATTAGGGTTTTGAGTTAAACCAAGATTAGGGTTTTGAGTTAAACTAAGATTTGGGTTTGAGTTAAAGTACGACTAGAAACTCACAATTTCACCTAAGGCAATATTATACCATAGTAGAATAAGTTATAATAAATATAACAATAAGTCGTAAAACATAGAGAGTACAAAATAAACTGGCAAATTTCATCAACAATAAACCATCCGCAGCTTCCAATCCTAACCTGCAATGACAGTTAAATAGATTGTATCATTCTCTCCAGCCATTGGCACACCAAATCTGATCTGAACCCCTTCACGAAGCCTGCGAGCATCCACAAAACGCTTCCACTGCCCACCAATCATGGTGTGTTGGTATGGAGTAGATCCAAAAATCAACACGCAATCCCAGCCATTTCTGCAATCATCCACCAACTTGATTGAAGTAGTTCTGATATCCATCATCTTCACAACTTCTCCTTCATAAATCAGCACCTAACACGAAAAATAAATTAACATGTCAACAACCTAACAAAAAAAAAAAAGCAGGCGCTGATAAATATAAATATGTTCACAACAAACATTTTCCATGCCAAAAAACCCTTGGCTACATTGAATTTTGTTAACTTCTTCACAAACTCTATCTGAAAGTTGTTGACATCGTGATGATAAGAAATCAAAGGTGTGAAAGGGGAGAGATTAGGATCAAAAGTTGTCTCGACATTTTTTTGTCAATTATAAAATGCATAGGAGGATCAAATACAAGAGGCTTAATCACTTTGCCAAATCTATCCTTCAACTTAATCACGAACTTTATTTGATCCACAAATATGAGAGAAACCCAGACACCCAAGCTGATACCATAAAAATCACGCAAGGATTTCCATCCCTTGGAGAAAAACACAGCCCATCAATTCTTTCCACCATCACCTCGAACTGATTGGTCTTTGCATTAATCAAAGTCACAAATCGTTGAACTTGGTTCCCAAAGTCGTTCGTGAACATGTTAGGTAGCATAACAACTCCCTGATTCAACAACAAAAACAATTAGAACCATTACAGTTAACAACATTAAACAAAAAAAAATGAAACTTGTCAGATATAATCATCTTCACCTCTTCAACAACATACTCGACTATGTATGTCCTAAACTTCACACAATACTTGTTGACAACACTTTCAAAGGATGAAGCAGGATTTTTTGAGCAAAGGACCTGCAACATCATAAAGCTTTAAAAAATAGGAAACGATATTGAAAACAGACGTCGTAATTGTGAGAAAAAAAACAACCATATCACTTGTCAAGTAGTGATAGGACAACAGAGTTTTAATACCACGACCCTTCATTTCCTGAATCAATGATAGAATAATGAAAGAAGAAATGAGGCTGAATCAATTAAACAATTACGATAATGATAATATAGACTGATTTTAATTTGCAACCGTGTGGTTTTTTTTTAAAGGAAATTTGCAACCGTGTGTTATTAATGCCGGTTATTATATAATTGATTGAAAAATATTCTACAATCATACCAGAAAGATATTCAACGTGCAAAATATATGGAGAACCTTAAATATGATGTCATCCCAATTTGACTTGAAACATATTATTTTAATTTGCAACCGTGTTTTTTTTTCCTGAAGGAAATTGGCAACCGTGTGTTATTAATGATAGTTAATATATAATTGATTGAAAAATATTCTACAATCATACCATACAGATATGCAACGTGAAAAATATATGGAGTACCTAAAATATGATGTCATCCCAATTTGACTTGAAAGATATTTTTTTTAATTTGCAACCGTGTGTTTTTTCTTTGAATGAAATTTGCAACCATGTGTTATTAATGCCAGTTAATATATAATTGATTGAAAAATATTCTACAATTATACCATACAAATATGTAACGTGCAAAATATATGGAGTACCTAAAATATGATGTCGTCCCAATTTGACTTGAAACATATTTTTATTTAATGACAAACAATTTGAAATGAAATGAATTTCTTGCGTGTTAAAGAGATGAAGAAGTCAAATGCGTGAATTAATTGCGTTGGAATGGGAGGGAAAAAGCTAGGAATAAATTCAGATCGGCTGATTAGGAAATGCTCTCAAATTTGAAATGAAATGAATTTATTGCGTGTTAAAAGGGTGAGGAGGTCAAACCTGGAATTAAATGCGTTAGAATGGAAGGGAAATTGCTAGGTTAAATTTAGGGTTAGCTTGACGAGACAAGCTTTAGTAAGTAAGATTAGGGTTTTTGTTTAGGGTTCCTGAAAAATTCAGGAAAAGATTAAGTTCTCAGAAAAAAAAATTAGAATTTTTATTTTTTGTATAAAACATAAAAAAACAAACTTTTCAATTTTGAAAGAAAAATTTGAACTTTTTTTAAAAAATTTCGAAATATTTTAAAATCCTGAAATTTGTATAAGATGTTTTATTTCGAAATTTTTTAAAATAATAAGAAAATCTCAAGCATTTTTACAAAAATTTCGATATATATTAATCTTTTCCATATTTTTTTTTATTTTTATTAATTCTTCAACAATTTTTCATTTTACTAGATTTTTTTTCATTTTTTCCAGATTTTTTTTGGTATTTTTTCATTTTAATTAATTTTACTAGATTCTTTTTAGTTTTTTAAAACATTTTAAGAATTATTTTTTATTTTTATTTAAAAAAATCACAAATGCCACGTGTACCCAATAAAATGAATTATACATTCAGCGCGCTACGTCATCAGAAAAAGGTGACTTAACGTGCTACATCAGTGAAAATGCACAGTCAGCTGGCCTCGGGGGGTATTCTAAAACAAAAAATTTACAAGAACGGAATTTGACAAAAACAATTTACAACGGGGAAAACCAAAATTGACATATATTACAGGGGGCAAAGACCTATTAACCCAAACTAAAATTAGGGTTTTGGTTTAAACTAAAATTAGGGTTTTGAGTTAAACTAAGATTAGGGTTTTGGTTAAAACTAAAATTAGGGTTTTAAGTTAAACCAAGTTAGTGTTTTGGTTTAAACTAAAATTAAGTAGGTCATGTAAACTTAGTTTAAGTAAGTCATGTAAACTAAGTTTAAGTGTACATACTTAAACTCAGTTTTAGTAGGTCATGCAAACTTAGTTAAAGTAGGTAATGTAAATTGTGTTTTAAGAGTACATAACTACTTTGTTCAATGATTCTACGTAATCTTATTTTATGTATGTACATGTAAACCCATTTTAAATAGGTCATGTAAACTCAGTTTAAGTAGGTTCATGTAAACTTAGTTTAAGTAAGTCATTTAAACTCAATTGAAGTAGGTTTATGTAAACTTTACATTGTCAAACCCCAATTTTTGACTTAAAATTCTCTATTTTAGTTCGTCTTTTGGAAATCGTTGTACATTGAAACCGTTGTACAATGCAGTTGAACAAGAAGGAAAAAAAATTGAAACTAACGTTGTCATACCCCAATTTTCGTCCTAAAATTCTCTTTTTTTGTTCGTCTTTTGGATCGGAACTTCTTGTTGTTTCAGACGAAATTTCGTCAGAAAGGTATTTTAAAATACCTCATTTGGTTTGTTCCGAGCCCAAAGTTTTTTTTAAGTTTTTTTTATTCTTACTTTTAGTCTTTTATTTATAATTTTATTATTATTATTATTTATTTTTTTATTATTTATTTCTTATTTCTTTTTATTATTGTTATTATCTTTTTATTTTATTATTTCTTTTTATTTTTTACTTTAAAAATAAAAAATTAGAAAAGCAACAATAACAGTAGTGTTGCTGCGCCCCTGTCTAGTTCCCAGCATGCCTTACAAAATTCTTTATCTTTTTTGTCCTTGGCCTTTTTGTCTAGTTCATGAGTTATATCACTTTTGTCTATAAATCAGAACCGAAAATTATAACAGAGAGAGAGAGAGAGATTTTTGACAAGTTCACAAACCCTAGAAATCTTATTTTTCAGAATTATCCAGAGTCACAAACACAAGAAAAAACTAACACATTTCCAGAACCATCACATAACCTCAAAAAAATTGAAATCTGACACCACAAAATCCTAACAAATTCGAATCAAATCATCACATACTCTCACAAATTCGAAATCAAATCATCACAAAAGCCTAACAAATCCGAATCAAACCCATCTAATATCAAAGGGTCCAAAACCGAATCCATCCTTAAAAAAAACCATAAGGTAGTAAGAGTTTTTTTTTGTTTTTTTTAGATCTAGGATTGAGTGTTTATTCTTTGAGATTTTTTAGTGAAGAAATAGAAGGAGGAGTTTAAAAGGAATAAAAAAACGAAATAAAATAAAAAAGGGATTCCATCACTGCACCGAAAAACCCACCGACCACCAGATCTTGGCCGGATTCTGGCCGGAGAAGAAAGATGGGAGAAGAGAGGGGAGAGCTTCTCTCTCTAAAGAGAAGAGTAGAGAGAGAATGAAATGAAAAAATGAAATCTGTAACATTGAGTAAATCAACGGTCCAGATCTGATATGGAGAGCCCATGCGCCCCCTATGCCTGTTCCTCATCCAATCTGATTTTTTTTACTTCTTAGACCCCCTTTTATCATTATTTGCACACCCTATTTTATTTCTTTTATTCTGTTTTTTTCCATTTTTATTTTTTTATCATTTTTGCATATCATATTATTTACGTTTTTATTATCATTTAGCATTTTATTTTTGTCATTTATTTATTGGGGTTTAGAATGTATTTAGGAAAATTGTATAAAATATAGAGAAATGTGCATTGTCTTTTATTTTATTTATTTTAGTTTTATATTAAAAATGCAAAAAATAGGCTTAGTTTATTATCCAAGGAAAAAGAGGTTTGTTTTGGCCGAGCGTCACGATAAAATTCTCTCACGTTTAATTTCTCGTTATTTTAGTTTTTAGGCTTTTAAAAATAATTAAAAATCAATCAAAAAAACATTTGAATAATTAAAAACAAGTTTAAAAAAAGAGGCTTTCTTTTCTAATAAAAACCTTTATCTTTATCAAGTTGATTTTTATCTTTATTTTCTTAACAAAACTACAATCAATTTTATTCATATTTGAATCTTTCTCTTAAAATTAAAAAACACGTAAACAAATTTTACTTTTACCATTTGGTTTTTATGTTTTAAAACCTTTTTTCAAAAAGTAAAAAAACATCGAACAAATTACTCGGCTTTTTACCCCGAACTACATGATTTTGACCCCTCTTAGGTACGTAGGCAAAAGAATAATTTACAAAAGAAAAATTTAGTATTATCAAAAACTTTTAAGAAAATTTGGGTGTAACAAAAATAATATGGGGCATGAATAGAAAAAGTCAAAAATGTATTTGAAAATCGTTTCAAAGAATAATTTACAACCACTAAATTTAAATAAGTGGTTTTTCCATAGATTAAGTTTTTTTCTTTGTGATTTCGTCGTTTGAGTGCGGCGCTGTTGTTCGTCTTCATGTATTATTTTTATTTTCAATCTTGTTGCGGTGTTTATTTGATTCCATTAAAAAATCGGATATTCAATCAATGATTTGAGCGTCAACGTTATATATCTTTATGCATGTATTTTGCAGTCACTTTAATTTTATCATGTTATCCATTTTTATAGTTGTAGGTTACTAACTTAGATGTTGCGGTTTTGTTCGCAAATTACTAATTTAGTGATGATGAATGATATACTATATCAATTTAATTGAATGAATATCGTTTTGTTTTTATAAAAAAATAATAATAATTTGCACCCATCCGTCTATCTTTTCAAACAATGTTTTTAAAGCATTAGTATGGGACCACGATTTTTTTTTTTCGATAGGTAGTATCGGACCACAATGTGAATTAAAATCTTACCAAAATTAGATAAGAATTGCAAAATAAGAATTCCAAAATAGGAAATATTCGAGAGGTAGTATCGGACCACAATGTGACTTTTTTTTTTATAAGGAATCGGACCACAATGTGAATTAAAATCTTACCAAAATTAGATAAGAATTGCAAAATAAGAATTCTAAAATAGGAAATATTCGAGAGGTAGTATCGGACCACAATGTGATTTTTTTTTTAAGGAATCGGACCACAATGTGAATTAAAATCTTACCAAAATTAGATAAGAATTGCAAAATAAGAATTCTAAAATAGGAAATATTCGAGAGGTAGTATCAGACACGATGTGATTTATTTTTTGAAGGAATCGGACCACAATGTGAATTAAAATCTTACCAAAATTAGATAAGAATTCTAAAATAGGAAATATTCAAGAGGTAGTACGGACACGATGTGAATTTGTTTTGAAGGAATCGGACCACAATGTGAATTAAAAGTCAACAATTCCAAAATATCAATTTCCCTTAATTTAGTTCACAAAAGTTTACTGCCTCAAAAAAAAATTTCACAAAAGTTTACTATAAATATCATCTACATTTCGACATCTTTCCCAACTCAAAGCTTTTAGAATTGAAGGAAGAGAGGCAGCAATCAAGCCATTGATATATAATCATATAATCATGTCTTCAGGAGCTGGCTTAAATTGCGATACAAAATCTGAGAAGCATAGAAATGTTGCAGATTTTCAGCCGAACATTTGGGGAGATTACTTTCTCCAATATGCTTCAGAATCCATGGTGTGTGTCTATATATATCGCTATTGTGTCACTCTAATGTTATAATATATATATGCAATGAAGATATTTATAATTATTAGCGTTTAGACCGACACTTCATGCATATATGTCCGTTTTTTATTGAGCTAACGCGTATAAATAATTTTTGATTAAAATTATTTTTATTTTAATTAAAATTATAAGTATAGATAATTTATATTTTTATTTTGCATTATTATTCTTGAGTTTCTAACCATCTGTAAATTTTGATTGTATTTTATTAGTGTAATTTGTATGTAATTAATTTTATCTCTACATTATTAAGTATGCTGCACAAATTGAAAAGAAAGAAAAATGGATGAATGGACTCTATTTGAAATTTCTAACACAAACTAGGCTTTTAGACAATTTAATAGGTCAGACCAGACTTTTAAAAAGGTCAGTCTATGCTTAAAAGTAAAACTTTAACAGGTAAAATGTCAAGGCTTAGACCTTAGTTTTTTCAACTAGGTTTGACCTATTTAAACAAAGTCCAGCTCGACCCGGCCTATTCCCACCCTAATAACAACAACAAAATAACATTCTTATAGTCAAAATTGTTTAAGGGTATAATTGAAAGTGAGAAAGTCATACAAAAACAATGTATTCTCTTTATATCTACTAGTGAAAAGACGGGCATTCACGTGCCCGTCTTTCCGCTTTTTTATTGCGCTAACGTTTGAAAATTATTAACCGTTTTTTTTTTATTTATGAAATTTTGATTTTGATTAAAACTAAAAATAAAAATGTTTGTTGTTTTAAGTTATAACAAATCAAACTAACCATGATTATCTATTTCAATGACACCAACAATATAACAAAAAATATATAATCTAAAGGACAAAACTTAGGTACAATTCCTTAAGTGCTTTTCGTATAGTTCTTAACTAAAAATACAACTTTTTTTTTGGAGATAACAAACTTTGAGAGAATTATGGATTTAAGGAAATTATGGTGAATTTAGTTAAGAACCATACGAAAAACACCGAAGGAATTGTACCTAAGTTTTTTCCTAATCTAAATTCTTTTTTTAATGACACCAACAACTATCTTTATTATAGAAAAATATTGTTTGAGGGTATAATTGGGATAATGAAAATTTAATTTTCATTATCTCAGTTATAACGATCTTGTCCCATAATCATGCATATCAAAGGACTTAGATAAGTTGTCTTGTAACCATCATATTTAAGATAAAAATCATATTTTTTTTGGAAACTTACTTTATTCTTTTGTATAATTTGCATGTATTCTTTGTTTTTTTTTTGAGAGGATTTTCCATCTATTCTATTACACTAACTAATCACTACATTATCGCAAAAACTAATTGAAAATAATTTCAAAAACACAGATCATGAAATGGTACTATTTTACTCTATACTTAATTTTCCTTAAAAAAAAGAAGAGAATTGTAATTGTTTTATGAAAAAAAAACTAAACGGTTCAGTTTCTTTTTACCACTGAACCATAGAACTTGTCACCATAATTTATCAACTATAATTCATTCACTGTTTAGCGTACAATATCAATTTCTTTTAAAATCATCTGCATGTTTTGATCAATTGAATAAGTTTTGTTTAACAATATACAGGAACTTGATCAATATACTGTTGCACAAATTGAAAGACTCAAAAATGATGTGAGGAAGATGCTTGTTTCAAATAGTGAGAATTCATTTTCAAAAGTCCACTTGATTAATTCAATATCCCGCTTGGGTCTGAGCTATCATTTTGAACATGAGATTGACGAGGTTTTGCAACATATACATAAGAATTATGTTGATGAAAATAGAGAAATAACCCTTGATGACAACCTTTGCTCTCTTGCTGTGCTATTTAGATTGTTGAGGCAACAAGGGTTTCACGTTTCACCAAGTATACCCTCAACTTATTTATTTTTCACACACATTATTACATTTTACCATAAAAAATAAAATATGGAGAATGTTAAACAGTGTCCTCAAGACATTGGTTAAGCAACCAAAACAAGTAACTCTTTATAAAAATTGGTATAATTATTATTTAATCAAAAGTTAAAACTTATATTTTTAAGACAAATTTTCTTTTTTATTTTCCTTAACCATTGTCATGAGGTTAATCATTTTCCTGAGGTTCTTAAAAGTATAAAAAGAACAACTTTCAATGTAAAAATTTTAGTTTTGAATTCCTTAACGTTGTTTTTAAGACACAAGCTAGAAAGAACCATTTTAAATTAAGGGACCAACACTGGAGTAGGTTGATCAATATGAACATTTCAAGTGATCGCTTTATTGATTAGGTTGTGCCTCTCAAAAATGGTTTAAAAGTATTTTTTTTTTTTACAATTTTTATAAAATAAATTATAGGGTTAATTAAGTAAATGGTCCCTATAAATATTCAGAATTTTGTTTTTATTCTCTACAAAATAAAATTACACTTTTTAGTCCCTATAAAATTAGTCGTCATTATTTTTAGTCCTTGTAAAATTTTCCATCAACATTTTTAGTCCCTGTAAAAAATTTATGTCAACATTTTTGGTCCCTAAAATACTAAAGGAAAATGTCACAAGAACTAAAAAGTGTGATTTTATTTTGTAGAGACTAAAAACAAAATTCTTAATATTTTTAGGGACCATTTACTTAATTAACCCTAAATTATAATACTAAAAAATTGAGAAAAAAAATAATATTTTATTCACATTAACTAATATTAAGAGGTCCACCTTTGGACCATACTCATATTAGACATCCTCTAAATGATGAAACACACTAAATTATAGTGACATTCTAAACTTTTCCTTTTTGCCATAGTTTCTTAAACTCTTATTGCTTCTAACGGTTTGTTCAAATTGTTGTTGATCGACAAAAACCCTAGATGTATTCAACAAATTCAAGGATGATCAAGGAAACTTTAGTGAAAGACTTATCGGGGATGTTGAGGGGTTGTTAAGCTTGTATGAAGCTACACATATGATGGTTCGTGGAGAGGACATTTTGGAAGATGCCTTGACTTTCACTACAATTCATCTTGACTCCATTGCCAACCAAGTGAGCCATTCTCATGCAGTACAAGCCAAACATAGCTTAAGGCAGGCTCTCCACAAGAACTTGCCTAGGCTAGAGGCGCGAAATTATATTTCTACATACGAGGAAGATCCTTCACATGATGAAAATTTACTTATGTTAGCAAAACTTGATTCTAATATGCTCCAAAGACTGCATAGAAACGAATTTGGTAACCTTTGCAAGTAAGGACTTTAATCATACATCATTTAATTACCAGGAAAATATTATTAATTTGTTTCCATACACTAGTCCTTCTGATTATTATTATTTTTATTTTTGGCCCTTATAGATGGTGGAGGGAGTCGGACGTGCCTAATAAACTACCGTTTGTACGAGATAGGATGATGGAATGTTGCTTTTGGGGTTTGGCTGTATATTTTGAGCCCCAATATCGTACAGGAAGAGAACTAATGGCAAAATTAATCATCATAATGACAGCCATTGATGATACATATGATGCATATGGAACATTTGATGAATTGGAACTTTTTACAGAGACAATTGAAAGGTCAATTAGCACATCATATTTTTTGGTTACACATTAGCACATCAGGTCTATATATATAGGGTTTTGCTAGAAGAGACCTTTTAAGGTGTTTTTTAGCAAGTTATTCTAGGTTTTGCTAGAAGACACCCATAAAGGTGTTGTTTAGCAACTCACACCTCAAGGTGTGATTTTCACTTTTTAGTTATAACTTGTTAAGAGACACCTTTATAAAAATTAGTCGGTGTCTTTTAACAAATGCCTATAAGATAACTTGCTAAAAAACACCTTCATAAAGGTTCTAGCAAAACCTATATATATATTTCCTTTCTCTTTCATCTAATTGTTATTTAAAGTGATTTTCAGGTGGGATATTAGCTCTTTGGATAATCTTCCAGATTACATGCAATTTCTCTATAGAAAAATCTTTGATCTTTACGAGGAAATAAAGGAGAAAACGAGGAAGCATGAAAGAGACTATGCCCTAAACTACTACATAAAAGAAGTACGGTCTTTTGTTATTTTTATTACATTACTAATTATTAATCGTTAAAAAGGATGAGTTAGTTTGCCTTAAAAAAAAGGATTTAGTTATTTTTTTATTGGTCGATATTTTTATTTATTTTTTGGTGCAATATATTGGTCCATTTACTTTAGCCAACTATTGAACAAATATGTTATTTAGTAAATTTGATGACATTTAAAGCCTTATTACTTTAGGAGTAAAAAATTACTTTTTTTTTTTAAAATGAACTTTTCACTCTTAACTGCTTGAAAATGAACCTCTATGATGTGATTTCAAATTTAATTTACTAATTGTTATAAAATTCATAATTTAAGTTGATAAGACGTGTGAAATGTCATAATTGGCTGCAAATGATATACAGATAATATAATTAGGGTGGAGCAGTAGGAGATCCCTCAGCTCCCCATAATTTTAGCTTAAAAAATAATATACGGATGAAAAGTAATTGGGTTATTTTTTTAATTATTTTCTGAAAGACAAACTATAATTTGTTAGATATAAATAAGATAAGTACAATTAGGAGTACCTAACCTATAAAATTGAAAGAAGTACCTAACCTATGTCATGATTTATTTTTTAGATAAGGCATGTTGCCTGTCTAGAAAAAAGTAAAATGGATAAGCAACTCCTAAACATTACATCCAATAAAAAAAAAAATTTAACATTAAATTTTAATGCAACTATACCCAAAAACACAATAAAAATTAATTATATTATTGTATTTGAGTGGCAGTTCATAAAGTTCGTTCAAGGTTATATGACTGAGGTCAGATGGTTAAAAAATAACTATCAACCAACATTGGAAGAGTATCTTCGATTAGCAATAGAATCAGGTGGTTATGTACTGATGACAACAACTTCTTACATTGGTATGAGCGACTCAGTCACAGAGGACATCTTCAAATGGGTATCAAATGAGCCAAAAATTCTTAATACCGCTACGGTCTTGGCTAGGATAATGGATGACATTGCCTCCAACGAGGTATATATACAAAACCCTAAAGAATATTTTTTAGAATTATATTTATTTTAATTCAAACAATGTCAACATTTACATGAAATCTTCTTTGTTGTATATAGTTTGAACATAAAAGAGAACATATTGACTCATTCTTGGAATGCTACATGAGGAAATATAATATCTCTAGAGAAGTTGCCATTCAAGAAGGTCGAAAGATAATTGTCGATGCTTGGAAAGATATGAATAAGGAATGTCTCAGGCCCATCCAAGTTCCAATGCCTTTTCTGACACGCATTATAAACCTATCACGTTTTATGGATGTGGTTTATAAAGATGGAGATAGCTTCACACGTCCTGGAGGAGAAATGAAAACATTCATTAAAGCTTTGCTTGAATAGCCTGTGCCAATTTAAGCATTAACCTTTCGGAAATGTTAAAGAGTGTCTTTAATGCATTAGTTAAGAGGATAAAAATAATAATATTGCATTGAAAAATGGTGAAAACTGAAAAGTGATGAATTTAACTTTTTAAAAGTTAAAATATTATTGAATCCAATACAAACTTACTACTTTTGATTTCTTTAACAAATGTTCTAAGAACACTTGTCAGCATAACTCATAACTTTATTTTTTCTACGCATCATATTTATATTTAAATAAAGAAAACATACATGTATGAAATTTGTTTTGTTGAATGGAATGTTTGTTTAGATTTGTGAGAATGTTGTCTTTTATACATTAATAAGCATATTTTATGCCTCTATAAAGTTTGAAAAAGTTTTATTAGAAGTTGATGTTTCAATTTTATATTTATTATTAGAATTACAGACTCTCTTGACCAGTGGTCGTTGATAAATCATTTTTATACTTCCCCTGATATGTATACATATTAAAATGTCTTTACTTGTTAGAGGGGTCACAACAGACATTGAGAAAGAGAGAAGAAGGTAGTAGTAGTAGTTAGTAGTAGTAGTTTGAGGAAAATATGTGTATAGAGGTCAGGAATGGGAAAGATACATTTTTTTGGACGGATAGGTGGTTATGGGATGTACTTTTTCGTGATAGGTATCGAAGGCTGTATGATTTGTCTGATAATCAGTTGATAACTGTGGCAGGTATGTGCGCTTTAGGGTCGGGTGAGGGTGGTACGGCTTGGAGGTGGCGGCGTAGATTGTTGGCATGGGAAGAGGAGTTGATAGGGGAGTGTAGGATTTTGCTTCATACAATGGCATTGTAACACCCTATACCCGGAATGCAATAAATCATGCAATTCATTTAATTAACTCAAAAGAGCTCAAGATGCTACAATTCCGTTTTCTCAAAACATGCATAATTTCAATTTCATAAAACTTCCAGCGGAAAATCATCATACATAATATCTCATCAACATGTAATACTCCTCTAATAAATGAGTAAATAAATCTCAACACCATATCTCAGGTTTCTAATACATAACCATAGTCTCATCAAATAAAATCCAACAACGGATAAATGAAAATAAAAATTAATGCTTAACACCCTAATCAGAGTCTAACTATACTCGAGCAAAAGTAAGAGGTAGCTCCACGCTAATCCTCAATCAACTCACAAGCAATAAGCAAATCAATCTTGCACGATGTCTACCAATTCATACAAATAGGCAGGCAATCAACCAAACGACCATTGGGGGTTAGATAATATTCCACATAATAAACATAATCAAATAAAACCATTCAAGGATTTCAAATAAATACACATGTACATATTCAACATTCCTAGAATACTAACTCCACATGGATATTATCATACTACTATCATAGTATATCAAGTAACATATATGATGTGTGGATTAGGCAAGTGTACCGAGTAATAAAGTGATAAGTAGAGTATCGTATTCACATGGATTGTTGTTTCGTCCAAACAATCCGCGTTACTTATTTTTAAGTTAACGATAAAATAAAAGAGTTAAGGGTTAGAAGGTTGCACTTTTTATCTATTTGCAACAGAGCAATTTTACCTGTTTTGTTTGCATAAAAGTAAGTAGCGGTTAGGATTCTTCGAATCCCCCTGTCTATATTGTTGGATATTAAATAATAGTAATGTCGTATTTATTTATCTTAGGTAGATTATACAAGTGATGAGGTCGTTGGGACATTACTACCCTAATAGGTTGGAAGATGCACCTGTTGATCACACAGTGATCCTTACGTGTGTGGTCTATACTTCTCGGTTAACTAGGTATATCCCTCCAATGTTTGGTTGCGCCTACTGATCACACGGTGATCCTTATGTGTTGGGTTATACCACCTCAAAGGTAATTGAAAACATAGACTTTATGTTGGCTTTCCACCATTTCCCAAGGCAATGAAAGCCAAGGTTCCTTAGGTCCACCCATCTATGAATCTTAAGACACTCATAGCACACTCTCTCTCTCTCTCTCTCGGTAGTTATACAAACGGGTAGCACTATCAGCGTCTACCTTACCAAGGGTTTAAGAGAATGGTTTTATTAGGCTATGACTTATTTCCTTCAAGGAGGCACTTGTTTCCTCAGTTATATAACTAGTTACCTCCTAGTTTCAGCAGATTTTACTCAATATTAGTAATGTCAGCTTCTAAGTACTCACTACTAGAGTCAACTCGTTTTCGGTGTCTTTTGCTAGTTATAACTAATTACTTCCTAAACAGATAGATATTAGTATCAAGATATAAGCATCAGGATAGTGATATCAATATTAGACGTTTTCACAACCTAAGTATCTAATCTAGGGTTGTGCCTACTACAGAAATAAACTAAGGAATTTCCTAATAAAATTTAATAGTAAACAAAAGATAAATAAAATAAAAAACGACATTATATTAAATAAATATCCAACAAAAATAAACAGAAGTTCATCTTAGAACTCTAACCTAAAAAAGTTAGTTACACATGGTAGCTAAAAACAAATTACTAAAGATAAAAACATACCCTAGAAAATCAATGAGAATATAGAAACTCCTCCGAAGCTCTACAATTGCCTTCCTCTTGAACTGCCACATTTCTGAACGAGGAATTATGAATGAGGAAAGTTGGTATTTATAGTGAGAGTTTCTAATTGGGTTTGGGCTAAAAACATGGGTGTTACCCACAAGAAAGCATAGAATTATGTAAGCGCCCCTCGCATTTTAGGTGCTCGGGGTGCATGAGCACAACTCTAGGCGCATGGCAAGTTTTTGCCATGCTCTAGGCGCATGGTGTGCCTTCTCAGGACCTAGTTTCTCTGATTTTCCATCATTTTAGGTTTTCGTCTTCAAATAACTTGCTGTGTTTCGGGAAAACTAGGATTACATACTCAAATAAAAAAAAAACATTACAAAAGTCCCGAAATCATAGGCAATTGTTCTAATACTCCTCCATTTTGCTGCTATAACCTACTAAAATTGATTGAAAAACATGCTAAGAATAACGTAAGATAACCTGTCATCATGTAAGTCCATAATTTCACATAATCACAACATTCACCAAATTTCACCGATGCACATAATCACCAAGTCATATAGTCAAGTATGACACATTTCACCAATTTCAAGTGCATGCAACTTCACTCATTTAAATAAAGTACATATTTCACATCACTCATATGGATCACAAAAACTCTTCCCTAATCAACTCAACAAATACGATTTATCATTTCAAAAGTATTGGCAAGGTACTCATCATCTAATAAATTCACCCAGTGTAAAAGCATCATCAAAATAACAAACATCATCATGTACACATCTTCAAACAATTCACATAATCAAAACAATAACCAAGTCACATCATCACATAATTCATATGCGTGCAAGTATTTGGATATCAGAGGTAATATTACCAGCAAGTGGTACCAACAACTCTACATGCATGTGGTACCTGCAAGTATTTGGATATCAGAGGTAATATTACCGAGTGATCCCCCATCTTCATGGTTGTTGGATATCGGAGATAATTTTACCGATTGATCCCTTTACATATCTTTGCATATTATTGGATGTCGGAAGAAATGTTACCGATTAATCCCTCTACATATCTCTACATATAGGACTTATGAATGCATGGATGCCAAATATTGACTCGATAATGCATAACAACAATTTACTCTACATATTCTCCGCATATCTCCACATATTGCATTATCAAACAATACATCCACGCATCAACATTTATCAAATAATAAGTCATCTCTACATATTCATCATCAAACATTTGTCTCCACATATTCATAATCAACAACCATAAACAATTGTCAAGTATACATCATTACAAAGAAACAACATTGCTACATATAGCATAATTCACATAATAGACGGATCATTCACCACATCACTATAATCAACTTAACAAACAACCAACAAACCTTAGTTCACTCTTACTTCACCATATTATTATGTCCACAAAGTCATTTGCAAGTTATCCGATCATTAAACCTCATTTTAACAAAGTTCGTCTATTTTCACAAAATCTAACATTTTCCAAATAATTCTCCGAAAACAAGACATTCATGTTCAAACACATCAAGAAAGCATATACATATACCACACATCATCACATTAGTTCATGCACATCCAAATCATAGTCTGATTCTGTTAAATTCCAAAAATTCACTAAGTTCGTCTCATTTTCCCCTTTTACAAAAAGAAAGTCATTTTCAAAGTAAAACAAAGTTTAAGCTCATCTACACCATGTCTAATCATTTTAAAATCATTGTTACAGAAAACAATCGCTAACCCTACCATTTTCCTTGAGAAAAACAAGTTCTGGAAAATTTCACGTTCTTGAACATTTTTTAACTAAGTTTCAATTTAATTTACAAAATCAATTTCAATCCAATTCATTTGATGTTCCAGAAGGTTTAGAAGTATAAACAATGATTAAACACATCAAAAGAAGCATTTAAGAAAGTCCAGATCGACCCCCAACTGCCCGAAACGCCCAAAATTATGGGTTCTGTCCTGGGCAACTCGCCATGGCTAGCTCTAGCTCGCCTACGAGCTGCACCAAATAGGAAGCCTAGAATTTTGGGTTCCTCTCGGTAACCCACTCCAATGTCATCCCAAAACCCCAATTTTGATCCTTTTTGACCCAAATTCGTCCCCCGAACTTTGTTATTAGTTAACATACATCAAAAGGCAATCAAAACACTTACAAACATGGAATCATAACCTCAATTCACATCAAAATCATCATCAAGTCCATTTTTCACCAAAAACTCATTTTTTTCTCATTTTCATTCAAACTTCAAAAACAACCACACCAATTCAAACCCCAACAACATACAAACATATCTAATCATTTATCAAGTCAATTTAGACATGTTTCAACAATAATCACTCACCATTTCATGGTTTACACTTAATTAAGCAAAAAACATCAAAACGACTGAGCTTGAGCATATAAACACATCAATTTCATGAAATTCAATATACCCATAACTACAAATAAGAGCACGAAATTCAACATCAAAAATCATAAAAGTCATAATTAACACAAAAACACTAATGACCCATAAGCTAAAACTTAACTATAAGTCATTATATTAACACAATTATCTATCCCCCTTACCTCAAATCTTGAATCTCACTATCTATGGCTTCAATCTCCCCTCTAGCTTGCAATGCCTAGCTAGGTTTTTAATATTCACAATTGGGATTAATACTCTTACTAACAAATTTTAAGAAGTTACTACTCATTAATCCGCCAAAACATTGAATAATTATCATCTCTAAATAATTATTCCAACTCACTAGTAACTTAGTAAAAATAACTATTCTCACTAAAATACTAAAAATAAGCTTCTTAATAAAAATTACTATTTTACCCTTACTTGCCAAATGACCAAAACACCCCTTAGTCTAAAAATGACTAAAATACCCTTCTAGGCCAAAAATCCATTAATCCCAAATCAAATACACACAGAGACAAATAATCACACATATAATAAATAATTAAAATAATTTTAGCTAAAAACGGGTTGTTACAGCAGACACTTATTCCCCTAAAAAAACAAAAAGACACTTATTTCTCTAATAACAAATTTTCCAAAGAATAATTACTACAATAACACCATGCTTGTCAATAGAACGCTTGAACAAATCATTAACCTCATTATCCACAAGAGGCTGCCATAAGTGAGCCAATTGTTGATGCCAAAAGTCCAAGGCACAACCACAGAGAACAACTGATGCAAACTATCTTCACTAGGAACATCACAAACAAGGAAAACATTTGAGGAAATCATGCCCCTCCTTTTTAGAATCGCACGAAAAGGAATGGAATTATGAAAAACTTCCAAATGAAGTATTAAACGCTAGAAGGAACCTTTAGCCGCCAAATCCAACTCCAAACAATATGATTCAGATGCCAACTAGAATGATCCATAAGCAACTAACCCGCATCATTAGTAGAGTATGTACCAAATATAGCATTCTCACAAACCTAGACTTCAGGCGGGTCATCCATTAAAAGAGGGTTCATCAAAGAATTTTTCGTGTTTAGCTTTTGAGTCCAAGATAGCTTAAAAGAAGACAAATTCCAAGCACTTCCATCAACAACAATGTCTTTAATGCACCAATGGATATCATGATAATGAACGTAGAGAAAACAATTTCAAAAGCGCTCTTTCTTCTACCCAAGAAATGTGCCACAACCTAGTCTCCCCATTCCCACTATTAAATTTGAACCCATCCTTCAACATGTGAACGACTTGCATCACAGACTTCCAAGTTGGAGAGTCACTGGTATATTCCTGACCACTGGTATACTAGATAGCAATATATTGTATGTATGTGCTCTAGGTCTGTTAGATTCATCAGTCACACCAGGTTCTTTATATAGAGATGAAAGAAAGTTATAGTTGCTGAAGAATACCTGGTCTTTGAATGCCTGATTGAATGTTGTGATATTCTTGAATAATTGGAGTTAGCAAATATGTCGTTTATTTCTATTAATTATGCTTTTAAATAATTTTATTCAACTGCATAAGTAAGAACAAAATTTCCTTTCTCAACAGAGTCGTTGTGTTGTATAAATGATGAGGTGTGGTTAGGTGAAGATTTGATAATTCTTTATCCATGACTCGTGAGACGTGGTCATCAGTTTATCTATGTTATAGTCTTTACACCATACTACCATCTCATCTCATAGTAAAACTTCTGACTCGAATACTTAATATTGCCCTTATGTGATTAAAAAGTTTAAACATAAAACTATTAGCTTCTAGGCCTTACACCAAGAAAAATAACCTATGTGATTTATAAAGGACTAAAAAATAAATAATAAAAACTTTGGTTTTACACATAGCTAAGTCGCCAACTCCTGTTAGTTATTATTGTTGCAACAGTTTTACCATGACAATAACAAAAGAACTTTCTTTTAATTATATTGTACATAAGCCCACAACTTTATTTAAATTAATGGCATTCATTTATTTACTTATACACTGGAACATCACAAACGGGTTAAGATCCTCTCCGTTTGACAAAATAAATGGAGTTTGCAATTTGAAGAGAGATAGACACAAAAAATAGACGGTGGGTCCTACCATCATTAATTATATTTTACTTTTTTCAATATTTTATGTGTCTTTATCTCTCCAAATGGAAGAGATGGAAAAAGACATAAATGGAGAGGATCTTAACTCATCACAAACTACAAGGAAGACATGATAGAACGATGACCACTCGTTGTAGGATGATGGTTACCAAGCATCTTATCTAACTCTTTAGCAAACCTCTTCATATCTTCATAAGGCAAAGAAATTGGTAAAATTAAACCATCTTCTCGTTTTTCATTCTTATGTGGGACAATGAAGGTTGCTCCAGGAAAACCCCCAGCCCCACCTTTTGCAACTCCAGCATACTTCGCCTCACCCCATCCAAAATTCACTTCTTTGTAGTTAGCACGTGTCAAATCAGATATAATACAAGACCTTACAGTTGTAAGTAAACGTCGTTCCTTAATTACCATAAAATCTGCTACAGAATGCATGTATTCCTCTGTAACTTGATATTTGGCTTTTATGATCAGCTCAACTGCATAACCTAATGGGTTTTCACATAGCTTTCCTGCGGTGGTGACGACCACAGCGAACGCAATACAATTACCATAATAACCAACAAATGACGAATGGTTAATGTTGAATCTCGAACATGCATCGACGGGGAATATCATTCGTACCTCTTCCACAGGCTCTATCTGCAATGCTTTTGTGCGACAACGCCAAAAGCATGCAGTGATAAGCTCAAATGTGGTACATTGGCGAAGGTGAAATGGAACCAAGCAACGAATTGCAGCTATGTGAGCAGGTGTAAAGAAGAAAGATTGAAGGATTGTGGATGTAGTATCTTCTACCTTGCTAGTATTTGGAGGAATGTGTTCGTACTCACGATGGTTACATGTAATGTGTGGTGGGTCTCTGGCCATTAAGAGCTCCCTACGCCACACAGGTTGAATGGAAGGTTTGCGTGCTCCTTGAGCCATTTCCGCCCAAGCAATCATGAATTGTTTCAAACCAGCTCCATCGTTCATAGTATGATTCATAGACAAGACCAGTATGAAACCACCACATTTGAGACGTGTGACCTGACATTTTTTAAATCATAAATATTAGACATCAATATCAATAAATTAAAGGGGGAATTGTGTTAACTTCCCTTAAGTTTTACTAAAGAAAAAAAAAACTTCCCTTAAGTTTTGCTAGAATGTCAACTACACCCCTCTAGTTTCCAAAAATCACTAACATCCCTTAGTATTAATATCGTTAACCTATCGTTTCACAAAGATAAAATTTTCCTAAGTTTGTCTTCTTCTTGTTTCTTTGTAACTATCTTAGTTGTTATATATTAGAGGTATTTTATATATTACCCTTGATGAATCGTATGTAATTTATTCTTATCAAAAATTCCTTTTTTTCTTCATCTTTCTTCTTACAATCAGTTACCATTATAGTATAAAAAACATCAAACTTTCTCATTTTCTTCATTCAATGTGTGATATCCATCTTATTCGTTCCAAATTCGAATCATACTTGTCATTACGGGTAAACTACCCCCAATTCTTCAACAGTGATGTAGGCCTCATTGATAGGGTTTTTTTTTATTACAATTGGTTACCATTTTTATCTCAAAAACGTCAAATTTTTTCATCTCTTTCATTCAACTTGTGATCTCCATCTCCTTTGTTCCAAAATTGAATCCAACTTATCAATAGAGTTAAATCACCTCTAATTCATTAAAAGATAATGTAAGCCTCGCCACATTAGAGTAATCTGACCTAAACTCCCTTAATGACAAGCTCAAGCTTGCTGGTAAAAGTAGCAAAGTCAGTTACTTGAATTCATAGCTCCTTTATATATTTTAGTCAAACCTAAAATCATTAAGATCTAAGTTAGCAAGTGTACACCTTTTATTTGGACATAATGAATATTTTATGTTTAACCGACGGGTATCAGGATCACAATCCCCATCCCTGGTCCCAACACTGAATAACGGATAAGAATCCAACCAAACCATGATTGAAAGTAATTTTTTGCATCAACATTAGTGCAAAGTTGAGGCAGGTATCTATGGGGTCTGATTTCGTGTCCACACATTGCAAACCAATTGTAGGAATTTAAAAGTCTAATCTCTCGATTAACTAAAGTTTAAATTGGTCAATAGATTATAAAATCGGTCTTTAAAAGTAGGGAAATACGCCTGAGGTATTGTTTAAGGATATATACTAAAAAAATGAAATTATAAATAGTTATTGTGTTGAAAATTTTGTAATCAACCCATAAAAAGTCAAAAAAAAATTATTTTTTTTGAAAATAACTTTCTTTTTTGGTATTTTAACCGGTTAGCATGACCTTAAAATTATTGTAGTGTGTACCCCTTGTACTCCGATTAATACACTTTTACTTATTAAAAATAAAATATATTTTGTTGTATGAAATACTATGATGATATCATTTTAATCTCAAAGGTAACCTGGGAATTTCATTAGAGACCAAATTGGATATACCAATCCTCCATCGACAAAAACGGTGATTAACTTAAAAGTGAGGACTGTAAAATTTTAAAGGATGTGAGAAATAATATAACTTGACCTGTATGAGCCGAATGGGACGATCGATATTTAGTACTGAGTCTGGAACATCGTATAGAAGTTCGTCGACGCAAGGGAATGGGGGATGCAAAGCGTCACCAAATTCATCAAGTGTTACATTAGCTTCAGCTTCAATGAACATGACACCCTCACCAGTACAATCCACCATTAACTTTTGTCCAACTCCTTCCCTAAGCCTTCCCGCAAATGGATAGTAATGTACAAGTGCTTGTGAGAGGGCATGTCTAAGAACCTTAACAGGGTCTTTATTTGTCATTGATGGTTCATGACGATAGATAAACATAATAGGAAGATTATAACGGAGACCTTTTTGATCATCTATGTCAGATAGTATTTTAACTTCACGAGGAGTGGGTGCAGCTGGAGGTACCAGCTCTGGTTGGCACCTCCGCACAGTGAACATTAGAGATGAAGAGGATAGTAATGCCATGCTAGCTATCACGAGAGAAAAGGAACGTATAACTATTGAATAAAAAAACCAGTTAATAAGATTTTTGTTACTTTTGAGTGATTTGTATATTGGGTGTTTATATATATATATGCAGTGTTTAAAAATGTAGTGGCATGGCTGAGCTTGACTAACTATTACGAGGGGGCCCACATGTAGTTATGTAATGCATAAAGTTTAAAATCACATAAACTTTTTTTTTTATGCAAAGATGTGCCTAGATTATAGGCAGCGTCCAAACCTTTCAATGAGAACCAAACCTATAGGTAGAAATACCTAACCTATTATGACTTTAAATAGCTAATACATCACGAGGCGAAATATCAAGCCATACAAAGCAATTAGAGGATAAGCCTGCTAATTTGTCTGCCATGGCATTTCCTTCCCTATGAGAGATGATGAAATTCATATTAGACAGAAGAAAGAGGCAATTGTTCCATCTGTTTCTTAACATCTAAGAAGCTTGTTGGAACATTGGTGTGAAGTTTGAATGAAATTGGAAGGTTGAAAGATTAAACATCAAGTAATTGGATTTTGATCTAGTGTTGTGTGAATTAAAAAAATAGAGTGTGGGGTCACACAAAAAAAACACATATTGTTAGTGCTTAAATTGTGATATTTAAATACTTGATAATGGTAAAAATAATAGTAATTATTATTTTTTACTAGTGGAAAGACGTGCACTCACGTGTCTGTCTATCTGATATTTTTATTGCGCTAACATTTGTAAATTATGAACGATAATTTTTTATGAAATTTTAATTTTGATTAAAAGTATAGATATACACGTTTGTCACTTTCAATTATAACAAATCCAACATACCATGTTAATCTATTTAAATGACACAAACAATATAGCAAATATAATATAAATTCTTGTCTTTTTTAAAGACATAAACAATAAACACTATTGTACCCCTAAAAAAACATTATTGTAGGAAAATTTGTTTAAGGGTATAATTGAAATATGGAAGAGTCTGCCCAAAATTCTCTATTTTCATTATATATATATAGTAGATTTATGGATATCACTTTTCATAATTTTAGCTTATGTTGGTTGTGATAAGATTGAGAATCCAACCGAGTTTTCTATCTTTCATTCATTCATATTAAATTAGTTTGTTTCCTCCACTTTTGTGAGTTTCTTTCTTTTTGATCTTATCCACAAGAGTTTTTTAACTGATTAATGGGTTAGTTTCCTTTTGATCTTATCCATAAGAGTAACTATTGTCGCAATCTTTACTAAATACATTTTACAAGTCTCTATATAAATTATAAACAGAGGAATCTACCAAGTTAAAAAAAAATAAACACAACAAAGAATTCTATTGAGTTGTCGAGAACTCTTTCATTCTTTTCCCTCTTTCTGCTCGATGCATTCTAGAGCTACTTATCCCTTTTCTTTTTTGTCCCTTCAAAATTAAAAGTGTTCTTAAGATCATATCCCCTTTTTCGAGATATAATATCTCTTCGGAAACAAGAATAATCTTAATAGCATAGTACATTTGATAATACATGTCGCTTCAGATAAAGAGTATATTTTTAAGATCATAGTTCCTTTTCATGAATAATGTCCCTTTCAAAATTCAGAATGATCTTAATAGTATAATCCGTTTTGATATTTCCTTCTCTCAAAGAAGTTAGAGGTAATAGAATGGTGGTAGCACCATACTTGAGTGGTCATGCTACCATAGTTGGAGAAGTTAAAGGTTAGAATGGTGATAACACCATATTTGAGTGGTCTCAATACCATAATAGAATGATCGCATACCATATTAGAGTGGTTTCATTATTAATTTGAGTGGCCTTAATAATCATACTTGCGGGTGTAAGTCTCGACCGGTTAATCACACAGCTATCGTTAGGTTTGTTTTATCCGAGAGGTGGTGTGGTTGATAGTCTGGCTTGCAAAATTTTGGGCAGTGCCATGAAACGTCTTAAAAAGAGCGACGTGATCATGACTCAATCAGTAATAACTTTGGTATATGAAAATTCTTTTTCAAAATAGACTTTAGAAATCCAAATATAACAGTTTAGAGATTCAAAAACCAACAATTTTAAGACGGAATAGTTGCAATTCCAGCAGTTTTAAGACGTTTCCTTTTGCCATGTTGATAAGTGCCAGAAAGTAGTTAATTCCATGTTACATTTAAGGCACTTTTGTTACTTGTCGTACATGTTATTTAGGGAAAAGCCGAGAAAAAGATGAACAATTACGCTTTTTATATCTTCCTCTATCCATTTGTGCAGGAATTGAATGTCAAGACACTAAGAAAGAAAGAAAAACAAGGATTTATGAAGAAAAAAAAAAGTCAACTTGCCATGGCAAGTGATCTACTTGCCATGGCAAGTGATCTACTTGCCATGGCAAGTGATCTACTTGCCATGGCGAGTGAATTACTCGCGAGGCGAGCATGAAGACGAGTTCAAGGCGAGTAGAGGCAGAGAGTACCAGAGGCAACTCGCAACCAACCTGTCATGGCGAGCAAAATTACTCGCGAGGTGAGTTAAGGTGGCCTAATCCCTCAAAGCTGACGTGGCAGAAACCCACTAGGGAAGAAAGCTCAACTCGCCATGGCGAGCAAATTACTTGCCATAGCGAGTTCATAAAATTTTGCAAGTATAAAAGGCCAATTTGTTCATTTCAGTGACGGCTAATCATCATATCATAACAAAGATTATTACTAGGACACTTTAGGGAGAGAAAACAAGGGAAAATTAGAGAGAACCTAAGGAGCAAGGAGCACAAGGATTGAAGGGATTTTCAAGATCATTGAGACATCATGGCTTGCTCATTTCATCTCTTCTTTTCTCCTTGTAAGGTTACTATGACAATATGTAACTAAACTCTTTTGTTGGGATTAAATGTAATCAACTCTATTAGTATGTATTTCCTTTGATTATGATGTTGTTTGGTCTTAGTTATCTTTTGATGTTGAGGTTGTTCTTGTTTTTCATTTTAATCTTAAGGATTTGAATTGTTATTGAAAAATACTTTTTGAATCTAAGTTAGAATAATCCTCTATCAAATCTTTTGTTCTAGACATGGAATTTAGGTTTTGATAATCACTTTAACTATTGGAATCCAAAGCTTTTGTATCATTGAATATTTTGGGAAATCAACTATACAATGATACAATCGACTATTGAATCGTTTAGTAGTTTGGGAAATCGACGACTGAACGACTCAATAGAACTCACAGCATCATTTGGACACGAATGATGTTGCTGAGCAATATGTTATAATATCGATTGATAATTAGAATCCGCAACACTAATCCGAGAATACGTATGAGTAGGTTGATGAAGTTTAATCCCATCATAGTTATTTCCATGTTAACTCTCATATCTGAAGGTGAGAAAAACACAAGAAGGGGGTTCAATTATGTTTACTTTTTCTTCGTTTTCTCCTACTGAAGTCACCGATCAGAAGCAGATAGAGTTCAGCTTCTGAAGTGATAATCAAAATCTAAATGCAGCGGATAAAACAGAGAGAGA
>Ga0228710_1001846_pt1 | contig 32590 bp, 10 predicted proteins | sample MedpolnodulmetaG_FD_177995 | JGI IMG/M metagenome (GOLD analysis project Ga0228710, IMG submission 177995) | Root nodule microbial communities from Medicago polymorpha collected in Santa Monica, California, United States - pink nodules | ecosystem: Host-associated > Plants > Roots > Nodule... | reverse complement strand
GAGGAGAAGAAGAACATAAAATAAATAACAAGAAAGTAAAAGAAGAACTTTTATTAAGAAAGACAATTGTCACTTATTGAATTCCAAGAACAAAAGATGATTTGTTGTGATAGCTAGTTACTCTATTTATAGTTTACAATGACTTAAGCACTAAGAAATATAACACTAGAATGTTCCACAAGAAACCACGGACTTTTAAGTCAAAAGTAAACTAATAGGTAGCTTGTCCGGGAAGCAGAAAAAAAGCAGCAAAAGGGATTCTGGGAGGTGCCACGGTCGTGCCACTGCTGGCACGAGCCGTGCCAAGCTTCTGACTTGGGGGACGTCGTATTTTTGTACCGAATCTTCGTATTTTCATCCTGAATCAGCTCCAAACCCCTTTCTTTTTCTCCAAGACTTATTCTTTAGAATATTTGCTCCTGAAATATAATAATTTGCAATTGAAGTAAAATAATTCTAAAAAGGAAATAATATTAAATAAAACGAAATCAAATCTAAATAAAACGAACTCAAATAATATATAAAAAACACTAATTTATTGACTCATCAGTTATGCGACTAGACACGACTCCTACATGCATGTGGTACCATCACCAACAAGGTCATCACCTCAAGATGCCAACAGAACATCATAATCACCTTCATTTTGAATACAAAGTATTCAATCACCTCACTGGATATAAATATCCTACAACTTATGATACATGAACATATGACACACTATGCACATGTTCAACAACAAATTCACCATCAACATCACATTCATTGGATATAATATCCTAAATCACCTTCATTTGCATGTAATAATTCAACAACATAATTCAATACATGCAATCACCACATCCAATTATCAACATTAAGCATGTATAAATTCACCATCAACAATCGACATTTAGCATATTCACATCAACAACATCGACAACATCATTACTATCAAATTATCATCAAGACAATACTTTCAAAGAAAATCGACATTAAGGAATTTAACCAAAACTAAACAAACATATACAATTGCCTCAACCAAACATATGCACTACTCACATATGTTCATAGTAGCTTAGGCACATGAGTATCCTAGGCCAATTATAAGAAATCACAAAATCACGACAAGTTTGCCCCATTTCTTTCCATTTCTAAGTTATGTCACAAACCAATTCAAACAAGCTCAAGTGCCTCAAGTAAGTATATACACAATTCACATATGAGTGCAGTAGGGTATACATCAACGTCTCATAAGCCAATCCACTTAAATTTCAAAGTTTTGCAAAATTCGTATCATTTCACCGTTTTTCCAAGAATTCAAGTTTTCAAATCAAAACCAAGTTAAAGTTCATGAATCCTATCCAAAACATTTTTACAAATCATAACCATACTAGACAACCTTAGTCGTATCCTTTTTCCTTTGAGAAATCGAGTTTCCGAAAATTTCATGTTCTTGGACCATTTTCTAAAGTTATGACACGATTCACAAATCCAAGTTCAATCTAATTCAATTGATGTTTCCGAAGGTTTAGAAAGTTCAAATACATTTAATTACATCAAAAGAATTAGTTTTGAACCACTCGGATCGACCCCATAGCCCGGAACACCCAAAACGGGGTGTGCTGTCACTTGGCAACTTTCCTGGCACGACAATCTCGCCAGGGCGAGTTACACCAGAACATTCACCTTGTTCTTGGTGTTTTCCCTCTCATGAATTCACCATTTTCAACACAAAAACCCCAATTTTGATCCTCTTGACCCCAAATTCGACCCCAACACTTATACACTTGATTACAAACATAAAAAGGTATTCAAAACCACAACAAACATCGGATTAAAACACTAATTCATCTCAAAATCATCGTCTAGTTCATTTTCACCAAAAACCACCATTCTTCTCATTTCTCATTCAAACTTCAAAACAACCACACCAATTCAAAACCCATAAACACTTAAACATAAATAAACATTAATGAAGTGAATTCAAACATGTTTCAACATCAATCATACACCAATTCATGAATTTTACTCAAACAATAAAAAATCATGAAAACAACTCAACAACAACAACAACAACAACAACAACAATGGAGTTTAAGATAATAACTCCACAAATTCATGAAGTTTATCACACCCATAATTCTATATCAAAAAGGAGCACAAATTTTATCATTTAATTTCACAAACATCTCAATTCACAAAATAAGCACTTATGAAATTAAGTAGAAAAAGTGATTCTAGCTTAAATTATGAATGAACAATATCCACCAGACCTCAATTGAGCACAATCCTAACCTTAGCTTCACTTTTGTTCCTTAAATCTCTACTCTCTTCTTCCTCCCCAAGATCTTCTTCTCCCAAAACCCTTTTCTCCTTTCTCTAGCTCTTTCTCTCTCTACCTCTCTCAAAAGTTTGTGAAATGAATGTAAAACCCTAATTTCTCTTAAGACTAGAGTTTATATAGGCTCTACACAAATGGGCTCAACTCTCAATTGTCTTAATGGGCTCAAAGTTCTCATTAACTTATTCACAAAGTTTCTAGTCACTTAACGGATAAAATAACGAACATTTACCGGCTCTTAATTAATTACCCCGCTTTACTAGTAACGTAGTAAAAATAATCTCTGCAACTAAAGCACTACAAATAATCCTCACAGTGAAGTTACTAATTTACCTAAGCTCGCAAAATGACCAAAATACCCTTGAGTCCAAAATAACTAAAATACCCTTCCAACACTAAATCCCACTAAAGTACACACAGAGGCAAATAATCACATACAAGCATATATAAACACACATAATAAACAATAAAATAAATCTAGCGAAAATAGAACTGTCACAAAAATTACTAAAACTACCACCTACAACGGCAGAAACCACAAATATTATTGTCATATACCCTAAAGTTGCATACATTATGGTTCAAAACACTTGAAACATGGAAAAGGGGAAGAAACATGAAATGATAAAAAATAAAAAAAAACAACGTGGTAAAAGTGGAGATGAGAAGTTGGAAGCAAGTATACATTGTGAAAAAAGATTGAAGACAACCAACAAACTCCGGTAGAACTTGCAAAGGCTGGAAGCTTCTGGACTTGAAAATAGAGAAGGAAGTTCAAACAAAAGAGTGAAAAGTGTTTATGAGAAATACTCAAGCCATTTCATACTTCTTTTCAAAACGCTTCAAAACCCAGAGAGACCAATTTAATACAACACTCCACATGAAATACACTTAAGTGGAACGAAGCAACGACTCGAACAATGATTATGATCCCAACCAACGAACCATAACAAATCCTTCAAGTATCCAAGAGCCAGATCAAACCAATGGCCAAGATTAACCCTCGAAAACCAACTCTCAAAGGTCTAAGTAATCAAGTGCATTACTAGCCTTTACACATGGCAGTCAGGAACCAAAGGTCATGTCCCCTCAGTCTCATCTTCGATATACTCACATTAAATGTTGAGAGGACTAGCGACTAATAACGCTGACGAGGAAATCAAAAGTCACATCACGAGCAAACCCACTTGGCGAGCAAAAGTAAAAGTCATCCTAGCATTTATCACTGGTCTCATGTTGAGCGTCTTTCTAAAACATACAGAAACGCTCCTCAAACAAGCTAGTATTTCTACGAGCATCAAACACTCCCCTCGAGCACAACCCTCTTTATTATCTGCTCCCGACTTGGGGGCTACTATTCTGGACCGTGCAAAGGAACTTGAGGCCCACCTTAAGAGACCTGTTCAAACTGAACATTAACGCTCCCGCACGTGCCCGAGAATCTTGCCTCTATAGATACGATTCCCACTATTCCATAACCGTCGAGCGCAACGACGTGCCTTACCACTACTCCTGAACCTACTCACAATATAAGGGGACTTTACACATTCCTCAAAGGTACATTCTATTTTAACCTATACCCCTTTTTCTTAAACTCGCACTGACTTGAATGTCGGAGCGTCTGCAGGTACACACTCTCTGCTGTTCCAAGCTCACAAACTCCCATAACAACCGCACCGGACGTCATCATTCTGATAAGGTACAATCAGATGGTTTGAGAGTAACTTTTTCACTTGCAATTATAACCTTAATCAAATTTGTTTATAAAAATGTTATATTATTGATGTCATTACAAAAGATAAAAATTTATATTATATTTGTTATATTATTATAGATAATTTAACAAAAAAATAATATATCTATACCTATAATTTTAATCAAAAATAACTTTAATCCAAATCAATATTTCACAAAAACTATTATCCATAATTTATATCCATTAACGCAATAAAAAGAACGGACAGACGACCTGTGCCCATCTAAATGGTAGTATAATAAAGGATTACTCCCTCCGTTCCTGTATGTAAGCACCTTTTACATTTTTCACATTTTTTTAAAAAAGTTGTTAGTACAATTTATGTGTTTATTTTTTGTGTTAGTATTACCAAATTATCATTTGTTTGTATGTTAATTAAATTTGATTTTTCATATTTCAAGACAATTTAATAGTAATAATTAGTGGTATGATTATAGAGACAATTTTTTTGTCAAAAAAGAGTGTTTAGATTTAGGGAGAAAGAATATAATTTGATTTGGTCAATAAAAATTTGTCAAACTTGTACTCTTACACTTGCCTTAAAAATTCAAGCACCCATGTACGAAATAGACCTTTTTGTGAGCTTGTGTTCTACTTCAAACTACCTAACTGACAAAGCTTCAAATACAAGCACACAACCTTGGTATATCCCTCGTGAGACAATTCACTGCTAACACATCGTTCATGCGTCATCCCATATGCAATATACTCTTTTTTTTTTGGTACAAAACTCTATTAATTTCATATATTTATTAAATTTTATTTCTTACCATTTTCGGTTTTCTTTTAAGATTTTATAAAACATTCATAATAGAGACATCAGTTTGTATACCTAAATAAATTTTATGTGCACATGTCGCTAATTTATAATTTATGATTGATATTGAAATTAAAAAGAAATGAATTACTTTTTCATGAATGATGGATCAAAATTTGTAGATATCATAAAAAATATTTATTTATGTAAATTTGGAATGAAATATAATACATAAATAATTATCGAAGAGATTGTAATCCAAACATCTCTTAGAGGAAGGGAATATAATTTAATTTAGATTTTTACTTTCAAAGGAATGGAGTGTTTTCCAAAAAAAGAAAGAAATGGAGTGTATATTATAACATAATAAAGGAGAATATTGTAATTCAAGCTTCTTTTATAAGTGGAGAGTGTAGTTTACTTTTTTTTTTAATGAAATCCACTAATAACTTGTAGCATGTATTAATAAGTAATAACTATATTTCATCACATTTTAATATTTTAAAGGGTTAATTAAGTTTTTCGTCCCTATAAATGTAGCAAATTTTGATTTTAATCCCTAAAAAATAAAACTGAATGTTTTCATTCTCACAATTTTTTTTATTTTGTTTTTGGTCCTTAATGAATAATGACCACTTTATGTTCATATGAATGTCAAAATTATAACTATTTTATGTTCAAATTGTATACATGTTATGTCTGTTTATTATGTTCAAGTTTTATATATTCATATTATGTTCAAAAAAAGTTAAAAACATGTCAAAATTATATCTATTAGAGACAAAAAAATTGTGAAGATGAAAACATCTCATTTTATTTTTTAGAGATTAAAATCAAAATTTGATATATTAATAGGAAAAAAAAACTTATTTATCCCTATTTTAACATTAAAAAGATGTGAAACCTACCAAAAGAAAGAATGCTTAGTTGAGCTCTCCAACTCACAAACATCATTAATATTTTCTCCCCATTGAGGATTGTCTTCGCTCTTATCCTTAGTTCTAGTTCTGTTCAATTTGGTATTAAAAAGTCATGGTTAGTGGTAAGTAAAACTTTACTAACTCCAACTGAAACATGTCAAAAATTAGGTACCATGCTACAAAAGCCTTGTAATGTTAGTTTCCCTAACAGAGACTAATGACAATTTCTATTTTTAAAACGTCGCTATCTTTATTGTCGTTTTCATGTAGGTAGAATTATTGGACTCAGTATGTAAGATTGCATGAGGTAAATAAGTTTCGGCATTATATATTAATTCAAAATCGTTTTTAAATGAGTGCCATTTATATTTGCAAAAGGCACAAAGAAGGGCCGGTCAACTAAGCCACACAAGTTGGAGGTTTTGCAGCATTTATTTTTGACCTAAGTTACGACACTAATTCCAAGTATCAAAATTTATACTATATATAATGCTTTTGTCTTGGTATATATTTTCACCTCAAAAGGAAAAAAAACTCATCGTATTCTTTTAGTAAAAAAAAAAACTGTTGGAACGCAAATGTATATGTGTGTGAATTCAAAAATCATAGAAGTCAACATAAGAGAGACTTTATGTGTGTAAAGTTTACACAATACTAATCTTTATGTAGTGGAGATATGTTTCTTTTGGGTATGCTTCAAGGAGTACACAATTTTGTAAGCGAAAATAGAAGAAATCAACATGACCAAACTGTAAATTTTTGAATGAGGAAATAGTAATTTTGATCTCTGACTATGTCTCTCGTTGTCACAAAGGTATCTGATTGAAGATTAAATACAAAGTAGTTCTTGAATGTGTAGTTCCATCATCAGTTTAATTTCTGATGTTAAAAACTTCTGTTAACTGATGAGGTGGCATGCATGAGGTGTCACTGAGACTAAAATGAAAGTTGAAAATGGTCATTTTGGTCCCTGAACCGAAAATCAATATCCTTAAATTGAATCTCAAATCTCTAAATCCCGAATTTAATCCTTAAAAATTGCAGTAAAAATATGTCAAATGGAAACGAGATTAACGTTGCAATACATGTTTTTGACGTCAAATGTGTGTAGAAACCTTCTACCAATCCATCTACAATGATTTGGAACTAAGATTTCAAAAAAATAAATTGAAAGGGGGATTTTTTTGAGGTAAGGTGATGATGATGTAAGGTGATGAGTGAATAGGAAGTAGGGTTGTACTGACTTTGGGGGGAAATCGCGAAGTCAGTTAACTACCGCAGACCTCATCGGTAGTTAACTGTTGCCGGTTTTGTCAACTGTAGTTAACTACCGCTGGGGGTATTTTAGACTTTTCCATGTGTTATTAGGAAAGTCTTGAAGTCAAAAAAGCAAATTTCTCATCTCATCTCATCACTCAGATTCTGAGAAACCCTAGCCATCAACCACACCTAACCCAATGTTTCTCACCAACGTTGTGATCGTCCATTTGTTGGTTACAAAAAGTTGTTTGAAAAGTAGAGAACATGACAAAATACGATATGAAATACAAAGTTTCATGAAACATTTTAGTATGATGTATGTTGTATACATGAAATACAAATTTGTGAGAATAATTTTTTTTTTAATTCTATTTTCAAATAAATCAATCCAAACCGAACCAACCTGATTTGTTTGGTTTGGTTCCTTTTTTGAAAAAGAGTGAAAAACAAACTAAACCGAACCAACAAAGAATTCATCGGTTCAAACATTTTTTTAACTGAAACCGATCCAAACTGAATTATTACACCCCCTAATCTCGCATAGTGAGGGTTTAACGCGAAGCTGGTATGTGGAGTACAATAACACGACTGTTGTTGCCTGATACTTTATTCTGACCTTTTTTTTCCGGCTGCTGAATTACTTGATTGAACAAAATTGCAAGTATTTTTTTAAAGAAAGTGGGTTCTAGTAATCCGAAAATGGGTACTAGTTAATATTTTTTTATATTAACCCTCCTATTTTTAAAAAAATTGGATACCAGTAATCCAAAATTCATGGTAAGATTATAAATATTTGAGATAAGATAATAAGGAATAAGGCAACAACTTTTTTTGAAAGAGGAATAAGGCAACAATTATAATATTGAGAAATAAAATATCTCAAATTACATGTATCTCAAATTCGAATATTAATAAAATCATGTAATGCAGACACATTCTTACTAGTGTCTATGTTCCCTGAATTTGTAGCTATAATAGAAAGTTTTGGATATGGGTCGTACACAATGTATACTAGCTAGCGTGATGTAGATACATTAATACTGTTAAAATGGTTCACTTGGTGATCCAATTTTATCACATCATAGCATCACTTTGTAATATTATATTATCTAAATAAATATATAATTAGGGAGATGTAAATAAAATGATTATGCAAAACTTTGCATATCGTCAATGCACATTCATTAAACGTTTTTTTTTCCTTAAAAAGTCAAACTTTTTTTTATGGTACAAGGGAGGATAAAAGTCCAAGCACATTCATTAAACTTTAACGGGAATATTATCTATACTATATATAAAGAAAATAATCTCTTTCAATTATTTTGGGCTAACTTTTTCTTTTTCTAAAAACGCCATACGATTTTGTATATCGTCAATGCACATTCATTAAACTTTTTTTTCCCTTAAAAAGTTTTTAAAAAAAATTATGGTATAAGGGAGGGCAAAAGTCCAAACACATTCATTAAACTTTAACGAGAATGTTTTATTTTTTAAAAACTCGGTATCCAATCCAGACTAATTCGAGGGGGCCAATTTCATCGCCAACTTACGAGGGCCCCGTTCTAATCTAGAGTTTAGCAGCTCTGTATGGACTTGCCCACCGAAATTGGCATCATAGGGAGTCGAACCTGAGATCTTGAGAGGAGCACACTCCAAGATCCCAAACCAACCACTAGGCCAACTCCAAATGGGTTTTAACGGGAATATTATCTATACTATATATAAAGAAAATAATCCCTTTGAATTTTTTTGGGCTGACTTTTTCTCTTTCTAAAAACGCCCTTATATAATATAAATATATATATATATATATATATATATATATATATATATATATATATGTCTGGTTTTTTTCTTTTATCATTTAAAAAGATTAACAAACTAGATGTGTATATTTATACTTACTTTTTCATTATCCTAATTATACCTTTAAACAACTTTTTCTATAATAAAGATTGTTGTTGGTGTCATTAAAAAAAGAATTTTGATTATATTTTTTTGTTATATTGTTGATGTCATTGAAATGTATAATCATGGTTAGTTTGATTTGTTATAACTTGAAAGCAACAAACATATATATTTTTAGTTTTAACCCAAATCATAATTTCATAAAAAACACCGTTCATAATTTTCAAACGTTAGCACAATAAAAAGAGCGAAACGACAGACACGTGAGTGTCTATCTTTTCGCTAGTATATATAAAGATAATCAGTGGAAAAAATAATAAAAAAATAATAAGTAGAAAACGTAATATCTTTAATTTCATATACGACGCATGGCGAATTCAAAAATAAAAACTAAATTTTAAAATAGTACAAGTTTAATATATACGATTTTTTTTAACAAGGCAAAATGAGATATATTAACACAAAAAATTCTGCTCCCTAACACAAGGAGTGCATATAGAAGCAGAACAAAGTTACAACAATCAATCCTGATAAACAAATGAAAAAGAAATAACTTTCAGCCAATACCCAAACAAACAAGGAGCAGCTGCCACCACATACGGGAACCAAAAGGAAATCACACATTTTTAGTTTTCAACCACCGAAGAGAAGTACTTATAACCTTTTCCAGAAGCTGCATAACTTATTTTGCGTTATTAGAGAAGAGCCTATGGTTCCGCTCATTCTAGAGAACACAAATACAACAAAGCCAAATCAGATGTAGCAAGGAACGGCAGGGAGTGTACCCACCTGAAGAATAAATAAATTGAAAAAAAATGATATGTAACATATTGGGGATCCACATATTACACACCAAACCAACCCTTTACTTGTTGCCAAAGAAAACCAAAGATTGGACAATGGATTATGAGGTGATTTGCTGATTCATTTTGGCCACATCCTGAAACACACAATTGAGAATCAATAGGAATGATGCCGTGACGCGTCAAGTTATCCTTTGTAGGACATATGTTGTGGAAAAGACGCCTAGCACAAATAGAGATCTTCAAAGGAACACTTTTATGCCAAACACCCTCCGAAACCGCATCATGGTGGTGCATCTCCTGTCTCATGAGCATTTGATACACACCACGAACAGTATAGCCATCACCCACATTCGGACGCCAAAGCCAAACATCCATCTCAAAATCCTGCAAATTAACTTTAGAAAGCAGAGTCCTAACTTCCCCACTAAATTCTCCTCCCAAGTTAACAAGTGATGCCTCAACCCCTTGGCCTCCCCTTCTTCATCCCAATCCAAAGGATGCATCTAACCCACCGACAAATCATTATGAACAGATAAATCAAACAGCCTCCTAAACCTCTCCCTGAGTGGTACCGTCCCAACCCAACAATCCAACCAAACAAATGTGTTAAAACCATTACCAAGTTGCTTCATAATACTCTCTTCAAATTAGCTTCCACCCGCGTCACCAATCCCCTCGCAAATTTTCACAATCTCCCGCCACCACGTCGGCCCTTTCCTACTCCATCCACGAGCCACCCTCTCTCCACCCCATAGCGAGAAGACAAAAAAAACACAACCCGTTCCTATCCATTAGATACCTCCAACACCATTTACATAAAAGAGCAATATTAAACTCCTTCAGTCTCTGTACCCTCAAAACACCAACCTCCTTACTCACGCAAATAGAATTCCAGTTAACCCAAGAAATTTTCCTATGATTATCACCCCTGCCCCAAAAGAAATGAATTAAAATAGATTCAATGGATGAGATTATAACTGAGGGAGCTCTGAAAAAAGAAAGGGTGTAGACAAGCAGAGAAGACAAGACAGACTTAAGGAGAATCAAACGGCCACCAAACAGCAAATTTATGCTCTTCCAATCAAACAGTCTAGATTTTAATCGATCAATCACAGGCTCCCAAAAATTCAAACATCTAGCATCACCACCAATGGAGAAACCAAGATACATGAAAAGGAATTCGTCCAATTTTACAAGACAAAACTGAAGTAGCCTCAAACAGCTAAGACTCATCAACATTAATGCCAACCAACATACTCTTATGATAGTTTACCTTCAACCCTGACATGACCTCAAAAAGAACAAGAATCGCCTTCAAGGCTCTGCCATTCGCCCAACTCTTGACACCCAACAGTAACATATCATTCGTGAATTGTAAGTGAGACAACCCAGTAGGGTTTGGTGCCCCAACAGAATACCTAGTGAACAAATTCAAATTCACCGCCTCAGTCATCATAACATTCAAACCTTCTGCAGTTAAAAGAAATAGAAAAAGGAAAAGTGGATCACCTAGTCTCAACGTGGTTGCCAGCGTGGTTGCCCTAGCTTCCTAGAGCCACCTCCATTCTCTCTCTCTCTCTATCTCTCTCTCTCTCTCTCATGTTTTACCCATTATATGTTATGATATGTAAGTTTAATATATAAGATTTGACTACCATAAACTTGAAAATAATACATTATTTTAATTAATTAATACAATAATTTTTTTAAGGTATGAGTTGTACAAAATGTATAATAGAGTAAAATGGCTCCCTTGGTGAACCAATTTTTATCATAGTACAACCTTTTTTTTTTGAAGGGCACATCATAGTAGAGTTTGTCAAATTACATTATCTCAATAAATATATACATATATATATATTTTTTGAAAGATCTCAATAAATATCCATGTAGTGATTAGTGAGATATAATTAAATGATTTTTTAAAAAATTTATGTATCTTGCCAATGTATATTCATTAAACTTTAACGAAAATGTTATATATATATATATACAAGGATTGATAAACGTAAGATATTTAATTTCGGATACACATGATAAACTAAGATAAAAGTACTAAAATTTTAAAATAGTACGAATGTATTGTATAAAATTTCACCATCATTTTGTCAAAAAAAGATTTCATTATCATAAACTTGACAATATTGCATTATTTTAACTAATTAATATGATATTATTAGAATAATTGATTATTCAGCACAGATTGCCTAATTGGGTAGTTGTATTGAACTGTCATTGTAAACTTTCAATTGTGCTGCTATGGCAAAACGAGACAAAGGACATAAAATAAGTCACTGATAGAAATTAGAATTCACAAAAACAAAGAAAAAAGCTGTAAAAAGGTCAACTTTACAAGAGAATGTTGACATCATAAAGAAGAAATATCAATTTTCATAAAGTCGGTGGCTCTCCCCGAATTAGTTACGGTATCTTCAATGGGAGGTCCTTACTTAACAAGGATCACTCCTTGTTAAAGACTCCCCATTGAAGGAAGAAAAAATAAGTCAATATTAAAGAATAATTAACTAACGAGTCACACGTTTAAAAGAAGTAATAAAATATGTACTATGTGGTCTCGCTTACAAAAGAAGTACTACACCTGTTCCTTTTTAAGAAATAATTTTTTTTAATGATGTAATGTTAGTGTGGCTGGAGTCCTTATTAGTGTACTCCCATTGGAGCAATTGAGTCCTTAGTATGTACTTTTATTAAAATATTATAAATAAATGATGTGTAACGTGAAGTCCATTTAAGGAGTCCCTATTAAAGAACTACCATTGTGGATGCTCTTAGGCGCGTTTATAGCACTCTAATCCCTTAAAAAAAAACTACCAATAAACCTCCACAAAAATAAAAGACACCTAAAAAAATCAAAATAATTGGTAGTAATAACTTCAGGGAACTTTTTAGTCAAAAAAAAAAACTCCAAGACACTATTTTAGTAAAAAAAAATAATAAACTGCAGGCATATTCTTTTTTAGAAATTACTCAATTTGGTTCTCAATAAAAGTTTGTGTATTTAGTCCTTCAAAATGGAAAGATTTCTTTAAAGTTATCAAATGTGGGTTAAATTAAAAGTATTAAAATTGTTTTCACCTAAAGAAAAGGTGGATTAAATTAATCCTTTTTTGAATAATTATTAAAAATTGTTTAGTTTTTTTTCTAGAATGCTTGATTAACATTTAACATTTATAAAAACTAGTGGTAAGAGATTTAGATATTATAAGTAAGTGAATAAAAGGTTGATCTTTTGAGTGTTCGAGAAAGTGTTAGAAAGAGAGTGTTCTTAACATTTTTTAACTCTTATATATGGAGAAAACTTGATTCAAATGAGAGAATCAAATATTGTCCAACAAATTTCTTGATGGTATTAGTCATAATATATTATTAGACGACGGTGGATACTTTGTTACACATATCATGCTTATAAAAAATAATAAAAAGGAAATCAATATTTTTATTTCATATAAATTAAATGGAACTTTCTATCTTTTTTTAGACTAATATTGATATTTACTCTTTTTAAAAATTACCTTTTAATTTTTTTACACATTACCTTTTAATTTATAGATATATTTTTATTATAAACAAATCCGTAGAAAATTATTTATTTCACAGCAATAATAAAAAGTAAAAACTAAATCTTTTTTTTCCTATAAATTAAATAGAACTTTCTAGCTTTTTCTTTAGACTAATATTGATATATACTCTTTTTAAAAATTACCTTTTATATTTTTTTGGTTACAAATTACCTTTTAATTTATAGACATATTTTATTATATACAGATACGTAGAAAAAAATAATTATAAAAAAGTAAAAACTAAATCGCTTCTTTTATTTCGTATAAATTAAATAGAACTTTTTTTAGCATTTTTTAGACTAATATTGATATTTACTCTTTTTAAAAATTACCTTTTAATTTATAGAAATATTTTATAATAAAGAAATATACGTAGAAAATTATTTATTTCAGAATATCCATGATAGGTATTATAATCAATAAAAGTATACTCTTGGATTTCATTCTATATATTGCATACATAGGACCCAAAATATACTAACATGTGGCATGGATCGTGTGGGTTCATTGAACAGTCTAGCCTTTTTCAACACTAGTTACTATATATATATAGGTAGAGAGGGAGAACACATATGTGGGTCACATAAAATGAAATAATCGAAATAGTTTATATTATGAGAGAGAAATTAGATAGCCTTTGTCTTTGATAAGAGAATTATCATGGGAAAAGGAAGAGCACCATGTTGTGATAAGAGTCAAGTTAAGAGAGGACCTTGGAGCCCTGCTGAAGATCTCAAACTTATAGCTTTTGTTCAGAAATTTGGTCATGAAAATTGGAGAGCTCTCCCTAAACAAGCAGGTATGTATATATGTATATATAGATATAACAACTGCATCATATCCATATCTCTCTCTCTTTTTGTGTCTATTTTTATTTCATGTTTCAACCATGTTTTGTATATTTGATGTCATTCAATATATTTCAATTTGTATTATTTTGTTACTTCAAAAGAAACCTGTATTTGTTATAAATCCAACTTTAAATTTCTGCATATGCATTTCATATATTCATCAAAATTCAAATACTGTCTGTTTTTCTTTTTTTTGTGTGTATCTGAATTCAATAAGTTACAACCTTTAAAAAGATATAAATGAATCAGATTATATCACTAATTGTATATGATTTTTTTTTACGGGACTTAATTGTATATGATATTTCATTAAAAAGGGAGAAAAACTTGTTAAATTTATTTTATCATGATATATAAACCGTTGATTCAAAAAAAAAATTTTGACAAAAAACCGTTGATTCAAATTTAATGGCTATAGCTAAAATCTCACTCTTCTATTTTGAAAGACTAAAATCTCATTCTTGTACGTTAAAACAAAAATGCAGACAAATGAGTAGTTTGGTTTAAGTTGGTGACATATGGCTTCTCTATGGTTAGTAAGAAACAATGCAACCAAGTAGTGATGTGGGCCCTATTTCTACCTATAAATGACATATCAAATCAAAGCTTGAGGAAATCCAATACATTTTTACATGGCTAATTTCTGATAAGATGCATATCTTACCTACCATATACCAGGTCCATCCAGCTTGATTGATCCATATTTGAAACAAAAATTACCTACTATTAGTTAGTCTATAACCATTGCTATAAACACACATTAAAGGGTATACATATAGGTATTCCCTCTTTTGGCAATATATGGGTATCCCTTTATTAGGTGAAACCGTACATATGTATCAAATCTTTAATATTATTACTTTTCCTTAAAAGTTAAAAGGTTCACCATATATTTCAAAATTGATGTTTCCTATTGTGAGCTATGATTAATCCCCTCTAATAGTGTCAAAAGACATTGTATTTTGGTTTAATTTTTTTTTTTTACTCAATAATGTTGTATTATCATTGACTTCATGATATTTTTAAGAATTTAATTAGTATTATATGACATGTATAATAATTTTATACATGTATTATACTATTTTATGATATGTTGTTACATCAATTTATGAATATAAGAAATCACGTGTTTTCACATCATTTTTACAAAATATGTTTTCATATTAACTAATTGACATAAAAACACATCATTGTATTCATGTGTAAAAAAATTGTCTATCGATAGAGCATACTAATTTTTTATTTTTTAAAATGATTAATTCTAGTCCTTGTTTTCTCAATTATTTGTCATTAACATGAAAAATAGAAAGAAATATACATCAATGTATCCATGTAGGAATAATGATGCCACGTCACTACATCCACATAAACTTAAAAAGTGGCATCAACTCACCCCAAAACACTTCTTTTGGTTATATTCATGAAATGCTAACGTTGTATGCATAATAAACAAAGGTTCTATGGTTACTCCCTTGCTTTGAGAAAATCATGCAGGGATAGGATTGAAATCAATGACTCTAATTATTGTTAATCTTTGGAATCTATTTGGATTATAAAAAGTATAGTGTGTAAAACAGCGTGCAATTGTCTTGCCTTGTATGTTTTAAATTTTGTTAAAAAAAAGTTTAAATTTTGTGATGATGTATTACTTTTTTTGATGACTATGTTAATACTAGTTTAGTTGTTATCTAATTTAGCTCTCACTTATAATATTTTATCTTTAATTCTTACCAAGGTCTTCAACGATGTGGGAAAAGTTGTCGTTTGAGATGGATTAATTATCTTAGGCCTGATTTGAAGAGAGGCAATTTTACAGTAGAGGAAGAGGAAACCATAATAAAGCTACATAAAACCTTGGGAAACAAGTAAGTCTTGATTTAGATAATAATTTTGGTAATATGCTATTTTGGTTCAAGGGTCTAGTGGGATAAACAACTTATTTGCATTTTATAGCGAATGCACTTATCATGATAAACTTTATGTATGAACTTGCATAAATTATTTTTATAGTAAAAGATAAAATAATGTTAAATTGTTTTTGTATATTATAAGTTATTTTTATAAGTTATATTGGAGAACTAATGAAAATAAGTTGAAAAATCTTATGAAAATTATCGTAAGCTGTTTTCATAAATTATAAAACTGACTTTTACATGTTTGAATATTCCTAAGCAAACTAGATTTTACCTCTAAAATTGATTTTTAATCTCAATTTTTTTATTATCCAACATAGTTTTACATGAATGTGCCCAAGCATAAACTAATTTACATTCAACTCACATTTAGCTAAAATCAATTTTACAAAATCAATTTTGATCACCACATAATCAAACAAACGGGTGCAATTTTCTCTATTTATATGTATGTGACAATATGCTATATATTAAACTATGGTATCGAACAAATTTGTTTCAGATGGTCAAAGATTGCATCTTATTTTCCTGGTAGAACTGATAATGAGATCAAGAATGTGTGGAACACACATTTAAAGAAAAAACTTGTTGTCAAAAAATCAGACTCAAGTGGAGATGAATCCAAATTAGAATCATCAATAACCTCACCCTCTTCATCAGAATCATTTTTGTCAAATGAGGTACCAATGAAAGATTCTGAAAAACAAGTATCCAACAATGAATTTGTTATAATCAATGAGGATCCAAAAGGGTCATCAAATTCATTATCATCTTCAATTGAGTCCAATACTATCTTGAACTCAAGCCAAATTGTTAACAACAATAATTTAGAACAAGAATTGGCTTCTTTAGGGTTTTATGATGATGTTGACAATATATTAGAAGATGTGGATGATCCAAACAATTTGATTGAAATACCATGGGAATCAGATTATGATCTTTGGAATTTTATTGACAACATTGGAACTTATCAATCAAATGTTGGTGAAGAGACTGTTCAAGATGTTGTTGAAGCAAAAAATTGGTCATCACATGATGAATTTGAGAATGAGTTTGGAGTAGTAGGTGAAACAAAGGAGTCAAACAACAAAGATGAGGTCCTACCAAAGAATTATGAAGTTCAACCAGAAATTGACCCTCATGAGGCATTTGATTTCAATGATATTATAATGTCTGATTCTGAATTAGATTTTGGTAATATTCAATTGTGGCCCTCTTTGCCTCAAAATGGTATTCCAAAAGTTTAATTTATAAACCAATAGTTTGAAAAAAGTTTATGAGATTCATGAATTTGTGATTTACTCAGTAGATATACTGACATTGGCAAATTAATCAAGGTCATTAGGTATCTTTGATTTATGATGGATTTCATATGTATACTTTTGAAAAGTGTTGTTACTTGTTAGAGTAGATTGTAGCTTGAAGAACAAGCATGAAATATGCATCAATAAATAATACTTCTTTCTTTTTTAGTACTCATTATAAGTGTATGTTTGATTTCACTGTTAGTTTCTACCATGAAATTCTCTAGCCACGTTGCAATGCAATTTTCGTCGTGAAAACTAGAAACTTCAACTTCATCGTTAGTTTATACCGCAAAATTATCTAGCCGCACCACATTTCAAAACACATCTTTTGTAGCTTTTGACTCCAAAATAAGATTTTCACACTCAAAAGTCAAAAGTATTGTTCATGCAGTTTTTTACGTAGTGCATTCTACTTAGTGTGATACTTTCAAACATAAACCACATAAATAAACCAATAAATTTTGTTATTGTTGTAGTTATTTTTTTTAATCTTTTTCCTATAACACTGTTAACTGTTTATTATCGAAGCCTTTTGGCTAAGATCAAGTATATTATTTATTTTTGTCAATTTAATATCTGATATGAGGCTTAATGAGTCACACGATATTAAATTACTTTTTTGAGAGGAAGAAATTATCACAATAGCTTATTATTGAATTTCTCGAGAGTCGACTATGCATTGCACTACTGCATTGGCAGGCGAAAAAATGTTGCATTCAACTTTAAAGATAAAATAAACTTTAAAACTGAGGGAGTATTAAATATATTGTTGGTAAACTACAATTATCATATAGTACTTTGCAAAAGAGGGTAGGTCATATTTTTCCACTTACTGCCACTAATGTGACACATTTTCTTAATGTTCCCACACATCCTTTTGAAGAATTGTAACTACCTTGCAAGTACAAGACTATGGCGTCATAGCAAGTCTAAAGCTTCACACCAATTTCAACATTTAAATCATTTAAAACTAAGAAACCAAATCCATGAAAACAAAATTAAAAAAAAAGTGGAATTTCATATAAGTTATCAATTGAAAGAAGAAAAAATGTAACTTAGTGGTTACATGCATTTAGACTAGGTAATGATTAGGACAAGATCTTACCAAACTATAGCTACCTAAAATGTGAGGTCATTGTTTACTGCTTTCTCATTGATTTTTGAAGCCAATTAGGGTACCAACAAGGGATGTAGATAGAATTCTAAGTTGAGTGCCGTTCTCAATCAAAAAGGGTGAGAAGTGAACTTCATAACTTAGTGTATTAGTATAGTACTATTTATATATATTTCCTATGCTTTTACAAATCTTAGGAGTACAGCGTTGATTTGAAGAAAGCTATGATAGACTCAAGCATTTATGACCATTGTAATCCGAAAGTGACAACCGACTTTGACTATTTTATTTTAGGCTTAATTGCATGTTTGATCCCTAATATTTATTTTAGTTTTTAAGCTGGTCCCTTATGTTTTAGAAGTTTCAAGTTGGTCTCTTACGTTTTAAAAGTTTCAAGTTGGTCTAGAATGTTACTCACGTTGGAATAAGTCAGTCCCTTCAGTCATTTAAAGATTCGGATTGACAATATGGGTGATGAAACTTAACTTATTTAGAAAATCAATTTTAAAACATTTTTTTTAATTTTTTTGTTTTAATAAACTCAATATCATGTTGCGGAAGGGACTAACTTATTCCAATGTGAGTGACGTTTTAGACCAACTTGAAACTTTTAAAACGTAAGGGACCAACCTGAAACTTTTAAAATATAAGGGACCAACTTGAAAACTAAAATAAACATAAAGGATCAAACATACAATTAAGCCTTTATTTTATTTTAAATTGGGTATCTCCGCACGCAACTGTGAAAACTAATCTGCACTTTAAGAGTTGCATACTCAATGCTGGATTCGAATCCAGAACCTTAGTTAAGTTAGAGGAAATACGTACTATCTCATTTAAACGTTCTTAAATACAACCAACTTTGACTATATTTATCACATAACTTGCCATGGTATTAAAAAATATTCATGGATTGGTTCAGTTGCTAAAGATTTGAGGCACTATATAGGAACTTGTTAAATCTCACTATCGATATGAGAATATTTTTGTTATATAATTTGTAAATAAATTTGTAATTGTTTTCTGAATCTTAAGACATGTTTAAATTGAGCTACAAAAATCCAACTCACTGAATTTAAGCCTTAGTTTATACTCCCTTCATTTTATAATGGGTGTTTCATTTAACTATTTCATATATATTACAATAATATACAAATTAGACTATGTGAATATAGTTCAATTCGTAGAGACATCACATTATATATGGTTAATATGTCTTTACCCCCTGTAATATAGGTCATTTTCGGTTTTCCCCCCTGCAATTTTTTTTATTTACCCCCTGTAAAAAAAATTGTTTTGATTTACCTCCTAACAGGCTAAACAAAAACCAATTTTATTTTTTGTTTCAAGAAATTTTTGTTTTTGTTTGACCTATTAGGGGGTAAATCAAAACAATTTTTTTTTACAAGGGGGTAAATTAAAAAAAAATTACAAGAGGGAAAACCGAAAATGACCTATATTACAAGGGGGTAAAGACGTATTAACCCCATTATATATACACAAACTGATATTTGAACCCAATTTTTTTTCATTTAGGGTGTGTTTGTTTCAGCTTTAAAAAAATATATTTTGGGTTAAAAGAATTTAGATTTTTTTTAAAAAAAAATATGAAGTTATTTCTTTAAACCAATTTTTTTTATTTACCCCCTGTAAAAAAAAAATGTTTTGATTTACCTCCTAACAGGCTAAACAAAAACCAATTTTATTTTTTGTTTCAAGAAATTTTTGTTTTTGTTTGACCTATTAGGGGGTAAATCAATTTTTTTTTACAAGGAGGTAAATTAAAAAAAAAATTACAGGGGAGAAAACCAAAAATGACCTATATTACAAGGGGGTAAAGACGTATTAACCCCATTATATATACACAAACTGATATTTGAACCCCAAATTTTTTCATTTAGGGTGTGTTTGTTTCAGCTTTAAAAAAATATATTTTGGGTTAAAAGAATTTAGATTTTTTTTAAAAAAAAATATGAAGTTATTTCTGTTTGTTTACTATCATAAAAATCATATTTTTAAGATTTGAAACTGTTACACTTGAGTTCTTTGCTTTTAGAAAAAAATAGATATTAAAAAAACTACTAGAAATAGTTTTTTATGTTGAGGCTAAAAAAGATTATTTTTAACAAAATGAATTTTTAAAAATCTGAAACAAACATTACAAAAAAGTGTTTTTTTGGTTAAAAAAAATAGATTTTCTTTCAAGAAAATCCCAAACAAACGGTCCCTTATTATCCTCAAGTTATTAGTTTTAAATAACAAAGATAAATGATTTTTGTCTAAATAAAAAGGCGCACATTTACTAACTTAGTCTTAAATATTTGTTTTTTGTACATCGTGTCTTGGTTTGTGTTTAGTCTAACCTATTTTTTAAAGCTTGTTATGGCATATGATACCTATTTAAAGTTATATTTTGCATTTGGTATTTTTCAGCTTTATTTGCATGGTATAAATCTTTTTTAAATCTAACATGATATTTTAGAAAATATGGTTTCATATACTACATTTTTTAAACTTGAATTTACAATAAGGCCATTGAATATGATACACATTGATATAGACATGTATATTTAAATCATGGAAGTAAGCAATTTTTTATTTGTGTTAACCCTCTCGTTTCTAAAGGAAAGAGAGCATAATAATTCAGAGTTCGATTGAGAGATAAGTAAAGTCTGACAAATAATTATTCCATTTAAAAATCATACCCAGATTCTCGTTAACATTTGAGGGAACTTACCATATACCCTTACACTTGTATCTTTCTACCTTATTATCAAAAATACCAATTTAAATTTTTTTATTTAACTTTTCACACCATTTTTTTAGTACTATTTTCAACATTTCCGGATTCAGCATAGTTTGCCCCACATTAGTTTTTTTGGTATGAAAAAGTTTTCCAATTTTAAATTTTTTTTTTCAGGAAAACTTAACTTCAATGATTATGGTTTGAATAAAATTTCCGGAAAAACTAATTATATAGTTTTCTAGTTTGAAAAAAAAAATTAAAATAAAAGTATTTGATGAAGCTCATTAACCACTTGAATCTAATTGCTTAGTTCTTCTTGACTTTCCCGAACTTGTGGGTGGAAAAAGGTTTCGGCTAGAAGGTTCTTTGGTGGGCTTCAGATATTGTGCTAGATCATGTGCACCTCGTGGGAATTTGATTTCTGCTCTTCCCTAGCACATTTCGCTCCCACCCAGCTGATTTGCCGAAAATGCCCATGTGTTAGATAAGTCACGCTGCGTGACTTAACTAACGCACCTTATATGGTCTATGTGACTTAAGTCACGCACCAGTGGCATGTGCGTGAGTTAACTCACGCACGTTGGCCAGTGGTCAGAACTGAAAAACAAACATTTTTTGGACTTTGGTCGGTTATTTAACATTCAATCCACACGTTTTTTTTACCAAATTTTACATGTTTTTTGACCACATTTATGTTTGTTATAACCTATACTATCATTCCCATCTATAAATACCCCTCCATACTTCCCTATTTCCTCACACTATATCACTTTTTCTCCCTCCTCACTCTCTCCCTCTATTTCTCTTCTTTCTTTTTTTATTCAATAGTCTTTTGAAGGGAAAAGTGATCAGACTTCTTCGGGGCAAAATAATGAGTAGCCGACTTGGGGACGTGATCAACCCTTGGGGTAATTTTAAATTTGCTTATTTTTACCCCAAAAACTTTTTACCGTGGGTAAAAAAAATCTTCTTGGGGTATAAAAAGAATCAGATTTAAATTTAGTCCAAGGGTTGATGATGTATTTTTCCCAAGAAGGCTGCTCACAATTTTGCCCCAAGAAGGCTGGTCACTTTTTACCCCAAGAGGGTAAAAAGAAAATAAGTAGATTATTTTGTGAATTCGAATAAATGTATCAATTATTGTATGAATTCTATTAATAAAATGAGGTGTTGTTATATGTATTGATTGTGTCCATTTCTTTTTATTTATATTTGCTTTTATTTTCTAATTTTGTATTTAATGAATAAATCCGAATAAATATTAATTTAGTTCATTTCCTTTTATTTATATTTTCTTTTATTTTCTAATTTTGTATTTAATGAATAAATCCGAATAAATATTAATTTAGTTCATTTTCATTTATTTATTTTGTATTTATTTAATGAATAAATTCGAATCGATATTTATTTTAAGTGCATAAATAAATTAGAATAAAGTAAATAAATAATTTAGAATAACGTAAATAAATTAATTTTAATAAAGTAAATAATTTAGAATAAAGTGAACAAATAATTTAAAAAATAAATAAATTAGAATAAAGTGAATAAATAAATTAGAATAACGTAAATAAAATAATTTGAATATAGTAAATAAATTAAATATAGTAAATAAATAAAATAATTTAAAATAGAATAAAGTAAATAAATAAATTAGAATAACGTAATTAAAATAATTTGAATATAGCAAATAAATTACAAAAGAGTTGCGTGAGTTAACTAACGCAACGTTAGTTAAGTAGCGCATAATTTAACACTTGCGTTACTTAACTAACGCAGTGGTATTTTCAGCAAGGCTGTTGGGCGCGAGCAAAAAGTGCTGGGAGAAGAGCAGAATTCAGGGAATTTACCCAGTACACTTGTATCTTTTTATCCTATAATTTATAAACTATTGTCAATTTTAGCCTTTTTTTTTTTTTTTTAAACTTTTTAAATTATTTTTTTATTGCCACTTGTAACGTTTCCCGATTCAACCCCACATGCGTTTTTCGGTATGTAAAAGTTTTTCAATTTGAAAAGTTTTATGGAAAACTTCACTTCAATGATTCCGGTTTGAATAAAATTTCAATAAAAAATTATTTATATAGTTTTCCGGTTTGAAAAAAGAACCCGAAAAATTTATATACGTTTTCCGAAAAAAATTACAAACCGGAAATCTTTATATAAGTGTTCAAGAATCATCATTTTACAAACTGAAAAACTTTATGTAAGTTTTCCCGGAAAGCGATTCACATTGAAAATATTTAAAATAAGTGTTTGAGAAAAAGTTGCTTATAGGAAAGTTAGTATTGGAACACTTATTCTCTCCGAAAAACTTGAAACTTTTTTAGGAAAAAAAGAAAAAAAGTGAAGGGTTTTAGGTTATATACGCAAAATGTAGAGGTGGAAGTACAATTGTTGGGGTATACGGTAAATGTGCACCTTGAATTAGCGAGCTGATAAGAAAATATATCCTGGACACAATGCCGGAACATGCTTGTTCCACCTCCTCCTTAATCATGTCAATATAAACTTTGCAGCAGCAGTGTTGATATCATATCTAAGAATTATTCCTTGATATGTAATTGTAAGGGTTGAATTAGGAGCTGATAAGAAAATACACTTCAATACCTTGGAATCCAAGTTTCCTATAGCAGAACATAATACATTGATTTGTGGATGTTATGCAGATGACTCTATTCAGAAAGAGTTTTATACAAATCTAATCTTATATCATGATATCTATTGCAGCCATGAACCATAGACTAAACATTAAACATTGTGCCACAAAAATCTATAACTTTGTCCTTTGCTGAATGAAACCACATACGATTTTGCCAAAGTTGTGTCCTCCTTTAGATGATCGACATACTCAAGGTTTTAAAAAAGTGTGTGACCGCAACATGGTTTTTTATGTCTTCGCAACCACAGATCCCTGATTGAAGAAATGACACTACGGATTAATAATCACCACTTCAAATAGAAGTCGTGTCAGAGTGTCCGACACACAATATTGACACTTGTGATTGATTACATACAATCACTTATATTTTTCCAATTATTCTTGGTGTTTTATCTGTGCCTATGTCAGTACCTAATACTTAATAAGCTTTGATTGTAGCAATTTTGAAAAATATACCATTACGCCAGATGAAATTAGCTTTATGGAGCGGTTGTGAGTTGTTACTTGTAACATCATATCAAAGAATCATTCCTCTATTTGTAATTGTGAGCGTTGAATAGGGAGTTGATAATAAGGCAGACCTGAATACAATGGCTATGCAGCCATAGACTGATAGACTAAACATTTAACACAGTGCTACCAAAATCTATAGATTCTGTAACAGTCGGTCGCACTTTACAAAGGCTAGGAGTGCGGCTGATGTTTTTGAACTCTCAACTAAGCTAAACACCAACCATAAAGATTATGTCGAACTATATGTGGAAGGAACGAGTGAAGGAGCTTGTAGATTCTTTGTAGGCCTGTGAAATGTGTGGAACATGCACCTTCACCTTGTTGCACAAATTTATACAAAAGTTTAGTTTTATTGACACTTAGTCTTGTGAAACATTTTCTCCTGGAAGTGCATATCTGGATGTAACATTTTAGTCAAATTTTTCTTCTGGGAGTATGAATTTATAATATCCAGATGTGCGGATCCAGACATGCGACAAATAACGGTCAGGAAATGTATATCCAAACGTATTATTTTGAATTTTTAAACCCTCTGTGTGAGTACTTCCGGAGAAAATCTCCATCGTGCAGAAGTACAACTCCGGATATTAAGAAAATTGTTATCTGTTATACTGTTACGATTTCGATTTGAGGGGTTATAATAGTATCTGCTTTGTCTTAGAATTGTAAAAGGAAAACTTTCAAAAAAATGAAAACAGTTGGAAAAAGAGAAATAATACAATTCCAACTTCTAGTCTCATTCTTCCTCTTACTCATAATTTACTCATCATGGCTAATAACAATTGTTACAAAGGATTCAAATATGAAAGTTGGATGAGATTCTCCAACAACTTGCTAATTTCCAATCTGTCATTTCAAGTAAGATGGATGAAAATGGAAAGAGTAGAACCACCAGAGTGGATATTCAAATATCTCTAAGTCCTTTGAGTATCAGTATCATACCGCACTTGGAACAAATCCTACGTAGGAATTCATACTCATCACAATACCGATGCGAGAAGAGATCAACCTACAGCCAATTATTAATTTAGCTGCCATATTATATCCATTCATTCTATTATATTGATTCCTTGTGTCAAGTTTTCTTATTTTCATATATAATTTAAATTTAAATCTACATTTGACATTAATTTCGACGTGAAAGTTGATTCCTTATATCCGTGCAATTGTTTCCATGATGGACTGCTGCTTACTTGTATGTATTTATTAAACATTATGGTTACATTAGATGGATAGGAGAGGAACCATCACAGAAGCAGTTATGACTTGCAATATCATATCATAGAATTATTCCTAGATCTCTAGTTGTAAAATTTGAATAGGGAGCTTATACAAAAATATACTTCAATACCTTGGAATCCAAGTTTTATTAAGGCATAACAGAACACTTTGATATATCGCAGCCTTGCAAAACTAGAGTAAACATTTAACACAGTACCACCAAAATCTATAAATTCTGTAAACATTTAACACATGGCCAAAACTACCCTCAAATGTGTGTGAGAAACTTACATAGGAAGAGAACAAATTTGCTAAACCAGAATGAAATATATGAACCAACTCGCTTAAGAGCTTACGAGACGGGAGCAATTCAGACGAACCTGACCTTGATTTCCAGTCAAAACATCAAGGTTAGACAATTTCATCATAACCCTTGCGAAATCCATCCGAAAGGTTGATCCGTCATCTGAAGCATAAGCAGAAACCAATCTGGCTGTCTTCTCTTCAGCCATCAGCTGTTGATCAGCAAACAATAACCCTCTTCCTCTCAACAAACTCTGATAGTAGTGAGTGTCAAAAGATGCTCCAGATGACACTGCAGATGACAATGCTTGCATGTATGACATCCCTTTGTTAGAGTGATGAACATTCATTGGCTTTGAAACTGTAAACTTCGAAAACGTGCTGTTGCTGCTGACATTATTCTTATTGTTGTCAGGACAGTTTTGCCTCATCTGACTGAGGAAATCGAGAGGTATACTCGGGTCTGGTTGCCCTGTTCCTTGAAAGTCGTACAGCCTTTGCTGAATGAAATCGCAACCGATTTTTCCAATGTTGTGTGCACCTTCAGATTATCAAGAAACCAACAGATCTCATTAGTCATATTCAAGGTTTTATAAAAAGTGTGATCGCAATTTCAGCTGCGACATCATGGTATTTGAAGTCTTTGTGACCACAATTGAGGGCGCATCAGGTCAACTGGCAACAGTTCGCAACAACTGGATTGCAATGCGGCCAAGATACAAACCTTTTTCATATTATAATCATAAATGCATAAGTGTAAAGTAATTTACCAAGGAGGCTGACTGTTTCCCGTGCGTTAAATCCTCTAAGATTGAAGAGGTGCAGTGTGCGCGTGATGTTATCGTCAGGCCTTGGAATTTGATCAGTTGCCTCCTGGAAAAACGATTGCAGGCTATCTCGTCTGCCTGTTAAAACTGGATAGAAAGGACCACCACCCTGCCATGGCCATGTCGATATATGAGGTCAAAATGAGGCAGGGATCAGACAAGTAACAGCTTTAAAATTTTAAGAATTTTTCCAAATTCAGTACAATGTTATCATTGTTTCTAAAAATGCATTCTCCCTAACTATCCTTGTATTTTCTCTCTATCAAAATTATTCACTATACAAGTTTTCCATCGCCATGTTAACAATTTAAAACGAAAAGAAATTTTAGAAAATGAAAACTGAAAATGTGTTTTTTAAGTAAACATGCCTTTAACTTGCATGCTAGAAATTCCAAAATACATCAGAATAATTCAGAGCTTTTAAGAGAAGAAATATGTTAAGAACAAACCAAAAAAACGGAATCTCTGGCTGCAAGAGCAAGTATGTCAGCACAAGAGACAACGCCGGGACATGCTTGTTCCACCTCCTCCTTAATCAAGTCAAGATTGTCAAAACCTTTCAATGTTTGATTTGGAATAGCCTGCTTCTCATAGGAACTGTTTCTATCACCATTGTCCTCCAACAGCAAGGAAGCATCACAACCCTGATTCAGCAACAGAAATTCAACACCGTTATCAAAGCCAGAAGATAATTTAGCAAAGAAAACCAACAAGAAGCAGAATTTTTTTTAGGATATCTATTAGTATTCACTATTTCATAACCAATCAAGACCCATTTATTTACTATTGGATGCAAAACACAAAAAAGACCAAATTCATGATCTTGGATTGCATTCTTCTTTATGATTCAAAAGCAAAATACATGAAAAACAGCAGAAAAGAAAAAGGAACCTGAATGAAGCAATCATGAAAGAAGAGACGAAGAAGAGAAGGTGCAAGGTCGCTATGATCAGAGTAAATATCGGTAACAGCAGAACGAACAATATTCTCAGCTTCAGGGCAAGAATCCTTATAGAAATTATATTGAAGATTTGAACCATCTCTGATTCTTTCACTGAAATCAAATGGAAAAGTAGCAGCTAAATTCACAGAACGAAAAGAAGTATGATAGAAATTAAATGAAGTTGTTCTGAGAGAGAGAAGAACGGGAAGGACTGCAATGAATGCAACTACGATCCATGGGTTGAAGATGAAGAATTTCCTCATTTTCTTGATGATGATGATGCTGGAGTGAAGGAGAAGAGAAAAAAGAAGCCGATATTAGAAGACTTGTTTGGGAAGTTATTTGGTTCGTTTGAATATAACTGAATGGACTCACTAGAGTTTCCTGTATGTATTCAGAAATCATGAGATTAATCTCTCTAAGGGATATGATAATTCATCTTCTAAACATATGCATCTTTATTCTTATTATTAAAATTTAAACTCCAATTCTTCACTTATGTTCTCAAGACATAGGGGAACTACTCACTCACCATAAGTATGAGCTACCTAATGAAAAATAAAAGAAAACAAGAAGTAAAAAATACTTTAATGAAATAATAAGAATAATATAGGAGTTTTCAAGTATGTAATGTGGTACCAAATGCTAAGATTGTATATTTATAATCCTAAGGACTCCTAGTTTCGTGCATCATAATAAACTTTAAACTTAAGGTGTAACAACTAAAATTGATGCTGTCAAATTGTAATGGTTGTAGCCAACCATTTACACCATGCCATAACATAATGTTGTTTATTGCCTTGTGATTTTTCATTTTCCCTCGAGTTATGGTGATGGTTTTGGATCCTTTGGCAACACTTCTGAAGTGTTACAAATTGATTTCCTACTACTTTTACAATGAAGAAAACCTCTACTAGCATAATTGGATCCTTGGTCATCAAGACTTCATCAAACTGTTTCCCACTAGTTCTCAATCGGTCACTCCATCTTGATATTACCTATTCATTGGAAAATAATGAAAAAAAAAAAGGTAAAATACTTCCAAAAATATAATTAAATGAAGACTTTTCAAATAAAATAGGGTATAAAATATATATAGAAATGGGTTGTCAGCATACTCTATGGAATGCAGATGTGGGTGATGCAAATATATGCAAATGATGCAAATGAAGGAATATAAAAGAAAAAGATGATGCAAATAAATGGAAATGAAGGAATATAGTACATTATCCCTACCAATTGAGCTAAGTTCACGAAGACACCATTTCATATGCTAATAAAGGAAATGCTCTATAATAGTATACTCATAATAATATACACCTCCCCTAAGCTAAACTATTTCTGCCCTAATAACTAATAATAAACCCATGTACACTCCCCTTAAGACCAACATTGCATATACCTTTTTCTCCCCATTTATCATCATCAAAAAGGGAAAGAGTGAGAGACTAGAAAGATGAGTATGGTACCTCAATATTTTTTTTAGCAAAGACAAATTTCTTGTATTTCATTCAAAATCAACGAGTACAAAGTAGTAGGTTTTTCACGAAAAACATGGGGGCTAGGGTGAGATAAAGCAGCTTTATTAACTTGTCACCTGGCAAACGACACTACATAATTTGAATTACTAAGCAACAAACAATACTATTACCAAAATAAAGAATTGATATATAAAGGGTGAATAGTGCCTTTTCCCTTGTAATATAGGTCATTTTCGGTTTTCACCCCTATAAAATTTTCGGTTTAGATTCCGTCCTCGTAATTTTTTTTTCTTCCGGAAGACCCCCCTCCCCCATATGACTGTGCATATTTGCTGACGTGGTACACTGTGTGGCATGCTGACTATGCATATATGCTTATGTGGCACGCTGACTGTATAATTTTTTTATTTTTTTAAAGGTACACGTGGCATTTGTTTAAAAAAAATAATATAAATTCATTTATCTTAATTTAGAAATAAAATTAATTTAAAATATTTGAAAATTAATTTTTCAAAATAATTTTTTTTTTGTAAAAGTTAGAAGAAAAAAAATTCAGGAAATTGTTTATTTACTGAATATTTTTTTTATTACGAAAATATTTTCCAAATTTTTTATTTTTTGTTTAAAAAATAAAAAAACTAACTTTTTAATTTCGAAAGAAAAATCTGAACTTTTTTGAAATATATTTTCTAATTATTTTTGAAAATTTTGAAATACATTAAGTTCTAGAATTTTTCATTTTTTGTAAAATCCTCATAATTTCGTAAAAAAAATGATTTTTTTCTCTAAAATTTTAATTTCAAAAAAGATTTTATAAAAATCTGGAATAAAATTTTCGAAAAAGAAAATCTGAATTTTTTCTAAATTTTTTAAAATAAAATATTTTCCAGAATTTTTATTTGTAGAAAAAAAAATCTGATTTTTTAAAAAATGTCAAATTTGTTTTTTTTCTTTCTAATTTTAAATTTTTTAATTTTGAAAATTAAACTCCAGAATCTTTTAGAAAAAATAAAACCGTATATTTTTTCAATATTTGAATTTCGGAAAAATCTTATCGTTTTTTCTGATTATTTTAATATTTTAAAAAAATTAAAAAAAATTTCGATTTTTATATTTTTGGGAAAAAAATCTGAATATTTTTTGGATTTTTTTATTTTAAAAATTAATTTTCAAATATTTTAAAAATAAAATCTGATGTGGCCAATTAAACATAAATAAAAATTAAAAAAAAAACCAAGTCAGCGCCACATATGCGCATTTGATGAGTTGGATGAAGGAGGGGGGTTTTCCTAATTTTTTTTTTACACGGATGCAAATCAAACCGAAAATTTCATAAGGATGAAAATAAAAAATGACCTGTATTACAAGGGAAAAACACTATTCACTCATATATAAATATAGACACCGGTAAATTAATACACAGACTAAAGTAGATGCACCGATTGTGTAACCCAACTAAAAAAAAATTACCTATACATATAAAGCGAAGAAATAACCTATACATATAAAATATCTGATACCAAATGATAAGTAGATAAAAAAGTTACGATTTACTATACTAGATAAAAAGTATAAAGACACTACTAAAAAGAAAATAAAATATACATACAATAATCATCCACTATGCAAGGTGGCTATAATACTAAGCTAGAAATACCAACAACACAAAAATCTCCTTATCTCTAAGATACAACTAAAACACAAACGAAGGGAAAAAAAAAACTACACGCAAATCTTCTTGCGAAAATTTGGAGAAAATTCTATACATTACAAGAAATGTTGCATTTTGCCAGGGGCAGAAGCCCTGGCAAAATGCAAAAAGCCTTGGCAATTAGACGTTTGCCAAGAGTTTTGCCAGGAGCAGAATCACCAACAAATCTGCTCATCGTAAATGAATATGCCAGGACTTTAGCTCCTGGCAAATTCGCTCTTGGCACAAGCCTTGACTCAACCCCTGGCAAATTGTGTCTGTGTAAATGCTGACTTTTCTGATCATTGCAGGCTTTTGCAGACTGTGTCAGCATCACATCGGTCCTTTTCAAAACCTGCCAGGGACTTTGCGAGGGGTTAACCCCTGGCAAATTGCGTACGATTTTTTTTTTTAAAAAAAGTTTTTTATTTGTTAAAAAATCAAAATATTAAAATTTAATAAAAAAATAATTATAAAAAAGAATTTAATTTAATTTTTTGAAAATTAATTAAATTTAATTGGTTTAGAAAAAGTAATTAACAATGCAAATTAAAGTAATAGCACACATAAAATATTAGGTCTAGCTTCATTGAAATCAAAATTGTACTAAATATTACATCATAAGTATCAAATAGGTAGAAATTGTACCGGGAAGTATAAGAAACTTCCCCAAATATTCCAGAACAAGAAGAGGCAGTAGAATTGACAGGCATGGGGTTTAATCTGGCTTTTGTTGCTGCGTCCACAACGTGACTAGTATACCGCTTCCTGTTGTTGCCCTTGCTCTTTCCTTTATTTTTCGGAGGCATTCCTAGTTATTTATCAATAACAAAAACATCATATCAAAAAAATAAACCATCATAACACAATTAAACCATAGTAATTCTAACATCTTGGCAAAAAAAATCACATTTTGGTAATGAACACTATTGTATAACATGTTTAAGTGTAGCCCAACCTTCAACTGAGACTATACTTAACCCTGCTGAACCTGAACAAATGATCATAGAACATGTTGTGGATGAGGTTCCAACTCAAATTGGAACAACTTTAGCCTCATCCTCATCATTTGTTTTAGAACATGTCAATGATCCACCTTTTGTCCCTAACCAAACCATTGCTATTGAAAGCAATACTTCAACCATCATTCCCTATGAACCTTCTTCCTCAATCTCTACTCAACTTACAGATATCAACTTTCCACCTACCCTTTTACTAGATTGTATTATATTAAAAGAGGTTTGTGAGAATATCTTTAAGGATCTGAACAAGTTAATCAAGACCAGGAATAACCTTGTTCATGAGGAAGACTATGTTGAAGGTGAGAAAAACCACAAGAAGGGGGGGGGTTGAATTGTGTTTTTGGAAACTTCTTCTTTTACGTTCTAGATAACTGTCCTCAGAATCAGAGTCTGAGTGAGTTCAGAGTCTATGTGCAGCGGATAATGTAAGGAACAGAAGAAGAAAGAACATAAGCAATTATACAGGTTCCTTCCACAATCCGGAAGTAGTCCTGTCCTCCTTGCACTTCCAAGGAGAGTTCCACTAAAATATAATCTCAAATTACAAGTTGCTCAATCACATAAGAAAGAGACTTATCTTTGCTCAAGGACACCTCCAAGAGACTTCTATGCTCAATCACACAAGAAAGAGACTTCTATGCTCAAGGACAACTCCAAGAGACTTCCTTTGCTCAATCACAACTGAAAGA